>Ga0187855_10001801_pt1 | contig 16577 bp, 9 predicted proteins | sample June2016WEW_8_10_2_FD_132969 | JGI IMG/M metagenome (GOLD analysis project Ga0187855, IMG submission 132969) | Peatland microbial communities from SPRUCE experiment site at the Marcell Experimental Forest, Minnesota, USA - June2016WEW_8_10 | ecosystem: Environmental > Terrestrial > Soil >...
CTCTACGACGCCTATTCGTTCAATGTCATTCCGGAGCTCGGCCGCGTCGTCGCCGGCGACGCCGAATCTTATCGCTATCTGGTGGAATCGATCCGCCGCTTTCCCAAGCCGCAGCCATTCGCCGACATGCTGCGCACGGCGGGCTTTGCCCGCGTCTCCTATCGACTCATGACCGGCGGCATCGTGGCGCTGCATTCCGGCTGGCGTTTGTGATTTCCGCTCCCGCGCATTTCGTCCGCCTCGGCCGCGCCGGCTTCGTGTTCGCGCGCGAAGGCGTTTTCGGCGTCATCGATCCGGCGATCGTGCCGCCCGCGGCGCGGCCGCTGCTGCGGCTGGCGCGCCTCATCGAGCGGCCGTCGAGCGGAGCGGCCGAAACGCGGCTGTCTGTGGCGCTGACGCGGCTCGGTCCGAGCTATGTCAAGCTCGGCCAATTCCTGGCGACGCGGCCGGACGTGGTCGGCGCCGCGCTCGCCCGCGACCTCGAGCGGCTGCAGGACCAGATGCCGCCGTTCCCGCAACAGGAAGCGGAAGCCGCCGTCGCCGCCTCGTTCGGGCGGCCGGTCAACGCGCTCTTCTCAAGCTTCGGCCCGCCGGTCGCCGCCGCCTCGATTGCGCAAGTGCACCGGGCGGAGATCGCGACGGCGACGGGGACGCGCGTCGTCGCCGTCAAGGTGCTGCGGCCCGGCATCGAACATCGCTTCCGCGCCGATTTAAGCGCCTTTACCTTCGTCGCGCGTCACGCCGAAGATTTTTCCGCCGAGGCGCGGCGGCTGCGGCTCATTGAAGTGGTCGACACCTTGCGGCGCTCGGTGACGGTCGAGATGGATTTTCGCCTGGAGGCGGCCGCGCTCTCGGAGATGGCCGAGAACACCAAGGACGATCCGGATTTCCGCGTCCCTACGGTGGACTGGGACCGCACCAGCAAGGAAGTCCTCACCCTTGAATGGATCGACGCCACGCCGCTGTCGGATCGGGCGCGGCTGGAGGCCAAAGGCTTCGACCTGCCGAAGCTTGCCCGTGCCTTGATCCAGACGTTTCTCCGCCATGCGCTGCGCGACGGCTTCTTTCATGCCGACATGCATCCGGGGAATCTGTTCGTCGACGACGACGGCCGGCTCATCGCCGTCGATTTCGGCATCATGGGCAGGCTCGGGGCGAGGGAGCGCCTGTTTCTGGCGGAAATCCTGCACGGCTTCATCACCCGGGATTATTACCGTACCGCCGAGGTTCATTTCGAGGCCGGCTATGTGCCGCCGTCGCATTCGATCGAAAGCTTCGCGCAGGCCATCCGCGCCATCGGCGAGCCGATCCACAGCCGCACCGCCGAGGATATTTCGATGGCGCGGCTGCTCACGCTGTTGTTCGAGGTGACCGGCTTGTTCGACATGCGCACGCGGCCGGAATTGCTGCTGTTGCAGAAGACGATGGTGGTGGTCGAAGGCGTGGGCCGCTCGCTCGATCCCAAGCTCGACATGTGGTCGACCGCCGAACCGGTGGTGCGCGAATGGATAACGCGCAATCTCGGTCCCGCCGGCCAGCTCGAAAGCGCCGCGCACGGCGCGACCGAGGTCGGGCGTTTCATCGGCAACGCGCCGGGCCTGCTGACCCGCGGCGCCCGCGTGCTCGATCAGCTCGACGAAATCACCCGCGACGGTCTGGTGCTGTCGCCGCAGACCGTCGCCGAGATCGGCAAAGCCGATGCCCGCCGTAACCGCTGGATGGTCGCGGCCTTGTGGGTGATCGTGGCGCTGTTGCTGTGGATTGGCTTCCGGCTCATGTGATTGCATTGATTGCAATGCAATCATCCGCTAGAATGGGCTGAAACCGCCGGCCAGGAGCCATGAGCAGCCTCACCGTCCGCAAACTTGACGAGCGCTTGAAGAAGCGGCTCCGCGTCCGCGCGGCCAAACACGGCCGCTCGATGGAGGACGAGGTGCGCGCCATTCTGCGCGGCGCCACCGGCCAAGGCGAGCCAGACGAGCTCGCTACCGCCGTTGATGAGCCGGCCGCGCGCCCGGCCGGCGCCGGACTTGAACGTCCTGCCGACACGTCGGCCGTCGCCACGACCCTCCGCGCTTCGCGAATTCTGCTCATCATCGGCGGTGGCATCGCCGCCTATAAATCGCTCGATCTTATTCGGCGCTTGCAGGACCGCGGCGCCCGCGTGCGCTGCATTCTCACGCCCGCCGCGCAGCATTTCGTCACGCCGCTTGCCGTCGGCGCGCTCTGCGGCGAACGCGCCTATGCCGATCTGTTCGATCCGCGCACTGAGTTCGACGTCGGCCATATTCGCATGGCGCGCGACACCGATCTGGTCGTGGTGGCGCCGGCGACCGCCGACCTCATGGCCCGGATGGCGGCCGGCCGGGCAGACGATCTCGCCGCCGCCGTCCTGCTCGCGACCGACAAGCCGATCCTGATCGCGCCGGCGATGAACCCGCACATGTGGGCGGCCAAGGCGACGCAGCGTAATCTTGCGCGGCTTAAGGCCGACGGCGTCCGTGTGGTCGGTCCGAATACCGGCGAAATGGCGGAGCGTGGCGAAGCCGGCATCGGCCGCATGGCCGAGCCGCTCGAAATCGCAGCGGCGGTCGAGGCGATCCTGCGCCGCCACGGGCCGCTCACCGGCAAGCGCGTGCTGGTGACGTCGGGACCGACCGCCGAGCCGATCGATCCCGTGCGCGTCATCGCCAACCGTTCGTCGGGCAAGCAAGGCCACGCCATTGCCGCGGCGGCGGCCGCGGCCGGCGCCGACGTGGTGTTGGTTTCAGGTCCAGTGAACGTGCCCGATCCGCCCGGGCTGACTGTAGTGCACGTGGAAACCGCGCAGCAGATGCTGGCGGCGGTCGAGCAGGCGCTGCCGGTCGATATCGCCATATTCGCCGCCGCCGTCGCCGACTGGCGCCCGCGGCAGGCGAGCCAAAACAAGATCAAGAAGCAGGGCAAGGCGCCGACGATCGAACTGGTGGAGAACCCGGACATCCTGTCGACGATCGCCCACCGCAAGTCCGGCCGGCCGCGGCTGGTCATCGGATTTGCCGCCGAGACCGATCGCGTGATCGCCAACGCCAAGGCCAAGCTCGCCAAGAAGGGCTGCGACTGGATCCTTGCCAACGATGTGTCGCCGGAAACCGGCATCATGGGCGGCGACGCCAACACCATCCACGTCGTTACCATGGACGGCGTCGAGTCCTGGCCGCCGCAGTCGAAGACTGACGTGGCGCGCGCGCTGATCGCGCGCATTGCCGCGGCCCTTCAGGAAACAAAGAAATGAGCGGCGACGAATGCGTCGAGGTGCGCATCATGCGGCTGCCGCACGGCGCCGATTTGCCCTTGCCGGAATACCAGAGCGCGCTGGCCGCCGGGCTCGATCTCCTTGCGGCCGTGCCGGCCGAGGTGCCGCTCGAGCTTGCGCCGGGGGCGCGCGCGGCCATCCCGACCGGCGTCGCCATTGCGTTACCTCCCGGCAACGAGGCCCAGATCCGGCCGCGCTCGGGTCTTGCGCTGCGCCACGGCGTCACCGTGCTCAATTCTCCCGGCACCGTCGACGCCGACTACCGCGGGGAACTGCAAGTTATTCTTGTCAATCTCGGTAGCGAGCCGTTCGTCATTCGCCGCGGCATGCGCATCGCGCAAATGGTCATCGCGCCGGTCCAACGCGCCAGATTTGTCGAAACGCCCAATCTTGACGCGACCGGGCGGGCCGCCGGCGGATTCGGCTCTACCGGAACAGCTTCGAAAAAATAATGATCCTGCCCGGCGACTTTGGCATAGACGCAACTTCCGGCGCCGCCCGTTCACGATCTGGACTCTTTCGGCGCGATTCCGCTTGAGAGTAAAGTCGAGCGATTCGCGGGTTCGCCCGCGATAGACCCGCTGGCGATGGCGGTGGCGGCCAGCAGAGGCGAAGGGGCATGCCGGACACGATCCGGAGGAGCGGGGGCACGGCGCGGCCGTGGCTCGGCGGATTCTCGACAGCTATTGGTGCCGTCGCGACGGGGCCGGCGCGCGCCGCCGATAAGCCGGCGCTCGCGCTGCACGAGCTTGTGGTCGGCGCCTCGCGCAGCATCGACCGCCATGAGATCGCGGTGTTCGTGCTGCTCGTCGGGCTCTTACTGTTCGCGGTCGTCACCGCGATCCTGCTGGTCCGCACGCGCGCGCGGTCGGCGCGGCTGGAAACGTCATCGCATGACGAGATCGCGATGCTGCGCGCGGAACTCGACCGCGCCAACGCTCTACTGGCCTCGGAGCCGCAGGTGATGGTGGATTGGCCGCCGGGGTCCGACGAACCGAGCATCGAGGGCGACCCTGCCATCGTCGGCGTCGCGGCACCGCACCGCGTGCTCGCCTTCGGCAGTTGGCTTGATGCCGGCAAGGCGCGTGCCATGGAGCAAGCGGTGGAAGCCCTGCGAACGCTCGGCGAAGGCTTCTCCACGAGCTTCGCCACGCTTGCCGGCCGCCCGATCGAGGCCCAAGGCCGCGCCGTCGCCGGGCGCGCCGTGCTGCGGCTGAAGGACGCCGGCGGCATCAAGCGCGATCTATTGGACCTCCTCGAACGCCATGAGGCACTGTTGAGGGAGGTCGCGTCGCTGCGCGCGCTGATCGAAAGGCTGCCGTCGCCGGTGTGGACGCGCGATGCGGCCGGCCGGCTGACCTTTGTCAATGCCGCCTACGCGCATGCGGTCGAAACGCTCAATGCCGCCGACGCGGTTGATCGGCGCTTGGAGCTGCTCGACAACGCGGCGCGCGAGAACATCGCGCGGGCGCGCACCGCCGGCGGAGCCTATGCCGGCCGGCTGCCGGCGGTCGTCGCCGGAACGCGGCGCAGCTTCGACGTGCTCGACTTTCGCACTGAGACTGGCAGCGCCGGGCTCGCTATCGATGCTACGGAAGCGGAAACCATGCGCAGCGCGCTCTCCCGCATGGTCGATGCGCACCGCCGTACGCTCGATGCGCTTTCCACCGGCGTTGCCATGTTCGGCGCCGAGCACCGGCTGACGTTCTATAATTCCGCGTATCGCGCGCTGTGGAATCTGGACGCCTCGTATCTCGACCAGGGGCCGACCGATTCGGCGGTGCTCGACGCGTTGCGCGCCGCCCGCAAGCTGCCTGAAGAGCGGGACTTCAGGCAATGGAAAGCGCAGCTGCACACCGCCTACAGCGCCGTCGAGGCGCAGGAGCAGACCTGGCATCTGCCCGACGGCCGCACATTGCGCGTCGTCACCACCCCCAATCCTGACGGCGGTGTCACCTACCTGTTCAACGACGTGACCGAGCGGCTCGATCTGGAGCGGCGGTTCGAGGAACTGATCCGCGTGCAAGGCGAAACGCTCGACAACCTCGCCGAAGGCGTCGCCGTGTTTGCCAGCGACGGCCGCATCCGGCTGTACAATTCCGCCTTCGCCCGCATGTGGCGGCTTTCGCCGCAAGCTCTCGAAGCGCGGCCGCATATCGAAACCCTCACGGCGCTATGCCGGCCGTTGCACGGCGACGACGCCATCTGGCAGGCGCTGCGCCAGGTCGTCACGGCGATCGACAGCCGCGAGGCGATAGCGGGACGGCTGGAACGGCGCGACGGCAGCGTGGTCGATTGCCGGACCGTGCCGCTGCCGGACGGCGCCACACTGGTGACGTTCCACGATGTCACCGACTCGGTCAACGTCGAGCGCGCGCTGCGCGAGCGCAACGAGGCGCTCGAGGACGCCGACAAGATCAAGATCGATTTCGTTCATCACGTGTCCTACGAGTTGCGCTCTCCGCTCACCAACATCATCGGCTTCGTCCATCTGCTCGGCGACCCGGGTACCGGGCCGCTGGCGCCGAAGCAGCGCGAATATCTCGACTACATCACGGTCTCCACCAATACGCTGCTGGCGCTGATCAACAACATCCTCGATCTGGCGACCATCGATGCCGGCCGCATGCAGCTCAATCTCGGACCGGTCGACATTCGGGCCACCATGGCGGCGGCCGCCGAAGGGGTTCAGGACCGGCTGGTCAGCGCCGGTCTGGTGCTCGACATTCGCGCCGCAAACGATATCGGCAGCTTCATCGCCGACGAGCGTCGCGTGCGGCAGATCCTTTTCAATCTGCTGGCCAACGCCGTGAGCTTCTCGCCCGCCGCGGGCACCATCACGCTGTCGGCGGAGCGGTGCGACGATGCCTTGGTGTTCGCCGTCACCGACCATGGGCCGGGCATTCCGCCTGAGGTCTTGGAAAGGGTATTCGATTGGTTCGAGACCCATTCGCTCGGCTCGCACCATCGCGGCACCGGAATCGGCCTCTCGCTGGTGCGCTCGTTCGTCGAGCTACACGGCGGCACGGTCAATATCACTTCCGTCGTGGGAGAAGGCACGACGGTGACGTGCACGTTCCCACTCGGCGAAGCGGTCAAGCTCAGCGCATGATCCCGAAAAGTGGGAACCGGTTTTCGGATAAGATCATGCGCCACCAAAAAATCTATTAAAGAATAACGCCATGTTTCCGACCGCCCCCGGCGGCGCCAGCTTCACCGTCACCTTAGCCAACGAACAGGCGACGGAACGTTTTGCCGCCGGTATCGCCGCGGCGCTCGAACCCGGCGATCTGGTGACGTTGTCGGGCGACCTCGGCGCTGGCAAGACGGCTTTCGCGCGCGCGCTCATCCGTACCCTCGCCGGCGACGCCACCGTCGAGGTGCCGAGCCCGACCTTCACGTTAATCCAAAGCTACGAACTGCCGCGCTTTGCGCTGGTCCACGCCGATTTTTACCGTCTCTCCGGCGCGGCCGAGCTGGCGGAGCTCGGTTTCGAAGACCTGCCCGAAGGCGCCGTGGTGCTGGTGGAATGGCCGGATCGCGCCGCCGGTTTGCTGCCGCCCGATCGCCTCGACATTACCTTTAGGCTGGCGCCGCAGCTCGGCGCCGAGGTCCGCGATGCGCGCGTCGTCGGCTATGGCGCGTTCGCGGCGCGCGCGGAGCGCATTCCGCAGCTGCGCGCCTTCCTCGACGCATCCGGTTTCGGCGAGGCGCGGCGGCGGCGCATGGTCGGCGATGCCTCCACCCGCATCTTCGAGCGCCTCGAGCTCGGCGATCGGACGACGGTGCTGATGAATGCGCCGCGCCGGCCCGACGGTCCGCCGGTGCGCGACGGCAAGCCGTACAGTGCGATCGCGCACCTCGCCGAGGACGTTGTTCCCTACGTCGCCCTCGCGACAGGCTTACGCGAGTGCAACCTCTCGGCGCCGACGATCCTGCACGCCGATCTCGATCGTGGGCTTCTCATCATGGAGGATCTCGGCGACGAGCGCATCGTCGGCGGCGATCCGCCGGCGCCGATCGAGGCGCGCTACGAAGCCGCTGTCGATCTCTTGGTGTCACTGCATCGCCGCAAATTGCTGGAAACTTTGCCGGTGCCGTCGCATCCGGACTATCGCCTGCCGCGCTACGACATGGAGGCGTTTCTGATCGAGGCCGAGCTGCTGCTCGACTGGTATCTGATCAGTGCCGGCGCCGCGGCGGCGGAGCCCGTGCGCAAAGAGTTCGTCGCGTTGTGGCGGCAGGCGCTCGCGCCGGCGATCGTTGCGCCCCCCACCTGGGTGTTGCGCGATTATCATTCGCCCAATCTGCTGTGGCTGCCGCAGCGCGAAGACATCGCCCGGATCGGGCTCCTTGATTTTCAGGACGCCTTGCTCGGTCCGGCCGCCTACGACGTGGCCTCGCTGTTGCAGGACGCGCGCGTCGACGTCCCGGAATCGCTGGAAGTGGCGTTGCTCAGCCGCTACGTGCGTGCGCGCCGCGAGGATCAGCGCTTCGACGCCGCCTCCTTCACCAAGCTTTACGCAACGCTCGCGGCGCAACGGGCGACCAAGATTCTCGGCATCTTTGCCCGGCTCGACCGCCGCGATGCCAAGCCGCAATACTTGCGTCATATGCCCCGCCTGTTGACCTATTTGTGGCGGTCGCTGGCGCATCCGGCGCTGGCCCCGCTCAAGGCCTGGTATTCCACGAACCTGCCGCCAAGAGGCGTATCAAGAGACGCATCGAGAGATGGGTTATGATGGCACGAATCGGAGATTGTCGGAGTGCGGTAAAACCATGAGGCTGAACCGTGCGATTGTGTTGGCGGCCGGCCTCGGCACGCGCATGCGGCCGTACAACGGCCACGTCCCGAAGCCGCTGGTGCAGATCGGCGGCAAGTCGCTGATCGATTACTCGCTCGATCGTCTGGCCGATGCCGGCGTCGAGCGTGTCGTCGTGAACGTGCATCATCTCGCCGATGCGCTGGAACGCCATCTGGCTTCGCGGAAGCGCCCGCACATCGTCATCTCGGACGAGCGCGCGGAATTGCTCGGCACCGGCGGCGGCATCGCCAAGGCGCTGCCGCAGCTGGGCGATGGGCCGTTCTTTCTGGTCAATTCCGACACGGTATGGCTCGACGGCGTCAAGCCCAACTTCGCGCGGCTCGCCGATGCTTTTGATCCCGCAACAATGGATGCGCTCCTCTTGCTGGCGCCGACGGCCGAGAGCATCGGCTATGGCGGCCGCGGCGACTTCGCCATGCTGCCGGACGGCCGCTTGCGCCGCCGCGGCGAGCGCGAGGTGGTGCCGTTCGTCTATGCCGGCGCCGCCATCCTCAGCCCGGCGCTGTTTGCCGGGGCGCCTGCCGGCGCGTTTCCGCTGACGCCGCTGTTCGATCGCGCCGGCGCGAAGGACCGCCTGTTTGGCTTGCGTCTGGAGGGTCTCTGGATGCATGTCGGCACGCCGGAAGCGGTCGCGGCTGCGGAGGCGGCACTCGCCGCCGCGCATTAGAATCTGCTATTCAGTGCCACCTCTGTCCCCGCGGACGCGGGGACCCATAATCACAGTTCGAGCAAATCTCGCTTTGATAGTGGTTATGGATTCCCGCTGTCGCGGGAATGACGGTTGCTTGCGAATTGATCATCGCCATGCCAGCTCGCGTCTTCACCATTCCGCCATCGGCGCCGTTTCTGCCGACGCTGATCGGCGCCCTGACCGGCCGTCGGCTCGGCTTTCGCGTCGCCGACGATCCGCTCGCGCTGGCCGCCGTCACGCTTTATCTGCCGACGCGGCGCGCCTGCCGGCTGGCGCGCGATGCCTTTCTCGACGTGTTGAAGAACGATGCGGCGATCCTGCCGCGCATCGTCGCGCTCGGCGATATCGACGAGGACGAGATCGCGTTTGCCGAAGCGGCGACGGGCGACATCGCGGCAGACGCGCTGGCGCTGCCGCCGGCGCTCGGCGGCCTCGAACGGCGCCTGATGCTTGCGGGGCTGATCAGCAAATGGGCGAACTCTCCCGAATTGCACGGTGCGAGCGGCACGCCGCTGGTCGCGCAGACCCCGGCGGCGGCCTGCGCGCTCGCCGACGATCTGGCCCGGCTCATCGACGACATGACGACGCGCGGCGTGGCTTGGGACAAGCTCGATGGCCTGGTTCCCGATTTTCTCGATCCTTACTGGCAGCTCACGTTGCGGTTCCTGGAGATCGCGCGCGACAGCTGGCCGCAGATTCTGCGCGAGCGCGGATTGATGGAGCCGGCGGAGCGCCGCGATGCGCTGATCAAAGCCGAAGCCGCGCGGCTTGCACGGCGCACCGAAGCGCCGGTGATCGCCGCCGGCTCGACCGGATCGATCCCGGTGACCGCGGAATTGATCGCAACCATCGCCCGCCTGCCGCACGGTGCCGTCGTGCTGCCGGGGCTCGATACCGATCTCGACGAGGCCTCTTGGCGGATGATCGCGGGCGATGCGTCAAAGGACATCGCGCCAGCGCCGGGACATCCGCAGTTTGCCTTGCAGGCGCTGCTTGCCCGCATCGGCGTCGCGCGCGACGCCGTGCAAAACCTGGCGAAGCCGAGCGGCCGCGAGCGGCTGACTTCGGAAGTGCTGCGCCCGGCGTCCACGGCGGACCTGTGGTCGAAGCTGCCCACCGACCGGCAATTCGGCGCACAAGTCGACGCAGTGCTGCGAAGCATCAGTGTGATCGAGGCGGCCAATGCCGAGGAGGAATCGCTCGCCGTCGCGGTCGCGCTGCGCGAAGCCGTGAACGAGGGCAAGACGGCGGCGCTGGTCACGCCTGACCGCGCGCTCGGGCGCCGCGTGCTGGCGGCACTCCGCCGCTGGAACATCGAGGCGGAAGATTCGGGCGGAGAAGCGCTCGCCGACACGCCGGCCGGGATTTTCGCACGCCTTGCGGCCCAGACCGCGCTCGGCCGGCTTGCCCCGGTCCCCTTGCTGGCCTTGCTCAAGCATCCGCTACTGCGTCTGGACTCCAACGGGCGTGCCGCCGCCGCACTTGAGCGCGCCGTCCTGCGCGGGCCGCGCCCACGTCCCGGCAGCGACGGTCTCGCGCACGCGCTCCAAACCTTCCGCGCCGCACTGGAAAAATTCCGGCGCAAGGAATCCTCAGATCTGCATCCGTCCGATCCGCGCGTCACGCTCGGCGAAAGCGAGCTGGCGGGCGCCGCCGATCTCGTCGTCATGCTCGGCTCCGCCCTTTTGCCGCTTGAGGGCGGCGCCAACCAATCGCATCGGCTCAGCGAGATCGTCGCGCGCCACCGCGACGTAGTTGCCGCCTTGTCGCGGCAGGGAGGGCACGAAGCCGCCTTTGCCGGCGCCGACGGCGCCAAGCTCGCCGAAGCGTTCGATGAACTCGCCAGCAGCGAAGCTGCCGCCAATCTCGTTGTCGATGCGTCCGACTATGCCGAGCTTTTCGCCGCGGTGCTCGCTGGCCTCCAGGTGAGGCCGCCGCCGCAGTCCGACGCGCGCGTGCGCATCCTTGGCACCGTCGAGGCGCGTCTGACCGACATCGACCGCGTCGTGCTTGGTGGCCTAGTCGAAGGAACTTGGCCGCCGGAAAGCCGCTCCGACGCGTGGCTCAGTCGGCCGATGCGACAGCAACTCGGCCTCGATCAACCGGAGCGGCGTGTCGGCCTGAGCGCCCACGACTTCGCGCAAATGCTCGGCGCGCGCGAAGTGATCCTGAGCCACTCGGCCAAGGTCGCTGGCGCGCCCACCGTGCCGTCGCGTTTCGTCCAGCGGCTCGCAGCTATCGCCGGTGCGCGTTGGCGGACCGCGGTCGATCGCGGTGGCGCGTATCTCGCCTGGGCGCGCGAACTCGACCGGCCCCAGAAGGTTGTGCCCGCACCGCAGCCGGCGCCGAAACCGCCGCGCGCAGCGCGGCCGAAGGGGCTTTCGGTGACCGCAATCGAGGATTGGCTGCGCGATCCCTACACGATCTATGCCAAATACATCTTGCGGCTAGCGCCGCTCGATCCGGTCGATATGTCGCCGGGCGCCGCCGAGCGCGGCACCATCATTCACAACGCGGTCGGCGATTTCACGCAGCGTTACGCCAGTGCCCTGCCGGACAATCCCGCGGCGGTTCTCATCGAGGTCGGCAAGCCACACTTCGCGCCGCTCGAGGATTTCCCGGAAACCAGCGCCTTTTGGTGGCCGCGGTTCGTGCGCATTGCTCATTGGTTCGCCGCCTGGGAGGGGCTGCGGCGTCCCGGCATCAAGGCAATCGCCGCCGAGATTTCCGGCCAGATCGACATTCCGCTGAAGGACGGCGTGTTTAAGCTTACCGGGCGCGCCGATCGCATCGAGCGGCACGCTGATCGCCGCTACGTCATTCTCGATTACAAGACCGGATCGGCGCGGACCGAGAAGCAGGTGCGCACGGGGCTTGCGCCGCAGCTCACGCTCGAAGCCGCGATCCTGCGCGGGGGAGGATTCAAGGACATCGCCGGCGGCAGCTCGGTGGCGCAGGTCGGCTATGTGCTGCTCAAGGGTGGTGCGCTGCCCGGCGAGCCGAAGCTGATCGAATTCGAGAAAGGGACAACCGACAGCCAAGCCGATCACGCGCTCCAAAAGCTCGCCGTGCTGGCCCAGCGCTTCGACGATGATAATGAGCCCTATCGCTCGCTGGTCAATCCGATGTGGGCCACCCGTTACGGCGACTACGACCATCTGGCGCGGGTAAAGGAATGGTCGGCGAGCGGCGGCGAGCTCGACGACATCTGGGGCGGCGAATGATAACGTCCGACACAATTCCGGAGGAGGTGAAGCGCAAGCAGAGCGAGGCCTCCGATCCGGGTATCTCGGCATGGGTCGCCGCCAATGCCGGCTCCGGCAAGACCTTTGTGCTGGCGCAGCGGGTCATCAATCTGCTGCTCAACGGCGTCGCGCCGGAGAAAATCCTCTGCATCACCTTCACCAAGGCTGCCGCGGCCAATATGGCGAAGCGCGTCTTCGACACGCTCGCCGAGTGGACGACTTATGACGACGGCAAGCTCGATAAGGCCATCCACGATAGCGCTGGCTTTTCGCCCGACGCCCAGCGCCGCGCGCTGGCGCGGAGGCTGTTCGCGAGCGCGCTGGAAACGCCGGGTGGGCTCAAGGTGCAGACCATCCATGCCTTCTGCACCCAGCTCCTGCACCAGTTTCCGTTCGAGGCGGACGTCGCCGCGCGATTTTCCGTGCTCGACGAAGCCGAGCAGTCGGAACTTTTGGAGCGGCTGACGCTCAATGTGCTGCTCGACGGCGCGCGCAGTCCCGGCAGCAATCTTGCCCGCGCTCTCGATACCGCCATGACCGCGGCGGCCGACCAGACCTTCCGTGACGTAGTGCGCGAAGCGATCGGGAGGCGTGACGCAGTGATGCGCTGGGTGAACGGTGCGGGCGGCATCGAGGCGGCCACTGCAAATTTGTCGAAACTGCTCGGCGTCGATCGGTCGGACAGCATAGAGGCGATCGAAGCCGCCTGCTTTTCGGGTGAAATCATCGCGCCGTCGGAATGGCCGGCGATCGCCAAAGCTCTTGCGTCCGGACGCAAGACCGATCGCGAGCAGTCGGAGCGCTTCCAGCGCTTGGCGTCATTGTCCGGGTCAGAGCGCATCGAGACCTACCTCGATATTTTCTGCACCAGCGTGAGCAGCGGACGCACGCCCCGCGTATCCGTCGCCACCAACGCTGTCGACGACGCCGCGCTGATCGAGCGCCTTGCAGCCGAACGGCAGCGCGTCTGCCTGCTGCTCCAGCGTCGCCGCGCCGTTTTCAGCCGCGACCGCAGCGCCGCGCTTGCCACGGTCGCGCATGAGGTGTTGAGCCGGTATCACGTCGAGAAGGAGCGGCGCGGCCTGCTCGATTACGACGACCTGATCGACAAGGCGCTGGCGCTTCTGTCCGACTTCAGCGCAGCCTGGGTCCATTACAAGCTCGATCTCGGCATCGATCACGTGCTGGTCGACGAGGCGCAGGACACGAGCCACAAGCAGTGGGACATCGTCCGCTGGCTCACCGCGGAATTCACCGCCGGCGCCGGCGCGCGTAGCGTCACGCGCACCATGTTTGCGGTCGGCGACGAAAAGCAATCGATCTATTCTTTTCAGCAAGCCGCACCCAAGGAATTCGACAATATGCGGCGCCATTTCAAAAGCGCGCACGACAAGAGCGGCCTGAAATTCGTCGAGAGCAGGTTCGAGTATTCGTTCCGCTCCGGCGAAGCCATCCTCGAAGCCGTAGATAAAGTGTTCGCGCCCGCGGACATGGCCGCCAGCGTCTCTGCCTCTGATACCGGCGGCTTCCCGCCGCATAACGCGCTGCCGGGCGCTGCGCCAAGCGTGGTCGAGATTTGGGAGCTGGAACAGCCCGATGAGCGCGACAACAGCAAGGAAGGCTGGGACGCGCCCTTCGATACCGTGAACGAGACGAGCTCGCGCGTAAAACTTGCTCGCCGGATTGCGCGCAATGTCCGGCGCATGGTCGATGAGAGGAAGACGTCCTATGGAGACGTACTCATCCTCGTGCGCCAGCGCGGCGAATTGTTCGGGGCCATCATCCGCGCGCTGAAGAATCAGGGCGTCGAAGTCGCCGGTGCCGACCGCCTCATGCTCACCGAGCACATCGCGGTCATGGACTTGATGGCGCTGGCGGATGCGCTGCTCTTGCCGGAGGACGATCTTTCGCTGGCGACAGCGCTGCGCAGCCCGCTGTTCGGCTTCGAGGATCGAGACCTCTATGATGTTGCGTACGACCGCCGGCGCAACTCGCTCCGCGCCGCGCTCGCGCGCAAGGCGGGAGACAACCCGATCTTTGCCAAAGCCGCCGCGCAGTTAAATGCACTGGAACAGGCGGCGCGGCGCGAGCCGCCGTTCTCATTCTACGCGCGCCTGCTCGGCCAGGGCGGTGCGCGGCGACGTTTCCTGGCACGGCTTGGCCTCGAAGCCAACGACGCCATCGACGAATTCCTCAATGTCGCGCTCGAATACGAGCGGCGGGAGACGCCCTCGCTGCAAGGCTTCCTCACCTGGCTGCGGGACGCGCGCGCCGAGGTCAAGCGCGACATGGAGATTGCGCGCGACGAAGTGCGCGTCATGACCGTTCACGGCGCCAAGGGCCTGGAAGCGCCGATTGTCATCCTGGCCGATACCATCACGCCGCCGGTGATCAAGCCGCCGCGATTGTTGCAGTTGGCCGACGGTGCGATCATCTGGGCCGGCCGCAAGGCCGATGACGTTGATCGGGTGGCCACTGCGCGCGTGCGCGCGAATTCCGAAACCGAGGACGAATACCGACGGCTTCTTTACGTCGCCATGACCCGGGCCGCTGAGCGGCTGATTATTTGCGGCGCCGAAGGGCTCAACCGTCCGCCGCGAAACTGCTGGTACAATCTTGTCTATGAGCCGCTGCAGCCGTTCCTGGTCGCGGAAGATGAATGCGGGGAAAAGGTCTTGCGCTACGGCAAGCCGATGCCCGGCCGAGTCACCGAGGCCGAGCCGCCGCCGGCCGAAGCGGCAAACGCCGACCGGCGCGAACCGCCGCCGTGGCTCTTTCAGCCGGCTGCCGTCGAAGCGCCGCGCCTGGTATCGCTATCGCCTTCCTCGGCGTTCGCGGAGAACATCGGCCGCGTTGCTGCGCCCGCGACCGCTTCCGCCGCCGAACGCCGTCACGCGCTGGCGCGGGGCCGCATCGTTCATCGGCCGATGCAATCGCTGCCCGACATCCCCGCGGCCGGCCGCCAAGATGCCATCGAACGGTATCTCAAGGGGGCTGCGGCCGATTTTCTCCCCGCCGAGCGGGCCGAGATCGCGCGGCAAGTCTTGACCATCCTCAACGATTTGGTCTTTGCCGACGTGTTCGCGCCGGGCAGCCGGGCCGAAGTGCCGATCGTCGGCCGCATCGCGCGCCCCGACGGCGTCGTGATCGCCGTTTCCGGACAGGTGGACCGGTTGGCGGTGACAGGCGGGACGGTCCTGATCGCCGACTACAAGACCGATCGGGCGGTGCCGCGCCGGCTTGCCGAGGTGCCGGACGCCTACGTCGCCCAGCTCGCGCTCTACCGCGCCGTGCTGGCGCGCATTTACCCGGAAAAAACGATTCGCGCCGCATTGATCTTCACCGAGGGGCCTAACGTCATGGAGGTTCCCGGCGCGGCGATGGAGGCGGCGCTCGCCGCAATCATGAGCCAAGCGTGTGAGCCAGTCTTGTGAGCTAAGCGTGGCGAGCAGGTCACGCCCCAGTGAAGCTGTCTTGACGCCCTCCGGGGCCATTCATAGGTTCAATACCCGCGGGCTGCCGATTCTTCGAAAAAGCGAGGTTTCCATGGTCGACAAGGTGACGGACGCGACGTTCGATCAGGACGTGCTCAAGGCGACCGAGCCGGTCGTCGTGGATTTCTGGGCGGAGTGGTGCGGCCCGTGCCGGATGATCGCTCCCGCGCTGGAAGAGATTTCCAAGTCGCTCAACGGCAAGGTCAAGATCGTCAAGCTCAACGTCGATGAGAACCCCGGCACCGCGGCGAAGTTCGGCATCATGTCGATCCCGACGCTGATGCTGTTCAAGGGCGGCCAGCTTGCATCCCGTCAGGTCGGCGCCGCGCCCAAGCAGAAGCTGGAGCAGTGGATCACCGGCGCCGTGTGATCGCGCTCCGGCGGCTATTTCTCAACCTCGTCATGGCCGGGCTCGTCCCGGCTAATGCCTAATTTGCCGCTTGCCGGTAAGCCTACCGGCGGCGGCAACGTGGGTTTGAGGTCGCGCTCGGGGTTGCTACAATTCAAATCTGTTCGAGGATCGTTTCGCAGGAATCCTCGCTTGGGTGGAAACGCTCGCATGCGCATTGCCGTTTTGGGCGGCGGCCCTGCCGGCCTTTATTTTTCCTACCTTTGGAAAAAGCGCCACCCGCAATCGCGCATCGAGCTGTACGAACAGAACCCCGCCGACGCGACCTGGGGTTTTGGGGTCGTGTTTTCCGAGCGCGCGCTCGAATTTCTGCGCGCCGATGATCCCGACACCGCCGACTTCATTGCCCCCTACATGGAGACCTGGCGGAATATGATGCTGGATCTTAAAGGCGAGCAGGTTGTGCTCGATGGTGTCGGTTTCGCGGCGATCGGCCGGCTGAAGCTTCTTCAACTGCTGCAGCAACTGGCCCGCTCGGTCGGCGTCGAATTAACGTTCGGCAAGCTCGTCGAATCCCTCGCCGAGGTCGGCGAGGCTGACCTCGTTGTCGGCGCCGATGGCCTGAACTCCGTCGTGCGCCGCGCCTTCGAAGGCGATTTCAAGACCTCGCTGAGCTA
>Ga0187855_10001802_pt1 | contig 16573 bp, 10 predicted proteins | sample June2016WEW_8_10_2_FD_132969 | JGI IMG/M metagenome (GOLD analysis project Ga0187855, IMG submission 132969) | Peatland microbial communities from SPRUCE experiment site at the Marcell Experimental Forest, Minnesota, USA - June2016WEW_8_10 | ecosystem: Environmental > Terrestrial > Soil >...
TACGTTGCTCGAGGTATACCAGCCGTGGCTGTCCCATCCTTCGGAACGCGAACACGGAGGTTACCAGTATCTCGAGCAGGTGGGACTGTTGCGATGCTGTACGGCATTTGAGGCGTATTGCCAGGTTTACACAGCCGACGTGACCGCCGACCGCATTCTCGAGTTTCTGCTCCTCAATCGCGATTTTCCTCATGCCATTCGCTACTCCGTAGACGGTGTCCGGCATGCGGTCGAATCCGTCCAGCGGACCGGAGGACGCCGTCCGCCGGAAGAGCTCAGCGCGGGCATCGGGAAGTTGCACGCCATGCTGAGTTACACCACGATTGGCGAAATCCTTTCAGGTGATACCGCGGCATTTCTGCATTCCATCCGCGAGCAATGCATGTACATTCACGAACTCATGTACCGCTATTACATTCAGTATTCGATCCAGTCCGCACTGGCGACATAGGGGAAACAAGAGCGAGAATGAATTTCTACTCCATCCGGCACCTCACGCGATTCCGCTACTCGAAGCCCATCAGCGAGAGCATTATGGAAACGCGCATGCACCCGCGCTCCGATTCCAACCAGCATTGCCTCACTTTTTCGCTCTCCGTGAGTCCTCGTTGCCGCGTCTTCAGCTATCGTGACCACCAGGGGAACAACGTCCAGCACTTCGACATTCCTGGCGAGCACACTCAACTTGTCCTCATTGCCGAATCCGTCGTTGAGCAGCAGGCTCTGCCCGATGTCCCGAGCTTTCTCGCGCCCGATGCCTGGAGGGCCTTGGACGAATTGATTGAAGCCGGTGATTACTGGGAGATGCTTCTTCCCAGCACCTTTGCCGTCGAGACTCCTGCGCTGACCATGTTGGCTTCTCAACTCGGCGTAACCCGCCGCGACGATCCCCTGATGCTCGTCCATGAGATCAACCAGCGGCTCTTCGATTACTTCGAATACGTGCCGAGATCGACACGCGTCGATTCGCCCATCGACGACGCTATCGTGAGCGGCAAAGGAGTTTGCCAGGACTTTGCCCACACCATGATCGCGCTACTGCGCCATGTCAGGATTCCGGCCAGGTATGTATCTGGCTATCTTTATCGCAGCCGTGAGGACCATGATCGTTCCACCCCCGATGCGACGCATGCCTGGGTCGATGTTCTGCTGCCGCACCTCGGCTGGGTTGGATTCGATCCAACCAATAACCTCGTCGCCCATCATCGGCACATCCGCACTGCGGTCGGGCGCGACTATGCCGATGTCCCGCCAACTCACGGCATCTTCCGCGGAACGACCGACAGCGAACTCTACGTTGCCGTCCACGTCGAGGCCAGCGACCTTCCACCCGCGCTCGACCGCAAGCTCCCCATTCCCGAAGACTGGAGCGTTCTGGTCGAACGCGCTCAACAGGCTCCTGAGCGGTCCCCGGCATTCATCGATATGCAGCAAATGCAGCAGCAGCAATAGTCCCATTCACGCGGAAGGAGGCCGGTGTTGAAACGGATTTTCTGGATCGGAAATTCAATTTTCTGTTGAATCTTTGGTAAATATCCAGCAATATGAATCCATTCCGATTCAAGCGCAGTCCCCCTGCACAAGCATCTCGGCACGACGCACGACACAGTACCTTCCCCTTACTTCGAATCTGGCCTTTCACGCCACAGGGGATTTGAGAGCAGCAAGGCACTAACGGGAGCGCAGCCACAGAGCCTTCGGCGAGGCGCAGACGCACTTCATCCGCAAGGCACATACCATAGCAAGACCTTTTGGAGGAACAGCCGTGAAACAGTCCCTTTGGGCATGGGTGCTTCTTTGTACCCTTTCCACCGCGACCCTCGTCTTTGGCCAGAATGCAACCACCTCACTCCGCGGAGTTGTGAAAGATCCATCCGGCGCGCTCGTCGCGGGTGCCACCATCACCCTGACGGATAACTCAACCGGCAAGGTGCTCAGCACAACAGCCAGCAGCACCGGTTTGTACGAATTTCCACAGATATTCCCTTCGAAATATTCGATCAGAGTTTCTGCCGCCGGTTTTGGCGATCAGACCAAAACAGCGGAACTGCTCGTCAACCAGCCGGCGACCATCGATTTCTTGCTTACGGTTCAGTCCAGCTCCGTAACCGTCGACGTCTCTGCAACCGCACAAACCCTCAACACCTCGGATGCTTCGCTCGGCAACTCGGCGGATAACGCTCTCATCCAGTCAATCCCAAGCGAGACGCGAAACGTACCGGATCTTCTCTCTCTGCAACCGGGTGTCCTGTACCTCGGGCAAACAACCGGACAAGGCTCCGTGTCCGGCGATAGCCGCCAGGGCGCGGTCAACGGCGGTCGATCCGATCAAGGTAATGTCACTTTGGACGGAATTGACGACAACGATCAGGCGAATGGATTCGCATTTACAGGGGTTCTTCGCGAGACGCAGGATTCAATCGAGGAGTTTCGAGTTGCAACCGGTGATTCGAACGCCGACGCCGGCCGCTCTTCCGGCGCACAGATCAGCATGGTGACGAAATCCGGCACCAACAAATTTCATGGCGCGGCCTATGAGTATTACCGCCCGCCATTCACGGCTGCCAACAACTGGTTCAACAAGCAGGCTCAGTTCAATGAGGACGAGCCCAATGTTCCCACCAAGGTTCTTCGCAATATCTTTGGTGCCGCGGTAGGTGGTCCCATAAAGAAGGACAAGCTCTTCTTCTTCGGCAACTATGAGGGCAGCCGTCTGGCTGAAGACTATCAACAGATTCAGACAGTCGCGACCGCAAACTACGCAGCGGGAAATATCACCTATCCAGGTGGGATCCTGGCTCCTGCCGACATCACCGCCCTTGATGCCGGATGCCAGGTGTGCGGAACTGCCGACTATCCTCCCGGTCCAGGTCCAAACCCGAATGCCCTCGGCTATCTTAACTCAATGCCGCTGGCGAACGGCACCTTGGAAGGCGATGGCTTGAATGAAGGCTCGTATTCCTTTGCTTCACCGAATCCCGTGCGTCTCAACACGTCCATCGGAAGACTCGATTACACACCGAGTGATAAGCATCGCATCTTTGTCCGCGGAAACCTGCAGAAAGATATCACCGATTCTCCCGAACAATTTCCGGGGCAGGGCGCGTCGAGCGTGCGAGAGGACAACAGCAAAGGCGTCACCGCGGGCGACACCTGGACAATCAGCTCGAACCTCATCAACGACCTGCGCTACGGGTATATCCGCCAAGGTCTGAGTGTGCGCGGCGTAGGCACCGGCGATTATGTTGATTTTCGTTTCCTTACCACTCCAACGGCAGAAACACGGACCACGTTCACCAGCGTACCGGTGAATAACATCGTCGATAACCTGAGTTGGACAAAAGGGAAACACACCCTCGAATTTGGCGGGAACTGGCGGCTGATCCATCAAAATCACGTTTCAGATGACACCACTTGGCAAGCCGCGAGCACCAATCCATACTGGCTGGGAGGCAATGCGCCTGGCGAGGATATAGGGGGCAGCGGGTTTGCCAATTCGTACGAAATCGCTTTCGCGAATCTCGTCGGTACTGTTCCGTCGTTGACAAACTCCTACAACTACCATGTCGACAGCTCTGCTTCCGGAACCTTGCTGCCGGATGGCGCTTTCCTGACTCGCAATTTTAAGGCAAATGAGTTTGAGTGGTTTGTGCAGGATGCGTGGCGCGTCATGCCAAACCTGACAATCACCTTTGGTGTGCGTCATACGATTCTCTCAACTCCATACGAAACAAGCGGACAGCAAGTCGCTCCCACAGTCGACACGCATGCCTGGTATCTAGGCAGAGAGACGGCTGCCCAGTCCGGCCAGGTCTCCGAGCCGGACCTCCAGTTCGCACCTGCTGGTGCTTATTACGGAAGACCCGGTTTCTGGCCGAAGTCGAAGGATAACTTTGCACCGCGTTTTGCAGTCGCTTATTCCCCTGACACTAAGACCTCAATTCGCCTCGGCGCGGGCATCTACTATGACCATTATGGCGAAGCGTTGGTAAATACCTTCGATCAAAATGGATCGTTCGGAATCAGCTCCTCCGTTACTGATCGCGCAGGTGTCTACGGCATCGAAGGCAATGCAACTCACCCACCGGCTCCTCGCTTCCTTGGACGAAATATCCTGCCGCCAATTGACAACGGTGGATCTCCTCAAACGCAGGTCTACCCATTTACAGCCCCCATCGACAATTTCGCCATTACATGGGGCTTGGACAATCATCTGAAAACTCCGTATTCGGAGACCTTTGATCTCTCGGTTCAGCGCGAGCTTCCGGGCGGGTTTACTTTCGAAGCGGCGTATGTGGGACGACTGGGCAGGCACCTGCTGCAGGAACTCGATCTTGCTGAGCCGGTCGACTTTGTCGATCCAAGCGGCGGTGGCGATTACTACGCAGCAGGCACACAGTTATCGAAGGACGTTGATGCCAACGGCGGGGATCCCACAGCTACGGTCGCACCTATCCAGTACTTCGAAGATGTCTTTCCCTTCATGGCAGGCGTGGACTATGCTGGAGAAAGCGCAACCCAGGCGATCTACTCCAACGAGTGGGCTCCCTATCGCGCGCAGTACGGCGCCACAACCGCTTTGTCCGACATTGACTTTTATTGCGTCTACGGCTGCCCTGCAGGGTGGAATTCGCACTTCTGGCAAGACCAGTTCTCCTCCCTATACGCGCTGGACACAATCGGAATGAGCTACTACAACGCAGGGCAGTTCACACTGCGGCATCCCACTAGCCACGGCCTGCAGATGGACTTCAACTACACGCTCTCGAAATCCATAGACATGGGTTCCGATACCGAGCGGAGCAATGAATTCGGTTTGAATAGCACCAACACAGGTTCATTCAGCGAGATTCTAAATACATGGAAGCCGTATCTAAATCGAGGCGTATCCGATTTCGATACCAGGCACCTGATCACAGTCGACGCTGTCTACCAGCTCCCGTTCGGGCGTGGAAAACTTGTGGGAGGCGGCGCGAACGGCGTCCTCGATGCAATCATCGGCGGTTGGCAGTTGTCCGGGATTAATCGCTGGACCAGCGGCCTGCCGTTCTCTTTCAACGAACCGGGATGGACGACCGATTGGCAAATTGAAAGTTTCGGTGTTGTGACCCAACCACTCAAGACACACCGTCACTACGATGCCAACGGGAATCCGCAATACTTCGCCGATCCCGATGCCATCAACAATGGCATTGCAACCGGTGCTCCGGTTCGCCTGCCCTATCCCGGAGAGGCTGGAGAGCGAAATAACTTCCGCGGAGATGGCTACTTCGACATCGATACGGGACTCGCCAAAAACTGGAAGTTCGGTGAATTCGGATCCTTGAAGTTTGCTTGGGAGACTTACAACGTTGTGAACGCAGTACGTTTCGATCCGGCGTCGATAGGCAGTCAATTAACTGGCGGCAACCTTGGCATCGCAAGCACATTGCTCACCCAGCCGCGACGCATGCAGTTCAGTTTGCGGTACGACTTCTAGGCGGTTTCGACCCTGTTCCCGTGCGCCGGCGAGTCGTACCTCGCCGGCGCTTCTCTTTCTTCTCAACCTTGCAGCGCACCGGCGCTACAGGTGTGGCGGAGCCTCGCAAGTTCTAATTTGCCTTTCGCGCATCGGCCGCGATCTTGCGCAGCTCTGGCAATACGGACCCCAATTTCCCTGGCCCTGCATCGCGTTTGCCCAACGCAAAGTAAAGATCGCGATAATGTCGATAAAGCTGCTCATAGACCCGTGCAGCCTTTGGGTTGGGCTGTACGGTGCGCAGCGGCAGGCAAACGGCGGCCTGCGCCTCCTCAATCGTCTTGTAAGCGCCCGCCGCCAGCAGTGCAAAGATGCCCGAGCCAAGACTGGTCGGAATGCCGGCGGGAACGAGGACTGGCTTGTTCAACACATCGGCATAGACGCGGTTCAGCACTTCGTTCTTTTGTGGGATTCCTCCCGCATTGATGACACGATCAACACGTACTCCGTGTTCGGCCATGCGTTCCAAAATAATTCTCGTATGAAACGCTGTCCCTTCGATAGCCGCAAACAACTCGTCCTGCGCTGTGTGCACCAGGTTCCATCCCAGCGTCACTCCGCCCAACTCAGGATTCACCAGCACCGTACGATCGCCATTGTCCCAGCTCAGGCGCAGCAGCCCCGTTTGGCCCGCTTTGTATGCATCGAGCCCGTCGGAAAGAGCCGCCACGGTAGTTTGTGCACGTCGTGCAACAGCCTCAAAAATGTCTCCCGTTGCCGAGAGGCCTGCCTCGATCCCCGTGTAATCCGGATGCACACTCCCCGGCACAACACCGCAGACTCCAGGGACAAGTTGGGCTTCTCGCGCCATAGCGATGATGCATGTCGAGGTCCCAACCACATTCACTACATCGCCCTCGCGAATATGCGAGCCGATCGCGTCCCAATGTGCGTCAAACGCGCCAACAGGGATCGGGATTCCTGCGCGCAGTCCGAGCCTCTCGGCCCACTCCGGCGACAGATGTCCCGCCACCCGATCGCTGGTCTGATACTCGCCGCCCATCTTCGCCCGGACACCGACAAAGAGCGGATCCACCGCAACCAGAAACTCTTCCGGCGGTAAACCGTCCCACTTGGGATTCCACATCCATTTGTGGCCCATCGCGCAGACGCTGCGCTTCAACTGGCTCGGGCTACGGATTCCACTGAGCGTGGCCGCGACCATGTCGCAGTGCTCGAGGGCAGTCACAAACTGCTTCCGTTTTTCGGGGTTGTGCCGCAGCCAATGGAGCAATTTGGCAAAACCCCACTCGTGCGAATACACACCGCCACACCAGTCAATTGCCTCCAGGCCCATAGCGTGAGCCTTGGCCGTAATCTCCTCTGCCTCCGCGTGAGCGCGGTGATCGCACCAAAGGTAGTATTCGTCCAACGGCTCCAATCCCTCACCGACGGGCACGACACTGGAACCCGTCGTGTCCAGCGCGATCGCAGCCACTGCACTTCCAGCCAGACCTGTGGTGCCCAAGACTTCGCGCGTCGCCTTTGCCAGCGCGTCCATCTGCTCAGCGTGAGACTGGGTGGCGAAATCCGGGTCCTCGCGCCGCCGATGCAGCGCATAAGAAGCCGAAGCAGTGCCGATGGGCCCTCTTTCGCTGTCCACCAAAGTCACGCGTACACTCAACGTGCCGAAATCTACGCCCGCGACGATGGTCATACAGAAGCCCTCCGGTAAACGCTTACTCATTTCGAAATAAGCCTACACCATTGCGTCACACTTTGACGTGCCATTGAATTCGCTGAACGCCCTCTGCTGCTTACCTTTTCGCTCCCGGCAGCATCCCTTTCAAAGCCGTAATCAGTCCGGGCTTCGATGCCATGGGCTTCGCAATAGGCGCGAAAGGCGATGGATTGCTCGCACCCAGTTTAACCGCAGCCGGTTGCGCGGAAGGCAAGCTTTGCGGTTTCGACGGGGCAGGCCCCGCTTTTCCCTGCGCAGTTTCCTGTGGAATTGTAGTAGCGCCTTCGACCACTCTCGCGCCTTTCAACTCCGGTACAGGGCCCTCGAGATTCTTTACCAGGATTGAAATCCGTCGATTCGAAGGGTCAGTTGGGTTGTTCTTCACGCGCAAAAACTGGTCGGCATACCCCCTCACCTGCGTGACCTGATCCGAACGTACTCCGTGCTGCTGCAAAAGCCTCCGCGCCGAGTTCGCCCGATCGGCGGAAAGTTCCCAATTGCTATAGTTCGCGTCATCGGAGTAGGGCGCAGCGTCCGTATGGCCCTCGATCAGGAGGTTGTTCGGCAAGGTCTTTAACTCTGACGCGAGTAGCGACAATAACTCCTGCCCGTTGTCGCTCAGAAAGGCGCTCCCACTTTGATAGAACGTCCCGTTCTTGTCCTCCAGCAACTCGATCCGCAACCCCTCGGGCGTAATCGTAATCTCAATCTGCTTGAGCAGTTTTTCTAACTCCTTCCGGGCCTTGATCTCCTGCTCCAGCTTCTCCTTGAGTTTTTGGAGATTGTCATTCGTCGCAGTGGTCACCGTTTCGCCTGTGCCGGTCAACGTCGTGCCCATCAAACTCCCCGTCCCCCTGGGGTCATTGAAATATCCCGCAACGGCCTTCTTGATTTTGTCGCTTGAGTTCATCAGCCAGAGCACGATGAAGAGGGACATCATGGCGGTGACAAAATCAGCATAGGCCACCTTCCACGCCCCCCGTGATGGCCGCCGTGGCCGCCTTTCCTCTTGATCACGATGATCGGTCGAGTATTGCTGGCGGTCATGTCCGCTCGCTCTCCTGACAGTGTTCCCGCTTAAGCCGCCGCTGCCTGCGGACTGGCGCCAGCTTGGTCCTTGCAACTCTTCTCCATCTCGTCGAAACTCGGGCGCAAATGCGCAGGAATCGCGCGACGTCCCATTTCGATCGCAATCATCGGCGCTGAGCCCTTCAGGAACGACAGCATGAGCACCCGCAAGACGTGCAAATAGCTGTTGTGGTCGTCGGAAGTTTTGGTCATGTTGGCGGCCAGCGGTCCCGCCACTCCATAGCACAGAAGGATGCCCAGAAATGTCCCCACCAACGCCGCCGCTACTTTGTGTCCAATCTCCTCCGGCGGTCCGCCGAGCGCGCCCATCGTGATCACCACGCCCAGCACGGCCGCCACAATCCCAAGTCCCGGCAGCGCATCCGCCATCGTCGACAACGCGCCGATGGGCAACGATGCTTCGTGATGGTGTACCTCCATATCGAGCTCCATCATCTGGTCCATATCGCAAGGCTCAACACCGCCAGTGATCGCCATGCGTAGCGTGTCGCACACAAAATCGCGAGCGGAATGATCGGCCAGGAACTCCGGAAAGTTCTTGAAGATTCCGCTCTCGGATGGTTTCTCGACATCCATCTCCACGCTGAGCAGTCCTTCTTTCCGCACCTTGTTGAGGAACTGATACATCATCTTCAGCGAGTTCAGATAACGCTCCTTGTTGAACTTCGAACCTGCCAGGACGCCTTTGAGCCCGCCCAGGATGCCCTTCAAAATATGCACGGGGTTCGCTACCAGGAGCGTTCCCGTCGCTGCCCCGACGATGATCAGCATCTCGGCTGGTTGGATGAGCACTTCAATGTGGCCCTTTTCCATCAGGAATCCGCCGATAACTGCGCCAAAAACCAAGAGAATCCCTATGATCGCGAACATTACGACCTCTCAGGTGCGAGCGTGATGTGGTTGCCCCCCGCATGGATGCTCACGAACATTGCGGCCTTTGCTCGCTCAAACAACTGCGGCAACGTCTCTGTCTTCGCTGCCTGCGCCGCGCCGATGCTGACGGTGAGCGACAGACGGTCGCCCCACCAGCGAAAATCCGATGTCCTCGCGAGGCCAAGGAGTACTTGCGCGTGTGACGCAAGCGATCCGGACGACGTCTCGTGCGAAAGAATCACAAACTCGTCGTCTCCCCACCTCCCAAGTTCTTCGGTGGGGCGTAACCCATGCGTCAGCGTCCGCTCGATCCGTTCAATCATCATTTCGCAGGCTCTCGCACCATGCGTCTTACGCAATTCGTGCGCCTGGTCGACTGTGACCCACAGCAGACCCAGAGGGGTGCCCCACTGCGTGAAGTCGTCAAATGCTGATTGCGCCTGCTCTTCAATTTCTGCCTGCGCGGCTTCCAGATTGGATTCCTCGCAACTCTCTCCATGCGGCAATGTATCCAGATGCTCCGCGATGTGAAATATGACAGCCGTTCCGATGTGCCCACCCAGGGGATCCCGCAGAACCACAGTTCGCATCATTAAAGGCAATTTGTTCCCGCAACGGTGCTGTGTCTCAATCAGGAGGCCGCGTTCAGGATGGGGTCCGCCTCGTGCTTCTCCCGGCGCCTCCGGAGGATGCGCGAGCAAAAGTGGCTCCAGCGCCCATGGAATCCTGCGCGTCACCGTTTCCATATTTGGAAATCCCGTGATGCTCTCCGCCGCGCGCTTCCAAAACGCTACTCCGCCTCCGGGATCGAGCAGAGCAAGGCCTTCTGGAAAACTCTCCAGCGCAGCCTCCATCAGTTCACTGCGATCGGCCATCCCGCCCTCCACTCCTTACATCGGCGGAGATAGGCCCGACTTGATTCCGTTTCAATGCCCCGAGAAGGGATGCCGGGTTTTCTGCGGAAGATTGTTGGGCTCGAAAGAGAGCGCACGCGCAGCGGTTGCACCACTGATGCGTGAGGGACCCGCATTCCTGGTGTACAGATTTGAGCCTGTAAGGGAAGGGACAAAACTACATCAGTTCGGCTTGGGGTTGGACTTTTCGCCTTCGCGTCCAGAAGGCAAACGAACAATAAATCGCGTCTTGCCTGGCTCCGTTTCGACTTCGATCTTGCCGCCGAACTTCTCTGTCACGATGCGATGAACGATATCAAGGCCCAACCCGGTACCAGAACCCTGGGGCTTGGTCGTGAAAAAAGCATCGAAGATGCGCGGCAAGACTTCTGCAGGAATTCCTTGGCCATGATCCGTGATGCTCACAGAGAGCCAGCCGGGATCCGATTCCGTCCAGGTCGCAATTTCGATATGGCCACCGGCAGGCGAAGCGTCGGCAGCATTATCGATCAGGTTTGTCCACACCTGGCTTAATGCAGAACCGCGGGTCGAAAGCGTCGAAGGGGATGCCTCGAATCGCTTGTCTACATGAAGCTGCTTGATCCTCAGCTTGTGGCCTAGAATCGTGAGCGTGCTTTGCAGGCTGTCATGGACATCCAGTTCTTTAGCGGGTGACCGCTCGTCATAGGCAAACTTCTTCACGGCCATCGCCAGGTCCGAAATCCTCGAAATGCTGTCTTCGATCGAGCACACCAGCGAAACACTGGAAACAAGCGCTTCGAGCCAATTCAATGCATCTGAAAATGCGCTCGCATCGAAATACTCCTTCGCGCAATCCAGCTCTTGCCTTTCAAAACCCATGCCGACAAGCACCGGCGCAATGGTGTAGGCGTTCTCCACGCCCGCCGATGCAAGCCACTCGCCCATCTCTTCCTCGGCGTCGGATTGTGCGACGCTACTCATCGCGGCAAGCCGGCATCCGCTTAGTGTGTGCTCCAGCAATCCCCTCATGCACTCCAGTTGTTCCGGCGTCTTCGCGCGACTGCCATTGCGCAGGCTCAACTGCTGCAGGCGCATCAGGTTCTCGCGAAGCTGTGAAGCGGAGCGCTTGGCCGCCGACCCGGGGTTGTGCAACTCGTGCATGAGCCCGGCCGCCAATGTTCCCAGCGATATCAGTTTCTCGCGATGCAGGGCTTCGACCTGATAGGCCTGAAGGCGTTGCGCCATATCCGCCAGAATCACAGCGCGGGGTTCCGGGCAGCCGGAGAGAATCTGCCAGAACTGTTCGCGCGTGAATCGGACCAGAACCGAGTCTTCGATCGCTGTAACCCGGAACGACATATGCGTTTTGCCGGATAAGAGAGGCGCTTCGCCGAATCCATCTCCCGACCGTGCTCCGCCGACGACGGTTCGTGAGCTGTCGGCTTCCAGCCGCTCCGCGCGCATCTCGCCGCTTAAAACTACCCAGTAAAACACCGCCGGATCGCCGGGCTCGGTGACAACTACGCCGGCCCGGACAGGGAGGCGATCTACGTCACCGATGCCTTTGAGAGCATCGAGATCTGCATTTGCAAAAATGCGCGTCTTACGCAACTCCGGTGCAGCTTCGCTGAATGAGATTGTTTGCGCCACCGGCGGTTTTTCTATAGTGCCCATCTCTGCTTACGCTTTTCCCCCATTAGAATCCCCCTCAGAATCCGGCAAGATACTGATGTGCGAACTGTACAGCAATCGAACCTTCCCCAACCGCCGAAGCCACACGCTTGATGGAACCGTGCCGGACATCTCCGGCGACAAAGACTCCAGGTACGCTAGTCTCCAGCAGAAAAGGCTCGCGCGGTTCCCGCCAGCTTTCCGGCATCTTTCCGTCCCGGCGCAGGTCAGGTCCCGCCAAAACAAAGCCCTTTTCGTCGCGTAGAACCGAGGGCGGCAGCCACTCCACGCCAGGCTCTGCACCTATAAATACAAATAATGAAGTTGCTGGCACGCGATATTCCCCGTTTGGGCCATGCAGGCACAAGGCTTCAAGGTGCCCGTCCCCCTCCGCTCTCACAACCTGTGTCTTTGTCGCCACCTCAATATTCGATGTTCTCTCGATCTCATCGATTAAGTATTTCGACATGCTGAGCGCCAGGCCCCCCCCGCGGACCAGCATTGTCACCTTACCGGCAAACTTCGAGAAATGCAGCGCTGCCTGTCCAGCCGAATTCGCCCCGCCAACAACATAGACGTCCTCGTCCTTGCAGGAGCTAGCCTCCACCAGGGCTGCGCCGTAATAGATGCCGCACCCCGTTAGCCTGTCTGCTCCGGGAATCGTGAGCCGGCGATATTGCACTCCCGGCGCCAGAAGCACCACATGACTGGAGACTTCGTGCCCATCCGCCAGCTTCACAAACCTGTATTGACCATCGATCCGCAGACCTACCGCACGCTGAGTCAGAAACTCCGCTCCGAATCGCGTTGCCTGCATGTGCGCCCGGCGGCCCAAATCCGCGCCAGTCACTCCCGCCGGGAATCCAAGGTAGTTCTCGATGCGAGAGGTCGAACCGGCCTGACCGCCCGGCGCTTCTGGCTCAATAATCAAGGTCTTCAGGCCTTCGCTGGCGCCATAAACCGCGGCCGCCAAACCCGCAGGACCAGCCCCTACCACGGTCATGTCATAGAACTCCTGCGTCGCCTGTGTACTCAGACCCACGCGCGCGGCCAGAACGTCTGGGTCGGCATCCGGCATCATGGCGCCGTCCGGGAAAAGCACCACCGGAAGTTGCTCTGGCTTTAAATCCTTTTCCGCCAGGAGCTTGATGGCCTCATCGTTGCCTGCAATGTCGAGCCACCGGTAAGGAACATGGTTGCGGGATAAGAACGTGCGTAGCCTGTGATCCTTGAGCGACCACCGGTTTCCAATCACACGCAGCCCTTCGAACGGAGGCCGGAACCCTGCCTTCCAGTCATCCAGCAGGTCGTTCAGCACCGGGTACAGCTTTTCTTCCGGTGGATCCCAGGGTTTATTCAGGTAGTAATGGATGCGCGCAGAATTGATTGCCCGGATCGCGGCTTCCGTATCTGCGTAGGCTGTAAGCAGCACACGGCGTGCGTCCGGGTAGATCTCACGCGCCCTCTCCAGAAAATCGACGCCCGTCAGCCCCGGCATCCGTTGGTCGCTCAAAATCAGAGCCACCGGCTCCGAACGGGCTTTCACTTGGGTGAGCGTATCCAGGGCCGCCTGGCCGCTCGCCGCCCGCATGACGCGGTATTCAGCCCCGTATTGCCGGCGCAGGTCCTGGACAACTGCCTCCAGAACGCTTACGTCGTCATCCACCGCCAGTAAAATCGGCCTTGCCATATTCCCAGTTTAGGACCTCAAATATCCACGAGACCCGTTCCAGCGAAACCATACCGGAGTTACTCCGGAGTCAACCGCCAAGTGGCTCTTTCCTCAGGAAATGCCACCTACAGACCCTCTGCAACGGAGTTTTTACTTTCGTTCCGCTCTAAAAGTACCAGACTGAAACGAGCCAAGTCAGTAAATACAGAGCCAGGTTGTCTACCGGTTTCACGTGACGGAATTCCAATTGGGCTGTAAGCTTGTTTCAGGCTTTTTCAATCAGTGCCAGTAGTTTTTGTGTTGGACAGGTGACGAAAGGAATGTGCCCTCGCTCAGATGTAACAGAACGAGACACTTCGAGAAGTTCTTCTTTTCGCCATTTCGCCTCCTGTCACAGAACGTGTATCTTAAGTTTCAATTGTGGAAATCAGGCTAAGTAAGGATGCACGGTAGTTCCAGTCTGACCCCAAGTTCCACGACGGATGGTGCGTGAATCATGAATAAAGTGATCCTTGCCGACTCACAGGCAATCTTCCGGGCCGGTACAGCTAAAGTGCTGGCGATGGACGAGGACATGCGCATTATTGCTCAATGCACGGACCTCGACAGGATGATGCATGCCATTGCCACCTTCCCCGGTTCCATCGTCGTGCTCGCCGCCTCCCTGCGGCCCGACATGGTCCGCTTGCGCTCGCTGCTCGAGACAACCAGCAGCCGAGGTATCGTCATTGCCGAAAACAACGAAAGCGCCAGCGCATTTATGCAGCAAGGTTTCCGTGGCGTGGTTTTCCGCAATGTGACTGGCCCGGCGCTCGTCGAGTGCGTCCGCCGCGTAGCGGCTGGCGACACTTGGACTCCTCCGCAGCTGATGATGCCCGAATCCCCCGAAGAGGATCTAGTCGGCGCGCGTGTGCGCGATCGGCTCACGCCCAAGGAAATGCGGATCGTGGCCCTCATTGTGCAAGGCTGCAAGAACCGCGAGATCGCGCTTCGGCTCAAGACCACCGAGCAGGTCATCAAGAACTACCTTCGCTCTATTTACGACAAGACCGGTGTCAGCGACCGTCTCGAGTTGGCTCTCTTTACGATCCACCACCGCCAACTTGCGCAGGCCGCGGCCGAGATGGGGAACAAGCTCGAAGCCGAAGAGCAAGCCGCAGCCCCGCCTGCCGTGGCTTAATTGGCAGCTGGTTTATTTGCCAACTTCCGTGCCCCATCCTTTCGCTTTTTTCACAGACGAGTCTTCGTCCGTGGGGGTTGGTGAAAGGGTTGGCAGCCACGAATCTCAACCAAACCCAAATCAAGCGCGAGCGGCCTACAGCTTTTCCGCAATGCTCTTGGCTTGCGTGAAGAGCAGCAGATAGTCCGGGCCTCCGGCTTTCGAGTCGGTGCCGCTCATATTGAATCCGCCAAATGGATGTGCACCGACCATTGCGCCAGTGCACTTGCGGTTCAGATAAAGATTTCCCACATGGAATTCCTGACGAGCCATGTCAAGCCGCTCGCGATCGTCTGTGTAAACTGCTCCGGTCAGGCCGTACTCCGTGTTGTTTGCGACCTTCAGCGCTTCCTTAAAGTCATCCACTTTGATCACTGCCAAGACCGGCCCAAAGATTTCCTCCTGGGCGATGACCGCATCGGGCGCAATGTCTGCGAAGACCGTCGGCTCGAGATAATATCCGCCGCCCTCCGTCTCGATCGCATGCCCGCCTGCAACCAGGCGGCCTTCTTCTTTTCCCTTGGCGATGTAGCCAAGAATCGTGTCCATGGCCGCCTTGTTCACCACCGGCCCGAGATTGTGATTCTCTGCCGGATCGCCGACCGTCAATTCTCCGACGCGCTCTCGCAAACCATCGACAAAGGCGTCATAGATCGATGCCTCCACAATCGCACGCGAACACGCCGAGCACTTCTGTCCGCTGAATCCAAATGCCGAAGCCACGACTCCTGCGATCGCTGTGTCCAACTCGGTATCCGCACACACAAGGATCGAATCTTTGCCGCCCATCTCCAGAATCGTTCGCTTGATCCAGATCTGTCCCGGCCGAGCTTTGGCTGCACGCTCGTGAATCTCGAGGCCAACGGACTTGGACCCCGTGAAAGCGATAAAGCGGGTCTTCGGATGCTCCACAATCGCGTTTCCAAACGCCGCTCCCGAGCCCGGGCAGAAGTTCACAACACCGCCGGGCATCCCCGCTTCTTCCAGCACTTCAATGAACTTTGCGGCAATCGTAGGCGAATCGCTCGATGGCTTGAGAATCACCGTATTTCCCGTAACGATGGCTGCAGACGTCATGCCGGCCATGATGGCAAACGGGAAATTCCACGGCGGAATCACTGCACCCACACCCAACGGGATGTAGCGTAGCTCATCCTTCTCCCCTGGAAGTTGAATCGGGGTCCTTGCTTCGGCGAGACGCAGTGCTTCTCTCGCGTAAAACTCAAGAAAGTCGATTGTTTCCCCAACGTCGGCGTCGGCCTCAGCCCAGTTTTTTCCTACTTCGTACGTAAGCCACGCGCAGAATTCAAATTTTCGTTTGCGGATGATCTCCGCCGCACCGAGCAATAGGGAAGTCCTTTCCCCGTTTGATGCTCGACTCCAAAGCTCAAAAGCACGAATCGCCGCCCGCATGGCCTGCTCGGCATGCTCCGCCCCCGCCTTCTGGTGCACGCCAACCACCCGGCTGGGGCGCGAAGGATCGAGCGATCGAATCTTGCCGTCCGTTTTCGACCGATGCCCCCCCAGAATCAGGGGATATTCCCGGCCGAGTTGAGTGCCCACCAACTCCAGAGCCTCGTGCATTTTGCGACGATTCTCTGGGGCTTTGAAGTCGGTAAATGGTTCATTGTGAAAGGTCCCTTGGGGGGCACGGCGCAGTATCTCAGTGGGAAGGGGAACAGTTGCCATAACCACCCTAGTGTAGTCGTTTTGTATCCGCGAAGCCACGCGCGCAGACGACGATTTCCACCGCGCCGATCCCATGCAAAGTATCCGTTTCATCCGCGAAACTAACCCCGCGAATCCGGGTCCAAATCTATTGCACTCTTCCCCATGCTGCGTCGGGTTTTAGTGGGTGCCAAGGGAAAAGGGCGGTCGATCCAGAGTTCGCCAGACCCTGGGCCGGGCGCGCAAAGGCTGAACCCCTAACCTCGCTGTTGTCGAGAGCAAGTGGGCCACGAGAGGGAAAATGGAA
>Ga0187855_10001803_pt1 | contig 16569 bp, 13 predicted proteins | sample June2016WEW_8_10_2_FD_132969 | JGI IMG/M metagenome (GOLD analysis project Ga0187855, IMG submission 132969) | Peatland microbial communities from SPRUCE experiment site at the Marcell Experimental Forest, Minnesota, USA - June2016WEW_8_10 | ecosystem: Environmental > Terrestrial > Soil >...
AGATCGCGAACATACTCCGGCTTGGTAAGGCGCTTGCCGAGATCCAGGGTTTCCAGCATGCTCAGGCCTTCCCCGCCCCGCGGCGCGCGGCGCCGGCTTTCAGCGCGCGGATGATCGCCTCGAAGACCGCGATGCGCGTCCAATAACGGTCGGTCGCTTCCACGATGGTCCACGGCCCCCATTCGGATTCGGTCCGCTCCAGCATCTCTTCGACGGCTACCAGGTACTCGTCGTATTGCTTATGCCGCTTCCAATCCGCCGGCTGCACCTGCCAGCGCGTGAGCGGATGGCTCTCCAGTTTGCGGAAGCGCTTCTTCTGCTCCTTCTTGCCGATGTGGAAGAAGAGCTTCACGAAGACATACCCGTCATCCGCCAGCGTGCGCTCGAAATCCGTGATGTCGCGATACGCTTTCTGCCATTCGCTCTTGGGCGTGATCTTCTCCACGCGCTCTTCCAGCACGCGCCTGTACCAGCTCCGGTCGAAGATGGCCATGTGCCCGTAATTCGGAATGCGCCCCCAGAACCGGTAGAGCCACGGCATGTGCAGCTCATGCGTGCGCGGTTCGTGGATCACCTGCAACCGGAAGGCGCGCGGCTCCAGCCGGCTGGTGAGCACGTTGATGCAGGTGCCCTTGCCGGCTGCCTCCCAGCCTTCGAAAACGATGACGCTTGGCAGGCCGGCTTCCGAAGCCGCGAGCTGCAGTTCGTAGAGGCTAGCCTGCAGCCCAGGCAGTCGCCTCTTGTATTCTTCCTTGGGTGTCGCGCGCGTCAGATCGACTTTTTCCAGCATTATGCCACCTTGTGTTTGCGGATGAAATCGGGCCGCAGCTCGCTGCCGATGCCGGGCATCTCAGGCGCCAGGATTTCGCCGCCGTGCATGCGCAGTTCTTCCACACTGGATGGTGCGCCCTTCAGGCTGCCACTCTCCAGGTAAATGGCGTTGGGCATCGCCAGCAGCATGTGCACGTTGGTGGCGCCGCCGCCGTGGCTGGCCACATCCAGGCCGAACCCCGCGGCGATGGCGGCGATTTCCATCCACTCGCTCACGCCGCCCGAGCGCCGGTTGTCGGGCTGCACAATATCGACGCCACGGCGGCCGATCAGGTCCGCATAAGCGAACTTGGTGTATTCGTTCTCGCCGGTGGCGATCGGAATATCCAGCTCGCGCGCCAGCTCCGCGTAGGCCGCATGGTCGTATGGCGGCAGGGGTTCTTCGTACCAATAGCAGCCCATCTGCTGATAGACTCGGCCGCGCTCGACGGCCTCGCGCAGATGGAAAGCCTGGTTGGCGTCCACCATGATGCGCCGCTCCTTTCCCGCGATCTGGCGCGCCGCCTCAATCCGTCGTGTGTCGTCATCGAGCGTGGCGCGGCCCACTTTGATCTTAACGGCCCCGAAACCTTCTTCGAAAGCCCCGGCAATGGACTGCTTGAATTGCGAAAGATCGCCATCGTTTTCGTAATACCAGCCGCACATCGAATATGCGGGAACGCGATCGGCGTAAGCGCCCAGCATCTTGTACAATGGCAGGCCGGCGGCCTTTCCCAAAATGTCCCAGAGCGCGATATCGGCGGCCGCGATTGCGAACTGCCCCACGCCTTGCACGCCCTGGTATTCAGTTGCCTTCCAGAGGCCGGCCCGCAGGCGTTTGGGAAACGCCGGATCCTGGCCCATCAAGACGGGCTTGACCTCCTCCTCCAGAATCGTCTGCACCACGCGTGGACCGCCCGCGATCGTGCCGAAAGGACTGTACGCCCAGCCAGCGATGCCGGCATCGGTCAACAGGCGCAAGACCACGCCGCCCGATTCCGCGCCGAAGCGGTGAATGGCATCGGCAAACGGCTTGCCGGGCGGAAAGCGCAGCAGGTCGGTCTCCAGCCCCGTGATGCGCATGGCGCCCTTGGCGGCCTCCGCCCACCCTGCCGCTGCTGGAAGCGCGGCCGCGGCGCCGCCCGTACGAATAAAATCGCGACGGTTCATGAGGGCATCATAGACCACCCACGGGTACAATGGAACGTATGGTCAGACTCGATGCGCTTCTGGATTCCTGGAAAACGGTGAGGCAGGACACCGCCCAAGCGGTGGAAGAGTTCCCCGCCGGCGAGCTCGATTACAAGCCCACTCCGGACTTGATGACTTTCCGGGAGATCGCGCGCCATATCCTGATCGCCGGGCACGGCCTCACGGGCCTGCTGCTCCAAGGCGAACAAGAGCTGGGCGGTCCGCAGTTCCGCGAGAAGATGGCGCAGTTTGCCCTGTTGCCCGAGGGCGCCGGAGCCGCCGACCTCGCGCGCGAATTGCGCGCCTCGGTGGAACAGCGCGCGGCGGAGTTGGCGGCCCAATCGCCCGAGTTTTACTCCGGCATGATTACGCGGGTGGACGGCATGCGGGTTACGCGCCTGGAAATGCTACAGTTCGTTAAGGAGCATGAGCTCACGCACAGATCCCAGCTTTTTATGTATTTGCGGCTGAAAGGAATCGTGCCGGCCACTACGCGGCGACGCCTGGCGAAACAGGCCGCTCGCTAACCTCGAAGACGCTGTACAATACAGTTGCAAGCACCCGGGACTTTCGATAAATGTAATGTAGGGTGGTCGGGAGGACTTCGATTTATGGTGACATGCCCGGTATGCGATGGGGCGATTGATGTGGATGAAGAAGACGTCGATGAAGGCGACTCCATCAGTTGCGATGAGTGCGGCGCGGACCTCAAGGTGATCGGTACCGATCCTCTGGAGCTGGAGTCCGCCGACGAACTGGAGGAGGACGAAGACGAGGACTTCCTCGAGGACGCCGAAGAGGAAGAATCCGAGGAGGACTGGAAGTGAGGCGGCAGCTTCTGGCCGCGGCCGTCTGTGCCCTCCTTCTTTCGGCATGGCCCGCTCGCGCGGAAAAGAAGAAGGCGGACGCCAACATTCGCACTGTGCAGGGGGTTGTGACCGCCGCAAACGGCGACGCCGTGAACGGGGCGGTAGTGCAGCTCAAGAACACCAAGAGCCTGCAGATCCGCTCTTTCATCACGCAGGATAAGGGGGCGTATTACTTTCACGGCCTCAGCACCGACGTAGATTACGAGGTGCGCGCCGACTATGAGGGCGCCTCTTGCGGTCCCAAGACGCTCAGCTCGTTCGACACTCGTAAGCAGGCCGTGATGAACCTGAAGCTGGAGCCGAAGAAATAGCCCACCGCCCATTCGGCGTGGCCGCGTTTGCCGCTTCCGCGAGGGGCGATCCAGCCCAGGGACTGTCCTTCCTCAAGACCGCACAGTCCGGCGCCTAGCCCGCATTTCTCACGTGTGGCTCGATGACGTGGCGCACGCACTCGCGCGTGCCGTGTTGAGACTCTTCTCGGCACCCTTGCAGGCATGCTAACGCTCTGTCAGGGGCGGGCGTCGGCACGAGTGCCGACGGGCACGCAAGAGTGCGTGCGCCACGCCATGACCACGAACGGCGCGCAATCGCAGCCGCTGTGACGGCGCACCGCCGACCCCGGCAGGCTGCCAGAAAGACATCGTTGGGCGCCGTTGTCGTCAGGGACTTAGCGTGAAGGTCAGGTTCGCTGTCGAGCTATTCAGGGTGGCGGTAATGGTGGCCGATTGACTGGATGGGATCGTGCCCGTGGCTGCCGTAAAGGTAACCGAGGTGGCCGCGGCAGCTATGCTAACCGATGCAGGTACTTCGAGCAGGGTGCTGGAACTGGAGAGCAGGACCGTTACGCCACCGGAAGGCGCCGCCACGGATAGCAAGACGGTACAGGTAGTCGAAGAGTCCGAATTCAACGAGGCAGTAGAGCAGGTGAGCGAGGACAGCAGCGGGACAACTTGAATCGGAATCGTAACGACATTGCTCACAAAGTCATTCTGCGCGATGGTCAACTGCGCGAAAGGATCAGTCGCGATAGAGGAGTTCAATTGCAGGGATACCTGGTACAGACCAACCGTTCCCGGGATCAGCGCGGCTTCGATGACATTGGCTGTCAAAGAGTTGACCAAAGCGGAGACCGACTGCCCCGGAGTGTTATTGGCCGGTCCTTGATATTTTTGGCCCGTCACCAGATACGGCGCCACGGGCGGCGTCAAGACAGGCAAACCCAACCCGGTGGCATACACGATGATGGTTTCGCCGGGCACGGCCTGCGAGGTGGGAGTCACCATGGCGCCCGCCGTGCTCGCGCAGCACGTTAGCACGCCTGTGCCAGGGCTGGGAACCGCGGGGCCCACTGCCGTCAGCAGCAGGCGTGCGCCGGTGCTGACGGCCACGTTAATCGGAATGCCGTTACCAGCCGAACCGGGATTTCTCGCGTACACCACGATCCGGGTAAATTCCCCCGCCGCCTGCACGGTTACCTGGGGATCGTTGGCCATCAAGATCAGGTACGCGCTGACGACCGTGGCCAGCGTATCGGTCTCCTGTACCGTATAGTTGTATGTCTGGCCCGTACAGCCCGTGGCGGGCGCCACGCTGACGGGAGTGAGCGTTGCCGTCGACCCGATACAGATCGTGCCGACGTCGCCTCCGTGGACGACCCCATCCACCGAAATCAGCGCGGAAGCGTAGTTCGAGGAGTGCATGGCGATGGCCACCCGCGGATCGTTGCCCGGCTGCGCGAATATGCCGGGGTTCGCCGGCACAATGCTCACGCCCACGGTATTGGTTACTGTGACCGAGTTATCGGGGTTCTGCGTGCGGACCCAGGCATTGACGGTGCCCGAGGTGAACTCGAACTGGAAGGGAACCTGTGCGTTGATCTGGGTGGGCGAAACGTACAGTAGCGGCGCGGGTACTCCGTTGAAGGACACCTGCACGCCGCCCAGACTGGTGGGCAGATTCAGGGCGCCGGCGGGAGCGGACATCGTTACGTTGTCGCTCAGATTGGTCCCCATAATTTCGACAATAGACCCGGGAGCGATGGAGGCCGCATCGCCTCCCCCGTTCAGATTCGCGCCGCTAGTGACTGCTGTGACCGTTGCGTTGGTGGAGATACTGGCGGCCAGCGTCACGTTATCCCCATCGGCGCCCGGCGTTTTGGCGGTCAGCACGACTTCATCGGCGGCTACGTCGGCTGTCGCCAGCACGTTGGGATCTCCGCTGGCGCCGGCGTTGATCAGCGCCACCAGCCCGTTCACGATCGCGGCCGCGTTATCTCCGCTTTGAATGGTATACGGGTAGCTCGCCGTTGTCGTCGATGTGCTCACTCCGATAGTGACCGTCACCTTGTCGCCCGCTTTGATCGTGCCGCCGATGGTCACCGTGCCGACCGCGTAGATATTGATGCTGGCCGCGTTCCGCACGGCCGAGTAGGGCAGGTTCTCTCCGTTGGGAGTGTAAACTACGATGCGTTGGTTGTAGCAGTCCGCGATGTACAGGTTGGTGCCGTCCCAGGCCAGCCCCATCGGCGTGTTCAGGCTGTCGGACCCGTCGGTGGCCTCGTCGGACGTATCGCTGGTTTGCCCGAGTATCACATCCGGAGCCACGCCGTTGACGGTGGGAATCGTATTGAAAACCAGGACCCGATCGTTGCCGCCGTCGGCGATGTATAACCGCGTTCCGTCCGACAGGGCGAAGCGCGGAAAACTCAGCGTGGACCCGCACAGTGTGGGGTATGTGGGATTGTTATTGAAATCCACTCCGTTGGAAACGGTACAGAGCAACGCCGTTTCGACGCCCTGGCCGGTGGCCGTGGCCGGGCAGGTTCCCGAGATGGAACAAGTAAAAGCATTGTTGGGAAGGGAGCCGGCCATGTTCGGCTGCCCCACCTCGACATCCGCCGGCTGCTGGTTGGCGGTCGGAATTGTATTCCAGATCAGCACCCGGTTGTAGCCCAGGTCCGCAACGAACAAGCGCGTACCGTCGGAAGTCACCGAAACCGGAGTGAGCAGGTTGTTGTTCGCGGCGGACGTCGACTGTTCGGCAATATTTATCTGCACGTACGTCGTCATATTGGGCTGGCCCAGCACAATGTCGGCGGCAGCGCCGTTACTGGTGGGAATCGAGTTGTAAATCAGCACCCGGTCGTTCTGCGTATCGGCGACGAACAGCTTGCCACCTTGCAGCCACACCCCTTGCGGGTTGCGCAGCGAGGTTGCCGTGGGTGTTTGGCCCGGAACGACGGCAGAGGTGAAATTGGTTTGCCCCACCACTACATCGGGCGGCTGGTTCATGGCGGTTGGAATACTGTTCCAGATGAGCACGCGATTATTGTTGGTATCCGCGACCGCCAGGTGCGTTCCATCGGAGGCCACTGCGCTGGGGTTGCGCATACCGTTTGCCAGGGGGGTCTGCGACGCATTTGCCGGACATACCGGACTGGTCGGGGTAGTCGTGGTGGAGATGTTGGGGGGAGGCGTGATGCAGGGTATCGGCGTGGTCGTGACGAAATCCGGCTGCCCGAGGACCACGTTCGCTACCCCCACGCATATGGGACACTGCGAGGTATATGCCAGTGGGGCGGTGGGCGACGGAAGCTGCCCGGAGACATTCGTGTAGATCAAGACGCGATTATTGATGGGGGCGGCGGACACCATGTTGGCATCGGCCACGAACAACATATTGTTGGCCCAGGCAACGCCAGCCGCGGCACCGACGATGCTGCTGGTGGCGGTGTCGGATTCGGAATCGAATTCAGGCTGGCCGATCACCAGGCGCGCGGACTGACCCGTAAGATAGGTCGCAGTCTGCGCAAAACCGGTGACAGCCATCAGAAGAATAGGTATGAGACACTTCATGTTTTTCAATAGCAAACGCGGCATCGCTTTAGCGGATACCAGATAATTATAACAAGCGGATGAGACGATATTTCGGGTATCTCAGGTTTCAAAGTTTTTCAGGTCCGCCAGTGTGGCGTGCGCGGCACACTGTGGCCTATTCGTAACGCAGAGCCGCCATCGGATCGATTCGCAGGGCGCGCCAGGTGGGCGCCCACGACGAGAGCACGCCCAGCAAGATCATGGTGGCGGCAACTCCCGAAAGCACCAGCGGATCGCGCGGCGAAGCTCCATACACCACGCTGGCGAGCAACTGGCCGGCTGCCAGAGACAGTGCCAGACCGATGACCGATCCGGCAAGCACGAGCGCGGCTATTTTCGCGAGGATCAGGCGAAGAACCTGCGAGGGGCAGGCGCCGACCGCGATGCGGATGCCAATCTCGCGCACCCGCCGCGCCACGGCGTAAGCGACGATCCCGTGAATGCCCGTGACGGCCAGCATGATGGCCAGCACGCCGAATGCGCCCAACGCCAGGGCCGCCGACTGCGCGGGGAAGAAGGCAAACCCCAGCATCTGTGGCAGGCTCCCGGTCCCATAAAGCGGCATCTCAGGATCGAGCAGACCGACCGCCTCACGCATCTCCGCGACCGTCTGTGTCTCCGGCCGCGCGGACCTCGCTATCAAAGTGGTGGTGGTGTTGTAGGACTGTATCATCGGCAAAAATACGACCGCCCGCGGCCGCTCGGTGAGGCTCTCGTATTTGCCGTCTTCGGCCATGCCGATCACTTGGACCAAGCCCCCGCCGGGGCCGTGGCGGAAATATTTGCCGACCGGATTCGCGGTGTTGAGCACCTGCCTGGCGAACGCCACATTCACGATGGCGACCCGCGGAGATTTGCGGTCGTCGCCCCAGGTGAAGTCCCGGCCCGCAAACAGACTGGTCGCCATGGTGGTGAAGTAGCCGGGTGAAACTTGATAGAAGGTGGCCCATCGGCCGTCCGATGGCCGCAGGCCGGACTTGTCGCCCGGAAATACGGTGGTGTGAGACTGGTCTATGCTGAGCGGCAGCGAATTGGCGAAGGCGGCGGAAGCGACTCCCGGCAATTGCGCGAGGCGTTCCTGCGCGCGCCGTTGAAAATCGCGGCCCTGCTCTTCGGTGTATCCGGCGAGTCCCAGATCGAACGCGACCACGGAAACATGGCGCGGATCGAAGCCCAACCGCATGTTGAGCGCCCGCTGGAGTCCGCGAACTGAGAGGAGGCATGCCGAGACCAGCACGAAACAGAGGGCTACCTGCACCACCACTAGCAGATCCCGAGTCGCGAGGCGCTGCCGTCCCCCGCCGGTGGGCGCGCCTTTGAGCACTGCATTGGAATCGGTTCTGGAAGCGCGCCACGCCGGCGCCGAGCCGAAAAGGACTCCGGCGGCGATGGCGGCGGCGAAAGCGAAGAGGAACACGCGCCAATCCGGATTCACATTGAACTGCACTGGGAAATCCATGGGCGCGCGCCATTGGGTCAGTGCGCGCGAGAGCAGGACTGCCAGCGCATAACCGACCGCGCCGCCGGCCAGCGACAGAACCAGGCTTTCGGTCAGCACCTGCCGCACCACGCGGCCCCGTCCGGCGCCGATGGAAAGGCGGATGGCGATCTCGCGCTGGCGATCGGCGGCGCGCGCAGTGACGAGGCTCGCCAGATTCGCGCACGCGGCGAGCAGAACCAGGGCCGCCAGTCCCAGCACGCCGAGTGTGAATGCTTTCGCGGGGCCGCCCATGAAGTCGCCAATCAGCCCCGGCTTAGCAAGTTTGAATTGCAGCCCTTCGTTGTTCGCAGGATACTCGCGCGCCAGTTCCGCCGCGATGGCGTTCAGGTTCGTCTCCGCTTGCGCCGGCGAGACGCCGGGCTTGAGCCGTCCGACGATCCAGGTGTCGGATGTGGATCTCTCCTCCAGCCAAGAATTGCCCACCTCGATTTGTGCCTGCATCATCATGGGCACCCACACTTCCGGCCAATAAAACAGCTCGGTGCCGTGAAAATCGGGCTGAGCCACTCCGACGACAGTGTACGGCAGGCGGTTGATGCGGATCGTTTTGCCGACAATGCCTGGATCGCCACCGAATCGCGAGCGCCAGGCGGCATAGCTCAGCACGGCAAACGGGCTGGCGCCGAGGCGCAGGTCGTCGGATGGATGGAAGAAGCGGCCCATCAACGGAGCGACTCCCAGGACGTCGAAATAGTTGCCTGTCGCGAGATAACCCCAGATGCGGCCGGCTCCGGCGTCCGAGTCCAGTTCCATGGGCGCGATGCGGTAACCCACCAAGCCTGCAAACGCCTGGTTGCGGCCGCAAAGGTCCCGGTAGTTAGGGAACGATTGGCCGGCGCCGCTGGAGGATTCGAGAAACACAAGTTGCTCGGGGTGCGCTACGGGCAGCGGGCGCAACACCAGCGCGTTGACCACGCTGAAGACCAGGGCGTTGGCGCCGATGCCGAGAGCCAGGGTGAGGACGGCGATCGACGTAAAGCCAGGACGGCGCGAAAGCACGCGCACGGCATAGCCAGTGTCGCGCCGCAACTGATCCCACCAGAGCCACCGGGCCGACTCGTAATGGCGCTCTTGCGCCGAGGCCAGATTGCCGAATCCACGCCGCGCCGCCGCACCGGCGTCATCGGGGTCGAGGCCTTCCGCGCGCAGGCGGTCCGCCTCCAGCTCCAAATGGGCCTGAATCTCTTCGGCGAAATCCTCCGGTTTGCGCACGCGCCGCCGGAACATGGTTTAGCCCTCCGCTCTTTCCGGACCCAGCACGCGCCCGATAGCGGCCGCCAGCCGCCGCCACTGGCTGGTCTCCCGCGCCAATTGCGCGCGGCCGGTCTTGGTGAGCGCGTAGAAACGGGCTTTGCGTTTGTTCGCGCTGGTCCCCCATTTGGCGCCGATCCATCCGGCGGCTTCCAAGCGTTGCAGCGCCGGATAGAGCGAGCCATGATCCACGAGCAGGACCTCCGCGGACTGCTGCTGGATGGCGCGCGCAATCCCCTGCCCGTGCTGCGGACCGAACAGCAGGGTGCGAAGGATCAGCAGGTCCAGGGTTCCCTGCAGGAGCGCGATACGTTCCTCTCGGGTTGGCATCCTACCCGAGTATGACCGAGTTCGGGTCGAATGTCAACCCGTGGGGGCGAGCTTCGCTCGCCGGTGCAGCGCTTCGCTCGGCGTGGCTGGTGGTGGTGGCTGGTGGCTGGTGGTTTAGCTGGCTCGCTTCGGTGGGTGCCATTGGGTGTTGCGCCTGTACGACGAGACGCGGTATGTGTGTCTGCGGAGGACTGACATGACGGAGATGGAGATCGATCCCCAGGAAGTCAAGCGGCGGCTGGACGCCGGCGAGAAGATCCGGATGATAGATGTGCGTGAACCGTTCGAGCATCAGCAGGCGCATATCGACGGCGCCGAGCTGATTCCCATGCGCAGCGTGCCGCAGTCGCTCGAATCGCTGCGGACGGCTTCCGCGCCTTTGGTGGTGTTCTGTCACCACGGTATGCGCAGCCTGCAGGTGGTCGACTGGCTGTCGCGGCAGGGACTCGAAAACTGCCGGAGCATGGCAGGCGGCATAGACCGCTGGAGCCTGGAAATCGACCCGGCGGTCCCACGCTATTACTGACTCCGCATTGCCGACTCCGCGGAAATACAGATCGCCCCGATTTGGGTTCGTTTTTTCTAGGCTGTGTTGAAAACAAAGCACAAGTTGGGTTCGTTCGGTCATTTTTTACTCTTGGCGCGCCTATTCAGAACTCAGCATGCCGACCGCTGCCTCCATCCGAGACGACGTTAGCACGGCGGCGTCAAGAAATCCGCGAAGCGGCTGCTGCCGGCCCTTTATCCTCAGAGTAATAGCGCGGATCGCGGCGCGTCACCCATGGCCGGCGCCACTAGTGAGGCTTCGCAGCACGGACATGCAGCGGCTGCGGATTTTGGCGCGCCGGCGATGGTAGAGCTGCCGCTGAAGATGGGCGCGAATCCCGCTGCGCGGACCCAGGTCTCGCCGCGCGAGACCTGGCACGCAGGTACGTTCACGCCTATCTAGGCGCGGGCCTCACTGCCAGCCGCTGACTCCGGCGTCCGATTTGTGTCATCATCCATTAGATGAAGCCGATTATTGGTGCACTGTTCGTAGCGGCCCAAGCTGTGGCCGCTGTTCCCGGCCTGGGGAGCATTGTGAAGATCGATTCCGGTTGGGTCGCCGGCAGCGGCGCCACCGTCCGCGTGTACAAAGGGATTCCATATGCCGCTCCGCCCGTGGGCGATCTGCGCTGGAAACCGCCGCAGCCGCCGAAGCCCTGGAAGGGCGTTCTGCTTGCGAAAAGCTTCCCCGCCATGTGCCCGCAGGCGCCGTTGATACCGGGCCCGCAGAGCGAAGATTGCCTCGGACTAAATGTCTGGACACCGGCGCACTCGGCATCCGACAAGCTTCCCGTAATGGTGTGGATCCACGGCGGAGGATTCCAGATCGGAGCCAGCTCCCAATCCGCGTATGATGGCCAAGCGCTGGCGGAGCAGGGCGTCGTCCTGGTGAGCATCAACTATCGGCTTGGCGTATACGGATTCCTGGCGCATCCCTCGCTGAACCAGGAATCGCCGCAAGGCGTCTCCGGCAATTATGGACTCCTGGACATGATTGCCGCGCTCCAATGGGTGAAGCGCAATATCGGCGCGTTCGGCGGCGATCCTGGTAATGTCACGATTTTTGGAGAATCCGCGGGTGGCACGGCCGTATGCTTGCTCATGGTGATGCCGCAGGCCGAGGGTCTGTTCGAGAAAGTGATCTCGGAAAGCGCCGCCTGGATGTTCGGGCCCATCAGCCATCTCAAGGAATCCTGGTATGGGCGCGTTCCCATGGCGGAGTTTGGGGCGAAGTTGGGCAGCGATCTGGCGGCGCTGCGATCCAAGAGTGTGGCCGAGATCATGAAGATGATGCCGCCGCCGTTGACGCGCAACGAGGCTGCCGCCGACCGCGGCGAGGTCTATATGCCGGTGGTGGATGGATGGGCGCTGCCGGACGATCCGGCTCGGCTATTCTCCACGGGCAAGTTTCACCATGTGGCGTTGATTGCCGGTACCAATGCGGACGAAGGAACGCTGGTGGGCGGGCCTCCGGTGCGGACGATTGAACAGTTGCGCAAGTGGGCCGGAGAAAAGCTCGGCAAGATGGCGGATACGATGCTGACCCTCTATCCAGCCGCCAGCGACGCGGATGCGCATGCCGCGGCGGCGCAGGCTTCCGGAGATCTGGTCTTCCTTTACGGGACGCGCTCCGTGCTGCGCGCCGCTTCCAAATCGCCGAAGAAAATGGCGGGTGTGTCCGTGAGCGTGAATCCGAATACGTTTCAATATCAGTTCACGCGCGTAAATGGCGTAGGGCGGAAGATACAGTGGGGCGCTTTTCATGGCTCGGAAATACCCTACGTCTTTGAGACTCTGCCCGATTCGGTCTACGGCACCGCACCCATGATTTTCGGGGACTTCTCCATCGACGCGGACACTTACAACGAGCAAGACGGAAAGCTTTCCAAAGCTATGAGCGGCGCCTGGGTAGCTTTCGCGAAAACGGGCAGCCCGAACGGCCCTGGCCTGACCCGCTGGCCTGCCTTCGTGGGCAAGGAGAGCTATTTGGATTTTGGGGATCAGATCGTCGCTAAAGAGGCGCTACGCAAGAAGCAGATTGACTTCATGAGCGAGTTTACCGAGGGATTGCGCGCACAAGCAGCCACGGCCGCGGGCGGCAGCCGGTAACGCAAGCTGGTACTGCCTGGCATTTCGGGTCTCTACATTTTCCTGAAGAGAAAGACTGCGTTCGTGGCACTGTTGAACACCGAGGTGGGGCAGGCGCTTTCGCCTGCCAACGGCCAACTTCAGTTCGCGGTAGCCAGCTCTCTTTCTATGCTAGCGTCGGTCCCATGTTGAGGTTGTCGCCTATAACTGGTAGCGCGTGGCCGAGCTTGAGGCCGAGGAGGATCCACTCCTCAAGAGTCGATTGCAGCTCCCGTTCACAACGATGCAGCGTTGGGGCGAACGCGACCACACCTGGGCAGGGAGGGATACTGGCGGCAAAAGTCTGATCCTCCAATTTGTCGTAAACGGCCCGTTCTAAGGCTTCTTGAACGTATTCCGTCAGAATATATCGCCGATTCAAGCAAAACTCCCTATGTCCGATGTTACCAAGATCTCGACACGTGTGCGCCGCCTGGGCGGACGGAGCCGTAAGAAGGCGACGCCCACGGCATATCAGGCCATGTCAACCCGCTTCAACACGTCTACAATCATCGGCTCCATGCTTGCTTTGAAAGTGCTGCTTAAGACCCGCCCGGCGCCCCTCTCGACGTGATGCATAATCGTCGACAACGTCCTGCGAATTCCGGGGCCGGTGAGTTCGTTGAATTCCATCGCCAACAATCCCGGTGACGAGTGGTTCGTGGAAGGAGTGCTTACAATTGTCTGCGGCGACCTTCTCAAAGAAGGCTTTTGCGATACGTCGTTCGAGTTATCGGCGGCAGAGCTAGGACTGCGAGAAATTTTGAAAATCTGTTGGCAGGCGAAAGCGCCTGCCCCACTGATATAAAGTGTCACCAGGCAGTGCATCTTTCTACGCTACCGTGTAGCGCTCGGCGTCCAGCAGCCGGTGCGCGATCTTGCGCCGCAGCGCGATGGAGTCCACCGGCTCGTACTTCGAGAAGCGGCGCAGCACCACCAGATTGGTGCGTAGCGAGTCGCCTTCCGAACAGGCGGCCAGCACGATGCGCGCGACCACGTCGATGTGCGCCATGGCATCGCGCACCAGCACGGCGGTCATGTCCGCGGCATTGACGCCCTTACTCACTTCGGCGAGTTTCTGAGCGCGCAACAGCGCCGATTCCATGGCGAAAATATCCATGATCACGTCGCTGATGTTGGCCAGGATCTCCTGCTGCTTTTCCATCTCCAGCATGTACTTCTGATAGGCGACGCCCATCAGCATCAGGGCAATCTTCTTGGCGTTGAGCAGGATCTTGGTTTCTTCGCCGAACGGGCCGCTGAAGTCGCCGTCGGAGCCGCGCGGGCCGCCCAGAACTTCCTGGAGCACACCGGTGGCCGCCTGCACCAGCGCGAGTTGGCCGCGCGCTGCGCGCTTCAGCAGCATGCCGGTCGTGAGCAGACGGTTGATCTCGTTGGTGCCTTCGAAAATACGGTTGATGCGCGAATCGCGATAGGCGCGCTCCACCGCGTAATCCTGATGGTAGCCGTAGCCGCCGTGGATTTGCACGCCTTCATCGACGACGTAATCCAGCACTTCGGAAGCGTAGACCTTGATGATGGAGCACTCGGCGGCGTACTCTTCAACCGCCTTCAGCATGGTTTGCGGGGCGTTGGGCTGCGACCAGGAGAAGTCTTCGAGCTGCGACTCGATCATCCCCACGACGCGGTAGGTCATGGACTCGGCCGCATACGTGCGAATCGCCATCTCGGCGAGCTTGTGCTGGATCACGCCGAATTCGGCGATGGACTGCCCGAACGCCTTGCGTTCCTTGGCGTACTTGAGGCAGACCGCCAGCACGTTCTTGGAACCCCCCACCGTGCCGGGTCCGAGCTTCAGCCGGCCGACGTTGAGGATGTTGAAGGCGATGATATGGCCGCGGCCGATCTCGCCCAGTACGTTCTCGACGGGGACCGGCACGTTGTCCAGATATACGGCCACTGTGGAGCTGCCCTTGATGCCCATCTTCTTTTCTTCAGCGCCGGTCGAGACACCCGGGAATTTGCGCTCGACCAGGAAAGCGGTGAACTTCTCGCCGCCGACCTTGGCGAAGACGGTGAACAGATCGGCCGCGCCGCCGTTGGTGATCCACATCTTCTGGCCGTTCAGGATGTAGTGCTTGCCATCCGGGCTGAGATCGGCGCGTGTGCGGGCGGCCAGCGCGTCGGAACCGGCGTGCGGCTCCGTCAGGCAGTAGGCCCCCAGCATTTCCATCTTGGCCAATCGCGGAAGGTAGTGCTTCTTCTGCGCTTCGGTGCCGAAATAGAGGATGGGCAGCGAGCCGATGCCCACGTGGGCTCCGTACCAGCCGGCGAAAGAACCATCGCCCGCCATGTGTTCGACGGCGACCATGGCGGACGCGAGATCGAGTTCCATGCCGCCATACTGTTCGGGAATGGTGATGCCGGTAAGACCCAGTTCGGCGGCCTTGCGCAAGCAAGCCAGGGCGACGCCCGGCTCGTGGTGCTGAATGGCTTCGACGTTCGGCCCGACTTCTTTGGCCCAAAATTCGTCCACGGTGCGGGCGATCGCCAGATGCTCGGGAGTGAGGTCCTCCGGGGTGAAGATTTCGTTCGGCAGGCGCTCTTCGATCAGGAATGCGCCGCCCTTGGTTTTGGGTAATGATACCGTCGCTGTTGCCATTGCCTTCTCCTATAATTTTTCGGCGAGCTAAAGCTCGCCGCGGCAAGCTAAAGCTTGCGCCACTATTACATTCTCTCGAAGATGCCGGCGGCTCCCTGGCCGCCGCCGACGCACATCGTAACCAGACCGTACTTCACATTGCGGCGCGCCATCTCCCGCAGGATGGTGGCAGTGAGCTTGGCGCCTGTGCATCCGAGCGGATGCCCTAAAGCGATCGCGCCGCCGTTGACGTTCACTTTTTCCGGATCGAGGCCCGCCTCTTTCATCACGGCCAGGGCTTGCACGCCGAACGCCTCATTCAACTCGATAACGCCAATATCGTCAAGGGTCAGGCCGGCCATTTTAAGCGCCTTGGGAATCGCCACTACAGGCCCAATTCCCATGACTTCTGGCGGGACGCCGCCGGTGGCGAAACTGACGAAGCGCGCCATCGGTTTCAGGCCGAGTTCGCGCGCTTTGCTCGCGGACATCACCAGCGCGGCCGCGGCGCCATCGCTGGTCTGCGAAGAATTGCCGGCCGTTACGGTGCCCTGCGCGTGGAAGACCGGCTTGAGCTTGGCGAGCGCCTCGACGGTGGTATCCGCGCGCGGCCCTTCGTCTTTGGCAAAGACGGTCTTGGTGACTTTGGGGCGTGTGCCGTTGGGGGTCATCCACTCGATGGCGAAGGGTACAATCTCGTCGTCGAACTTGCCCTCGGCCTGCGCGCGCAAAGCGTTCTGATGGCTACGGAAGGAGAACGCGTCGGCCTCTTCGCGCGAGACATTATATTTGCGCTGCACGCGCTCAGCGGTGAGGCCCATGTTCATGTAGATCTCCGGACGGTGATCCACGAACCAGGGACTCGGCGCGGCTTTATGCCCTCCGCGCGGGATGAGGCTCATGGACTCGGCGCCGCCGGCGATGACAATGTCCGCGCCGCCGGATCGTATGCGCTCCGCGGCCATGGCGATGGCTTGCAGGCCGGAACTGCAGAAGCGGTTGATGGTCACGCCGGTCACGGTGTCCGGAAGTCCGGCGCGCAGGGCCACACAGCGGGCCATGTTGTTGCCCGATTCGGCCTCCGGCATGGCGCAGCCGAGGACAATATCTTCCACGTCCTCCTTGGCCACCTGCGGATGTTTTTCCAATAGGCGGGTGACAACCGCGCCGGCGAGATCGTCCGGGCGCGAAGTGCGCAACGCGCCGCGCGGCGCTTTGCCGACGGCGGTACGTAAACAATCGATGATGACAGCGTCTTGCATGTTAACCCCTGGGGGCTGGGGGCTAGGGGTTGGGGGCTGGGGATTTGCCTTTCCCCAGTCCCTAGTCCCCAGCCCCTAGACCCGCTTTTAGTTTCTCAGTGGCTTTCCTGTTTTCAGCATGTGTTGCATGCGCTCTTGTGTTTTGCGCTGGCCGCACAGGCTCAGGAAAGCTTCCCTCTCCAAATCCAGCAGGTATTGTTCGGAG
>Ga0187855_10001805_pt1 | contig 16556 bp, 17 predicted proteins | sample June2016WEW_8_10_2_FD_132969 | JGI IMG/M metagenome (GOLD analysis project Ga0187855, IMG submission 132969) | Peatland microbial communities from SPRUCE experiment site at the Marcell Experimental Forest, Minnesota, USA - June2016WEW_8_10 | ecosystem: Environmental > Terrestrial > Soil >...
CCCGAGGCACTCGGCGCACGCCCCGAGGGGGTTGTTGAACGAGAACATCCGGGGAGCGAGCTCCTCGATCGAGTAGCCGCACTCCGGGCAGGCGCGACGGCTGGAGAACATCGTCCGCTCGCCTTTGGCCCCACGTACGATGACGAGCCCGTCGGAGAGTTTCCGCACGAGCTCGACCGACTCCGCGAGGCGCGTCCCCTCCGACTCGTCCACGTCGAAGCTGTCGACGATCACCTCGACCGTGTGCTTCTTGTTCTTCTCGAGGTGGACCTGGGAGCTCGGCAGCCGGACCTCGACGCCGTCCACGATGAACCGGCGGTACCCCGCTTTGCGCAGTCGTTCGAGCACGTCTCGGTGCTCGCCCTTCTCCGAACGGACGACCGGGGCGATGAGGTCGACCCGTTCCCCCCGGGCCCGGGCGCTGACCGCCTCGACGATCTTGTCCACCGACTGAGGGGAGATCTCGTTCCCGTCGTTCGGGCAGTGCGGGACGCCGATGCGGGCGAACAGGAGGCGGAGGAAATCGTAGATCTCCGTCACGGTACCGACTGTGGATCGAGGGTTCCGGCTGCCGGCGCGCTGCTCGATGGCGATCGCCGGTGAGAGGCCCTCGATCGAGTCGACGTCCGGCTTGTCCATCTGGCCCAGGAACTGGCGGGCGTAGGCCGAGAGGCTCTCGATGTAGCGGCGCTGGCCTTCCGCGTAGAGCGTGTCGAAGGCGAGCGACGACTTCCCGGAGCCGCTGACGCCGGTGATGACGATGAACTTCCCCCGCGGAAGGTCGATGGAGACGTTCTTCAGATTGTGCTGGCGCGCTCCGCGAATGCGGATCGCCTCGGACGGTTCAGCCATGGGCGATCGACCTTAGGCCGGCAGCAGAGTCCGGACCGTCTCCTCCAGACGGGCGAGGACATGGTTCTGGACCCGGCGTCCCAGTTCCGCGGACGAGGGCCGCGTGTCGCCGATCACGCTCTCCGGCCATTCGGCGTCCGTGGGTGTGCCGGGGAGGAACGGGCTGCGGCGGTACTCCACGACGGGGCGCTCGGCCCCGACCGTCTCCGGGGCGATGGCGACGACCCTCGACGTCTCGAGCAGGCCGGCGTGCCCGTCGGTGGCCGGGGACTCCGTGCCGCGCAGTTCGTAGACAAAGTCGTAGTCGGAGAGCACGGCGATCCTCGACCCCGGGTTCGCCTGCATCGCATGGTCGGCCGCTTCCCGGAGCGCCGCCATGTGGCCGCGTTCGGCGTGCCCGGACAGGACCAGGATCCGTCGGACCCCGGAGCGGGCCAGCTCCGAGAGCACTCCCTCGACATAGTTCTCGAGCTGGGCGATGCGGAGCGACACGGTGCCGGGGAACCGCCGCGCACCCGGTGCGGAACCGTAGGGGACTGTCGGAGCCACGAGCCCGTCCGTCCGCTCGGCCAACGCGGCGGCGGTCGCCTCGGCCTGGATCTGGTCGGCCCCGAGCGGGAGATGCGGGCCGTGGGCCTCGAGCGCGCCGACGGGCACGATGACGAGCGGGTTCGAGCGGAGCCGGCGCTCGAAACTCCTCGAATCGAGGTCGGCCAGCCGACGCGAAGTGGACATCGCCGTAACGACCGGGGGTCGGTATTTAACCCGGGCCGGGAGGTGACGCAACAGTTACTGCCCAAGCTCGGCGGTGCGGGACCTCTTAGCCTGGGCTCGGATGGGCGTGAGTTTCGAGCGGCCCCCTCACTGGGGCCGTGCGGTCGACGGAGGGGCCGGAGTGGGCGGCCTTCCGCCCGGCGTGGCCCGGGGCCGGGTACCGGCCCGTGGTCGGGAAGCTTTCTTCGGAGCGGGGACCGGTTCCGTCTCGGAGGGTGCGGCGGGCGAGGCGGGCGCGGGCTCGACCGGAGAGGCCGGGGTCTCGGTTGGCGGCTTAGCTGCGGCCTTCTTCTTCCGCGCCGGGGCCTTCTTCCGGGCGGCCTTCGCCTTCTCCGCCTTCCTCGCTTCGGCCTCGGCTTTCTTTGCGAGCCGGCTCGGGCACTCCGGGTTGATGCACAGCGTCCATGGGGGACGCCCGGCCTCGATCGCGGTCACGACCGGGGCCCGGCAGACCGGGCACGGCGGCTGATCCTTCTCGAGCTTGCCGCGCTGGGGGAGAGGGTAGGTGGTCCGGCAGGTGGGATACCCGGAGCAGCCGACGAACCGGTTCCCGCGGAACGAGTAGCGGATCTGGAGGGGACTGCCGCAGTTGGGACAGGTCCCGATGCGGAACGCCTTGTGGTGCTCCGCGCACTCGGGGTTGATGCAGTAGAGGTCCGGCCGCTGACCCCGGAAGACGATCTTGACGCGCGGGGTCTTGCAGGTCGCGCAGAGGAACTCCGGTGCCGGCTCGATGAACCCCGCGGCGGGAAGCGCGTACGTCACCGGGCAGGTCGCCGGGTTGTTCGAACACTGGACCCAGCGGGAGCCGCGGGGGCTTCGGGCCATCCGCAGCGCCCCGCCGCACTTGGGGCAGGGACCGACGAAATGCTGGCGGTCCAGCGCTCCGGTCAGCGTCTCCTTCACGCCGGCGGCGTTCGCCAGCAGCAGCGCGTAGGCCTCCCGGAGCATCTCGCGGGACTCGTCGAGCACCTCCGACTTCGGCTTCTTGGATTCGGCGACCAGCTCCATGTCCTCCTCGAGCCGGTGGGTCATTTCCGGACGGGTGATCACCGGGGCATGGGCCTGAAGCGCCTCCGCCACCGCGATCCCGGTCGACGTCGGCTCGAGCTGTCGCGGCGTCACGTAGTGGCGGTCGAACAGCTTCTGGACGACGTCGTGCCGGGTGCTCTTCGTGCCCAGTCCGAGCCGCTCCATCTCCTGGATGAGCGAGCCCTGGGTGTAGCGCCGAGGTGGGCGGGTCTGGTCCTCGAGAAGGTCGACCTTCACGACCGCGACGGTCTCGCCGACCGTGAGGGGCGGGAGGAGACTCTCCTCGGGATGGGAGTACGGGTAGATCCGATACCAGCCGGGGTCGGTCAGCGTTTGGCCCTTCCCCTCGAAGGTCTCGCCCCGGATCTCCACCTTCGTCGTCCGTGCGCGCCCGATCGCGTCCGGCGCGAGTGTCGCGAGGAACCGCCGTACGACCAGCTCGTAGACTTTGGCAGGGTCGGGCCGGAGCTTCTTGGGGTCGACGACCCCGGTCGGATAGATCGGGGGGTGGTCGGTCGTCTCGGACCGGCCCCGGGTGGGGCGGAACGAAGGTTGCATGAGGACGAACTCCGCCGCTTCCGCGAACGGACCCTCCTTGAACTTCTCGACGAGGGTTCGAAGTCCGAGTCCTCGAGGGTAGACCGTGTTGTCCGTCCTCGGGTAACTGATGAGACCCTGGGTGTAGAGGTCCTCCGCGATCCGCATCGCGTTGGCGGCGCCGAGACCCAGCCGGGTCGCCTCCGCGACGAACAGGGTGGTGGAGAAGGGGATCGGCGGTCGGCGCCGGGTCTCCTCCTCCGCGAACTCGCGGACCACACCCTCTTTCGCGCCGTCCACGGTGCGGAACACCGCGTCGGCCTCGGCCTTGACGGTCCACGTGCCGTGGTGGTGGTGGAGCGCGAACTCGTCGGTTCCCTTCTGGGCGGTGGCTCGGACCTCCCAGAACGGAGAGGGGACGAATTCCTTGATCGCCTGGTCGCGCTCGACGAGGAGGGCGAGGGTCGGCGTTTGGACCCGACCGACCGAAAGGAAGCTGCGCCCGCGCTGGCCGGCGGTGAGCGAGAGGTACCGGGTCAACAGCGCGCCCCAGACCAGGTCGATCTCCTGTCGGGCCTCGGCCGCCTCGGCCAACGCGTGGTCCAGCTCGGAGAGGTGTTCGAAGCTCTGCTCGATGACCTCCCGGGTGAGCGCGCTGTAGCGCGCCCGCTTGACCTCGATCTTCGGGTGGACCTTCTGCAGGAGCTCCAGGCATTCGAGCCCGATCAGTTCCCCTTCCCGGTCAAAGTCGGTGGCGATGATGACGCGGTCGAACCCCTTGACGATCGACTGGAGGGCCCCCACAATCCCACTCTCGGTGACGCGCTTCAGCGGGGGGGTCTCCAGCAGTCGAGGGAGGCCCTCAAGCGTCCATTCCTTGTGCTCCTCCGGATAGTCGAGCTCAACGATGTGACCCCGGAGTCCCGCGACGGAATAGAACCCGTCCGGTCGCTCAAACTCGAAGATGTTGGTCCCCGCGATGCGGGTCCGTTTCATCCGCCCGTAGGAGAGCACGACGGCGATCCGGAGGGCGGTGTTGAACTTCTCCGCGACGACCAGAGTACGCTGGGGGGTCACGCCCTCACGAGGCCGGGTCGCCTAGATAAGTCCCGACCCTCGCCACCGAGGGGACGGGGCTCTGAACGTGTACGCGCGCGTTCGGCCGGCGGTCCGACGGCCGCCCCTGCCGACCGGGACGAAACTCGCGAGCCAGACACTATAATACCCGGAAGATACCCCGCTCTGTCCGTGCCGCGGTAACTCAGTTTGGGAGAGTGCAAGACTGAAGATCTTGAAGCCGCCGGTTCAAGCCCGGCCCGCGGCACCTCCTTCCCGCTCGTGGGATTGGCCGAAGCCGGTCCCAATTGGCCCTCGGGACCTCTCCAAGGGCAGCTCCCGCGGGAATCCGAAGGATTAAGACCCACGTCTCGGGTGGGGCTCTGTCCCCTGGGCGGCGGGATCACCCAACGGTGGTCCTCCGACGTCCGGGCCGACACCTACAGAGGGATCTAGGAATGGAAGCGAAGTGGAAGGGACTCAGCCTGGTCGTGGTGATCGCGGTGGCGCTCTTGTTCGCGCTGAGCGGTCTCGCCTCCGCATCGGGCAGCGGATACAACCTGTCGTACACCCAGAGTGCGTCGACGAGCAACGCGGCGGTCGCACTCACGGCCGTGAGTTCGACCGATCCGGGCGGACTCAACATCACCGCGTCGTTCACCGTCAGCGGCACCATTGTCCTGAACAATGAGAACTACAGCTACTGGTTCTGGTTCGGCGGCGCGGGAGAGACCAACTCCACCGCCACGGTCTGGTTCAACAACAACACCACCGCCGGCACGTACTACAGCTACGGGGGCGGGACCTACGCCTTCGGTTCGATGCCGTACACCCTCTCCAACAGCGGGAGCACCCTCACCATCAGTATCGCCAAGGCCGTGGTCGGCCCCTCGACCTCCTTTTCGATCAACGTTTGGGCAGTCTACGGGACCGTGCACGCGGGGGCGTTCAGCTACCTCGGCACGAACTACGGCGGAAGTTTGGGGAGCGGCGGCGGGTCCTGTACCGGCACCGGCTGCACGACCACCAACTCCGGGAGCTCGAGTTCGTTCGACTACTGGATCATCATCATCCCCGTCATCGTCGTTGTGGTGATCATCGTGGTCGTGTTGATGCTCGTAATGCGCCGGAAGCCTCCGACCCAACCGGGCATGATGGGACAGCCGGGCCAGCCGATGGGACAACCCGGACAGCCGGGCTGGGGCAATGCGCCGACCCCGCCGGCGGGCCAGCCCAACTGGCAGGCCCCTCCGCCCCCTCCCCCACCGGGAGCACAGTAGGAACCCGAACCCCACCGCGGGCCGGGGGGGACCCCCCGGCCCGTACCCTTTTTTTTCCCGCGAGCCGGGGCGACCGGCCCGGGGCGCCGCAGAGCCTACTTCGCCGGGACGAACCAGATGTCCGTGACCGAGTACTTCGGGTTCGGGTCGAACTTCGCCTCGACCGGCATCCCGACGTAGAGGTCCGACTCGACCGCGTCCTTCAGGCGCACCAGAAGGAGGCTCCCAGCCCCCTCGAACTCGACGAGCGCGAGGTTGTACGGGGTCTCCTTCAGGAACGCCTCGCTGCCGAAGTGGCAGGTCGTCCACGAGTGGACCTTCCCCTTCTTGGGGAGGTCGACCCACTCGGTCGGGCTGCCGCAGACCATGCAGTGGCCGCGGGGCGTCGCGTAGACGAACCCGCAGCCCCGCTTCGTGCAGTGGGAGCCGCGGAGCCGTCCTTCGGCGAGCCCGAGGAAGAACGGGGTGTCCTCGGCGTAGCTGTGGATGTACGTGATCGAGTACGGGTAGCGGATCACGAGGCTCTCGACGCCCTCGGCGTCCCGGAAGATCGCGGCGCCGCTGCGCTCGAGCTCGGCCTGTACGTCCCGGAACTTCTGGAACGTGGGGGGACGTGCCTTCATCAGAACCCCCGCTCCAGGATGGAGACGGTCACGCTCGACCCCGTTCCCGCGTGGCTGTGGATGGCCCCGCGCTTCGGGTTGGCGAGCTGGAGGGTCTTGTCGCCGAAATGCCTCGGGATCGTGCCCTGGAGCTGCCAGAAGGCGAAGACCGCCTGCATGAGCCCGGTCGCACCGACCGGGTGGCCGCAGGCGATGAGGCCCCCCGAGGGGTTCACCGGGGTCGCGCCGGCGCGGGGTACGGGGAACCCGTAGTCGATCCCCTTCAGGAACGGGTCGCCCCGCTCGACGAACCCGTACCCCTCGCCGTACCGGCAGAGGCCGAGGTCCTCGTACGTCTGGATCTCGCTGGACGCATACGCGTCGTGGAGCTCGATGAAGTCGAGCTCGTGATTGGGGTCGGTGATCCCGGCCATCCGGTACGCCTCGAGGCCCGCCGCCCGGCCCGCCCGGAACGAGTGGACCCCGGGGTAGGGGAGATGCGCGTAGTCCTTCGCGTTCTCGTGCGGCATCAGCGGCACCTTCCCGAACGGGCGGTCCGCGAGACGCATCGTGTCCGTACCGCAACCGACCCCGGTGACGCGGACCGGCCGGTCGGTGAGCTCGCGCGCGACCGACTCCGTGCACAGCACGGCGACCGCGGCCCCATCGCTCATCGTGCAGATCTGCTCGCGGGTGATCGGATAGCTGATCATCTCCGAGTCGAGCACGTCCTGGACGGTGAGCTTCTTCGGGTACTGGGCGTACGGGTTGTGCAGCGCGTTCCGGTGGTTCTTCACCGACACGAGGCTCATGATCCGACTGCCCTCCGCGACGGCGAGGCGCTGGGCTTCGCGCTCGTCCTTCACGTGGGCGAACCGGGTGAGGCGAAGGTACTCGTAGATGTGCCGAACGACCATGAGGGCGTAGTAGCCCGTGTAGAACCCGCCGAGCGGGAAGTCGAAGTTGGTGTCCGAGGCGAGCGCGATGAACTCGTTCCCCTTCCACGTCGGGACCCGGCTCATCGTCTCGTAGCCGGCGGTGAGGCAGACGTCCATCCGGCCGCTGGCGACCGCTTCGTACCCTGCCTGGAAGCACTCTCCGCCGGTCGCACCGCCCCACTCGATCCGGACCGACCCCTTCGGGTTCATCCCGAGGTAGTCCTGGACCATGCTCGCCGCCTTCAGCTGGCGGGAGAAATGGTCGGAGAAGTACGAGATCCGGGTCCCGTCGATCCGGTCCGGCGTCAGGTTCGGGACCTCCTTCAGCGCGTAGTCGTAGGCGCGCTTCACCATCAGCCGGAAGTCCATCGCCGGGTGCGCCTTCGCGAACTTCGTGACGCCGCCGGTCACCATGTACACCTTTCGGCCGGAGGACGAACGTTGCGCTCGGGCGATGGTCGGCTCCGCGCGTTTCGAACTCTTCGCACCCTTCGCACGAGCTGGCACTGAGGATCCCTCGCGGGCGGCAGCCGGGCCCGGGTTTTATGCCTGTCCCCGAGCCCGGGGTCCGGTCCCGGCTCGGAAGCTCCTTGAACCCGCCGGCCCTCCCATTGTCGGACATGGCACGTCGATTCGCCCGGATGCGACCGGGTGCTCCCCCGTTCGACCCCGGCTTCACGGGAGTCCCGTCGGACGGGATGTGCCTCAACGTATTCCTGGTGCTTCGAAAACCGGACGACCCCCATCGGGTCCTCCTCGGCCGGGTCGCCCGGGACGTTCGCTGGGAGGAGGCGGGCGCCCTGGATCTCGTCCGCCTCGACCGCATCGGAGAACGGTGGATGCTCCCCGCCTCCCAGCTGATCTTGCTCGAAGGGCCGGAAGAGGGCGCCCGCCGAGTCGGGCGGGAACAACTCGGGGTCGAGCTCCGCACGTTGCCCTCTCCCCTCGTGGTCTCCGACAGCTATGCCCGCAAGGGAACCGAGGCGACCGACCCGCACTGGGACCTCCACTTCATCTATGACCTCCCCGGGCCCGCGGGGGTCCCGGCTTCACCCCTGTGGAAGGAGCTCGAGTACGTGCCGGTCACCGGCACGTCAAAGTCGGCCATCGCACGCGACCACGGAGACATTCTCGAGCTGGTCGGGCTCCGCTTCGGACCGTAACGATCCCCACGTCGGGCCGTCGCATTCCCCGATGCTTTATTCTCGCGTCCGGTACCAACGGTAGAGCCCGCGATGACGCACCCCAAGGACCTCCTTTCGATCTCGGACGTCGCCGACCGACTGCCCACCCTCCTCGAGGAGGCGGGGCGGCTGAAGGCGACGCGACGCACGGGCCCGCGACGCACCTCCCTCGAGGGCCGGAACGTCGCGCTCATCTTCGAGAAACCGTCCACCCGCACGCGGACGTCGTTCGAGGTCGGCATCCAGGACCTCGGGGGCCACGCGGTGTACCTTTCGAAGTCGGAGATCCAACTCGGTCGGGGGGAGACGATCGGCGACACCGCCCGCGTCCTCTCGCGCTTCTGTGACGGCATCGTCTACCGGGCCTTTCGCCACGCCGACGAGGTAGAGCTCGCCCGGACGGCCAGCATCCCGGTCATCAACGCCCTCGACGACCTCGAACACCCGTGCCAGATCGTGGCCGACCTGCTCACGATGCACGAGCGTTGGAAGGGGGCGTTCCGGGGGAAGCGGCTCGCCTGGATCGGAGATGGGAACAACGTCCTACACTCCCTGCTCCTGGGCGCAGCGGCGGTCGGACTCGACCTGACGGCGGCCACGCCGAACGCCTACGCGCCGAACCCCGGCATCGTGAGCGCGGCCGAGGCCCTCGCGGCCCGGACCGGCGCGCACCTGCGTTTTGTCGAGGAGCCCGGCGAAGCCGCCGAGGGGGCCGACGCCCTGTACACCGATGTATGGGTCTCGATGGGCGACGAGGCCGAGGCCGCCGCGCGAACCCGGGCGTTCCAGGGATACCAGATCAACGACGCGCTCCTGCGGCGTGCAGCGCCGACGGCGTTCGTCCTCCATGACCTTCCCGCCCACCGAGGTCAGGAGATCACCGACGACGTGTTGGACGGGCCCCGGTCGGCCGCGTGGGATCAGGCCGAGAACCGCCTCCACGCCCAAAAGGCGATCCTCGAGCTCCTGATCCCGCCGCCGACGAACCGGTAGCGGAGCCGGCGTCTCGGTGCACGGGATGACGCTCTCCCATCGGGACCATCGGATCGACGACTCGATCGCCCGGGCGTTCTGGTCGATCCTCGCGCTGGTCGGGGCCGTCGGGATCGTCGCGTTCGTCGCTCCGTGGGCTGTCCTGGGGGCGGCGGCGCTCGTTGCGCTCGCCGTGGTCGGCGGCTACTATGTGGTGCGCTCCGAGCGGTCGATCCAAGAGTACGTCGGCGACCTGCGCTCGGTTCACGGCGGGGGCGACGCGAGCGGGTGGGTCCGGGTCGAGGTCGGCAGCCAGGTGGCCGTGGAGCGACCGATCGGGCTACCCACGCGACGCTCCCCGCACGCTCGACCGCCGACCGGCCCGGGGCAGACCGTCCCGCCGACGCCGGGGCCCCGAACCTAGGCCGAAGGCTCGGGATCGGCGCGCAGCCGTATCTTGAGCAAGTGCTCCAGCTTTCGGACGAGCGCGTCGGGCGGGTGAAACCCACCGGACTCGAGTTTCAGGACGACCGACTTCTTCTCGTTGAGCTTTTTCGCGAGGTCTTCCGGGGTCCAGGCGACCGCCTCGCGGGCGACGCGGACCCGACGGGCCCAATCCGGGGCGAGGGTGAGCTCGCCTATCTCGGTGTACAGGTCCCGCTCCTCGAGGCGCCGGCCGGTGCCCATCACCCGGGTCGCGGGGGTCCCCGGTCGGGCCGACCCTCGCTCCGGGGAGGCCGGCGCCGGCGGGGGGTCCACCACCGTGCCGAACTTCGCACAGTTCGGGCAGAGCCCGAGCACGGTCCCCTCGACCCGGACGCGGGTGGTCGTCTCAACGTCGTTTCCGCACATTTCACACAGCATCGGTGTACCTCAGGAAGGAGCGCTCCGGCCACGGAGCCGGCGGCGCTCCTCCATCCGCCGGCGCCCGTCCTCGAAGAGGGTCCGCTCCTCCTCGGTTTCCAGCTCGAGGGGCGGCACCGCCACCGGGTGCCCGCTCCCGTCCACGGCGACCATGGTGACGAAGGCGGACGCCACCAGCTGCGACTCTCCGCCCCGAAGCGCCTCGGCCCGCACGCGCACCCAGAGCTCCATCGACGAATGGCCCACGAACGTGAGTACGGCATCAAAATCGACCACCTCTCCCACGTGGACCGGCGCGACAAAATCGACCCGGTCGAATGAGGCGGTCACGCAGGTCGCCTTGGCGTGGCGCGTGGCGGTGATGTAGGCCACGCGGTCGATCTCCGCCAGGATCGCCCCGCCGAAGACGTTCCCCGTGAAGTTCGCATCGGTGGGGACCATCAGCCGAACCACCGAGGCCCGGCTCGATCGGACGGTCGCTCGCGCAGGGTCCGTCACTCGGTCGACCTCGTGGAGCCGGGCCCTCGAACCGTCCCGTGCGTTAAAGGGGTTTCGAGCGCCCCCGGGGCGGAACCCCGACGGCGGAGCCGCCGGACCGTTCCACGACCCCCACGGGAGCCTTATCACGCGCCCTCGGCTGACTCGCCTGAGGCATTACGCATGGCGAAGACGGCGAAGAAGCCCGCACGGAAGGTCACGAAGAAAGCTTCGAGGAAACCGGCGAAGAAGGCGGCCGGGCGGGCGCCCGCGAAGCCTCGGTTCGTGAGCGTCGCCGTGGTCGTATCGGACCGCAACCGCTCGGTCCGCTGGTACACCGAAAACTTCGGGCTCGAGCACACGGTCGACATGGACCACTGGCAGGTCGTCGGAGAGAAGGGCCAGCCCACGGCTCTGCACATCTGCCAGGTCTCGGAGTACGACGACAAGGCCCCGCTGGAGCCGGGCAACACCGGGATCGCCTTCCGTCTCCCCGGCGATTTCGTCGCGGCATGCGCGGCGCTCGCCGCTCGCGGTGTGGAGTTCTCCGTGCCCGCGACCAAGGCCGAATGGGGCTGGTGGGGGATGGTCAAGGACCCCGACGGCAACGAGATCTGCGTCCTTCCGGCCGAGTAGGCCCGTCGGAGCGAACCCCTTCGTGCGCCCGGTCGGTGGACCACCCCCGACCGGGCCGCCGCGACGCGTGCGCCGCCGTCTCTCGGCGGGCCCGCGAGACAATGCCTAAATAGGGGCACCTTTTGGGCGCGCCCGGAGCCCCTCGATGGCAAACAAGCCCCACCTCAACATCGTCTTCATCGGCCATGTCGACCACGGCAAGTCCACGACCGTCGGACGCATTCTCCTGGACACCGGGTACATCCGGCAGGAGGAGATCGACAAGTTCCGGGCGGAGGCCGAGAGCAAGGGCAAGGCGACGTTCGAGTTCGCCTGGGTCATGGACGATCTCAAGGAGGAGCGCGAGCGGGGGGTCACGATCGACATCGCGCACCGCCGGTTCGACTCCCAGAAGTACTACTTCACCATCATCGACGCGCCCGGCCACCGTGACTTCGTCAAGAACATGATCACGGGGACGAGCCAGGCCGATGCGGCCGTGCTCGTCTGTTCCGCCGCGGAGGGTGTCCAGGAGCAGACCCGGGAGCACATCTTCCTCTCGCGAACGCTCGGCGTCACCCAGATGATCGTCGCCATCAACAAGATGGACCGGCAGGAAGTCGCCTACAGCGAGGCGAAGTACAACGAGGTCAAGGAGGACCTCACCAAGCTCTTGAAGAACGTGGGGTTCAAGCTCGACACCCAGATCACGTTCATCCCCATCTCGGCGTTCAAGGACGACAACATCAACAAGGCCAGCCCCAACATGGCCTGGTACAAGGGGCCGACGCTCCTCCAGGCGCTCGACAACCTGAAGGTCCCCGAGAAGCCGACCGACAAGCCGCTCCGGCTGCCGGTCCAGGACGTCTACACCATCACGGGGATCGGCACCGTCCCGGTCGGACGGGTCGAGACGGGCAAGCTCAAGGTCGGCGACAAGATCATCTTCCTGCCCAGCGCGAAGTCGGGCGAGGTCAAGTCGATCGAGATGCACCACGAGTCGGTCCAGGAAGCGATCCCGGGCGACAACGTGGGGTTCAACGTCCGCGGCATCGACAAGAACGACATCCGGCGCGGCGATGTGGCGGGGCCGGTCTCGAACCCGCCGACCGTGGTCGAGAGCTTCACCGCGAACATCCAGGTGCTGAACCACCCGAGCGTCATCACGGTCGGGTACACGCCGGTGTTCCACTGCCACACGGCGCAGGTCGCCTGCGAGTTCACCGAGCTCCTGAAGCGCCTCGACTCGAAGACGGGCCAGACGGCGGAGGAGAACCCCCAGACGCTCAAGACCGGGGACGCCGCGGTCGTGCGCATCACCCCGAAGCGCCCGCTGGTCATCGAGAAGTACAAAGAGTTCCCCCAGCTCGGCCGCTTTGCGGTGCGCGACATGGGTCAGACCGTCGCCGCCGGGGTCGTCATCGACCTCAAGAAGCGCGAGGCATAGGCCGCCCGCCGGACGAGTGCAGGGGAGGGGCTATCGATGCAGAAAGCTCGGATCTCCCTCTCCGGCACCGACGCCGGCAAGGTCGACTCGATCTGCAAGCAGATCCGGGAGATCTCCTCGAAGACCGGGGTCGAGATCTCCGGGCCCATCCCGCTTCCGACGAAGCGCCTCAAGGTGCCGGTCCGCAAGGGACCGGACGGGGGCGGCACGAGCACGATCGACCACTGGGAGATGCGCATCCACAAGCGCCTCATCGACCTCGCGGCCGACGAGCGCGCCCTCCGCCAGGTGATGCGGATCCAGGTCCCGGACGGCGTCAACATCGAGATCGTCCTGACCGGGTAGGCGCGTGTTCGCGCCGGGCGCAGGGCGCCCCCTCGGGGTCGCGGCCGCCCTCCTGCTGCTCGGGGCGCTGGTCGAACTGCTGCGGGTCGTGCCGCTGTATCTCGTCCTCGTGGCCTTCCTGGTCCTCGGGGCGGGGTTCTGGGCGTTCTTCGCCTGGTTCTTCCGGGACCCGGAGCGAGCGGTCGGCGAGGGGATCGTCTCGGCGGCAGACGGGATCGTCCGGGCCGTTACGGAAGAGGGGGAGCGGACCCGCATCTCGGTGTTCATGAACGTCACGGACGTCCACGTGAACCGGGTGCCCGTGGACGGGACGTTCTCGAAGATCGGGACGGCGGGCGCGGGGTACCGTCCGGCGTACCGGCCGGACGCCGATCGGAACGTCGCCCGCACCTACGACCTCGACACCGCCTACGGGCCGGTCCAGGTCGTCCAGATCACGGGGATCGTCGCGCGACGGCTCGTCTCGTTCGTTCGGGAGGGGGAGGTCCGGCACCGGGGGGACCGGTTCGGGATGATCGTTCTCGGCTCGCGCGTGGACGTCCTGCTGCCGAGCCAGCGGCTCGTGGTCGTCGTGCGGCCCGGCCAGAGGGTTTGGGCGGGGCGGTCGACAGTCGCCCGGGTGCGCCCGTGACCGACCGCTGGCGGGTGTTCGCGAACCTCGCCACCCTCGCGAACGCCCTCCTCGGGGTCGGCGCGGTCCTCTACATCCTCGGCGGCAACAAGCTCTGGGCGATGCTGCTCATCGCCTCCGCGATCGGGTTCGACGGGCTCGACGGCATCTTTTCCCGGCGCAGCCGCAGTCCGGGTACGGCGTTCGGCCGGGTCGCCGACTCGGTCGCCGATGCGATCACCTTCGGGGTGGCCCCGGCGTTCCTCATCGCCGTACACACTTCGGACACCGCCATCTGGCAACCGGTGGAAACCTACGCCGTGGTACTCGCGGCGGCCTACCTCACCGCCGCGGTCGCCCGGCTGGTCTACTTCACGGCCCGGGCCTACACGCGCTCGGACTTCCTCGGCATCCCGACGCCGCAGAGCGCGCTCGCCGTGATCGTGGCGATCCTCTTCCACGACACGCCCGCGTTCCAGACGGCGCAGCCGGTCGGACTCTTCGTCGGGGTCGCGGCGCTCGCGCTCCTCATGGTCCTCCCGATCCCGTACCCCAAGATCCGCCGCGGCTCGCCGCTCCGGTGGCCGATGGCCGCGACCGCCGTGGCGGCGGGGCTTTCGCTCCTGCTCCTCCAGTTCCATCCGGCGATGGGAACGATCGTCTACGACGTCGCACTCCTCGCGTCGTACGCCCTCCTCGTCGGGGTCGCAACCTACTATGTGGTCGGGCCGTTCACGGTGAAACGCCCCGCGAAGGAGGCGTAGTGGAGCGATGACGAACCCGTCGGTGCACCGGGCGGCCTTGAGCCGGCGCGAAGCGCTCCTCTTCGAGGCCGGGATCAAGCTCGGGGGGATCTTCCACCAGTACCTCGGCGTCCCCGTGTCGCCCCGGACCGCACCCGGACTCGCGCGGACGATCGAGCGGGCGGTCGCGCTGCAACCGTACGTCGCGCACGTCCGGGTCCGGATCGACCCCGCCCGGGGCGGGCCGGTCGGCCGCGGCCGGTACGCGTACCGGTACCTCGTGGCCGAGATGCTCGACGTCCGAGTCCGTCTCGCGGACGGGGACGTGGAGGTGACCGCCCGCCTCGCCCACCGGCCCGACCTCCGCTACTCGCTGATGAGCGTGGACACGGTGCGACCGCCGCATCCCGCCCGGCGCAGGCCGTCGGCGAAGACGCACTAGACCCGCGAGCCGATCGGTACGTAGGGCAGATCGGTCGGACCGATGTACTTCGCCATCGGCCGGATGAGCCGGAGGTCCTGGTACTCCTCGAGCACGTGCGCGGTCCAGCCCGCGACGCGGCTGGCCGCGAAGACGGGGGTGAACAGGTCCGGGGGGATCCCCATCAGCGCGTAGACGGAGCCCGAGTACAGGTCGACGTTGGGGTAGAGCCCCTTCTCGCGGTGCACGACCTCCTCGACCTTGCGCAGGAGCTCGTAGTAGTGCAGGTCGCCCTTCGCCTCGCCGATCCGGCGGGACCACTCCCGCAGGATCGTGGCGCGCGGGTCCTCGACCTTGTAGACCCGGTGGCCGAACCCCATGATCCTCTCGTGGCGGGAGAGCTTCGCCTTCACGACCTCTTCCGCGCGGTCCGGCGTGCCGATCTCGTGCAGCATCTCCATGACGCGCTCGTTCGCCCCGCCGTGGAGCGGGCCCTTGAGCGTCCCGATGGCGCTGGTCACCGCGCTGTAGAGGTCGGAGAGGGTGGAGGCCGTCACCCGCGCCGAGAACGTCGAGGCGTTGAGCTCGTGGTCGGCGTGCAGGATGAGCGCGACGTCGAGGACGCGGGCCTCGAGCTCGGTCGGCTCACGGTCGAGCAGCGCGTAGAGGAGGTACGCGGAGTGAGGGAGGTTGGGGCGGGCCCCCAGCTTGGGAAGGCCCGCCCGCCGCCGGTGGAACTGGCCGAGGATCGACGGCAACACCGCCGTGAGGCGCTGGGCCCCGCCGATCGAGCTCGCGCCGGGCCGGGTCTCGTCCGGCTCGAACAGGGCGAGCTCGCTGACGGCCGTCCGGAGGACGTCCATGGGCGTCGCGGTCACGGGCATCGAGTCGATCCGCTCGGCCATCGCGGTCGGGAGCTCCCGAAGCTCGACCAGGCGGTGGCGCAGGGTCGCGAGCTGATCGGAGGTCGGAAGGCGGCCGTACCAGAGCAGGTAGGCGGTCTCCTCGAAGGTAGACTTCGAGACGAGGTCGCGGATGTCGTAGCCGTCGTAGATCAGTCGGCCCTGCTTCCCGTCGATGAAGCAGATGTGCGATTCCAGGGCGATGACGTCCTGGAGGCCCCGCTGGACCTCCTCCGAATCGTTCGCCATCGACCGTGGACCGGGCGGGCCAGACGGACGCCCCCTTAATGGGTTTTCGCGGCGGCGACCGCGTCCACGACCCGGTGCGGCTCGGACGGGGGCGGCGGAGGGGACGACTCGCGCCCGTACTTGCGGCGCACGTACGCGACCGATGCCGCGGACCAGATGGGGAGCGAGGCGAGCAGCGCGCCGGCCGAGACCAGGAAGACGAGCCGGTAGCTACCGAACGCCGCCAGGACCGCGGCGAGGCCGGCCCCGGCGACCGCGGCCACTCCGCCGAGGGCACTGTTGACCCCCAGCAGGCTGCCGGCGTCGCGCCCCGCGAGCCCCCGGAACAGCATCAGCGAGCTCGCGGTGCTGTAGATCGCGATCGCGCCGCCCAGCACCCCGAAAATGATCAGGTTCTCGGTGAACGCTCCGCCCCGGACCACGATAAAGAAGGTGAAGCCGGCGGTCGCGAGGTAGCCCAGGGACCGGACGTACGTCGCCCGCTGGACGAGCCGGTCCGAGCCGAAGCGCGCGACCATCCCGCCCGAGAGCGGGAAGACGAGCATCTGGACGAAGTTGTTGGAGAAGTTGACGAGGAAGATCGCCGAGGCGGCCAGCCCGACGGAAACGAGGTAGGGGGTGTAGGAGATGTTGAACAGGTTGGAGGAGAGGTTGAA
>Ga0187855_10001806_pt1 | contig 16555 bp, 14 predicted proteins | sample June2016WEW_8_10_2_FD_132969 | JGI IMG/M metagenome (GOLD analysis project Ga0187855, IMG submission 132969) | Peatland microbial communities from SPRUCE experiment site at the Marcell Experimental Forest, Minnesota, USA - June2016WEW_8_10 | ecosystem: Environmental > Terrestrial > Soil >...
CGTCCAACTGTTGCTCGTCTTTTCCGCGCATGCCTTCTTCTTATCAGGTTGTGCTGTGGAAACAAGAGAGTTTCGTGGTACTGCGTCCGCTTCACATCGAGTTTTTCCGCAACCTGCTAGGGGCAGGTGAGTTGCGCGGTACCGACGACAGTGCAACCCCCTCCGCAAGCGGTCATCGCGGGGCAGTTATAAGCGCCGGGGATATTCGGAATGTCCCACGCTTTGATCGCATACGTGCCAGTCGCTCCGCTGGCACATTGAGCAACACCGGTGTTGCTGACATATACATCAGTCGTGGGCGCATTTTGCTGACAGGCTACCCAATTGGAGGTCAGCGGCGTGACGGTGTGGGAAGGATTGTTGTAGACGCCGGTCGCAGTGAACGGCACCTGTCCGTTCCGATAGGACTGCGCGTTCGCGGTTGCGGGGTTAATCGTGATGGATTGGAGCTGACCTTGACCCTGACCGGCGCCGCAGGACAACGCAAAAGATGCGGCCAGAATCAGAGCGAGAAAAGAAAGCACGAACCCAAGCTTTTCCATAATCTCTCCTGAAAGATCGAAGCTTGACTTGGAATTTGGGGCCTGCGCGGCTCCCTGGCTTTGCCGCGCGATCGAGATCGTTCATTTTATGGGATGCAGGTCAATAGGACAATGCCGTCAGAAATATCGCGAAGAGGCGCGCCGTGGGGTCGCTTGCGATGACGATATTTTGGCAGTTGCGAATCGCGGTCTCCGTGAACTATTGCCCCAGCGTCCGCGCGAATGTGCAAACTGATGCAGTAACCTAGTACCTTTAAAGGTAACAGAGCGATCCGATTACCAAGGTGCGTGTCCCTCTCACGAAATCAACATTAAATGCAATTTATTCAGATAGTTATCGCGCAGATTCCGCCAGTGACACCTCCACACTTTGCCATTGCGCCGCGCCACACAAATCGCCTACTATCGGACAGTTGCAGGAGAGGCGCCTTCGGTTTCGTGATTTGGCGAGGCTTCTGCATCCAATGAACTAGGCCGACAGATGGACTAAGCAGCAGATTGGCCGAGTACGACCGGGGATGGTGAAGTGAAGTTTACGGCCTGGTTTCTTCGTCTCGCATTTTTCTTGGGATTGGCAATGTTGCTGGAAGCGAGCGGCATTGCAGCCAGCGTCAATCCGCCCGCGCTCACCCCGCACAGAAAAGCTCACGGAGTCACGGAAAGTCAGCACGCGAAGAGGCGCATGCGAACCCTGGCGCGGAGCCGCGCCCCGCGCTCGCCATATGCCAGCACCCGTTCTGCCGCCACGCGTTCCTCGGGCACGAGTTCGTCCGGCACACGTTCTTCCGGTACACATTCTTCGAGTACACGTTCTGCCGGCACACGCTATTCCGCTACCTCTCGCCGTCATCGCTATTACGAGCGTTTCCACACCAGTTCGTTCGCATCCGATATTACCGACGGTGACGTGACTGCCGGCGAAGATCCCGTGGTTCGTCAGGCCGCGATCGATGCCTTGGGCAACATGAACGGCACCGTAGTCGCGATCGAGCCGACCAGCGGTCGCGTCCTCGCTATGGTTAATCAGAGGCTCGCGCTTTCAAGCGGCGCGCAACCTTGCTCGACCATCAAACTTTCCGTGGCGCTGGCGGCATTGAGCGAAGGCGTGATCGACGAGCAAACTGAAGTTTCGCTCGGGAGCCGCAGCCGCATGAATCTTACGGAGGCGCTGGCGCACTCGAACAACGCCTACTTCGAAGCGGTTGGGCGCAAGCTGGGCTTCGAGAAGGTGCAATACTACGCGCACCAGTTCGGACTCGGCGAACTCGCCGGCTATCACATTCCGGGAGAGCAGTTGGGGACGTATCCAGAAACAGAAATTCCCGCCAAACTTGGTGGCGTCAGCAAGATGTGCTCATTTGGCGAGGGCATCTCGATGACTCCGCTGCAATTGGGCGCGCTGGTGACGGCGATTTCGAACGGCGGAACGCTTTACTACCTGCAACATCCGACCAGCCCTGATGCCGTCGCCAACTTCCAGCCTCGCGTCAAGCGCCATCTCGACATCGAGCCGGTGATTCCCGAACTCTCCGACGGCATGGCCGGAGCGGTCGCCTACGGCACCGCGCGCAGCTTGCGTTTGAACTTTAACGAGGAATCGATCTTAGGCAAAACCGGGACGTGCTCTCACGCCGGCACACGCTTCGGATGGTTCGCCTCTTACGCCAACACCGACATTGGACGCATTGTCACGGTGGTCTTCCTGCAGGGCGGACGTCCTACGTTCGGGCCCAAAGCGGCGGAGATCGCGGGCCGCATGTACCGCAATCTTTACGACCACAACTTCTTTGTGGCGGGTGCGGCAGGATTCACTCCAGACGCTGCGACACAGAAGACGAGCGCTGCAACGCAGTAGCGATAATTATTGCTGGCCAAGTGTCCTGAGCCCCAGCTCAGCAATCCGCCAAGAATTCCTTGTCATACGGCCTAGATTCTTGCCTTGGGGCTTAAGTCAAGGTTTTTCGCTGGTTGGTAGTGTCCCGATCTGGATTCTAGTCTGCCTCCTGGCCGCCGAAGCATGGAGTGAGTCCGGCACCTTCTTGAACGGGTGCTTTGGCAGTTTCGCAGAATCGGGTGTGGCGGAGTTTCCCGAATTGATCGATATAAGTAAGGCACCCAAGCAGGTAAACAGCGGTCTGGCGCGTCCCGTCAATCGTAATGTCCTGCGATTGGGAAGAACCAGGAAAGAGGGTGTAGCCGTGCCCTTCGGGATCGGTGGTAAGAACGTCGCCTCGGGTACAGGCCTGCTCGATCTTGGTTTTGGTTTCGCCGGACTCCATCGGCGCGTAGGCGGGTTCACTGGGAAACGCCGAATGCAAGGCCGGAGACAGACCGTAGTTCTTGACTGTGAACACAACTTTCCAGCGCTTGCCTTCTAATTTCTACGATCGGCTTGAAGTCGATTCCGAGCCAAGGCCGCTGACCAACGACCAAGGTATCGTAGAAAATCCACGCCGAATAGAGGGCTGCTCCCGCTGTCAGCAGCATCAAGATTACGGTCGCTCCTTCAGTCCACTTAGCCTTGTGACGTGGGGCGACCCAATAGTGACGGAGAAAATTGAGAACGATTGACAATCCCTCGGATGGGGTTGGCGTATGACCTTCGCTATCGGGATCATTCTTTGGTGTGGCGGAGGGTTCATCGCTTGGCGGGGCGTTCATATGATCAGGAGTTTAGAAGCCTTGAGCCGGAGCCAGCAAGCAAAACGTGTTCAAATTCGGACACCACCTGCTGCTTGGTTATTCTTTGCCGAAATGGCAAAGCCAGCAAGGCCCAGCCCACCTTAGCTCTTCACTTCATCCTTGGCGACCACGCCGTCTTTGATGTAGACGATGCGGTGGGCGTACTCGGCGATGTCGTGCTCGTGCGTCACCAGTACGATCGTGTTGCCTTCGGAGTGCAGGCGATCGAACAACGCCATGATCTCGTTGCCGGTTTGTGAGTCGAGATTGCCGGTCGGTTCGTCGGCGAGGATGATGGCCGGCTTATTGACCAGAGCGCGGGCGACGGCCACGCGCTGGCGCTGTCCGCCGGAGAGTTCATTGGGCTTGTGGTTCATGCGGTCTTCCATGCCGACCGATTTAAGTGCCGCCTTTGCGCGCTGGGCACGCTCTTCAGAAGGAACTCCGGCATAGATCAGCGGCAGTTCCACATTGTGCAGCGACGTGGCACGGGCCAGCAGATTGAAGGTCTGGAAGACGAACCCGATTTCCTTGTTGCGAATGCGGGCCAGTTCGTCGTCGTCGAGTTCGCTGACCAGTTGTCCGTTGAGCCAGTATTGGCCTTTGGTAGGCGAGTCGAGACAACCGATCAGGTTCATCAGGGTGGACTTGCCGGATCCGGACGGGCCCATGATGGCGACGTATTCGTTGCGCTGGATGCGCAAGCTGATGCCGCGCAGCGCGTGCACCTGTTCCGAGCCCATATCGTAGCTCTTCCACAGATCCTCGGTTGTGATCATGTAGGAGTTGGGCGCGGCCCAATTCGCGGGCTTATCGATTGGGAATACCTCGGCGGTCGCCATCTTGCTCTCCTTCTCCGGATCGGGCTCGGGCACGCATGCTCCTATAGCCGTTCTATCTTCGACGTTGCAACTCGTTAGAAGTTAGACCGCAGCGCCTAACTGCTTTCGTCTTCTTTTTTCGGGGCCGAATTATCTATTTTGACACTCGTTCCCGGCTTCAGAGTACGTAAAACCTTGTAGCTGCCGGTGATCACTTCGTCACCCTCTTGCAAGCCCTTGGTCACCTCGATATCCGTGGTGCCGCTGATGCCGGTATCGACTGGAACGAATACGGCCTTCTTGTTGCGAATCGCGAACACGCCCTGTACTTCTTCCTTCTGCTTCGATGCTTCCACGGGAGCGCTCGTGGCCGCCTCCACATTATTATTCTTGCCTTTCCCCGCGTCTTTATCCTTGGGCACGAGATCTGCCTGGGTGCGGACGGTGAGCGCCTGAATCGGAATGCTGAGGACGCTGCTGCGGGTCGCGGTCGTGATCTTGGCGGTCGAGGAAAGGCCTGGGCGCAGTTCTGCGGGCGGATCGGTGAGCGTTACGACGACCTTGAAATCCTTGGCTTCCTCGCTGGTCGAGGTGGCTTGGGAGGTAGCGACACCGGTCGAGCGCACGATGGCGTTGTCCCCGATTTCGCTGACGATGCCGTGGAAGACCTTGTGCGGGATCGCGTCGATGGTCACGTCCGCAGGTTGCCCGAGATGCACGTTGACGATGTCGGTCTCGTCTACCTTGACCTCGGACGTGATCACGGACATATCGGCAATCGTCATCAGCGTGCTGCCAGGTGAATTCTGGATTCCCATGACCACGGTCTCTCCTTCGCGTACGGGAAGATTGGTGATTACGCCGTCAAAGGGAGCTTCGTACGTGGTTTTTTCCAGCACGTCGGTGAACCGGGTGAGGTTGGCCTGATTCTGGGTGATGCGCTTGTCCGCCGAATCTTTCTGCGCCTTGGCTTGGGCCACTTTGGCCTCGGCTTGGGCGAGTCCGGCATCGGCCGACTCCCAGGCAGCTTTCTTGACGTCGTAATCCTGCTTGGCGATCAGGGCCGCGTTGTACAGGCCCTGAGCGCGGTCCCAATCGAGCTTGGCGTGGGCGGCGTCGGACTTGGCGCGGATCAGGTCCGCAAGCGAGGTGTTCAGGGCGGCATCTGCGGCGACGGCATCGGTTTGAGCTGCCTGAACGGATGCGCGAGTGGCATTGACATCGGCCAAGGACTGCACGTTCTCAAGCTGCGCCAGCAACTGCCCCTTCTTCACGTGGTCGCCTTCCTTGACGTGCAACTTGACGATCCTGCCCATGGCATTGGCCCCGATGTTCGCGTAGGTCTTGGGCTTGATTTCACCCGACGCACTGACCACCGAGACCAGGCTCTGCTTCTGCACTTTCCCGGTTTGCACTGTCACCAGGTTCTTCCGGCTCTGGTAGACAGCAATGGCAACGATGATGCCGAGTACCAGGGCCGTGCCCACGCCGATCAAGACTTTCTTCCAGGTCTTCATAACGAAGTCTTCATAACCAAGTTTTCATGCCCAGGTCTTAACGACTGGCGCGCCCCAACTGCCTGCGCGGTCAGCAGACGCTACTGAATTCCCGGCCTTCCCCATTTTCCGGCTTGCCACCAGCCACGGTGTCAGAACAGCGAAAACGCACCGTGGTTGCGCATGAACAGTTACGCTCAGACGACGGGGAAAGTTCCCAAATTCCCTCGAAACAGGCCTCTCCCTGCGTCGCTTCGGTGGGCAAACGGAGGGGAAACCCGCGGCACGTTCCATTATACCGTGCCGAGTATCCGGTCATCTGGCTCGCCGAGCGGTCCCCGTTCGGCCGCAAGACGCGGAATCTTTAGGGAGTTAGAAGGGGGACTGGGCGCAGGAAATCTTTACTGGCAGGCCACTTCTTCTTGCCTTGTTGTATCCAATGAACATAGAATTAGAGTACCGAAGTTTCTCTTGAGGTAGGCCTTTTTATGCTCTCCGCGGGTTTTCGAAATTGCTGTTCGGTAGGCGTGCTGGCGGGCGTAATGGCACTCGGCTTTGCCGCCGTTTCCCAAGCGCAGGACAAGGACGCGAAGGGCGCGGATGATAAAGGAGCAGCCGCCCAGGAGAACCAGACGGACCCCCTAAAACGGCCGATCCCGGAAAAACAGAGGAAGGCCAACGCCAAGGCGCTCAAGATTGAGTTGAGCAAGACTTACAAGAAGTGGCTGGACGAGGACGTGCGCTGGATTATCACCGACCAAGAAAGATCCGCCTTCATGCAACTGTCGAACGACGAGGAGCGCGACCAGTTCATTGAGGCCTTCTGGCAACGCCGCGATCCCACTCCAGACACTGAAGAGAACGAATTTAAGGAAGAGCACTACCGGCGCATCGCGTATGCCAATGAGCACTTCGCGGCCGGCATCCCCGGTTGGAAGACCGACCGGGGGCGGATGTATATCGTGTTTGGGCCGGCCGATGAGATCGAGGCTCACCCCTCCGGCGGCACTTACCAGCGCCCCATGGAAGAAGGCGGTGGCGAAACCTCCACCTTCCCCTTTGAAACATGGCGCTATCGCTACATTGAAGGGATCGGCCAGGAAGTTATTATCGAGTTCGTCGATACCTGCATGTGCGGCGACTATCACATGACGATGGACCGCTCGGAAAAAGACGCCTTGAAAATGACCCCGAACGCCGGCCTGACGCAGTACGAGCAAATGGGCATGGCGAACAAGTCGGACCGATTCTCCGGCGGCGGTATGGAGCAACTGGGTACGGGGCCGATGAGTTCCACTTTGCAGGCCCAGCAATTCGACCGCCTGGAGCAGTTTGCCAAACTGCAGTCGGCGCCTCCGGTCAAGTTCAAGGATCTGGAAGAGATAGTCAGCCACAAGATCACCGTCAACTTGATGCCCTTTGATGTGCGGGCGGACTTTGTGAAGGTGACCAGCGACACGGTGCTGGTTCCGATCACGATTCAGATCAGGAACCGCGACGTGACCTTTCAGAACAAGGACGGCGTCGAGCGCGGTACGGTCAATATCTTCATGCGCGTGACCACGCTCACGGGCAAGATCGTGCAAACGTTTGAAGAGCCGGTGCAGATCGATGTGCCGGTGGAACTGCTGCCGAAGACCGCCGAGAATGCTAACGTGTACTGGAAAGCAATCCCGCTGCGCATCAGCCAGAATCGCTACCGTCTGGACATTGTCGTCAAGGACGTGAACGGAGATCGCACCGGGAGTTGGAGCCGTGCGATCCAGATTCCGGACTTCAGCGAGGACAAGTTGAGCAGCTCAACCCTGATCATCGCCGATGTGATGGAGCCAGTGGCGACGAAGAACGTGGGCACGGGCAGTTTCGTGATCGGGGCCATGAAAGTGCGGCCGCGGGTGGCCCCTTCCGACGGCAAACCGATCTTGTTCAAGCGCAATCAGAAGCTGAATTTCTGGATGCAGGTTTACAATCTTAGCGTGGACGAGAAGACGCACAAGCCTTCGGCCACGTTCGAATACAACGTAACGGACGCCAACAACAAGGCCGTCATCCATACCGTCGAGTCGACGGACACGATGGGCAATGTGGGCGACGAGGTCACGCTGCAGAAGACTCTTTCCGCCGCCAACCTGCCGCCGGGCTTGTACAAGATCGAGATCAAAGTGAACGACAACCTTTCCAAGCAGATGGTGGACCCAACGGCGACGTTCGCCGTCGAGTAAACTGCTGCCTGGTCCCCAAAGGTGGTGGGCGAGATGTTTCGAAAGCTCGGGTTCCTGCTACTCGTCGCCGTCACGACCGTGGCTCTTCCAGCCTGGTCGGAGACTGCCCACGGCGCGATCCCGGGCACGATATCTGGATACGTTCGCGATGCGAGCGGCGCACCGCAAATGGGTGCGGTGGTGGAAGTGCTCGGTTCGGCTGCGCAGGCGCTGAAGGTCTTCACCGACGATCGTGGCTTCTACTCGGTCGCAAGTCTGCTGCCCGGAACGTACAGCATCAAGGTGAGTGCGCCTTGGTTCCTCCCAGCGCTGCGGGAAAAGATCGGGGTTCGTGCCGGCGCGCAGCGGATGGTGAATGTCACCCTGACCACTCTGTTCGAGGCCATCCAATTGGTTCCGGTGCGCGGTCCGGTGGACGATGACGACTGGAAGTGGACCTTGCGCTCGGTCGCGAACCGCCCTATCCTGCGTGTGCTTGAAGATGGCACAACCGTGGTCGCGCAGAGCGGAGAGTCAGCCGCTGACCACACCCTGAAAGGTGCGGTGACCTTCCTGGCCGGATCGCCCGGGCAGGGTTTCGGCACTTCCTCGGATATGACTGCTGGCTTTGACGTGGAGCGGTCGCTGCCATCGAGCGGCACTCTGCGGCTCAACGGCAACCTCGGTTATGAGCCCGACGGCCAGGGCCTCCCGGCGGCGGTGCTCCGCACCACCTACTCCAACAGCTTCAACGGTTTTTTTGAACCTTCGGTGGCGATCACGGCCCTCCGGCTGAATTCGCCTGACCTGAACACGATGCCCGGCGCCACGCTGCAAGCGCTGTCCGTGACCAGTTCGGATCGGGTGGTCGTCGGCGACATACTGGAAATGAAACTCGGCAGCGAGTTGCAAACCATCCAATTCATGGGGCGGGTGAATGCCTTCAAGCCCTTCGGATCGGCCGATCTGCACATCACCCCGAACACCGTGCTGGAATATCAATACGCGACTTCAGTTCCGAATCTGGGACTGGATCGTTTCGGCGAGGACGGTTTCGATTCGGCTTCGTCGGACCTGAGCGAAACGGCACCGCGCATGAGCATTACCGGGTTTTCTCCGGCGGTAGAGCGGGCTCATCACCAGGAAGTGTCGATTTCCCAGCGCATCGGCAAGAACAATGTGCAGGTCGCATTCTATTCGGACAACCTCGCCGATCCGGTGCTTACTGGAGTTGGTGAAATGATGCCGGGCGGAATGACGGTTCAATCCGGTGAAGTTTTGCCCGATGTGTACTCAGGCACGTTCAGCTATCAGGGGAACGATTACGCGACGCGCGGGATGCGAGTGGTGCTGCAGAGGAAACTGTTATCCGATCTGACCGCAACTTTAGATTATGCCTACGGAGGCGTGCTCGACTTGTCGCAACCCGACGTTCAGCTACAGGACGCGCGGGAGTGGATTCGCGGGGAGCAACGCCAGGCTGTGGCAGCGAAGTTCAGCGGAACCGTGCCTAAGGTGAACACGCGCTGGATCGCCTCCTATCGTTACATAGGTGGCCGCACATTGACGCCGGTCGACCTGTTCGATACTTCGGCAGGCCAGTCCGATCCTTATTTGAACCTCTGCATCCGGCAGCCGATTCCGACCCGCCTCCTCGCGCGACACATGGAGATTCTAATCGACCTGCGGAATCTTCTCGCGCAGGGTTACGTGCCCGTGATGGGAAGCGACGGTCGCACTCTCTATCTAGTGCAATCGGCGCGCTCAATGCGCGGCGGCGTGGCCTTCAGCTTCTAGAATCTGTAGATCGCAATCTGTCATTCCGACTGTACACGTTTTCTGCGAATAGTTCCGTTTCCCACGTTCCCCCAAAACTGGGGTACACTTTCACAGCGTATGCCTGAGAAAACTACAACCACTGAGAGGCGTTCGCGCCAGCGGGTGCCAGTGCGCGTCCCGGTCAAGGTGCGTCACGAGGGCTGTGAGCACGCGGGCTTGACCCGCGATCTGAGTTCGTCGGGGATCTTTCTCTATTCCGAGTCAGAGGTGAAGGCAGGCTCGAAGCTCGAACTGGTCATCATGCTGCCTCCTGGCCTGGGTTTGGGGCCCGGAGGATGGACGCTCTGCGAGGCCTCGGTCGTGCGGGTGCGGGAATCGGAGGGCAAAGGCATGGGCATTGCGGCAACCATCGACCGCATTGAGTTGTTACCAGAACTCAGTTGAAAGGCCGGGGGATCGTGCTTAACGCCAGGCCGCCATCAGGCGGCTTTTTCTCAATTTGATCCAGGCAGTGAAAATAAATTCTCCCCCCACGAAAGTTTACTTCACATTGCCCCATCAATGGTGCAATAATGGCCCGCTTTAAAAGCAAAGGCGGAGTGGGACGCCTTTTCCAGGTAGGTAGGTCATGTGGATTGAAAAACTCAGTGATGGCGTCGTTGAACTGGACACGCCGATCGGGCCGCGATACGTACAGCCGAATCTCGTGCAACGCGCGTATCTGATTTGGACGTTTCGAAATTTTTTCTCGCTGCCACAGCAAGTGCTGCGTCCGTGGGAACGCCGATTGATTGATCGCCTGTGGAGGGAGAACAACTTCGCGTCCATGCCCGCAGTGGGTGCACACGACAGACCGGTCATCGGAAGAATCGAGTGGCGAGTGCCGGCTCAGGCAGAGGTTCTGCCCATTCGGAAACCGATTTCCGGTGCGAAGCCCTCCGCCGCCGGACAGAGCCGAGAAGCCGCCTCAGCGTAGTCGCGAAGCTGCGCGGCGCTGCGCGGACCTCATCTGGAACGATAAGCCCCCTGCCTCGCAAGCTCCCAGCGCGCAGCCGCAAAGGCAGACCACCGAGTAATCCAAAAACAGAATGGAATTTCTACTCCTAAGTTTGCGGAGACATCGGAATCCCCCAGGCGGGGGAGCGGGCGACAGAACTTCGCGACTGCACAATCTGTTTAGTCTGGATGCGGAAATTACATCGAACTAACGACAATCGGGCGCGTCGACAAGCAGGATGTTACCGCGGACTCAGGCTTTATTTTCAGGCTTGTTCTCCGGCTTATTTTCAGGCTTCGCATCGTGATCCTTCATACCCTCTTTCAGGGCGCGAATGCCTTCACCCAGACCCTTGCCCAACTCCGGCAATTTCTTGGGACCAAACACCAGCAACGCGATGAAGAAAATCACCAGCAGGTGCATGGGTTGAAACAAACCTTCAAACATAAAGCCTCCGAAGCGGACATGCCGAACGAAAGCACCGGACAGCACAACCACTATATAGTGTACCCTAACTAACCGATCCCGGCAGTTTCTCCGTTTCCCGCCACGATCGCTACCCTCCTGGCTCGCTGGGCCATGTCCTTCAAAATTACTTCGGTGACCTATCGGCGCCGCCGCAGCCGGACTATTTTGACCACAGGGGCGATTCTCGCGCGTTAGAACCGCCGAAAAGCGCCGGAGGGTTTCGTGCAACGCTGTGTCCTGAAATGGCTTTTGCTTCTGCTGGCGGCAGGCTGCTTGCAGGCTGAACAAGCACCGTCCACACCCGCCTCCGACGCCATTTTCCTGTGGCTGGCGGGGGGCATTTCGAGTGCTCGGATCCAGCGCCTGATCCAAACACAGAACGCCCAAACGCAGAACGCCCAAACGCGGGACGAAGCCCAAACGTTTTCATGCCACGCCACGTCGCTATGCACCCGCGCCCTGCAAAAGGCAGGGGCTGACTCGAGCTTGATTCAGAGCCTCGTGCGCCAGAGTCCGGATCGGAAGTCCGGATCGAAGTCCGGATCGGAGCTCGGGGCGAAAGCCGGCCGCCCCGACGCCTCCTGCGCCTGCTCTAGTGGCGCGGCACAGGTTGCCGCTCTGGTTCACGAAAAGAAGTTCGATGCCGCCGAAGACAAAATCCGTGCCCTGCTGCGCGACGATGCGGACACTTCTTCGCCGAATAATGCTGCGCTGCATTTTGTCCTTGGAACCGTCCTGCGCCGGGAAGACCGGTTCGACGACGCGCTCGACGAGATTACGGAATCTTCGCGCCTGATGCCCGGTTTCCCCGAAACGCACAGCCAGTTTGCTTACCTGTTTTACCGGACAGACGATGCCGAGGACGCCCTCGCCGAAGCGCGCACCGCGCTCAGCATGGATCCCGCCAACGCCGAAGCCTACCGCTACCTCGGACTCGCGCTCTACGCCGGGGGCCACTATGATGCCGCCCTGCACGCCTTCGGAGAATCTCTGGCACGCGAACCCGCGGGCTCGCTCACGAACGCGGACGTCTACTTCGATATCGGAATCACGCACCGCGACCAGGGAGACCTGCGCCGTGCCGCTATCGCCTATCGCCACGCTCTCAGCCTGCGCCCCGACTTCTGGGAGGCGCACAGCAATCTGGGCGTCGTCCTGCACGACCAGGGCAAGCTGGATGAGGCAATAGCGGAATATCGCTTAGCCAAGCGTCTCAACCCCGAAGAAGCCAGCGTCCGCAACAACCTGGGAAACACTTTTTGCGACAAGGAAGACTTCGATAGCGCCATCACGGAATTCAAGGATCTCTATCGTCAGAGTCCGGAGTGGGAGGGCGGGCACAACTGCCTGGCCCGCGCCTACATGTCCAAGCGTGACTACCCATCGGCCATTCGCGAGTTACAGGCTGCCATCGCCGCCAATCCCGCCGGAGCGGCCGAGCACCGCGTCTTGGGACAGGCCCTGCTGCTTTCCGGGAGGGATGGGGAAGCGGTGGATGTGCTGCGCCAAGCAGTTTTGCTCAATCCCGAATCCGGTATGGCACACCACTATCTGGGCACCGCGCTCGTGAATACCCAGCAACTGGCGGAGGCTGAAAAGGAGTTTCGCGAGGCCCTCCGCCTCGAGCCCAGCGCCCAGAATCACTATTCCCTCGCCGCCTGCCTGATGGCCGTTAACCAATACGAAGAGGCTCTCGGAGAACTCGAGATCGCCTCGCGCATGGATCCCAGCCAGAACCTTTACCGGGCCCGTATGCAGGAGGTCGTCCGGCTGATCACAACCTCTAAGTAACTCTCCCGCCAAGATGCACTATTGGATGTTACCTTTGGTATGTACTTACGTACTTCGCCCTCCAATCGCCAGCAAACCTAAAATATGATCAGAAAACGCGGTGCTTCCAGCGCCGCCGGGACGATTCATGGAAACCACCGCTGCCAAACAGGCCCGAGAGAAATCCGTTAACCCTGCTGCGCTTTCTACTGCGCTATCCACTGCAATATCCACCCCAGAGCCGCATACGGCGCCGCAGCCCGCGGCCGAGGTCCGTTCGGCACCCGAGCACAAATCCATCGGCTACGGGATGCCTTGTTCGCATTGCCGCGCCTACTATCCCGCTGACATGCAGGTTTGCCCGATCTGCAAGTCGCCGGATCGGGTCCCGCCGACCGAACCGTTGGCGCGTGCGTATTCCGTGGCTTCCGGCGCGTCGCGGCTCACAACTGGCGCACAGATCACCGGCACGCAGATCGCCGGCACTCAGGTCACCGGCACGCCGATCGGTGACGACCGCGAGCGCTTCCTGAAAGAGCTCAAATCACAGGCTTTCGCGTCCCACACTCAGATCAATGCTGCGGCCACGTTCCGTTGCGTTCTCGAACACCAGCACAGCGGGGCCAGCGAACCTGCCGCCGTCTGCCATAGCTGCTACGGCGAGGCACGGCAGCAGGCTGACCGCATGGAAGCGGCTCTCCACATGGACACGAAAGAGGCAGCGAAGATCGTCTATGACGCGGTTTGGGCTGACACGTCCGATCCCAATCTCACTTACTTGAACGCCGCCAGCGCACTGCTCTCGGAGTTGCGCAAACGTGCCGGCATCGGCCTACTGCTTGGCGCGAATCAGCCCCTGGCGCACTAGCCGACTTCGCGGTACCAATCTGGCCAACTTCCTCGAAGCCGTTTCTGGACAACTTGCGAATAGCCAACGATCCGAGTCGACGGTCCGTGAACACAAGTGAGTTTCTGGATAACTTCCGGGTAGCCGACAATCCAGGAGTTGTGGAGATGTTGGCTTGAATTGGTGGATTAGATTACTTAACCCTCGGTCAATGCCCTTCGCTGATCCGCAGTTCTTGTTTTCTGACGGGGATGGTGCGGCAATTCAGCCTCACGCAGACGGGCGACAGCGGGGATCCGCTCTGGTCGCCGGATGGCAGACGCATCGTCTACACGAACCCGGCACTTCTGTATACCGTGGCGGCTGATGGCAGCAGTCCGCCGGAAACCCTCAATTCGGGGCAATGGGCGCCGTCGCCTTCGAGCCCGGTGCGAAATCTAACGTGCAAAACGTGGACGTTACACCTAATGGGACATCGGTTGATTTGTCTTTGGCGACTGACGGGCTAACCGGAAATTATTCCGGGCCAGAAGTCCTCTTCTGGGAGATCGTAACTGATCTCCTCGAAGCTCGTTTCTGGATAGCTTCCGATTGGCCACAATCCCTGACTCGATGCGTCAATAACAACAAGCGCGTTGCCCGGTACTAATATGAGTGGGCGCATAGTCACGAAACCACGCCTCCCCGCAGCCTGCTGACTATAATTTCACTGGGTGGGGGAGGGTATTCGGAACAAGGACATGATTCGCAGTGAGGAGAGCAGCTATGTCTCTACACAAACGGTGCCTTTTCACGATACTGGCCACAGTTGTTGCTTTCGTTGCGATCGGAAGGTTAAACGTTCGGATCAAGGGATCTGATGTGCCGACGACGAATTCGCGGCCGACCGTTTTTCTTCCGGTCCAATCCAAGAACGCCAAGGATCTGGGCGCCGGAAAGTTGCTAGTGGCCAGCCGGGAGCTCGGCGATCCGAATTTTGCTAAGACGGTGGTCCTGCTGGTTCGCTACGATGCCGGAGGTGTGGTCGGACTGATTCTCAACCGGCGTACAGATATCCCGATTTCACGAGTGCTTGAGGGAATCAAGGCGGCGAAAGACCGTTCCGATCCGGTCTATCTCGGAGGTCCGGTAGAACCATCGGTCTTTGCGTTGCTCCAGTCGCCGGCGAAGGTCGAAGGAGCTGAGCACATTTTCGATGCGGTTTACATGATTTCCACGAAGCCCAGTTTCGAGCAAACCATCTCGGCTCGACCTGACCCAAGCGGTTTTCATGTTTATCTTGGTGCCGCCGGATGGACTAACGATCAACTGCGGAAGGAGCTGCAACTGGGCGCGTGGTTCATTTTTCAGGCGGATGCAGCAACAGTTTTCAATTCCGATCCGGATTCCTTGTGGCCGCAAATGATTCAGAAAACGGAGCTAAAGTTTGCCGGGAGCGGGCCTGCGGACGCAGATCGACCAAGAGCTGCCCGTTCGACAATTACTTCATTAGTGTTCGCAGTGTGCGCGGACCAGATAGCCAACGAGTAGTGCTCTCGTGGGAAGCGTGATTCCCGCTGACTTCGGACCGAGCCAATAAAGTCCTTTAGTCAGAAGAGCGTTTATCATTCCCGGGGGACGCCGTTAGTTGGAACACGTCGTCCGCGCAAGTCGAACAGGTAGGGATGAATGACGTTATGAAGTTTGCCGCGATCTTAATGATGGTCCTGCATTGTTTTCCTGCAGGGGCGCAGCAGGAGGCGAAGACACAGGTAAATCGCACCCCGTGGCATGTCGCGCTGGATGCTGGTGTTGAACAGGAGCATGTTGCGTTCCTAAGCCGTGGGACGCGGCTAGGCGGAACGCTCTACTATCCATCGGGCCAGCATCCGGGGACAGCGGTTGTGGTGCTGCACGGGGCTTCTTCGCCAGCGCAAGATTTGCCGCTCTACGAGCACCTCAAGCAGATCTTTCCTCCGCTCGGTGTCGCGGTGTTTGTGTATGACCGGCGCAGCGGTGAAGGCCAATACGACTTTCAGGTTCTGGCGGAAGATGGCCTCGCGGCACGGAATGCGCTGACCGGCAATCCGCATGTAGATGGAGCGCGAATCGGATATTGGGGTATCAGCCAGGGAGGATGGCTCGCGCTTGCGGCGGCTGCAATCGACCCCAAGGCAGCGTTTGCCATTTCCGTGTCTGCACCCATGACGACAACGGACATACAGATGAACTTCGCGGTGGAGAATATTCTGCGCATTCACGGTCATGGGCCGGAAGAGATCGCGACCGCTCTGCATGCGCGAAGTGCTCTGGATGACTATCTGCGCGGCAGGCTTGATCGCGCGAGCGCCGAGCGGGCTCTCAATGCGGTGCGAAAGCGGCCATGGTTTCCGTTGATTTACATGGATGACACAGTAGGCAATCCGGAGACTTCCAGTTGGCTGAAACAGATGCGATTCGACCCGATGAAGAAGCTGGAAAAGGTATCGGCACCAGTGCTGATGCTATACGGTCAGGATGATCCCTGGGTGCCGGTTCGGGGTAGTGGCTGAATTCAGATTCAGCCACTACCCGGTTCGGTTATCGATGGACCGGCTCGATAGAATCGCAAAACAGCACCCGAATGTTGAGGCACTTGTCGTGGCAGGAGCCGACCATACGATGATGTTGGGAGTCGACCCGAAGGACCAAGTGGACCCGAAGTTGTTTCCCAACGAGGCGCCCGATGCCCCTGCGTATTTTGCTCTTCTAGCTGCATGGCTAACACAACACGGCCTCGCGCATTGACTGGGCCACTCCCGGATAACGAGCAAATCGGAAGTTATGCCGGGACAGACTCTCAACGACGCTGGCCAGAAGTCCTATTAAAGGGGATGTCAAGTAAAAAACACTTTTCCCTGCCGGAACGCCAGAAATATTTTCCGGCATCCAGCCCCCGCCACACTGCTGACACCTCGTCTTTTAGCTGCTTGA
>Ga0187855_10001807_pt1 | contig 16550 bp, 12 predicted proteins | sample June2016WEW_8_10_2_FD_132969 | JGI IMG/M metagenome (GOLD analysis project Ga0187855, IMG submission 132969) | Peatland microbial communities from SPRUCE experiment site at the Marcell Experimental Forest, Minnesota, USA - June2016WEW_8_10 | ecosystem: Environmental > Terrestrial > Soil >...
ACCAGCCGGGTGCTGATCTTGGCTACGGCGCGCGCCGGGATCACGGTCTTGGCGCCTTCGCCGGTGAAGCCGCCGCGGATGCCGTGGACTTCGAAGGTGGGGCGCGCCCACAACCGCTCGAGTACCGGAATTCCGGGCTCTCCCACCAACTCCCGCGCGCCCATCTCCTTTTCCGTGTATTCGCGCTCGTCGAACGGCAGCCGCGCCCAGGCCTCACGCTCTTTGTCGCTGGGCGGGACTACGCGATCGTAGAAGCCCGGAATCAGAATGCGGCCGTTGCGGTCTTTCAGCGCGCAAATGATCTCGGCGACTGCCTGCATGGGGTTCGGCGCCGCTCCGCCATACTGGCCCGAGTGCAAATCATGGTTGGCGCCCTCGACATGGAGTTCCGCATACACGATGCCGCGCAGTCCCACGCAAATGGTGGGCAGCTCGGGTGCGAACATCTCGGAGTCGCAGATGATCACCGCGTCGGATTTCAGGCGGGCGGGCTTTTGCGCGACGTAGCTCTCGATATGTTCGCCGCCGGTTTCCTCCTCGCCCTCGACCAGGAATTTGACGTTGACCGGCAGCTTCCCGCGGGTCTTCAGCAGTCCTTCGACGGCTTTCATCAGGATATAAGTCTGCGCTTTGTCGTCGGAAGATCCACGCGCGAAGATGTCCTGCCCGCGAACTTCGGGTTCAAACGGCGGCGACTTCCATTCGTCCAGAGGATCGGGCGGCTGCACGTCGTAATGGCCGTACATGAGCAGCGTGGGCTTTCCCGGCGCGCCGGTCCATTCCGCGTAGACCAGCGGATTTCCGTCGCCTTCGATCAACTCACCGGTGAGCCCGGCAGCTTGCAGGTCGCTCAGGACGAACTGGGCCGCGCGCTGTATATCCGGCTTGTGCTCGGAAAGCGCGCTGATACTGGGGATTCGCAGGAACGCCTTCAATCCGTCGAGAAAGGCGGCCTGGTTCTCCTGGTAATAGTTCATGGTGGATGCCTCAGTGCCATTGTACGAGTTGGCGCGCGGAAGCGCCTGCCCCACCTGCTCCATCTAGCCCTTCAGATCTTTGAAGGCTTCCTCGATCTCGCGCCGGGCTTCCGGAGTGGGCACCGACAGTGGCAGACGCGGCGGGCCGCCATAGTAGCCGTTGAGATCCATGGCATGCTTCAAGCCGGGGATGCCATACTTGCTGGTGACCAGCATGGCGGCGCGCCCGATGCGATTCTGCCAGTCGCGGCCGGCCTCCTCTTCGCGCGTGCGGTAGGCTTCCCAAATGGCAATCGCCGCGTAGGGAGCGGCGTTGGCGAATGCGAGGATAGCACCTGTGGCGCCCATCAGCAGCGACGGCCACAACGTCGGCGCGGAGCCCACCGTCACCTGGAAGCCGGACCGCACTTCCCGCAGCATCTGCATCACCTTTTCCATATTGCCGGAGCTTTCCTTGATGCCGATGATGTTCGGGTGGTGCGAAAGCTCGGCCACCGCGACGGCCGGAATGTCCAGGCCGGTGGCCTGCGGGAAGTTGTAGATGATTACCGGAATGCGCGCCTGGTCCGCAACTGTGCGGTAGTAGAGCGTCTGGGCATCGGCGCGGCTCAGCAGACTCTTGTAGTAATGCGGCGTTTTCACCAGGGCCGCCTTGTAACCCAACTCGGCTGCGCGATTGGTGAGACACACCGTCTCGCGCACGCTTTCGACGCCAGTACCCGCAATCAATAGCTTCTCCGGGGCCGCGTGGCGCGCCACCATCTCCCACATTTCGACTTTCTCTTCGGCCGTGAGCATCACGCTCTCTCCGGTCGAGCCGCCCACCACGTATCCGGCGAGCGTGGTGCGGTTCCACTTCTCGACGTTGTGTGCGACTTTGGCGGCGTAGATGTTGCCGGCGTGATCGAACGGGGTGGTGATCGGGGGGAAAATCCCTTGTAGCTTCATGGTGCGATCCGCTCAGCGCACGCGATAGACGTATCCGTCTTCGACCCAGCGATTGCCGAATTGTTGTCCGCCGATGCGCGTACCCTCCACAGTGAGGTTCTTGGTTCTCCCGAAATATCGGCGGAGCGCGCGGATGGTAGGATCTGTCATGGGCAAAATCAGGATGGCGGGCGTCTTTTCGATTGGAAACCCTACGGCATCCAGCGCACGATTCACGAGCTCATATGCCTCGAGCGGACCGGCAGCGTCAAGGGCACGGGAAGCGATCAGCAGCCGCCAATCGGCGTACTCCTCCAGATAAACCCACGAGGCCACACTCACTTTGAGGCCGGCTTCATCGAGGATTTGAAGGATCTTGGCCCCTGTGCCGAGATCGATGCTTACCAATAGTGCTTGACCCATTTGATCACTCCTTGTTTTCTGTTGTTAATCGCTTCGATGAGCGCCTGCGCGCTCTGCGAAGAATGTCTGGCGTAGCGGCTCTGCTCGGACCATGACTGCACCACATTCCAATACTTTCGAAATTCCGCATTCTCTTTTGCGGCTGCCTCCCACGGACCTTCGAGATTAGCTACCTTCACGAGTTCCCTGAGGTCGTGCGTGTGGCTGGCGTTGACTCTTTTCTTTTCCGGAAACTCGTAGCGTTGTGTCTCCTTTGCGATGCATGCCTTCAGAGCGCATTCGACCGCATAGCCGGCCAGATAATAAGCGCCATCGGGAAGCCCTGCATTCAGCAAGTCTTTGGCTTCCACGAGCCGCACTCGGGAAAGCGCTTGCAGTGCCTTCCGATCCATCTAAAGTACATGGTAGCGAAGATCCGACCGTGGGAGAATGCGGGTGAGCGCCATGTTTTCTCTGGAAATAGAATGCCCGCCCGAGCGGCAGGACCTACTCATCGCCGAGCTTTGGGAGGAAGGCTCGGCGGGCATTGCGGAGCTGGATGGCAGGTTGCGCGCCTTCTTCGAAGATGCTGCGGACCGCGATGCGCTGCTCAAGCGATTTCACCCACTGAGTTGGAGGCAGGAAGAACAGTGCGACTGGGTGGCACGTTCGCGCGCCAACTGGGAACCGATGCTGGTAGGCGACCGCTTTTTCCTGGTCCCGGAATGGCGGAGCGAACCGGCGCCGGAGGGGCGCTTTCATATCATAGTGAATCCGGGATTGGCCTTCGGCACTGGCATCCACGAAACCACGCAGTTGTGCATGGAGGCGCTCGAAACCTACGTGCATCCGGGCATGTCAGTGTTGGACGTGGGCACCGGCTCCGGCATCCTGGCGCAGGCTGCGGCGTTGCTGGGCGCGGCGCCCGTATGGGCCTGTGATATCGATCCGGCGGCGGCCGCCATCGCGCGCGACAACGGCGCATGCGTTTTCCTCGGATCGGTGGATGCGGTGCGCTCCAGTTGCGCCGGCCTGATCGCCGCCAACATCAGTCCCGAAGCAATTGCGACTCTCGCGCCGGAATTGTTGCGTTGCCTTCGTCCCGGCGGTATCGCATTGGTAAGCGGCTTCGAGCGTCATGAGGCGTCGGCGGTTGGGACTGCAGTTCAGCAACACGGCGGCGTGGTTCGCGAGACCCGGCAAAAAGGGAACTGGGCGCTCGCAGCCATTGCGCGCGAATCCGTTCGATAGACTGATTGGATGGGACACGCGTCTCGGAACCGCTTGCTGACGCGCGCGGCTCTGATCGGAGCTGTTCAGGGCCGCTTGCTGGCCATCTGAGTCGCGAGCGACAGGCTCTCGACGTTCCAATACGCATAAGGCCGCAGCAGCGCTGGCTTCACGTTGTGCAGCGACGAAGAAACCGCGATCAGTGAATCCTTATTAAGGAGATAGAGGAAAGGCGCCTGCTCCCAGACGATCTCTTGTACCCGATCGAAGTACCGTTTGCGCCGCGTGGGGTTGTTTTCGGAGGCTTGTAACTGCATCAGGCGATCGACCTCCGCTTCCCAGGCCGTGGCCGGCGATTTCTGGTTCGGGTTCCATTGGTGGTTACTCGCGGAACTCAACCAGACATTCATTTGCAGGTTAGGATCCAGATCCACATTGGTTGTCCCCAGCAGACATGCTTCATAGTCGAAGCTCTTCGTCAGCCGTTCGATCAGGGAGGCGAAATCCAGGGTGACAACGTTGAGCCGTATGCCAACGGCGCTTAGGTCTTGTTGAATCATGGCGGCCATCCGCTCGCGTGGGAGGTTGCCGGCGTTGGTGACAAGCGAGAACTCCACGGGGTTCCCCTGGCGGTCGTGCAGCACGCCCGCCTTCAATTGAAAGCCCTCTTGAGCCAGGCTTGCCAGCGCGCCCGCACGGTCGAACGGAACCGGCTTCAGGCTGGTGTCGTACCAACGGCGATTGGCGGGAGAGACCGGTCCCACCGCGGGACTGGCGTGCCCATGGTAGACCACCCGGCTAAGGTCGTCGCGATTGATGGCTCGCAGGATCGCACGGCGAAACGCAGCGGAGCGAAACCACGCTCTCTTGTGCTCGGGTAGCGGCGCGGCCGGCGCCTGGTTGAACCAGAGCAATTCCGATTCGAGTGAGGGCCCTATGTCATTGACCGCGGATGGCGCCTCGTGAGCCAGCCGCTCAAAGTTGTCGGGAGCGAGATTGTTGATCAGATCGAGTTCGCCTCGCGTGAAGCGCATCATCTCCATAGTGCGATTCTGCTGAATATAGAGGCGTACGGAATCGAGGTAAGGCAGGCTGCGGCCTTGTGAGTCCCGCTTCCAGTAATGCGGATTCTTCTTTAGCAGCACTTCGGATCCCGGCTTGTAATCCGCCACGTAGAAGGGCCCCAGCACCGCCGCCTCTTTCTTGGGAGATTTCGACGATACTATGGCCACCTGATCGAAAAGCAGCTCCATGCCGGCTACCGCGGCCGGAAAGGTGATGCTGACGCTGCCTGGGCTTGACACGGCGATTTCCGGCGTACCCGGCCCGGAGCGGAAGGCGTCCCCCACGGGCGAATGCAGCTTCGGATCCATTGCCGCGCGCATAGTCTCGGCGACATCGCCGGCCGTGAAGGGCGTTCCGTCCGAAAAGGTGAGGCCGCTCCTGAGCTGGAAAGTAATGCGCCTTCCGTTTCGGTCTAACTTCCACGATGTAGCGAGCTCGGGTTCCATTTCCTGGCTGGACCGGTTTACTCGAATGAGTACTCCGCCTGTAAGATAGCGAATCACTTCCGAAGGGTCGTCCTCCACCAGTAAGGGATTGAATGTCTTGGGCTCGCCCTGAAGACAGAAACGTAGCTCCCCCCCATACTGCCCATACGCCACGGGCAGCCATGTTAGAGCTAATGCGCACAGTATCGACTGTACTTTCATATCTAAACCCCTCGCCCGCCCTACAACTTCAGGCGGTAGCCGCTACTTCAACAGGCGTCTGCGAATAGACCGGCGCGCGGTACTTCTTCCTGAATTGCTTTGCTTTGTACATGCGCCGGTCGGCTTCGGCCAGAAGCTCTTCAGCGTCGGAGCCATCCTCCGGATAATAAGCCTCGCCCAAGCTCAACGAAATGCCGCCAGCACCGGGCGATCCGGTCCCGATCAGAATCTGCCGTAGCTCGCCAATGCGGCCCTGAATCGATTTGCGGTCGCTGCCGGGCAGCAATAGGACGAATTCGTCGCCACCCATACGGGCTACGTAATCGTATTCGCGGCAGCGGGTACGCAGCGTCTCCGCCACCAGCCGCAGCACCTTATTACCTTCCAGGTGGCCAAAGCGGTCGTTGATCTGCTTAAAGCCGTCCAGATCGCAGACCACCACGCAAAGCGGCTCTTTGCTCCGTTTGCAGCGGGCCACTTCGCTGTCCAGACGCAGGAATAACGACCGGGCGTTCGGTAATCCGGAAAGGTAATCTGTGGTGGCCGAGTCTTCCACTTGGCGGAAGATCAGCGCGTTTTCGATGGCGAGCGATACCTTGCTGCTGATCGCCAGGAGGATTCGCAGGTGGTCTCGAGAAAATGCGTCGTTCTCGGCGCGGTACAGCGTCATCACCCCGATAGCTCCGCTCAATCCCTCCAGCGGGACGGCCAGCGCGGATCGCAGAGAGCTGAACCTTGCCGAACTCCCCAGGTAACCGGACTCGACTGACGGATTTCCATTCAAGATGGATTTCCGGTTTTCGGCTACCCATCCGGATAAACCTTCACCGATAGGTATCTCCAGCGACGAAAATAACCTGAAATCTTCTCCGTTCACATATCGCGGCAGCAGCTTACCCTCGCGGCGCACGTAGATAGCAATCGCGTCGTACGGAACGATCTTTTTCAGGCGCGCCGCCACCACGGAAAGGGTCTCGTCCAAGCTTAGGGAGTTACCCAGATCCTGCACCAACTCGAACAATAACTGGACTTCCTGGCGAGCTGCGGCGATCGAGCACAGAAAGTCATATTCGCTGCCCGGAGGCGTGTGCGACGCGGACGCTTGAAAACCGGTGGCGGGCTCCGATCCTCGCTCGATCTTTACGTCCGTCGACAATTTAGCCGGACGTTCGGAGGTCTCTTGCGCCAGACGCTCCAGTTCGACATAGTGCCGCTTTAGAATGAGCACCACTCTCGGGTCGAAGCTTTTGCCGGCCAAGGCTACAACTTCGCCCATGGCTTCCTCCAACCCCAGCGCCCGCCGATATTGGCGGTCCGAGGCCAGTGCGTCCAGGCAGTCGACCGCAGCCAGAATGCGCGCCCCGATCGGAATCTCCTCACCCTTGAGACCGTAGGGGTAACCGGTCCCGTCCCACTTCTCGTGATGCGCCCTGACAATCGGCACCACCGGATACGGAAACGAAACCCGTTCCAGAATCTCCGCGCCGACCAGCGGATGGATTTTCATCTTTTCGAATTCTTCGGGAGTCAAACGGCCCGGTTTCGATATGATGTGCTCGGGCACCGCCAGTTTCCCGATATCGTGCAGGAGGGCCGCCGCACGGAGCGCCTCCAGTTCTTCCTCCGCCAATCCCATGCGCTTGCCTATTTCGACTGCATAAACGCGCACGCGGCGCAAGTGTTCGTGGGTTGAGTGATCCTTCGCATCAATCGCCAGCGCCAGGGCTTCGATCGTGCGCATGTGCAACCCCGCAATCGACTCGACGTGCCGTCTCTCAGCCTCCAGGCGCGCGAGATAGAGCTGGTACGAACGATAAATCAGATAGATTACCGGCAGCAGGACCAGCGAACCTTCCCAATGCAATTGTTTTGTAACGAGGCTGATGATCCACGCCACCGATGCGCCCACCAGATAGAACGGGAACGACCAGAAATAGCAGCTATGCCAGGTCTCGCCGAACCGCTTGCTCTCCGAGAGAGAGATGGCCGCCGCAATTGGCGCCGTATTCAGGCCGAAATAGACCAAGCCAGTAGTAATCAGCAGCAAAGGACCGCGATGATCGAACTGCCGCAGAGCAGGCGCATGGTGGAAAGCGTAGGCGAGGGTAATGGCGACGGCCGTATTCGCTACACTGAAAATCACCTGGAATGCCTTGGGCCGCTGCTTCGACTTCCAAAAGCACTGCACAAGCGTGCCCGCGCAGCCGATGATCAATGTCTCCGCCGCTCCCAGGTCCGCGATGCCGATAAAGACAAACAAGAAGCACACGGACATGGTTCCCCGTATGCCAGGGAGATTGACCTTCAGCCCCGCCGCCAGGGCCGAGAGGACGAGATAGAAGCAGAAGCGGAGCAGGTCGGGCGAATTCCACCGGAGCAGGCTCACGCCAATGACTCCGAAGCCGAGGAGAGTCACAATCGCGACGTACAGCTTCGCCTTGATGTTCATATATGTTTCACGCGGGCAAAATGCATGTTACAGCCGGATCGGTTCGTACCCTATACTGCTTCAATCTCCGCAGCAGCGTGCGGCGCGAGATCCCCAGCAACCCGGCCGCTATATCCTGCCTGCCTCCGGATTTTTCGAGCGCCTCCATGATCGCCTGCTGCTCCACCCCGCCGAGTTGACGTTTCAATTCAGGCGCCGCCGATGGGGAGAGCGTCTCAGGACCGCTTGCCGCCGTGATGCCGGCCACTGCTTCCGGCGCCCGGTGCTTCAGATTGAGATCCGCCGCGCGGATTTCCCAGCTCTCAGCCAGCACTGCGGCGCGCGTAATCACGTTGCGCAACTCCCGTATGTTGCCTGGCCAGCCGTACTCCTCCAACGCCGCCAAGGCGTCCTCTCCCAAATCCAGGCGGGAATCCACCTCGTGCAGAAAGTGATAAGCCAGAGGCCCGATATCCGCCACGCGCGCGCGCAACGCCGGTACCTCGATGCTCACCTGATTCAACCGGTGGAACAGGTCCCCGCGAAACGTCCCGGCTTCGACGGCCTTCTCGAGGTCCTTGTTCGTGGCGGCCACAATACGCGCATCCACCGCTACCTTGCGCGTGCCGCCCAGCCGGTAATAGGGCACACCGTCGAGCACGCGCAGAAGCTTCACTTGCATCTTCGCGTCGAGCTCGCCGATTTCGTCCAGGAACAGCGTTCCCCCGTGCGCCAGCTCGAACATGCCCGGCTTGGATGCCGCCGCTCCGCTGAACGCGCCTTTCTCGTAGCCGAAGAGCTCGCTCTCCACCAGATGGTCGGGCAGTGCGCCGCAATTGATATCGACCCAGGGCCGCTCGCAACGCAGCGAGAAGGAGTGCAGCGCCCTGGCGATCACCTCTTTTCCGGAACCGCTCTCTCCGCCGATCAGGACTGTGGCATTGGTGCGCGCGATCTTCTCCACGAGGCGGAATAGCGCCTTCATCCGCTCGCTCCGCACAATGGCGCCGCCGATACTGCTGGCCCCATCCTGAGCCTGGGCCAACTTGAGCTGGTCCTCCTGGTACGGGGCGTCCAGTGGCGGATCTTCGTGGCGCTGGCGATCAACCAGGCGGTGTAGATTGAAGCGGTTGGCATTGGTGTTTCCAACCGTATGAATCTTCGCCATTACTGCCATACAGGTAACATACGCTCTATAGGACCTAGATTCAATTTAATTCCGAGTGATAAAAGTACTTCGTGTACCAAGATAGCGCTTGAGGTTATGGTGCGGGAAGATATCCTCGGAGTAGGTTAACTGGCGGAGTAAACCCGGAGTGCTAACTTTCGATAACTCGTCCGCCGCCCATAAGGCAACTTGTGGTGGATGCCGATGCGCGCCATCGTTGAAAGTTGTACGCTTCGCCTACCTACGAGTCTATCCGCGCCGAGCCGCTGCTGTCCGTGCATGTCTCCGCCGATTATCGCGCGCGCGCGGGCGTGCTGCGCAACGTCGCGTTCGAAATCGACGTAGGCGAAATCGTGGGTTTGGCCGGCCAGAGCGGGTCCGGCAAGAGCACCATCGCGCTGGCCATTATGCGCCTGCTGCACCTCAAGGGCGGTACGCTCACCGGGCATATTCGCTTCCGGGGATGCAACCTGCTGAGTTGCGCGGAACGCGAAATGCGCCGGATTCGCGGTCGCGACATCGCCCTTGTGCTGCAGAACCCCGTGTCGTCCCTGAACCCCGCGCTGCGCATCGGCACGCAACTGTCGGAGGCCTGGGAGGCTCACCAGCACGCGCCCCGCGACCGCCGAGAAAGATCGATCCTCGACACGCTGGAGGCTGTGAGTCTGCCTCCGGACCGCGCTTTCCTGCGCCGGTATCCGGGAGAATTGAGCGTGGGTCAGGCGCAGCGCGTCCTGATCGCCATGGCCATCCTGCACCGCCCGGCGCTGCTGATCGCCGACGAGCCCACCAGCGCCCTCGACGCACTTACCCAATCGGAAATCCTGCGGCTGTTTGCTTGCCTCCACCGGGAGCTTTCGATGGCCATCCTGTATATCTCGCACGACCTGCTGTCGATCGCCTCGCTTTGCAGCCGCGTGGCCATTCTGCACGAAGGCGAAATCGTGGAGTTCGCGCCGGTCGAGGGGATCTTCCAGCGCCCTGCGCATCCCTATACGCGGCGGCTCATCGATGCCATTCCCTCCTCCCCTCTGACCGGCCACCCGCGGGAGTTTGCCGGTCTTCGCCAGTAATACCGGCAAAGCGGCTCGGCGGCGGCCACCGTTTTCATCTTGCCTGCTCACGGATCGGACCCCGCCACGTCCAACACAAGTCGAGGGAGGCATTTCAGTGAGCCACAAAGAATAAGGTACGTGTTTGTCTGTGTCTGGCTCTGTGGCTGGCGGCGAGCGCGGTGCCGGCCGCCGCCCAATCCATCGTTCTCAACATGCCGCGCGCCAGCCAGCGCGCCGTAGTCAGCCAGCGTATCGGTTTGACCGACGTCACCATCACCTATCACCGCTCGTTGGCGGACGGAAAGTTTGGGACGGCATCGTGCCCTATGGAAAAGTGTGGCGGGCGGGGGCCAACGAGAATACCACGATTCAATTCACAGACCTGGTGACGATCGAGGGCCAGCCCCTTGCCAAGGGAATCTATGGGCTGCACATGATCCCCGGCGCCGACGCCTGGACCGTCATATTCTCCAGGAATTCCACGTCATGGGGCAGTTTCAGCTACGATCAGGCCGAGGACGCGCTGCGCGTCGGCGTACAGCCCCGGCCCGGCGAATTCCATGAGGCGCTTACCTACGACTTCGACGAAGTCAAGCCGGACGTGACACTTGTAACAATGAGGTGGGAAAAGATCGCGGTGCCGTTCAAGATTTCCGTCAATGACAAAGAGATTGCTTTGCAGAAGATTCGCAACCAGCTTCGCGACTTGCCGCAGTACATATGGGTGAGCTGGGATGATGCCGCCAGCTATTGCCTGGATAACAAAGTGAATCTGGAGGAGGCGCTCCGCTGGTCCGATAAGTCCATTCAGAACGAGGAGCGATTTGAGAATGTCATGACGAAGTCGGGCGTGCTCAAGGCATTGGACCGGACGGAGGAGGCTGCCACGGCGCGGAGCCGTGCCTATGAATTGGCGAACGCCTTCCAGCTCTATTTCTACGGGCGGCAGCTTCAGGCTCAGAATCAGAAGACCGAAGCGCTGGACGTTTTTCGGGCGACGGCCAAGCGATTCCCGGAACACTGGGTGGGACACCTGGCGCTGGCGCGCGTGGACTCGGCGGCGGGCGACTTCTCCAACGCCGTGAAGGAAATCAAGGCAGCCCAGACGGCGGGTGTCGCCGAACAGCAGAAATCCAACGTCGAGAAGCTGCTCGAACGGCTGGAGAAGCGCGAAGATATCAATAACTAGTGCTGTGCCGCCGTGCCGGCGAATTACCCCTCTACTCTAGCTGCGTAGAGCCCAATGGTGTGCCGGTTGCACGAAGGCGAGTTGTCACATCTACCGGCCGTCGCACATTAAGCCCCACGCCGGGAATCTATTGACGCAAATCGAGGCGTGTTACGTGCCCCAGGGCGTTGCCGAGAGCGCAATGAGTGGCGCCGGAGCCAACGTTGACGATTCAACCTGTATGGGCTGGCGCGCGAGGCCTTATGCTCCAAAGGCGGCCCAGGAATGTTCCCTGGTAACCCGTGCCAGGCAACCACGAGGCACGGCGATCGAAAGCTCGCCCCAGCGACATTCGTGTCACTCGGCGCGTGACAGAGGCGTCACCGCTTCTCCTGCGCAGGTCTTCCCAAAAGCCGAAGACCCAGACCTCACTACTACTTAGACGCAGCCCTGATAGTGGCCCCCTAGATGCTTCAGGGAAGGTGTGGAGATTCGAATGAAACCCGAGCCGAATTCAAATAGCGCCGCCCTGAGAGAACAAAAAATGTTATCTTGCGTAAACTCCGATCTCGTCTGCCAAAAGCAGCCTTCCCCCGACCACGCGGTTTGGGGCGACGTGCAGCGGACCGGAGATCTCGCGAAGATCAGCCGACGCCTCCTTCTTGCTGTACTGCTGTTCTTCGCAGCCGGCAGTCTGGCGCAGGCTGGTTCCAAACTTGCCGGCGATCTCAATCTCGCGCAAGCCGGCGAGACTGAAGTCATCGTCCAATTCGCCAGGATCCCCACGGATAGCGACCTGAAGCAGTTCACGCCGCAGCAGATCATTAGACGCTTCCACCACGTCCGGGCCGTTCACCTGCTCCTGACACCGGCCGAGATTCGAGCGCTCGAACTCAACCCGCTGGTCACCTATATCTCTCCCAATCGCACTCTTTCCGGCGCCTTGGACATCACCACTGAGACCGTCGGCGCCAATACGGCGTGGCAACTCGGGTGGACCGGCACGGGGGTGGGCGTGGCGGTGATCGACAGCGGTATCAGCCCGCATGACGATCTGAAGACATCCAGCGGCGCCAGCTCGCGCATCGTATATACCCAAAGCTTCGTGACCGGCCTGACCGGCACGGATCTTTACGGCCACGGCACGCATGTTGCCGGTATTATCGGGTCCAACGGTAAGGACTCGACTGGCTCGGGATTCACGCGAACCTTCAATGGCGTGGCGCCCAACGTGAATCTGATTAACTTACAGGTGCTTGACCAGAACGGCTCTGGAAGCGATAGCAACGTGATCGCCGGTATTGACGCCGCCATCAGCCTGAAGAAAACGTACAATATCCGGGTCGCCAATCTGTCGCTCGGCCGGCCGGTGTTTGAGAGCTACACGCTCGATCCCCTCTGTCAGGCCGTCGAAGCGGCGTGGAACGCGGGCATCGTGGTCGTGGTGGCGGCGGGAAACTACGGGCGCAACGTCCAAGGCGGACTCCCCGTTTATGGCACCATCGCCGCGCCCGGAAACGATCCCTATGCCATCACGGTCGGCGCCACCAGCACGCACGGCTCGACCAACGAGGCGGGTGATACGATCGCCAGTTACAGCTCGGAAGGGCCCACCCCCATCGATCATCTCGTCAAACCGGACCTCGTGGCCCCCGGCAATAACATCGTTTCGCTCATGGCTTCGAACAACAACCTTGCGGCGGAATACCCCTCCACACTCATCGCCAACTCCTATTATGAATCGGGCAGCCCCACGGGCAAGTCCACCAAGTATTTCTGCCTGAGCGGGACCAGCATGGCCACCCCAGTCGTGAGCGGCGCGGCCGCCCTTCTCATCCAAAAAACCGCGTCGCTGACCCCTGACCAAGTGAAGGCCAGGCTCATGAAGACGGCGTACAAGTCGTTCACTCAATACAGCAGCGCGGTGGATTCCGTATACCACGTCTTCTATAGCAATATTTCGGATATCTTCACGCTGGGCGCCGGACAGGTAAATATCAGCGCGGCTCTCAGCAACACCGATTTGGTCAATGTACCGGCTATATCGCCCATGGCGGTTATGAATTCGCTCAATGGCCAAGTGACTCTGGTATTCGCCGAAAATATCGTTTGGGGCACCAACATCGTTTGGGGCACCAACATCGTCTGGGGCACTAACATCGTCTGGGGCACCAATATCGTTTGGGGCACAACGGTGATATCCGGACAGACCTCGGCGGGATTCTCCATTCCCTGGGAAGGGACTGGCGCGCCCTGGATCGGCGCCACGAACATTGTCTGGGGAACAACTGCCGGTACCGCCGGCTCATCTCAGGCGTTCGCCGGCAATGACGGCGATCAGTAAGAGACACGATAGTCCACGAGTTTTCGTACGGCGGGTGTCACCTTATGCCAACGAAAGCAAGAGTCTACATCTCTCTGGTCAGCGCGGCGGGAATGACTGTAACGGCGTGTTCCTTCTTGTATCCTCCCTGGTCTCACGATCCCGTGCGCTACACTGTGTATTTCGCGCTCGCCTTGTTCGCGGCGGCCCTTAAGCTGCAGTTACCGGGTCTCACCGGTACCATGTCTATAGGGTTTGTATTCGTGCTGTTCGGTGTTTCGGAACTGACTCTTCCGGAAACCATGCTAATGGCTTCGGCCGGCGCCCTCGTGCAGTGTTTCTGGAGAGCGAAGTCGCGGCCTCGCGCGGTACAAGTGATCTTTAGCGTGTCTGCTGTGGCGATCAGCCTGATGCTGGCGTACCAGTGTTGTCACCTCGTACGCGCGCAATGGCACACGAATACCGTCGCCATCGCGCTGGCAATCGCGACCAGCGTCTATTTCGCGAGTAACTCGCTGTTGGTGTCGGGGGTGCTCGCGCTGGTAAAAGGAGAGCCGTTGCGGGCGGTGTGGCAACAGTGCTATCTATTCGCCTTCCCGTACTATCTGCTGGGCGGTGTGATCGCCGCCGTGATGGCTGCCGCCGGCCGGGAGTCGGGATGGAAGCTGCCGCTGTTGCTCCTCCCGGTCATGGGCCTGGCTTTTCTGTTTTATCGAATGCTCCTCGCCCGCTTGTCGTTGAGGGCTGTTTCCGTGCCGGCCCAGCAATTGCGGCGGGCGTCCTGATCTGACGTGCGGGTGGTGTGACAGGCTGCGGAGGATCTTGTCTTATCGGCGTCCATCGGCGGCTAAGTTGCCTTTTGCCGCAACCGCCAGCGGCCTTCATTGAACTCCGCGCGCTGCTCATCCCAGGTGCCGAACTTGGAGGCCATCTGGCCGCCGTCCACAAAGAGCGTTGCGCCGGTGATGTAAGATGCCAGGTCCGAGGCCAGGAAAGCGCTGGCATGGGCCACCTCTTCCGGATCGCCGCCACGCCCCAGTGGAATGTGCCTGAAGTAATCCTTCAGCACTTGCGGATTCGAGAAACTCCGCTCGGTGAGGCGCGTGCGGATCAGTCCGGGGCACACCGCGTTGACGCGAATCCCAAAAGGTCCGAGCTCGTTCGCGGCGGTGTGCAACAGCCCGAGTAGTCCTGCTTTGCTGGCGTTGTACGCGGTGAGCAGAGCTTCGCCATCGTAGGAGTTGGTCGACGCCGTAATCACGATCGCTCCGCGCCGGCGTGGCTTCATGAGCGCGGCGGCCGCTTGCAGCGTATGAAACACGCCCGTGAGGTTCACCGCGATGGTCTGCTGCCAGTGCTGCTCGGTGGTGGCGCTGAATTCTGCTTCCGTGCCGATGCCCGCATTGGCGATCACGATATCCGGCGGGCCGGTCTGGCTGAAGGCGCGGTCGAGCGATGTGCGGTCCGTGACATCCACGGCGTACCCCATCCCCCCGAGTCGCGCGCCGGCTGCGGCGGGGTCTTCGCGCTCCAGATCGAAAACCACCACCCGCGCGCCCCCCTGCGCCAGCGCGCGTGCTGTAGCCGCCCCAATGCCGTTGGCGCCGCCCGTGACTACCGCGATCTTATCCGAGAAATCGAAACCCATGTCACCCTTATAATAGAAGAAATGCGAAGGGGGTTAACGAGGCGGGCCTGGATGGGCCTGATGGCCGTTCCAGCCGTGCGGGCTTGGGCACAGGGCGTATCGTCGCGCGGCGTGCAGGCGCTGCCGCGTGGGAAACCATCGGGGCTGCCCTGGAACGCGAAATTCGTGGATATCGCCGAGCAGGCCGGGCTGCGCGCGCCAGTGATCTACGGCGGAGTCACCCACAAGGATTACATCGTGGAAACCGTGGGCTGCGGGGTGGCTTTCCTGGACTACGACAACGACGGCTGGCTCGATATCTTCCTGCTGTGTGGCACGCGCCTCGAGAACCCGCCCGATGGCGCGCACAACCGGCTGTACAAAAACAACCGCGATGGCACCTTCACCGACGTCACCGAAAAGGCCGGCCTGAAGCGCACCGGCTGGGCGTCGGCGATTTGCGTGGGCGACTACGACAACGATGGCTTCGACGACCTCTTCATCACCTATTGGGGGCAAAACGTCCTCTATCACAACAACGGCGACGGCACGTTTACCGACGTGACCGAAAAGGCCGGACTGTTGCATCCGGGCACACGCTGGGGATCGGGCTGCACGTTCGTGGACTACGACCGCGACGGCAAACTCGATCTGTTCGTGGCAAATTACCTCGAGTTCGATTTCAAGTCGGTACCCAAGCCCGGGGAGAACACGAATTGCAATTGGAAGGGCATTCCGGTCAACTGTGGGCCGCGCGGCCTGCCGCCGGGATCGGTCGCGCTATACCACAACAACGGCAACGGCACGTTCACGGACGTGAGCGAAAAATCCGGCATGCTGAAGGTCAAAGGCAGTTACGCCATGACCTCCGTGGCCGCGGATTTCGACAACGACGGGTGGCCGGATATCTACGTGGCCTGCGATTCCACGCCCAGCTTTCTGTTGCGGAACAATCACGATGGCACATTCACCGACATCGGACTGGAGAGCGGCGTGGCGCTCAACGAAGACGGCATGGAACAGGCCGGCATGGGCCTGGGAATCGGCGACTACAATCTGGATGGCAACTTGGACATCTTCAAGACTCACTTCGCCGACGACACCGACATCTTATACAAGAACGATGGCAAGGGCAATTTCGAAGACGTCACTATCAAAGCGGGTTTGGGCGTTGAAACACGCTTTATCGGTTGGGGCGCGGGCATCGTGGATCTGGACAACGACGGCAACCCGGACCTTTTTTTTGTGACCGGCAGCGTCTACCCGGAAGTGGAAGCCAAGCTGCCCAACTATCCGTTCAAGACGCCGCGCGTGCTCTTCCGCAGCCTGGGCAACGGCAAGTTCGAAGAACTGTTCGAGCAGGCCGGGCCCGCCATGATTGTGCCGCATGCCAGCCGCGGCTGCGCGTTCGGCGATTTCGATAACGATGGCGACGTCGATATGGTGGTGGTGAACCTGAACGAGCCGCCCTCGTTGCTGCGCAACGATTTGGCGGGCGACGCACACTGGCTGAAGGTGAAGCTGGAAGGGGTG
>Ga0187855_10001808_pt1 | contig 16542 bp, 15 predicted proteins | sample June2016WEW_8_10_2_FD_132969 | JGI IMG/M metagenome (GOLD analysis project Ga0187855, IMG submission 132969) | Peatland microbial communities from SPRUCE experiment site at the Marcell Experimental Forest, Minnesota, USA - June2016WEW_8_10 | ecosystem: Environmental > Terrestrial > Soil >...
CCGGGCTGGACGGTGCGGGTGGTGCCCAACCTCTATCCGGCACTCACCACCGAGAGCCCGGCCGCGGCGCCCACCCCCGAGAGCACTGCCTTCAAGCAGGATCCCCGTCCCGACCTCTTCACCGCGATGCCCGCCCGTGGTGCGCACGAGGTGATCGTCAACGCGCCCCAATCGGTGGACTCGCTGGCGGAGCTGCCGGTGGAGCAGGTGGTGGGCGCCATGGAGGTGTGGCGCGAGCGGATACGCGCGCACGCCGAGTGCGCCTGTGTGCAGCTGATCGTCAACGAGCGACGCGAGGCGGGGGCGTCGCTGCCGCACACGCATGCGCAGCTGTATGCACTGGACTTCGTGCCGGCCGACGTGGCGCGCGAGCGCGAGCGCGCGGGGGCGTACGCGACGCGCATGATGGGCAGCGAGCTGCTGGGGGACCTCGTCGCCGAGGAGGTGCGCCGCGGTGAGCGGGTCGTGGCAATCGACGACGAGGCGGTGCTGATGGCGCCGTACGCCTCGCGGGTGCCCTACCACCTGACCCTCGCCCCGCGCCGTCCCCGCGCGCGCTTCGAGCTGGAGGGAGCGAGCGGGGCGGCGCTGCTGCACGACGGGCTGCGCCGTCTCGCGCGCCACCTCGGGACGAGCCCGCCGCTGAACCTGTGGGTGCGCACCGCGCCGCGCGGAGCGGAGCGCTTCTGCTGGCGGATCGACGTGTTCCCCCGCCTCACCCATCTCGCGGGCCTGGAGCTCTCCACGGGGGTCAACCTCAACATCGTCGCCCCCGAGGACGCGGCCGCGCAGCTGCGCGACGCGTGAGCAGCATGTCTCTTTTGAGGCCGACATGCGCGCGCGCACGCGCGGGGCGCGCGTAGGGCGCCCAAAAAGTTCGCACACAACACCCGCCTCGCGGACGCGAACGCCGGCCGATAGGCTGCCCCACGATGCCGCCCGTCGAGCGACTCGTGCCCCGCTTCGCGGCGGAGCCTCCCCAGGAGGGGCTGCCGTATGGCCGCTGGGCGGAGCGCTTGGAGCGCGAGCTGCTGGCGGCCTCGGGGGACTTGAGCGAAGCGCCCGGCGACCTCGGTGAGCCCGGGGAGATCCTGTGGTATCCCGACCGCAGCTGGCATGGGCGCACGTACGTGCCTGCCACGACCACCACCTCCGGGGGGTATGAGCTGTATGGGTACGTGCGCTACGTGCCGGCGGGCGAGGAGGGCGCCGAGCCGAGCGATTTCACCGCGCAGCTGGACTTCACCGACCAGACCGCCGAGAGCAACCCGCAGTGGAGCCTCGACCTGTGCGACGAGGTGATCGGTGGTTGGCGCGGGCCCGGTGGCGAGGTGGCCGCGATGACACTCGTGTGGGGCCGCCCGCTGGTGGTGGGCGGCGCGATCGTCACGGCGGAGCTGGCCGACCTCGCGGTGGACCAGTGCGAGCTGGCCGACAACCGCTTCACGCTGATCGCCCCCGACGACTACCGCCACGATCTGCTGAAGATCAAGCTGTGGAGCCACAAGGGCAAGCAGCTCGCGGGGGAGTCGCTGTATGAGGGGGAGGAGGGGGAGGATTAGGGGGGCAGTGGTCGAGGTGACGGCGGACCCCCCCAGGGCACATTCGTGGGTCCCAACCGCCGCCGCTTCAGATTGGTTGGCAACGGCCGATTGAACGGGCATGTCGCGACCGCGCGCGCGTGTCAGCCTGACCACGCAGGTCGCACTGCTGAGCCTGATCCCGATCGTCGCGCTTGGATTTGTGCTTGCACGGGTGCTGCAGCAGCAGATCGTGCAGCGCACGCTCGCCGACGCCGGCCAGTCGGCGCAGCTGGTGGCTCGCCTGGGGGTTCAGCCGTGGCTTACTCCCGGCGACCTGCACAGGGGGCTCAGCGCGCAGAGCATCCACCGGCTGGACGAGCAGCTGCGCACGCGCTCGGTGAGCGATCTCGCGCGGATCAAGATCTGGGGTGCGGCGGGCCGGATCGTGTACTCCGACGACCACGCCCTGATCGGGCGTAGCCTCGGCGCTGAGGACGACGACCTGCATGACGCCCTCGCCGGGCACCCCCATCCGGCCGCGCTGGTCACGCCCGCCCCGCACAGCGAGACCGCCGGCGAGGTCGGGCTGGGACGGCTGGTGGAGGTGTACGTGCCGCTGCGCTTCGGCGGCTCCGGCCCACCAGCGGGGGCATTTGAGATCTACCTGAGCTACGCACCGATCGCCGCCACCGTCGGCCACGACGAGCGCACGATCGCGCTGGTCGTGTTCCTCGGGTTGGCGCTGCTGTGGGCAATCCTCTACCGGATCGTGGCGAGCGCCTCCAAGCGGCTGCGCCGCCAGGCACGGGAGAACGATCGCCTCGCCCGCTACGACCCGCTCACCGGGCTGCCCAACCGCACGCTGTTTCGCGAGCGCGTGGCGCAGGCGCTCAGCGCGCGGGCGGATCGGATCCCGCCCGACCCAAGCGCGGGGAAGCTGGCGGTGATGCTGCTCGACCTCGACGCGTTCAAGCAGATCAACGACACCCTCGGCCACGGCGCCGGCGACGCCGTCCTGGGCGAGGTCGCGACGCGCTTGCGGGCGCAACTGCACCCCGGCGTGCTGCTGGCAAGGCTGGGCAGCGACGAGTACGCGATCCTCACCCCTCAGGTGGAGGGAGTGGATCAGGCACTCGCGATCGCGGAGGCGGCGCAGGCGGCGCTCCAGGGTCCGGTGACGGTGGGGGGTGTGGCGCTGAACGTCGAGGCGAGCATCGGCGTGGCGCTGGTGCCCGATCACGCTAAATCTGCCGACGAGTTGCTGCAACGCGCCGACCTCGCGCTCGACCGCGCACGCGTGCGGCGCGGGCACGTGGAGGTTTATGCCCCCGAGCACGACCACTCTGGCCCCGAGCGGCTGGCGCTGCTGGGTGAGGTGCGCCCCGCGCTGGAGCGAGGCGAGTTCACGCTCTTCTACCAGCCGCAGATCGCGCTGCGCACGGGACGCGTCACCGGCGTGGAGGCGCTGCTGCGCTGGCGCCATCCGCGGCAGGGCATGATCCCGCCACTGCAGTTCATCTCGCTGATCGAGCAAACCGCGCTGGTGGGTCCGTTGACGCTGCACGTGCTCGACATCGCCCTGCGCCAGTCCACGCAATGGCGTCAGGCGGGGTTGGAGCTGGGGATGTCGGTGAACCTCTCCGCGCGCAACCTCCACGACCCCGAGCTGCCCGCACAAATCGCCTCGGCGCTCAAGCGCCACGCGGTTCCGGCGGCGGCGCTAACACTCGAGGTGACCGAGAGCGCCGCGATGGCCGACCCCGCCACGGCGGTGGGGGTGCTGGAGGCGCTGCGCGCGCTGGGGGTGGGCGTGTCGATTGACGACTTCGGTAGCGGCAACGCCTCGATCGCCTACCTGGCGAAGCTTCCGGTGGGGGAGCTGAAGATCGACCGCTCGTTTGTCACCCCGATGTGCGAGAGCGCACGCGAGGAGGCAATCGTGCGCACAACGATCGACCTCGCCGCCCACCTCGGGTTGCACGTGGTGGCAGAGGGCATCGAGACCGCCGACGTGTGCGAGCGTCTCGCCGAGATGGGCTGTGACACCGGCCAGGGGTATTTGATCTCACGCCCCGTCCCTGCGGAGGAACTCACCCCATGGCTGGTAGGGCACATCGGCGAGGACTCGCTGGCGGTGTCGCCCGGCGTACCCTGACACTCGATGCGAGCCCTCCTGCAGAGAGTCACGCGCGCCGCGGTGAGTGTGGATGGCCACGAGGTGGCGCGGATCGGCGCGGGGCTGCTGGTGCTGCTGGGGGTCGCCCACGACGACCAGCCCGCCACCGCCGAGCGCCTTGCGGCGAAGGTGCGCGCGCTGCGCATCTTCGCCGACGGGGAGGGCCGCATGAATGAGCCGCTCGGCGAGCGCGAGATCCTCTGTATCAGCCAGTTCACACTGTATGGCGACGCGCGCAAAGGCAACCGCCCGAGCTTCACCGCCGCCGCCGCGCCGGCGCACGCCGAGCCGCTGTACGAGCGCTTCTGCGAGGCGGCCGGCGCGCAGCGGGGCGTGTTCGGCGCGCACATGGTGGTGGAGCTGGTCAACGACGGGCCGGTGACGCTGCTGCTGGAGGGGTGACGGGTGCCCTTGGGAGCCGACGCGGCCGGCGCTGCTGAGGCACCGCGAGGCTTTTGAGGAGCCTCCAGAACGCGTCGTCCTCGAACGCGTCGGCGAGGATCAGCAGCGTCAGCAGGCCCGGCTCGCATTCGCCGCGCTCGATGACGCCGATCGCGTTGCGGTGCAATCGCACGTCGTCTTCGTGAGCGAACGCTTCCTGCGAGCCGTGCTCGGCGCGCAGCCTCGCAACCTTCAGGCCGAAGTCGCGCAAAATCGCCACACGCTCCTCTGTGTAGGTCGCCACCCCCAGCAAGCTAGAGCGTGCGAGACAGTTATCTACACGCTATTGCATACGACTTTGTGTCCTTTTCGTCACAGCTATGTAACAGCTAGTTGTCCGCCGGACAGTTGTCGTCGTTTTTAGTATGCTGCCGCTTCGGCACGCTGCAAGGTGCGAACGAACGACAAACAGCCCTGTTGGGGCGGCTCCCACCAAGCGGCCGCGCAACATTGGCGCTGCCCGTCGGAGGAAGGAGCGACAGTGATACCGACGCAAGCTGGCCACGGCCAAACCACCCCACCGCCTCATTCCCAAACGACCTCGCCCCGACGCCACCGAGGGGTCGCCTGATGCCACGGATCAGCGCGTTCCACGGGATCGTTGTGACGATGTACAGCAGCGACCACGCGCCTCCTCACTTCCACGCCCGCCACGGGGAGCACGAGGCTCAGATCGCGATCGACACGGGCGCTCCGCTGGCCGGTCAACTTCCGATCCATGTCCTGCGGCTCGTGCGGGAATGGGTCGAACTGCACCGCGGCGAGCTGCGGGAGGACTGGGAGCGAGCCCAGGCACGCGAGCAGCTCGCTACCATTGACCCACTGCCATGAGGGACAATCGCCCACTTGCTCGTGTCACCGCTGTCGAGCCGCTTGAGGGCTTCCGGCTGCGACTGACGTTCACTGATGGCCTCGTCCGTGAAGTCGATCTCTCGGGCGATCTTTGGGGGACGATGGCCGAGCCGCTGCAAGACCCTGCCTACTTCCATCGGGTGAGCGTCGATCCCGAGCTGGGCACCGTCGTATGGCCGAACGGCTACGACCTCGATCCCGACGTCCTCCACGGCGACTACGAGCCGGTGGGCCGGCCTGCCGCGCAGGCATCGCGGTAGATGCGCGGCGGCATATCGCGTTGCTCAACGATGGGCCGGTGACGCTGCCGCCGGGGTCTCCCTGGCGAGCTCGGCCTCCAAGGCGGTGTCGCGCGCCCGAAAGAACTCCGCGCCCTCGATGCTGGTGTGCGGGACGATCCGTCCCAACCAGCCCGGCATCCACCAGTTGATGCGCCCCATCAGCAGCATCAGCGCCGGTACCAGCAGGCAGCGCACAACCGTCGAGTCGAGGATCACCGCGACGGCCAGGCCGACGCCGAACTGCTTGATGGTGGGATCGCCGTTGAGCACGAAGCTACCGAACACGAACACCATGATGAATGCGGCGGAGGTGATCACGCGCGCGCTCGTGACGAGGCCGGAGACGACCGATTCGCGGTTGTTTTGGCCGGAGTTGACGTGCTCCTCGATCTGGCTGACGAGAAACACCTCGTAGTCCATCGACAGCCCGAACAGCACAGCGAACATGAACAGCGGCACGTAGGAGACGACCGGCACCGGCCCTTCGAGGCCGATCACGCCGCTCAGCCACCCGTACTGGAAGATCGCGGTGAGCACGCCGTAGGCGGCGGCGATCGACAAGAGGTTCATCACTGCCGCCTGCGCCGGGATCACGACGGTGCGGAAGGCGAAGATCAGCAGCACGAAGCTGAGCGCGATCACCACGAGGATCTGCAGCGGCAGCTTTTCGGAGATGCGCGTCGCCAGATCGACGTACCCGGCGGTACTGCCACCGACGTCCGCGTGCATGTTGGTGCCCTGCTCGGCCTTGGGGATCGTGCTGGAGCGTAGCCGCCCCACCAATTCTTCGGTCGCTTTCTCTGCCGGCCCGGTCGTCGCGATCGCGTTGAAGTAGGCGGTTGTGCCGGATTGGCTGATCTGGGCCGGTGTGACCGCGGCGACCCCGGGGGTGGTGGCTATGTCGTGTTGGAGGGTCTGCAGGCGGGGGTCCTGAGCGCGCGGGTCCCCTTGCGCCGCGCTCGAAGTCGAGCCGCCAGAGCCGGTCTGTTGCGTGCTGCTCGAGGCCGGGGCCGTCGCCGGCGACCCCAGCGACACCGCGACGATCAGCGGCCCGTTGATGCCCGGCCCGAAGTTCTCCGAGAGCAGGTCGTACGCTTTGCGCGCCGTGGTGGAGGTGGAGAGCGCGGCGGTGTCCTGCTGGCCGAGCTCCAGCGACAGCAGCGGGATCATCAGCGGGATCAGGATCGCCAGCGCGGCGAGGCCGGCGATCATCGGGTGGCGGGCGATCATGTTGGACCACTTCGCCCACGCGCCCTGCTCGGTGACGGCCTCGGGACGCAGGTCGCGGTGGGGCGGGCGCACGCGCAGCGCGTTGATCCGCGGGCCGGCGATCGCCAGCGCCGCCGGCAGCAGCGTGAGCGCGGCGAGCACCGCCACTACAACCGCGATGCCTGCCATCTCCCCCATCGTCGTCACGAGCGGGATGCCGGCCACCGCGAGTGACACCAGCGCGATCGTGACGGTGCCACCGGCGAAGAACACCGCGCCGCCCGAGGTGGCGGCCGCGCGCGCAATCGACTCCTCGTAGTCGAGGCCGTCGCCGATCCCGCGGAAGTGGCGGGTGACGATGAACAGCGCGTAGTCGATGCCCACGCCCAGGCCGATCATCGTCGCGAGTGTCGGCGCCACGCTGGGCACTGTCGTCACGTGGCCGAGCAACCGGATGATCGCGAGCGAGGTGAGCAGCGCGAGGATCGCATTGAGGATCGGCAGCACCATCGCGGCGATCGTCCCGAACGCGAACGTCAGGATCACCATCGCCGCGATGATCCCGATCAGCTCGCTGATCTCGGTTGAAGGCTTGGAGACCTTCTGCCCCAGCTGGCCGCCGGTTTGCACCTCCAGGCCCGCGGCCTCGGCGGGGTGGGCGGCGTCGATGATCGTCTGCGCTTCGCCCACCGACAGTTCGCCCGGACTCTCGCTGAGCGTGACCGAGAGGTAGCCGGTGGCCTGGTCTTTGCTCAGCGCCGAGGCTCCTTTGGGCGTCAGCGGGTTGACGACCGACGCCACGTGCGGCGCCTTCGCCACGTCTGCCGCCACCTGGTTGACCGCGCTCGCGTACTGGGGTTCGGTGAGCTTGCCGTGCGCGGCGTGCAGCACGATCGGGCTGGAGCCGTTGGCCTGGTTGGGGAACGACTTGGCGAGCGTGTCGGCCGCGCGCTGGCTGTCGGTACCGGGCAGCGACAGGTCTTCGCTGGTGGTTTCGCCGAGGGAGTGCGAGATCGCGATCAGCGCCACCGCCGCCACCAGCCACACACCGCAGACGACGAAGCGGTGGCGGACGCAGAAGCGCCCGAGCCCATACAGCCTTCCCGTCATCTCCCACTCACCCGCTCTATTGCCCCCTTCGGGTTGCGCTCGGCGGAACCGCATCCTTTCGCGCTTATCGCGGGCTGTCAAGGGCGGCAGGTCCCATGGCCAGCGCGCCTCACTGCCGAGACTGCCCCCTCCCCCTCCTCCTCCCCCCCTCAGGAAACGGTTGGGGGCGGAGGACGAGCACCCGTTTACGCACCCACCAACTCGGGCTCGGGAGCTTCGGCGCGTGCCAGGTCGGCCGACTCCTCGGCGATCCGCCGCGCGGTGGCGTTGGCCCACCCCGTGGTCGAGAGTAGCCCGAGCGCGAGCACCGCCACGCCGCAGGCGGTGACGACCCACCACGCGGCGTGGCTGGAGTCGACGAAGCCGGGCCCCACCGCGCCCAGCGCGGTTGCCGCGATCGCGCCCGCCACCGCCACCCCCAGGGTTTGCCCGACCTGGCGCGAGGTGGAGGCGACGGCCGCCGCCACGCCCGCCTGCGCGGGGGGCATGCCGAGCACCGCGGTGGTGGTGATCGGCGGGTTGACCATGCCGAAGCCGATCCCGAAGATCACGTAGGCGGGCAGCAGCGAGTGCAGCGGCGTGTGAGCGGTGAGGCCCGTCAGAAGCCCCCCGCCGAGCGCGATCCCCACCCCGCCGACGAGCAGCCCCGCGCGCGGCCCGCGCCGGCCGACCAGGCGTCCGGAGAGGGGCGCGAAGATCAGCGTCATCGCCGCGATCGGCAGCGTGTAGAGGCCGGCTTCGAAAGGCGAAAGGTGGCGGACCTCCTGCAGATAGAGGGTGTTGAGGAACAGGAAGCCACCGAGCGCCGCAAACGAGCAGACCGCGATCGCGCTGGCGCCGGAGAAGGGGATGCTGCGGAAGAAGCGCAATTCAAGCAGTGGCTCGACACGCCGCGACTCATACGCGATCAGCCCCACCAGCGCTGCCGCGGAGAGCGCGAACAGGGCGATGCTCTGCGTGGACAGCCAGCCCGCCGAGGGCGCCTCGATGATCGCGTAGGTGAGCGACGCCAGCAGCACGATCACCAGCACCTGCCCCACCGGGTCGATACGCCGCGGGCGCGGCGCGCGAGACTCCGGGACGAAGCGCATCGTCAGCGCCAGCGCAGCGAGGCCGACGGGGATGTTGATCCAGAAGATCGACCGCCACCCCGCCGACTGCACGAGGGCGCCTCCCACAACTGGTCCCAGCGCGAGGCTCAAGCCGACGGCGGCGCCCCACATCCCGATCGCCTGCGCCCGCTCGCGCGGGTCGGTGAAGACGTTGCGGATGATTCCCATTGCCACCGGGTTGAGCATCGAGCCCCCCACCGCCTGGAGCATGCGAAACGCGATCAGCCACCCCAAGGTCGGCGCCGCGCTGCACAGCAGCGACCCCAGCGTGAACAGCACCAGTCCCGTCTCGAACACCCGCCGCCGCCCGAGGCGGTCGGCCATCGAGCCGGACAGCATCAAGAGGCTGGCGAGCACCAGCGTGTAGGCGTCTACGGTCCACTGCAAGCCCGACACCCCGGTGTCCAGTTCGCGCCCGATCGAGGGCAGCGCGACGTTCACGATCGTGTTGTCCAGCCCCACGATCAGCAGGCTCATGCAGCAGATCGCCAGGATCAGCCGCCGCCGGGCCCGGGAGGGCTCGGGGGTTGAGCCGCTATCGGCCGTGCGCTCTGGCGTGGCGCTTTCAGCAGAGTGCTCTGGCATGGCGCTTTCGGCAGAGTGCTCCCGCGTGCCGTTGCCGGCCGCGCGCGCGTCGCTCATGTCTTGCTGGTGTGCCCGTTCACGGCGACTAGCAATAGCAAGTCGCGCAGGTGAGCAGGCTTGGCGATCGAGCGGCTAAGTCAGAAAAGAACTCTGGAACTACCGCGACGTCCTCGACCTCGCGGATCAGGACCCGAAGGTCGGTAGCTAGCACCGCCGCAGCGGCCTCATATCAGGGCAGCCCAGCGTGCGGTACGTCGACGACGGTTGTGAGCAGCACCGCCTCTCGCGTGTGCGCGCGGTTGCCCTCCAGGAAATCCGGCGCGGCGCAGAGCAGCAACGTGCACCCGTCCTCGCCGCCGAGCGCGCAGGCGAAGATCCCGAGACCGCCGGGCGCCCGTATCTCGTCGAGGATCTCGCCACCCTCCGCGACCCGCACGCAACGAGCGCCAACGGCGTCGGCCGCCCAGATGCAGCCCTCGGCATCGAGCGTGCAGCCGTCAGGAGCGAACTTCAGCTGGGGAAACGTCTGCTCCATAGGCCCCAACTCGGGCGTGAAGGTCACCTGTGCCCAGACCCTACGATCGCTCAGCGAGCCGTCGTCCTCGAGTGTGAACGCGGTGAAGCGAGCGCCGGCCGTCTCCCCGACGATCAGCGTGCCGTCGTCGGGTGTGATCACCATGCCGTTGGGGAACCTCATGTCGTCGTCGAGCACCGTCACCAAACCATCGGGATCGACCCGCATGAGCTTCCCCGGAGCCGGATCGGCAAAGCCCATCAGGTCGAAGCCAAACTCCCCGACATATGCGCGCCCCCGCCGGTCGACCACCACGTCATTCAGGTGCCCGGCGCAGTGCGCCGTCAGGTCGGCGTGCACGGACACCTCGCCGGCGGGGCTGCGGCGCAGCACCCGGTGGTCCTTCATCGACACCACGAGCAACGAGCCGTCGGGCATCCAGCCCAGCCCCGAAGGCTGCTGCTCGACGGACATCACCGTCGCGGCCGCGCCTTCGGGAGCGACCGTCATCACAACGTGTCGGTAGAAGTCCGACACCCACCAGCGACCATCGCGCCAGCGAGGCCCCTCGAAGAACGCACCCTCCTTGAGCAGAGTCGTGAACTCTCGCGCCGGCACAGCGAGATACTACCGAGGCAGGTCGCGGGCCACGGTCGTCATGGACTAAATCGGCCACACCGATCCGGGCCTTGCAGAGTGCTTTCCAGTGCACCTGCTTGGAGTCTATTCGAACCACGATCTACAGGGTTCGTTGGGCCGTCTGGCCAAGAAACTGGCTGCCGTGCGGGCTGGCGGTGGGCCTCGACGGCGGCCGGTGAGCTGCCGGCAGCGCTCCCGTCGGCCCGGCTGGGTGCTCGATGCCATCGTCCAGGTGCTGGCCAACGAAGGGAAGCCGATGCGGGCGAAGGACATCCATGCAGCCGTGGAGGCGCTGGTCGGCGAACTCGTCCCCTCGCCCTCGGTCAAGGGCGCGCTCGCTAAGAACGTTGAGGGTTCCTCGTCGCGATTCGTCCGGGTGGCCCGAGGACGCTACATCCTAGCCCAGACATGATCTGACGGGGTTTAGGGTCGGCCAGAATGGCTCGGCAGTCCGATGATTGGCAGTGTCCGAGCCCATTGGCAGACTACGTCCATGACCGGTATCGCTTCCATCGGACTTGACCCACGATTCCATCGGTACGGTATGCGAACATATGTTCCGATGCCCTCGACGCTGCCCAACCACCGTGGTCCCTTGCTCGGACGCCTTGTCTTGCTGGCAGGCGCATACGCGCCTGCCGCACTGATCATCGGCGCGAGGACGGCACCCTCCATCGGTGGATGGGTGGCTATCGGAGTCGGCCTGCTTGGCATCGGGGCCTGGTCGCTGGTCCTGACCTGGCTTCCCCACGCTCAAACACGGCAAATCAATCTCACGGCTGTCGAGCCCGCTGATACCGAGGTCACGGCGTACATTATCTCGTACCTCCTTCCGATTGTGGCCGCTGCCTCACCTGCGACCGGCGACATCGTCGCCTACGTGCTGTGCGGACTTCTCATCCTCATCGTGGCCTTCGCGGCTGACTTGGGGTCGGTCAATCCGATTGTATATCTATTTCGTCTGCGTGTGATGAGAGCACGAGTTGATGGTGAGCCCGCCATCATCCTCGCCCGGGGGCTTCCGGGAGAACGAAAGATGGTGGCTACGCGCGCGGCCGGGGTCGTCTTCATTGTGGGTACTACCAAATAAACCTGAGTTATGCCGCAGAACCATGTGAATGTGCTGTTGGCCCGCCGGCCTTCGAAGGTCGGTGTGACCGCATTCGGTCACGTGGATGTGTCGAAAGCAGGGCGCACTAAACTCGATGAGATCGTCTCAAAAATGCACAATGCTATAAAAAACCTCAAAGAGGTGCCATTCCATCCTGACGACGAGGCTGCCGATGACGAGGTCTTGACCAGCAAGCTCAAGGGATTCGATTCATGGTTCCAGGAAAAGGCCGCGTGGAGCCTTGAGCGGACAGTCGCAGAGATCCGACGAACTGGTCTTCCCGAAACCCTAAATCAAGCTGAGATACGCAAGGGTGAATGGAGTTTCTACGGCATCCATGTAGTAAAAGCAAATATGGATGTAGTCGCAATCCGAGCCAAGAGCCCCACCTGGGGCCTCGGTAGCTCGGGCAAGTTCTTGACCGCACTCGTTGGTACTGAGCTCAAGCCGGTCACCGAACCGTTGATTGCGTTTGATTACACCGCGGATGTTCTTGTTGTCGGACAAAAAGTCTTCGTCCTAAAACCTCGTAGTACGGAGCGATTGCTCGTCGACGCCGAGGCGATAAAGGGAAGGGCTAAAGAAACTGCGGCGTCGTTCAAAGCGGCAATGGGCGCCGGTCTGAGCAACCAGACGATCACGGCCGTCCAGCGAGTGTGCTCACACAATGCCAATGTGGCACGGCGCGTCGAACGTCTAATCCGCGACGAAACTCTTAGTAAAGTGACGGCAGCAGAAGTACGACATGCTCTTCATGACGCCAGACTCCCACAGACCGCCTTTGGAAAATCAGGGCCACTGCACGCGATAACCGACGCACACGCAACGGCTCTTATTGATATCGTCGCTGACCTTTACTATCAGCCGCGTTTTGATGTTGGGCCCCGACGGGTTGCCTCATATCGGAAGATTTAGGCGATGATACTGACAAAACAAGTAAGGCCCCGGCGTCGGACAAGCGGCAGTGGGCGACAGGCTGCCTACGGCTCTGTATTCTCCGTTGCGCCTCCGTGGTGGCTAGCGCGTCAAGTGAGGTCATCCAGACGACGGACGAGAGCTGGCATCGAGTCCCTGAAGGTTGCACCTACGTAGTGAAGGCGCGAGCCTAGCTGCTTATTTAGCTCCTCATAATTTGTGTCTTTTCCACCAACGAACCATACTTGAGCCGGGCTGTCGATGATTGGAGTCCAGATGTGCTCGTCCCAGAGCACGGGTCTGGCTCCTATCACGAGAATCACGGAACATGTGTCTAGCCACTCCCGCCACTTGCGCCGTGTTAGATCGAGGAAGGTGCGCCCCACTGGTGAGTGCTTATTTCTGGTGTACATGCTCATCATCGGTGGCAGTGCGAAGTCGTTAGCGTACAGTTCCCGTACGGCCGGAAGCGACATAGGGATTTGTGGCAAACCACCGTCGTAGAAGCCAGACGAGCCGCCAGCAGCTACCAGCGCCACGCCGTAGACATTCGCTTGCGGTATCAGGTTGCACGCACCGTGAGGCTTCAGAATCATGATATTTCCCGGCGGTGGAACGTCGCCAAGGTATGCCAGTAGCAGTCCGAGAGGTTTCACGGTGCAATCCAGAACGCACTCATAATTCAGGCTGGCGATCACCGTGCGATCAACCAGTCCCCTCAGTTGAAGTCCTCGGATCAACTGCGAGTAGCAGTCCGATCCATCGTATGGTGGATCGAACCTCGTGAAATATACTCCCATGTCGATAAACAGGCGACTTGGCGCGAGGTCGGGGTGGTTCCAGAGTTCGTCCATCCCAGTCTCGAAATCGGCGCGAAGCATGCTCTGGTACTCGGTAGGTAGCTGACCCCAGCTCTGGGGGTAGTAACGCGCTAGCTCGTCAAAGAGCTGGTTGCCTAGAGGTGGAGGATACGGGGTTATTGCGCCTGCACCGTAACTCGCGCCGGCACCAACCAATATCGCTAGACGCGATTCCTTGTGCTCAATCTTCAGGTGCTCAGAGGGCGCAGGTTTCGCGGCCATCGGTGCAGCCTCTCGTTCTGCTTTGAGCCGTCTCTAGCCTTGCCCATCGTGCGGTAGCCTACACCGTCTCAATGGCTCGTCGCACAATCGGCGTTGGCGGACACCCTTTGTCGGAGTAGTTGAGACTTTTTGATGATTCTATACTGCCTCAGCTCCAGATATTTGGCCGTCCACAGCGGCACTGCCAAGCATATCCAGAGATTGTTGCCGCTCACGCTGCTCTGCACGCGCTCTAACGCCCTCTACGGCTTTTGCAACGAGACGCTCATCCGCCCTAGAGAGATCCTTTGCTACACGAGGTATGAAAAACCTTATGCCGTCAATCTCCTCTTTGAGAACAGCATCCTTTGGGTAAAACTCTTCTGGATTATGCTCTTCCATATTCCTTCCCCCATACGTTTTGAAATTGTACCATAGTTATCGGAGTGTTGCTACAAACCCTAGCTCGCCAATTCGTCCAAACGCTGGAGTGTCGTTACTGCCAGAGTTCTTCCAAGTAACGCACGCTGCGAATAGTCAAGCTGAGCAAGTTTGGTCATGTTTGACGGCGTTTGTGTAGAGAGAGTCATGACGCCGATAGGGATACGGCCATAAGGAGACGTCTTCTCGGTCCAGAGGGGGATACCAAGCACATACGACCACCGTGAGTTGTCGTACCCCCAATCCATTTCCGTATATTTTCCGTCACAGAATGCTTTGACCGCAACCCAACGATCTCGCGGGTTAAGGTCGAGTGTCTGAAGTGCCTCTATATCGCACCAGATACGGTCTGTCGCGCCGCACAGAGTTAGTCGCGCTCCCTTGTCCGTCAATAACCACAGGCCCAAAGTCAGTCCGTGCTCGGAGGAAAGATCAGCTTTGTGCTTTCTGCTCCTTTTCATAGTGCTAACTGCTTCGGCTTGGATATCGCAAAGGGCTTCATTTAGGTCTTGTTGACGTTTACGAAATTCAATGGTATTGCTCGCGCGGAGGACGGTACTATCCAAGCGGGTGAAGTATTGGCTTGCCCTAGTTGCGAGCGAGGTATATCCCTTTGCATTCGCGGCTCTGTGCCTAGTTGCAATCTCATGAAGCAATTGAGCCACATCGGAATAGTGATCCAGGAAGATCACGTCGAGGTCATGGGGACCCCAGCGTTTGATAGCAAAGTCCTCGCGGGCCTTGCGAACGAACTCGGGAACATCATATATCTCGGCCTGACGAACGAAGACAATTGCGTTACGTTCGCTCTTGTTAGGGCCGGAATGATGCTCGTAAAGGTAATGAATCAAGTTAGGATCGGTCAGGCTAGTGCCGAGAAAAAGACAGCGAGCTTCATTCAACTCTGACACGACCTGCGCTTCTTGCCAGAACGCAGCTGGATTTTTATCTAGGTACGACTCCTCAGCCAACGTAAAGGGACCAATAGTCTTGTCACGGCCAACGTATCCGTGTAGGTGGCGTACTCCCAATGGGTGAGAGATGCGTCCACCAGGTCGTACATAAGGATAAATGGTGTACTTACGCGCGAGTCTTGCCTCATTTCGGAGCGCGATCTCAATGAGATCATCGTAGTTAGTCGTATAGATGTTCATTGAATGATCTGGGTCATTATCGAATGCGACACGAAGATGGGCAATCTGTTCCGCAATGGGTCCTGGAGAATAGTGCTCAGCCCGACCGGGCGGAGTCCCCGCCGATGCGCTAGGAGTGCCATAGAGCTCTTCTTGTAAGACTTCAGGTAGTTTTTCCCCAAGCTCGACCTGGGCGACGGAGGCGGCACCAAGCAATGACTCGACCCGCAGCATCGAGCTGACCCACGCTTCGCGGTTCTTTGGTTGCTTCGGAAAGAGCTTGGCCTCCCGTGCGGCCCGGTCCAGCAATCGCTGGACTAGTTGCTCCCATGTCGGAAGTCCTGCCTCCACCGATGCACCCGCGCCGACAAAGACTCCGATCTTGTCAGCTGAGCCAAAGCGCTCTATGACAGCTTGAACTCTCGGCTCCTCGAACACTCCGATACTCATCCCCTTGCGACCTCCAGTGCTCTCTAGGTAGCTCCCAATTTGAAGCGTGGGAGCGTAGCAGAAGTTTGAATGCTGGGCAGGCGCAGGGCTCCTACAGCTCTTATCAGGAGGATCGGGGGACTCAACAGCTGATGACCGCTTGGTAGTCGGTCTGCGCGACATCGAGCCCACGCCGGTGGCTACCAGGGAAGCACGGTCAGTCCTTGATCTCCGCCATCGTGACGTAGACGATGGGCGAACAATCCTCGGTGGGGCTCCTGAGCTAGCTCGTGATCTCAGCATGGCGTCTTGTGCGGTATCTAGATGGTGATGTAGTGTTCGGACGTAACGCACGTGCAGCGGGGCAGCTTGCGAATGTGCGGAGGTGGTTGTACCACGCGAGGCGGCGTTAAGATGCTTGCCGCCACGGCTCGCTGTAGGCGTCGACGCCGACCCGGAGCCGCCTGTCTCTGTTTGGGACAACTGGATTTGCGGGACGGCGTGCTGCTCCCTGTAGCATCTTTGGAACCAGTTTCGAGTCGTTGGCGCGTCGCACAATGTGCCATTGTCCGGCGGGAATCCGGCCGTTCGGCTTGCTCGGGTACTCAAATCAGCCGGTATCCGACGCCGCGCACATTGATGACCCATCGCCCTCCGACGGCGTTGAGCTTGCAGCGAAGGCGGCTGGCGTGGCTGTCGAGCGTTCGGGTCGAGCAGACCTCCGGGTATCCCCAGACGGCCCGCAATAGCTCCTGCTTGCAGAAGACTCGCTGGGGGTCGCTGGCGAGGTGGACGAGCAGGTTGTACTCCATCGCGCGCAGGTCGAGGGGCCGGTCGTGGAGGGTCGCGGTATGGGCGGCGGTGTCGATCCTCAGCGGGCCGACCCTGAGCACCCGATCACTCCCGGAGCCGTAGGCGCGGCGCAGGACGGCTCGCAGACGGGCGCGTAGCTCCGGGTAGCTCGGCGGGTGGGCCATGAAGTCATCGGCGCCGGCCTCGAAGGCCCGTAG
>Ga0187855_10001810_pt1 | contig 16524 bp, 18 predicted proteins | sample June2016WEW_8_10_2_FD_132969 | JGI IMG/M metagenome (GOLD analysis project Ga0187855, IMG submission 132969) | Peatland microbial communities from SPRUCE experiment site at the Marcell Experimental Forest, Minnesota, USA - June2016WEW_8_10 | ecosystem: Environmental > Terrestrial > Soil >...
ACGGCCGGCAGATCGTCGCCATCCAGCCAAACCGCGATGGCGTCCCTGGCGGCTTGGTCCGGCAATCCCGAGACCCAGAGTGAGAGGCAGCTATCGATACCGGTGTGGACAAGATTGCGCTCCCAAGTCTTGCCATCCGTGACGATGGCGATGCGAATATTGGAGGCTGCGGTGGCGGAGGGGCACTGGCGGCGTTGTTCGGCGGAAAGATCGACGGCAATGCGCACGGAGTTTCCCCAGGCGCTGCCGATCGTGCGCAGCGTGGCCGGATGACGGCCAGGCCCGAGGCCGGGCGGCAGTTTGCAGTTCACTTGCCAGCAATCGCCGCCGATATTCCGCAGGAAGACGGGATGCGAGCCGTAAGGACCGATGCGCGGGAATACATCGGCGGCAGCGAGGTCCGCGTGCGGGCTGTTGAACCAGATGGCCACGTAATCGTCATTCGCGCTGGAGAAGGCGCGGTCGCGCGTGGCGGCGTTTTCGACCGAGGTCAGATAAGGCGCCGGCTCCCGCGGGTTCTCGATTTCCGGCCAATGGCGGTAGCAGGTGACGTGCGCGCGATAGTCCAGCACGCTCTCCAACTGCACGCGGGCGAACCCGGCGGTGCGGCACAGGGCCAGCAGGCAGGCGGTGTTCGGCCCCACCCAGTTGTCGAACTGGCCGCACAACTCGGTGGTTTCGTAGAATTCCATGAGCGGGCGGGCCGCGGGATCGGCGCCCTCGTCGGTGACGAACGATTCCACGCAGACCATGTCCGTCGAAAGCTCGCACACTTTTTCCAGTGCGAGCATGGGATGCTTCAAATGGTACAGCACGCCCAGGAACATCACGATATCGAAGTGGCCGATTTGGGCGGGCGATAGGCGGCAAACGTCGTCGATGCGGTATTCGGCCTGCGATCCCAGCAAATCGCGCGCGATGCGGAAGCGCTCGATGGCCGTGGAATCGACCGCCAACACGCGCGCGCCGCGCCGCTCCAATTCGAAAGTGAACCAGCCGTCCCACGCGCCGATGTCGAGCGCGCGCTTGCCGCGCAGATCGGCGGGAAGCGGAAACTGGGCGAGGCGGTGGCGCAAGACATCCAGGCTCTGGAAGCCGGGAATCACACGGCCATCGGGCAGTTCCATGCTGTGGTACCAGCCGAGGCGGGCGAGTTCTTCGAGTTTCTTCTGGTTCGGATCGGATGCGGATGGGTTCAGGCCCACGGAGCCATTATAGGCTGGCGTCAGACTAGCGCCGCGTACCCCAAGTCTCCCCAAGGAATCAGCCGGGGCTCATCCTCCGACCACCAAACCAGAACGCGCCCGTGCAGCGACTCGTCGCTGGCCAGCCGCACCACTGCATCCGCCACCTGGTCCAGTTCCAATAACCGCGAGGGTGCACCGCGCAGTTTGCGCTCGCCCGGCGTGAGCGGCTCCCAGTAGGCGCGCACCTGTTCGGACGCGATCCAACCGGGCGCCAGGCAATTCACGCGGATGTTCTCCTTCTCTCCCAGCCAGCCCAGCGTGGTTGTCAGCCGGAGGACGCCCGCCTTGGCCGCATCGTAGGCCGGGGCCGGGTGTTGGCGGCCGTGCCACAGCGCGGATATCGAACTGATGTTCACGATCGCGCCGCCGCCCGTACGGCGCATCGCGTCGATGGCGGCGCGAATGCCGTACATAGTTCCGAGAAAGTCGGTCTCAACCGTCTCGAGCCAGGAATCGAGTGGATCGTCCGGGTGAAATGGCGCCGAGGCGTTGTTGACCAGGACGGCCAGGCCTCCAAAGGTCTCCTCCGCGAAGCCGATCAGTCTGCGGACCTGCTCACTCGCCCGCACATCCGCCGGGTAAAGCGCGGCCCGCCCGCCGGCGCTTTCGATTTGGCGGACCGTCTCTGTTGCGCCGCCCTCGTTGATATCCGTAACGACGACAGAAGCTCCGTCCCTTGCGAACCTGCGTGCAATCGCGCGCCCGGACCCATTTCCGCCCGCGCCGGTGACTACGGCTACTTTGCCTCTGATCTCCATAAACGTTAGTATGCGGCTCTTTCCCCGCTAAGGAATTGATAAAGTGCGGCGCCTACGACCCGTGGTCCTAGTACCGATCTGAAAACGGCCGAACTGAAAAGGCTGAACCGGCGGCTTCCGCCTGATATACTTGCCGCAATATGATCCGCCTTGCGATTACCGGGTGCATCTCCGGGCTGCTGCTGGCTTCGAACTCATTCGCATCTGCCGCGACAGTCCTTTCTACGCAACATCGACAGGAATTGACTCCGGTTCCTAACGGGCCATTTCAAGTTACGGGTAACCGGATCGTCGACGCGAGGGGTCGGCCGTTCCTGATACGGGGCACACAATTGGCGGAGTTCAGCCTCGAAACGGCGGCTTACAACGCCCGATCGGCTGAGGATTTCGGCCCGTACTCGGGAACCGCGCTAAGCGCCATCCGCCTGCGATTCAATATGAACGCCGTTCGTGTGCCACTGAACGTGCAAGACGCGACCGGCCCCGGCTATTGGACTGAATTGGCCAAACTGGTGCGAAGGGCGAACGAGATCGATCTGCTGGTCATCCTGGCCGCTCGCGAGCCGGGCGCTGGCATGCCCTCGCGTAAAACGGCTGAGTTCTGGACCCGTTGCGCGGCGTTCTTCAGGGATTATCCAAACGTGATCTTCGACGCGTTCGAGGATCCGGCGCCCGCGGCTGTTCCAGAAAGCGCTGGCGATCCTCAATCCCCCGCCGGGTGGAACTTCTGGCGGCGTGGAGGACAGGCGGCGGACGGGCGGGAGGCCGTTGGCATGGAGGATCTGGTTCACGCGATCCGCGCGGCCGGCGCACGGCAGCCCATCCTGGCTATGAGCTGGACCGACGACCGCTTGTTCGAGGGCGCAGGGAAGCTCGGGGACGCGCCGCCGATCGACGATGCCAACATCGTCTACGAAGCTTCCCCGCGCTACACCAGCACGCGAACGGATGCCGAGCGCGACGCGCATTTCGGGTTTCTGGCGAACCACGCGCCGGTTGTAGCGAACGATTGGGACTTGCATCTGAATGACCTGACCGAATGCGCCGCACTTCCGTCCGATCCTGCTGCAGCGTCCGAATTGGTCCAAGGCAACCTGAATTACTTCGATGCGCATGGAATCTCGTGGACGGTTTCCGCCTATGAGCCAGGCAGGTTGATCCAGGATTTCTCGCTGCTGGACGCAACCACCATGGAAAACGGATGGACCTGCGGGCACGCGAGCGTGGAGGCCGGCCTGGGAAGAGTGGTGCAGGCGCACATGCGATCCACCGTGGAGCGCGGGCTTTTCGTGACGGGTACGGCTGGAGGCCAGGACGTGGCCCGCGGTGGTTACGCGATCGCTTATGGACCGGTAATGGCGGAACGCGACGCGCACAGCAGCGGGCCGCATCTGCCGCTAACACTGGGGGGAGTCTCGGTACAGGTTACCGATAGCCTGGGCGCCACACGCCGGGCCGGCATCGGCTGGGCTGCGGCGGGCTGGGGACAAATCAATTTCGTGATTCCGGTGGAGTCGGCAATCGGACCTGCCCGCATGACCATCGTGCGCGCGGATAGCAGCCGTGCCAGCGCGAACTTCATCATCACCGACGCGGCGCCGGGGTTCTTTACACAAGTAAGCTGCCGGGGGCCGGCGGTGGGCTCCGCGACTGAGGTCTCCGTCAATGGCCGACGGTGGCAGTCGGCAATTTCATCCTGTAAGGCAGGCGGCAGTGGATCGCACGCGTCTGTATACGGCGACTGCCGGACGGTCGCCATTCCGGTGAGGAACGGCGCAGCCACCACAGTGCGATTGAAGGGCAGCGGATTTCGCTATGCGGGCTCGGCCGCGAACATTGAAGTGACCATCGCCGGCACGCGTGTACCGGTCGTGTCGTTTGGGCCTGCCGGTGAACAAGGTGTGGACCAGGTGACGATCGAGATACCGGCGGAACTGCGCGGACTGGGTGAGGCCGATCTGCTCTGCCACATCAACGGGAGGGTGTCGAACGCGGTACGAATCGGCATTGGCGGAGAGAAGCCGGCATCGTAGGGCCTTGGTCAGCCGGATCGGCCGGCTGCTGCTGGCATGCGCGCTGGGAGCGGCGCCGGTCTCGGGCTTCCAGACGGCGCGCGGCGCAACGGCGGATTACGAATGGAAGCTGCCCAAGGGTTTTCCCAGGCCGCGCGTTCCCGCCGCCAATCCGATGTCGGAGGCCAAGGCGCAACTGGGGCGCTATCTCTTCTACGACAAGAGGATGTCGGTGAACGGCACGCAGGCGTGCGCCTCGTGCCATCGGCAAGAATTGGCGTTCACCAACGGCAGCGCCATGCCCCTCGGAGCCACCGGCCAACCCCATCCGCGCAAGGCCATGAGCTTGGTGAACGTGGCATACAGCGCCGTGTTCACGTGGAGCAATCCCAATGTTCGCTTCCTCGAAGAGCAGGCGCTAATCCCTATGTTTTCCGAGCATCCAGTCGAGTTAGGACTGCGCGGAAGGGAAGAACTGCTGATGGGCCTGTTGCATTCCGATCCGGTGTCCCGCGAGCTTTTCCCCAAGGCTTTCGGGGAGGCCGGAAACGCTTTCACCGTGGCGAACGTGACGAAGGCGCTGGCGGCTTTCGAACGGACCATTGTTTCGGCGCGTTCCCCGTACGACCGCTACCACATCGGCGGCGACCAGGATGCGATTTCCGATTCCGCCAAGCGCGGCGAGGTATTCTTCTTCACCGACGGGCTGGGCGGCTGCTTTAGGTGCCACGGCGGTTTCAACTTCAGCGACGCGATGGAGTACGCGGGCAGCGGCCAGACTCCCGTGCGGTTCCATAATACCGGCCTCTACAACCTGCCCGGTAAGTTCTCCTATCCGGCGCCGAACCTGGGTATCTTCGAGTACACCGGGAAGCGGGACGATGTAGGCAAATTCAAAGCGCCTACCCTGCGCAACGTGGAGTTGACCGCGCCGTACATGCACGATGGGAGCATCGGCACTCTGGAGGAAGTTCTCGATCACTATGCGGCCGGTGGGCGAGCCATAGCGAACGGCCCCAACGCAGGGCGTGGGCATGACAACCCGAATAAGGATCCCCGCATCGCTGGCATCGGGCTCACACCGCAAAACCGGGCCGACCTGCTGGCGTTCCTCCGCAGTCTCACGGATACGGAACTGCTCCGCGACCCGAGGTTCTCCAATCCCTGGTAACGCGATTCGGCCGCCGCGTGGCTAGCGGCGCGTGGGCGAAATTACCCGCGTGGAAGATCTCCAGGTCCGTCGAAATGGGCCTGCGGCCTCTCCTGCCGCCAGGATCGAGTGTCCTGCCCCACGAAGCGCTTCACCTACCAGCCGCTGTGGGCCATTGCTTCGCGCGCGAGCGTTACGACTTCGGGATTCACCATCTGACGGAAGTCATCCAGGCGGACGTGCACGACGTCCCGATGCGTCCCGGCGTTGAAAGCGATCTGCTCGTCGGACAGCAGGCTGCTGTCCAGATAGACAGGCATGCCGTAGAGATTGCCAAAGGGAGGCATCGCTCCCAGGCAAGGAAGACGACCACCTTGGCCACCTCCTGAGCAGGCAGGTGTTCGGCTGCGGCAACTTCGCGGGCCGTATAAGCGAGCGGGTGAACGGTGTGGGTGTAGGCCACGCCGCTGCGGTCCAAACGTTGCTGGAGACGGACTAACAGCGACATAACAACCTCCACTGGTTGTAATCGTGGCTCCGGGCGCGGCGATCGGAGGGGTAAACTGGGCGGATGGAGCAGGGTTGCCTGTTTTGCCGCATCGTGGCCGGGGACTTGACGGCAACAACGGTCTTCGAGGATGAGTTGTCCCTCGCCTTTCTGGACCTCCGCCCGTTGTTTCCCGGCCATTGCCTGCTGATCCCGAAAACGCATTATGAGACTCTCACGGATCTGCCGGAGGATCTGATCGGGCCGCTGTTCGGCAACGCCAGATTGCTCGCGGGCGCCGTGGAGCAGGGCATGGAAAGCGATGGCTCTTTCGTCGCGATCAACAACCGCGTCAGCCAGAGCGTGGCGCACCTGCACATTCACGTAGTGCCGCGCCGCAAGAAGGACGGACTGCGCGGCTTCTTCTGGCCGCGGCAGAAGTACGAGAGCGCGGCCGAGATGGAGCGCGTGCGGGATACCTTGCGCGCGGCGATTGGCGCCACGCAGCGCGCGCCACGGTAGAATCCGGATATGGAATACGTCAATCTAGGAAAAGCCGGCGTGAAGGTTTCGCGCATCTGCCTGGGTGTTATGACCTACGGGTCGAAGAAGTGGCGCGAGTGGGTGCTGGAAGAGGAAGAGGGCCGCCCGTTCATCCGGCGGGCGCTGGAGCTGGGCATCAACTTCTTCGACACCGCGGATATGTATTCCGATGGCGTGAGCGAAGAGATTTTGGGTCGCGCGCTGAAGGACTTCGGCGGGTCGCGCGACCGGGTGGTGATCGCAACCAAAGTGTTCAACCCCATGGGGGACGAGCCCAACCAGCGCGGGCTTTCGCGCAAGCATATCCGGCACGCCATCGACGACAGCTTGCGGCGGCTGGGGACCGACTACGTGGACCTCTACCAGATTCATCGCCTCGACTATGCCACCCCGATGGAAGAGACGCTGGAAGCCTTGGACGATGTGGTGAAGGAGGGTAAAGCGCTGTATCTCGGGGCTTCGTCGATGTTTGCGTGGCAATTTGCCAAGATGCTGTACAAGGCCGATGAAATGGGCCTGACGCGCTTCGTCAGCATGCAGAATCACTACAACCTGGTCTATCGCGAAGAGGAGCGCGAGATGATCCCGCTGTGCCGGGAAGAGGGCATCGGGGTGATTCCGTGGAGTCCGCTGGCGCGCGGGTTTCTGGTGGGCAACCGGCGCAAGGAAGATTTCGGCGAAACGGTGCGGTCGAAGACCGACCCGTTCGCGCACGGATTGTACTACCAGCCGGCGGATTTCGCGGTGGTGGAGCGGGTGAGCGAGATTGCCCGCGCGCGCGGCGTGCCGAATGCGCAGGTGGCGCTGGCGTGGATCCTGCAGCAGCCCGGCGTGACCGCGCCCATCGTGGGGGCCAGCAAGATGCAGCATCTTGAAGATGCTGTGGCGGCGCTGAGCCTGAAGCTCGACGAGCGGGAGTTGCAGGCGCTGGCGGAGCCGTACCAGCCACATCGGGTGCTGGGGCATTCCTAAGAGCGTATACTGAAGCTATGGCGCTCGCACCGACAATTCCGCGCATTTCGATGGACGAGTACCTCACTGCCGGTTACCATCCCGACGTGGAGTACGTCGATGGCGTGCTGGTGGAGCGTGACGTGCCAACCATTTCACATAGTCTCTTGCAGGCTATTCTTAGCGAGTATTTTCGCAAGTACCGCAGGCAGTTCCGATTTGCGGCGCTTTCTGAGCCGCGCACTCAGATCGTCGAACGGGCTCGGTATCGCATCCCGGATCTGATGCTATGTCCCGTACCGCTTCCGGCCGGCAAGATCGTAGACTCGACACCCTGGGCAGTCATCGAGATTCTATCGCCTGACGACAGATTGTCCGATCAACTCGCCCGCTTTCGCGACTACAAACGAATCGGCGTCCGCCACATGGTGCTGCTCGATCCGGAGGATCTCGTCGCATATCGCTTCGACGAGAATGGTTCGCTGATCGAGACCCGGTTCACTTCACTGGACCTGCCAACCGGGGACCTGCCCTTCGACACCGGAGCCCTGTTCCGGCAGCTCGTGGAAGAACGCAACGAAGGCACCACGCTATCATAGGGTAGGTGCCGGGCGTCTACGTTTCCTATCCTTTCTGCGCGCAGAAGTGTACCTATTGCAATTTCGCCTCGGGTGTATTTCCGCGTGGGACGGAAGCGCGTTATCTGGACGCGTTGCGCGCTGAAATCGACCGGCACGCCTGGGCCTGGCGGCCGGAAACGGTATACCTGGGCGGCGGCACTCCCAGCGCGATGGAACCGGAAGCGTTGGCGGCGGTGCTGGCCCTGATTCCGGGACGTCCCTGGCTTGAGGCTACGCTCGAAACCGCGCCGGGCACGGTCACGCCGGAACGTGCGCGTGCCTGGGTGGAGGCCGGCATCGACCGCGTCAGCCTGGGCGTGCAATCCTTCGTGCAGCCGGAGATCGCGCGCACGGGGCGCAAGCACACGGCGCAGATCGTCGCCGCCGAGATGGACGTGCTGCGCGCAGCGGGTATCGCCAAGATCAACATCGACCTGATCGCAGGCCTTTCCGGACAGACCGAAGCAAGCTGGCGCGAATCGCTCGATTGGATCGCGCGTCTCGGGCCCGATCACGTTTCCGTCTACATGTTGGAGGTGGACGAGGACAGCCGGCTGGGACGCGAGATCCTGGCGGGCGGGGCGCGTTACGGCGCGGGTGACCGGCCCTCAAGCGACCTTACCGCGGACCTCTACGAGATGGCCGTCGCGCGCCTTGCCGCGCTGGGCCTTAACCGCTACGAAATCTCCAATTTCGCGTTGCCGGGCCACGCATCCCGGCACAACATGAAATACTGGTTGCTGGAGCCTTACGCCGGCTTTGGCAGCGACGCCCATTCCTTCGATGGCCGGCTCCGTTGGCAAAACCCCGAATCCGTGAACGATTATCTCGGCGTCTGGCAACCGGTAAGCGTCGAGCGCGATCCGCTGGAGGAGCGGTTCTTTGTGGGCCTGCGGCTGACCCAGGGAATCCGCCCCGAGCCGCGCGAGTGGGAGCACTTCGGCGAACCGATCCGCCGCTTCATCGAGCAAGGCCTGCTCGAAACCGATGGCGCTGTGCTGCGCTTGACCAGCCGCGGCGTGATGTTGTCCAACGAAGTCTTTCAGGAGTTCCTGACATGATCGATCTGCGCAGCGACACTGTGACCAAGCCCACGCCGGAGATGCGCCGGGCCATGATGGAAGCCGAGGTGGGCGACGATGTTTATGGCGAAGACCCCACCGTGAACCTGCTGGAAAGCCGCGCGGCGGCCATCGCGGGGAAGGAGGCCGCGCTGTTTGTGCCCACCGGCACCATGGGGAACACGATTGCGGTGAAGCTGCATACGCGCCATGGAGAGGAAGTGATTTGCGACGTGCGCGCGCACGTCCTCGAATACGAGCTTTCCATGCTGGCTTGGTTTTCCGGCTGCGTGGGGCGGCCCATTCAGACCAGCGACGGCATCATGAGCTGGGAACAGATTGCGCGCGAGATCCGTCCGCTGGGGCCGCATCGCGCGCGCACGGCCTTGATCGAGATCGAAAACACGAACAACATTGCCGGCGGCACGGTCTATCCGCTGGCGCTCATCCAGGAGATTTGCGGACAGGCGCACGAGCGCGGACTGAAAGTTCACATGGATGGCGCGCGCGTATTCAACGCCGCCGAAGCTTTGGGCAAGCCGGTGCGCGAAATCGCAGCCCCGGTGGATACGGTGATGTTCTGCTTGTCGAAAGGGCTGGGCGCGCCGGTGGGTTCGATGCTGGCCGGCACGGCGGACGATGTCGCGCAGGCGCGCCTCTACCGCAAACGGCTGGGCGGCGGTATGCGCCAGGCGGGCGTGCTGGCCGCGGCGGGATTGATCGCGCTGGAACAGAGCCCGCGCCGTCTGGCCGAGGACCATCGCAACGCCCGCATGATGGCGAGAGGCTTGGCCGGCATCCCCGGAATTCAGATCGATCCCGCCAAAGTGCAGACCAACATCGTGATCTTCGATGTGAACGGCACCGGCCTACCGGCCGCGGAGATCAGCACGCGATTGAAAGATCGCGGCGTGCTCATCAATCCGGTCAGCGCCACGCTAATGCGGCTGGTCACGCATTATGACGTGGACCGGGAAGGCTGCGAGATGGCGCTGGCGGCGCTGGCCGAGGTGGCGCGGCGCTCAGCGGCGCAAACGCCGCCGCACACCAGCCAACGCGATCAGCCCTAAGCCCATCAGCCCCAGCGATGCCGGCTCTGGCACGCTGCCCGGCTGGAACGCCGCTACTGTATCCGTGCCGCCATCGATAATGGAAGCGTTGCCTGCTTCATACGTCGTCGCGTCCGTGCTGATGATCAGGACGTACGACGTGTCGCCTGGCGCTATTTCCGTCGGCGGCCCGGTAGGCGGATAGAAACTGAACCCGATCACGCTTCCGTCGATGTTGCTGTCCGACGTCTGCGGCGCAAGAGTCCCGTCCACAAACCCGGTTCCCGTCAAGGAACTGCCGTCTGTCCGAAACGCGGAGTTAGTGGCAAAGCCCGCGAAATCGGTAGCCGTCAACCGCGCGAGGGCCGTCGACGAGCTTGCGTCGTTCACGATCTGGTAATAGAAATCAAGCGTTCCGGCATCGTCGTAAACAGCGGAATAGATAAACCCGGTGTTAGTGCCGGCCGTCGTCGTGTAAGTGAACGCAGAACTCATCCATGCGTCGAGAGTTCCCGCGCTCATTCCGGTGCAATCAACCGGGAAAACCGTGTTGGTTGGGTCGGGACCGAACGAAGCCGCTGCGCAGCTCGAAACAGTGCCCGCCAAGGCCGCGGACGTGCAAAGCAATCCAAGCAATAGAATACTGATCGTGAGCTTCTTCATTTTTTTCAATCTCCTCCGAAAAGAATCACCCTTCTGAGTGTCCAATGCTTGCCGTTTAATAGCAAGGTCCTCGGCGGATCGATTATGAAGAAGAATACAAATTATGCAAATAAATGGTTATAAAGAATACGAAATCCCGCCTGGATGGTGCGATGGAGCACATCGCAGTACACTTGGAGGGCGGCAAATCTTGCCTCCCTGGCGGCTTCAACAGCCCTCAGTGCAATCGTGTACAATTTACATCCGCTTTGTGGCGTTTGGCACATTTTACTGGGTTTGGTGGGTCTACTGCCGCATGCGCTGCACGATATCTCCTTTGTTTTCAATGCGCAGGCTCTGGCAACAGACCTGCAATGGTGCTGCGCTTATTCATACAAACTGTTTCGGGGGATCCTAACCCAAGGTTAACTGTACGCTAACCTTTTGCAATCTGGATTTGGGCTTTAGGATACCGCTAGGCTTATCGATGGGTGCATGGCCATCGTTGGTGCACTATTGCCGATATTTCGTTCCATAGATGCCGTCCGGAGAGCCACTTCAGGACCGGCGGGAAGACGGCCCGCAACCGGTCCAAAGTTCAATACTAAACTTCTACGGAAAAATGGTCGATTGCGTCTCCAGGTGCGACCCGAGAGCGGCCCATGAGGGCCGAGTTTTAAGGCCGCAAGCAACATGGTCGGCAGCTTGAAGTCTGAGCTGTGTCCGCTACACATTAACGGAGAAACATCAATGCGCGCGCTCAACGCTATAAGTGTGTCTTGTTTACGAGTCATCGCCTTCGCGGCCACTGCTCTGGCCGCTTCCGCACAGCCGTACGGGTATGTGTCCAATGAAATGGGGAACAACGTGTCGGTGGTCAACCGGGCGACAAATACAATAAGTGCCTCAATATCCATCAGTGGCGCGGGCCTTACTGGCATGGCGATCACACCCAACGGATCTTATCTTTACGCCGCGGAGCAGAGCAAGAACAGCGTAGCAGTCATCAGCACGGCCTCGAACAGCGTGGTCGCCACCATTCCGGTCGGCACCGGCCCGGTTCAGGTAGCAGTCACCCCGAATGGCCAAACAGTGTATGTGGCGAATGAACAGTCCAACAACATTTCAGCGATCAACACTGCCACCAACACGGTGGTGGCCACCATACCGGTCGGCTCCAAGCCCGTGGGACTGGCAGTCACCCCGGACGGCACGTACGTCCTGGTCACCAACCTCCTTTCAGCGAACATCTCGGCGATTAGCACCTCCAGCAATTCCGTCAGGGCGACCTGGACGACCCTTTCGGGGCCCAATGGTATAACAGTGGCTCCCAACGGAGTCTTGGCCTACGTAGCATGTCAATATGCCAACTCGATAGCCGTACATAACATCGCCAGCGGGAGCTTAGTGGAAACGATTACCGGCTTTACCGCTCCGAATTCCGTGGCCGTGACCCCCAACGGCACGTATCTTTATGTCACGAACGGCAACTCGGGAAGTGTTGCAGTGGTCAACGCGGCGTCCGCGCAGATCGTCGCGAAAGTGTCGGTGGGCCTGACTCCCACTTCCGTAGCCGTATCCGCCGACGGTTCGACGGCTTACGTTGCAAATGGTTACGGATATTCGCTTTCCGAGATCACTACCGCTACGAACACCGTTAAATTCACGCTGCCGCATGTCGGAGTTTATCCGTTTTCGGTGGTCCTTTATCAATAGGTTTGTCGCGCGGAGCGCGGACTTAAGAGTTCACGGGGACGGCGCGCGTGTTCAACTCCGGCACCGCGGAGGGCGCGCCTCTACCGCAAACGGCTGGGCGGCGGGATGCGCCAGACGGGTGTGCTGGCCGCCTCGGGATGATCGCACTGGAACAGAGTCCGCGCCGCTTGGGTGATGACCATCGCAACGCCGATGATGGCGAGAGGCTTAGCCGGCATCCCCGGCATTCGGATCGCGCGATTGAAAGAGCGCGGCGTGTTGATTAATCCGGTCGGTGCCACGTGGATGCGGTTGGTCACGCACCACGACGTGAACCGGGAAGGCTGCGAGATGGCGCTGGCCGCGCTGGCGGAGGTGGCGGCGGGAGTGGGCTCCGTCGCGGGGCTTCGTGATCTGGTGTCTTCGCCGGGCTATGGCTGCAGCTTCAGCGTGGCTTTTCCTGCAGGACCCTCGTAGATCAGCTCGATGGCATGGATGCTCTCGGCCTTGCCGCGGTACGGAAAGAATATCACTCCGGCTTGGGGAAGAGCGCGGTCCCCTTCCGGCAGCACGCACTTTTCAACGTTCTGCTCCATGGCCCGCCGCATGGGCAGCGGCATTTTCGGCGCAACGGCTGGGGTATCGTCCTGAGTCTTTCCGCCCGTGCTGATGCCGCTACCTTTGCTGTCCTTCGCCTTCTTCAATTCGACTGCGGCAGCGTCCTCCCATTCGGGATCTTTGAGGGAACGGAACACCGCCCCGAAAGGCTCGCTGGGCACCGGCTTCGCCTTCTTCGCGAGGATGCGCAGGGAAAAATCGGCGGACGATATCTTGAGGCGCGCTCCGGGCGGACCAAACAAACCGGTCTCCACCGCCACGTAGTCCTCCGTCGTATAAGTCGCCCCTCCCGGCGTAAGGATAGCGTGCCCCATGAACTCGGCTGCCACGGTCACCGAGCCTGCGGGCGCCTGGGCCTGATAATCGCCCGGCGTCGCTCGCGGCGGCATGCCCTTCGTTTCGTTGACCTGGGCATCCTTGCCCGGCGGGTTTTGCCCTCGTGCGCACAGGCACAGGGCCGCGATCGAGATACCGATTCTCCAGTTGCGAGAGAGTTGCATTGGTACTCACAACCTAGCACAGGTAGCCGGTCTGAATGTGATGCCGATGCCGTAAGGGTGCTCAACCGGTTTGGGGATTCCCGACTGACAAAGAGCGCTCCGTTGAACGCGCGAACCGCTGCCGGCCTACGGCCGGTGGACCGGCGAGGGCGCCGGTCCGCGGGCGGGGGCGCCCGCCCCACTGCTCCGCGTGTCTTCATTACGTTTGGTGGCCCGCAGGGGCGATGGGGCACTCCGTTGAGGGCGCGAACCGCCACCGGCGGGGGCGCCCGCCCCACTGCTCCACGTGTCTTCATTACGTTTGGTGACCCGCAGGGCCATGGGGCACTCCCTGACGATCGCGGCTCGGTAAGCCCTGCGAAATCGGTGCGGCTGTTGCCGAGGCGAGACCGTAGGGGAGCGGTTTCCCCAAAACCGTTTAGCACCCATGCCGCAACGCGCGACGGGGCGCGCCCCGCGTGTGCCGAGCCGGCCCGGTGTGGCTCGCGGGCACATGGTACCCGATCGCACGCGCAACTCTGTAAAGCTTTGTTAAGCCCGTGCCCGTTTTCGGGCGGGAGGCCGTCAGTCGATATATACGGAGAGGAATCCAATGACGATCGGCACTTTTCAAAAGCACTCACACTCTGCAACCGCCGGCGAGGCGCTCCCGCCTTACGGCGCGGACTGGCGCGATTGGGAGATGGAACTGGCAAGGGAAGTACAGAACCGCGCGTTTCCGAGCACAAGGCCGCGCATCGCCGGCCTGGACTACTACAGCGATTGGCGTCCCGCGCGCGGCTTGAGCGGCGACTATCTCGATTACTTCGAACTGCCGGAAGGCAACCTGGGTCTGGCAATCGGCGATGTGGCCGGCAAGGGGTTGGCCGCCGCGCTGCTGACTTCATCGCTGCACAGCCTGGCGCGCGCGCTCCGCCACTATCAGCACGGCAGCTTGTCCGATTTGACGGCGGCCATTGATGAACTGTTCTACGAGGTGTGCCCGGACAGTTCCTACGCGACCATGTTTGTGGCGCGGTACGATCCCGCGCGCCGCTTCCTGCATTACGTGAATGCCGGACATGAGCCGCCGGTGTTGCTGCGCAAGACGGCTACCGGGTACCGTCCGGTGGCGCTGGAGCCAACCGGCCCGGTGATCGGGATGCTGCGCAAATCGTCCTTTCACGAGAACGTGGTGTCGCTGGCGCCCGGCGATCTGCTGGTGGCCTACACGGACGGCTTATGCGAGACCGCCAACGTCCGCGGCGAGGAATGGGGATTCCGGCGCCTGATGGCGGTCATTCTGGCCTGCAGCTATCGTAAGGCGCGCGATATCGTGGACCGGGTTCTGGAAGCCGCCGAGGCGTTCGCGGGCGGTTGCCCGCAGCACGACGATATGACGTTGTGGTTGGGGCGCGTCGAGGAGGCCGGCTGCAGGACGTTCACGCTGGCCGAGAGTGTCCCGTTGCAGGCGGTGGCGTGAGGGCGGGCAACGGGACGTTTTCAGTCAAATGCCGAAGCGGGAAAGCACTCGCGAAGGCCTGTGGGCGAGTCGCCAGTTGGGAGTTGGGGATCGTACACATTCAGCACCGAATGAAGCCCTCGCCGGCAGGATTGATGGGTTTAGGCAAGCCCGCCATTAGGGAGCACGAGCCGCCATCCGCGCCAGTGGCCCTGTAGATCCCATAGGCAGGATTCTCGGAAGCCAGGCGGCCCCTGATGGTTACACTCGTGGGCACGCCTCCGCCAGGGCAGACTGCGAGAGCGTGCAGTATGGTTTTTGACTGGATTGTCAGACTGAGCATCGTTTGGCTCCTACGAATTTAGCATCGTTTGTACAATCTGATCGCTCGGCAAGGGCGGCCGCCGGGCCGATACCGCCGTGCGGTAAATTACAGATAGTGAGAACCGCGAAACTGTCGCTGGCCTGCCCGGTGTGCCAATCGCCGGAAGTATTCTACAGTTGCACGCCCAACTGCTGCTTCAACCATGTGTGCGGCGAGTGCGGCGCGACCTTCGAGCCGGTGACGCATTTCGCCGGAGGGAAGTTGGTCGGTGTCGAGCCGCCCGACCCTTTGCCGGAGGCGTCCGACCCCACCGTCGCCTGCATCAAGTGCGACTCGACGGCCGTCTATGCGCTCGCGGACGGGCGTCTGGTGTGCGGCAAGTGCGGGTCGCTGCTGGCACTGGAGATCACCGAGATCGCCCCCAGCAGCGAGTGAGAGTCCCGCCGCGGGGTGAGCTCCGCTCGCGAAGGCCGATTGACAATCGGCCTGCAGGTTGCCAACCTGCCCCACAAGCCGGCGGGTCTGGAGACCCGCTGCAGGCGTGGACGGCCGCCCCACACGGACAGATCTACAAGAATCGTCGCGGCGCGCGGGGTCACTCCGTCTGCTTGTGATGGATGCGGGCGCAGGCCGTCTCCGCGCCAGTGGGGTCGATGGCCGCGCTGCCCTCCTCGATGTGCTGGATGCGCCCTTCCTTATCGATCACGAACGTGGCGCGGTTGGCGAAACCGCGGTCCGCAATGAGCACGCCATAGTCCGCGGCCACCTGCCGCTTGGCGAAGTCGCTCAAAAGCGGGAAGGTGAGGTTGAGCTTTTCGGCGAACGCTTTTTGGGAGGGAGTGTTGTCCGTGCTGATGCCAAACACCTGGGTCTCGACGCCTTCAAAATGGGCGATACCAGCCTGGTACGCCAACATTTCCTTCGTTCAACCGCCGGTGAACGCCGCCGGGAAGAAGGCCAGGACCACGGCCGATTTGCCCCGGAAATCGGAGAGCGTCACCGGCTTGCCAGCCGTGGAAGGCAGCGTGAAATCGGGGGCCATGTCCCCCACCTTGAGGTTGGTCTTCGGGGGCGCCGGCGGGGCGGCGTTTTGCGCGGCCAAGCTCCCCGCCACGGCCGCTGACACCAACAGTACGGACAGTATCCTCATCGATCCTCCAAGTCAGTCGTGAGCTTACCACTGAAGAGACGCCTGATACAAGGCGCTGGTATCGTCTTTACAATTATTAAAGCAGTTGCTTTGCTACCCCCCTTTGGGGTATTCTGAAATTGAACGTGGATTGATTTAGGGCCTGTTTGGCGAGGCCCGGCTAATTGCAACCACGCTAAAAAGTGCTAAAGGTGAGTCGGTCTGTTCGAAGTTCTCGACCCTGGGAGCCTTTGGCCCCAGGGTTTTTTCGTTTGGGCCGATCCGCCGGATGCTGG
>Ga0187855_10001812_pt1 | contig 16516 bp, 14 predicted proteins | sample June2016WEW_8_10_2_FD_132969 | JGI IMG/M metagenome (GOLD analysis project Ga0187855, IMG submission 132969) | Peatland microbial communities from SPRUCE experiment site at the Marcell Experimental Forest, Minnesota, USA - June2016WEW_8_10 | ecosystem: Environmental > Terrestrial > Soil >...
GGGCCGAAGCCATCGCGATATTGTTCGTCAGTCGAGAAGCTGACGATGGTGACGGTGCGTCCATGGAAATTATTGGCGCAGACGATGATCTCGGCTTTGTCTTGCGGAATGCCCTTGATCTTGTAGCCCCACTTGCGCGCCGTCTTGATCGCGGTTTCGACGGCCTCGGCGCCTGAGTTCATGGGGAGCGCCATGTCGAAGCCAGTCAAGTCGTGGAGTTCCTTGTAGAGCAGCGGGAGTTGCTCGTTGCGGAATGCGCGCGAGGTAAGGGTGACTTTCCGCGCCTGCTCGTTGAGAGTTTGCAGAATCTTGGGGTGACAGTGCCCTTGGTTCACCGCGGAATACGCCGCCAGGCAATCGAGGTAGCGCTTGCCCTCGACGTCATACACCCAGACGCCTTCCGCGCGCTCGATGACTACGTCGAGGGGATGATAGTTGTGAGCTCCATATTCGTTTTCGAGTTCAACGAAATAATCGGTGCGCGTGGATTTTTCTATTAGTTCGGTGGTCATAACTTCCTTTCGCTAAGTCTGCTCACGCCCGTTCGAGTAGCTGTTTGGATGGTGAGTACGCAATTTTCCAACCCGCAAGGCAGCCAAGAATGCCACAGTTGGCGCATCGCTCACCAACGTAGAGCCAACGAACCTCACCATCTTCATACAGGGAAAAACCAACGCCGATGTTGGCGCTTGTAGAGCCGCACTCGATGCATTTCCACTGCTCAGGCGTTGCGTCAGACCAGTACTCCTCGCTATCACATATGAACTTCCCTATAGCGCAAGATGTGCACGTTCGCTTCGCGCAGCCCTCGTCATCATCCGCAAGAAGTTCAAACGTCTCGCCGCCGCATTTGCATTTTGCTGGACGGAACTCGTGAATGCAGTAATTGTCTGCAGAATAGGCCTCGAGATATTCCCTGAGGTCGTCAACACTCGTGCCAATCCACCACTTGCCAGATTTATCGATACTCATGTTGGCAATTGTAACTGCCGAAAAGTCACCATTTCGCCAGCAGTCGCCGGACAGCGTTCCTCTCGCTCCCTACCACCACGCACTCCCCGCCGCCGGTTCCTTGTCCAGAAGCATGGTCAACAGTGCCATCCGCACATAGAGGCCGTTCATGGCCTGGCGGAAATACATGGCTCTGGGATCGGCATCGACTGACTTATCTAACTCGACCGTGCGAGGCAACGGATGAAGAATGAGCGCGTCCGCCTTCATGCGCTGAACGACTTTCGAATCGATGGCATAGCGTCTGAGACCGTCCGCATCTCGCAGTCGCTCGGGCCGGATTCGCGTCTGGTAAACCACATCGACTTCGCCAATCACGCGGTCGATGTCCGACTCCAGTTCGTAGCGGACGCCGTGTTCGTCGAGATAATCCAGGATGTCCGGTTTCATCTGCATTTGCGGCGGGCTGACGAAAAACATCTTTACCCGATCAAACTTGGCCAGCAGATACGCCAGCGATCGCGCCGTACGGCCCTTGTCCAACTCGCCGATGATGGCCACACTAAGTCCATCCAACGGTCGCTGCCGGTAAATAGTGTACAGGTCGAGCAAGGCCTGGGTCGGATGCTGTCCGCCATTCCCATCTCCCGCGTTGATCACCGGCGCTATCGAGACTTCTGCTGCCCGCCGCGCCCCATCTTCGGCAGTGTGCCGAATCACAATCACATCCGAATAGCCGCTGATGATGCGGATGGAATCTTCGACCTGCTCGCCCTCGATCTCAGAAGAGAAAGCACCCGCATTCTCGGTGGACAAAACGCGCCCGCCCAGCCGATGCATGGCCGCTTCAAACGAAAGCCGCGTACGCGTCGACGGCGCATAAAACAGCGCGGTCATGATGCGGTTCTGGTAGTCGAGCGTGCCGCCGCGGGCCACCACATGCTCCATGCCGCGCGAACGCTCGAACAACTCCATGAGCAAGGGGACCGTGAATTGCTGCGACTCGATGACGTGTTTCAGTGGCATACCGTCTCGCAACGCCGGTTCCGATGCCGGAGACTGGAGTGGGATGACATTCGGTTGTGGCATTAGCGTCCTCCCACCGGAAGTTCGAGCCCTGCTCTGCGCTCGATCTCCCCGCAGTCATGATCGGGGAACATATGCGTGCCGACGGATCCGATCACCGCCTGGCACAGATTTTCGCACGAAGTAATGATAGCTTCCTTGCCGCCGCTGCGCAGAAAGCGCAGCACGGATTCGACTTTTGGGCCCATGTTTCCGGGCGGGAAATGGCCGCTGCTTGCGTATTGTTGCAACTCCGCCGCTCCAACCTGTCGCAGCGGACGCTGCGCGGGTTTCTTGTAATCCAGATACACGTATTCGGTGTCGGTGGAGATGACAAACAGATCGACGCCGAGGCACGACGCCAGCAACGCGGAGGCGCGATCTTTGTCGATGACCGCCTCGACGCCTTGCAGTTGACCGTCCCTCCAGACCACCGGAATCCCTCCGCCTCCGCAGGCGATCACCAGCACGCCGTGCCCGACCAGATCTCGAATGACCTCCAGTTCGATGATGCCAACCGGATCGGGCGACGGAACCACGCGGCGGTAGCCGCGGGCGGCGTCCTCCACGATCTCCCATCCGAAAAGGCGTTTGCGTTCCTCGGCATCGGCATGGGAATAGAAAGGGCCGATCGGCTTGCTCGGATGCTGCATCGCGGGGTCGTTCGGCAACACCAGGCATTGCGTGAGAACCGTCGCCACCGGCACATGCAAGTCGGCCGACTGCAACTCGGTTTGCAACGCCTGCTGCAATAGATATCCGATCTCCCCTTGAGTCGATGCGTCACAGACGTCCAGCGGGAGGCCCGGCACCTGGCTTGCTCCTCGTTCCGACCGCAGAAGCGCCGCTCCCACTTGCGGGCCATTGCCATGGGTAAGCACAATCCGGTAACCGGCGCGGATCAGCCCGACGATCTGGGCGGCGGTCCGCTGGGCGTTTGCCCGCTGTTCGGCGATGGTTCCCTTTTCTCCCGCGCGAATCAGGGAGTTGCCGCCCACGGCAAGGAGGATGGTCTTCATAAGTAGTGGCTAGTAGCTAGTAGTTAGGGGCTGGTTTTGATTCCTTAGCTCCTAGCTGCTAGCCACTGCGCTCGGGCTTTGCAGACCATGTACGCATCCCAGTCAGCAGGCGCCCAACTTCGTCGATTCTCGACAGCAATTTAGAACAGGATTCCTGGCTTACGTAATCCAGGTTCTTTGCGATCTCGATTTGCATTTCAACCTCTGCCAATGAACCGCGCGCCACACCCACGAATTGATGGAACTCATTTCGTGAATTCCGCCCGTACCCTTCCGCAAGATTGCTTGGAACCGAAACGGCTGCCCGCCTGAGCTGACTTACTAGTCCGTACAACTCATCCTTTGGAAAGTCTCGGGTCATTCGATAGATCTCGGTCACCAGTTCCATGGCCTTCTGCCAGGCTACGAGGCCTCGATGCCCGCACGCGTTCACTGCAGTTGCCACGCGGTTCTCCTAACTCCTAGCCACTAGCCCCCGAGCACTATATGTGTGCCAACTCCTGCAACTCGACCAAACCCGGCAATTTGACGAACTCGCCTTTCATCAATTCCAGCATGATCGCCTTTTGCGAGTGCAGCCGGTTCTCCGCCTGCTGAAACACCAGCGACCGTGGCGAGTCGATGACATCGTCGGTAACTTCATCGCCACGGTGCGCCGGCAGGCAGTGCAAAAAGATCGCATCCGGCTTGGCGCGGCGGAACAGAGTCGCATCGACCTGGTACGGCAGGAAGATGTGTTTTCGCTTTTCCGCTTCGGCTTCTTTCCCCATGCTGGCCCAGACATCCGTGTAGATCACATCCGCGCCGGAGGCCGCTTCGTCGGGATCATTGGTTACCGTGCAAGTTCCGCCTGTCTCGACGGCACGCTTGCGCGCCCATGCCACCGAATGCGCGTCGAGTTCATATCCCGGAGGCGTAGCCACCCAAACGTGCGCTCCGACCTGCGCTCCGGCGAACATCAGCGAGCGTGCGACGTTGTTGCCGTCGCCGATGAATGCGATCTTCAGGCCGTCGAGATGCTGTTTCGCCTCCCAGATCGTGAGGTAATCGGCCATCGCCTGGCAGGGATGGCTGTAGTCGGTCAACCCATTAATGATGGGAATGCTCGCATACACTGCCATCTGCTCGACGATTTCGTGAGAGTAGGTGCGGATCATGATGCCTTGCACCATGCGTTCCAGGTTCTTGGCCACGTCGTACACCGACTCGCGTTTGCCCAGATTGATCTCGACCGGCGAGAGATAGAGCGAGAAGCCGCCCAGTTGCTGAATGCCGACATCAAAAGTCACCCTCGTGCGCAAGGATGGCTTCTCGAAGATCATGGCCAGGGTCTCGCCTCGAAGCGCACTGCCGTAGGCGCTTGGGTGCGCCTTGACCTGACGGCCTAGCGTGAGCAGGTACTGGATGTCGGACGGCGAAAAATCTCGAATCGAGAGAAAGTCTTTGCGATTCGCATTGCCATTCATCTTCCGCCTCCCGCCAGGGCTGGCTCGTGCTCCCGCACAAACGTGGCGAGCATTTCAGCCAGGCCGGGCTTGGTGAGTTCTTCGACTTCATAGGTCACGCGCAGATTGGGTCGATCGATTTTGATCACCCGCGCCAGGTCAATGGGAGTGGCGATCAGGACGAGATCGCAAGGAGTACGGCGGACGGTTTCCTCGAGTTCGTGCCGTTGGATCGCGCTGTAGCCCATGGCGGGCAAAAGGTTCGTGAGGTGCTTGAAACGCTCGAAGGTGCCGCGGATCGATCCCACGGCATACGGCCGCGGATCCACCAATTCCGCCGCCCCACATTGCCGCGCCGCCACCACCCCGGCCCCGTAGGGCATCTCGCCGTGAGTGAGCGTGGGGCCGTCCTCCACCACCAGCACGCGCTGTCCCTTCACCAGACTCGGTTCGGGAATGGAGACTCGGCAGGCCATCTCAAAAACGACTGCCTTCGGGTTGTGGAGCTTTATGTTCTGACGAACCGTCTCAATGTCGCGCTGCTCGGCTGTGTCGACCTTGTTAATCACGATCGCATCCGCGCGCCGCAGATTGACTTCGCCGGGGAAGTACGACAGTTCATGCCCGGGCCGGTGCGGATCGACCACCACGATTTCCAAATCGGAGACATAAAAAGAAGTGTCGTTGTTGCCGCCATCCCACAAAATGACGTCGGCTTCTTTTTCCGCCTGGCGGAGAATCTTTTCGTAATCCACCCCCGCGTAGACAACCGTCCCTTGGCTGATGTGCGGTTCATACTCTTCGCGTTCCTCGATCGTGCACTGTTGCAGATCGAGGTCCTTCAGGGTGGCAAATCGTTGCACGGCCTGCGCCGCCAGATCTCCGTAAGGCATGGGGTGGCGGATGACCACGGTCTTCCGACCTTGCCGGCGCAACTGCTCCGCAACCAGGCGCGACACCGGACTCTTGCCGCATCCAGTTCGCACCGCGCACACGGAAATGACGGGCACCGACGACTTGAGCTGCGTGTGAGCGGTTCCCAGAAGCCAGAAATCCACATCCGCAGCCACCGCGCGCGAGCCGAGATGCATCAGGTTCTGATGAGAGACATCGCTATAGGAGAAAACCGCTACGTCAATCCGGTGTTCGAGGATCAGGTTCTCCAGATCTTTCTCTTCGAAAATAGGAATGCCTTGCGGGTACAAACGCCCGGCAAGTTCCGGCGGATACCGGCGCCCGGCGATGTCGGGAATCTGCGCGGCGGTGAAAGCCACTACCTGGTATTCGGCATTATTGCGAAACAAGACGTTGAAGTTGTGGAAGTCCCGGCCTGCGGCTCCTAGAATCAAAACTCTCTTCATAGAGTGACCCTCCGGCGAAGAATGTTTACTGGTTATCCTCTCTCTTAGCGCCTTTGACGGCTGTACCGTTCATCACAGGTGAGGGTGACCTTTTGGCGCGACCAGGAGAGCCACGGATCGCTGATGCGAGCCGCCATAATGCTCGTTACGCCGAACACGAAATTTTGATTTTCCTATAGTTCGAGGTGGATGGCGTTGATGGCGACCACGCTAACCTTCCGCAGACTCGCAAAGGCGCTGACTACTACTTTTCCGCTGGGCTTGAATGTGATTGCGCAGTCGAGCGTCGCCGGCATGTCCGAAAAACAGCCGCAGACGTGAGGAAGAACCTTTGGGACCCGGTACGATTCGTCGCCGATGGTCAGAATTGTCCCTTCCAGTCAGTTCACCTTCTGCTTGCCCACGAGGTGTGCTTGGACCAATCGGTCGACTTGTGCAGTTACTGCGCCTATCTGCTCATCTCTAGACTGACCCGCTCCGACAAGCAGCGTCGTTGACGAAATTGATGGCTTCACCTTTGAAGCATTGAAATCTTGCAACTCTCTGCTAATGCGACTTGCAATCACCGCAGACCCGTTCGCATCGGTACATGCAATAATGAGAAAGGTTCCAACCGGCTCTGCGTCACTCACCGAGGGCAAGAGCACATCCTGGCCAAGATGAATGCACCGCTCCAAAATCATCCGAATCTCAGGCACGACTCCGTGGGCCCAAACCACGTCCACCGCAATCAGGGTCACGAAACCAGCCTCCAGGTTGGGGACGGTGAAGATGTGGCTATACAGTCTAGCCAGCGAGAACACTGGCAACGTAAGGTAAAAAGTGCTGCCGTGCCCCAGATCGCTTTCGACCCAAATCTTCCCTCCCTGGCGTAACACCAAATCTCTCGAAATGAACAACCCTAGACCCAGGCCGCAGCGACTTGCTTGGGCAGTGCTCGTTACCTGCGCCAAGCGCTCGAAAACCATAGCGCAATTTTCAGGGCTGATTCCGCATCCCGTGTCGGACACTGATATACACAGAAAGCTGTCGTCTTCCGCAAAGAGTCGGCTATTGACGGTGATACTTCCACATTCCGGCGTGAACTTAATTCCATTATCGATCAGGTTGATAAGAACCTGCCGCAAACGAGCAGGATCGGCCCAAGCAAACGGAAAATCATGTGCAACGTCAGAGCGAAGGCTGATGTGTTTCGATGCCGCATTCGCACGGCATGTGATGAGCACGTCGGCAATCAGCTGGATCAGATTCACATGTTGAGGCTCTACCGCGAGTTTGTGCGTTTCGACGCGAGTGATGTCGAGAAGATCGTTGACCATCGTCTGGAGTTGCTTGACATTGTCTAACGCGAGGGTCAGGTGCTCGTGCTGTGCGGGAGTCAGATCACCAAGGAGGCCATCCAAAACATTGGTTGTAAAAAGATAGACCGCTGTCAGCGGCGTCCGGAGTTCGTGCGAGACGTGAGAAAGAAGTTCCTCCTGAAGGCGCGAGCGTTCCTGCCTTGCCTCTTCCAATACCACTACGATCTTTCTCCGCTCGGTCACGTCTTGCACGATAACGGCAAAGCCGCAACTCGGGCCTGAATTCGCCAACAATGCCGCGATGTTGACGTGAGCCCAGAACTTTTCGTGGTTTCCCCGGATGCGCCATCCCTCATCTTCCAGCCGCCCCACTCGCACAGCTTCGATCAACTGTTTCTCGGGCACGTGATTTTGGATGTCTTCCGACGTAAACATGCAAGAGAAATTCTGACCTACGATGTTTGCCTCAGCGTGGCCAAACATTCGGTCGGCTCCAACACTCCAACTGGTCACGCGCCCAGTGGGATCGACGGTAAAAAGCGCGTGGTCTCTGACACCGTCGACCAGTAAGCGGAAGTGTCCATTGGCCTGCGCCAGTTTCGCTTCGAGGATCGCACCATAACGTTGCTGGAGAAAAGCATGACCCAGAGCAAAGAGCAAATCGCCAGATGCCTGAAGGACGGAGATACTTACTGGACGCTGCATCCTCGCAACATGCCAAAGTGTCTGCGCCGAAATACCACACTCCTTTGCCACATGCTGCAGCGGTAGTGGTTCGGGATATCGGCAGAACACCTGCCCCGCAATAATGGCCCCTAAGCATTGCTTGCCCAATAAGAGAGGGACGGCGATGTGAGTCAGGCCAGCTTGGTCATGCGACATTGCCACTCCGCCGACTCTGAGTGCCCTAGCAACCGCAGTACAGGGCTGATCCGTGTTTATACAAAATGGGCAGCCGGTCCAATTAGGTGCGGCGTCATGAACAAGAGTCCAGACCGGCTGGGCATTGTGACATTTCCCCAATACGTGACCGTCGGTATCGGTGAGTGCGACCGCCACACTCATGGTTCGACCGTACGTCGTCAGAATTTCGCCCCAGGCGTCCAGATCTAGCAAATCGGCGCGCAGCCTGGGCGACAGATCCACTGCGTCACCTTTATCTGCGAGGCTATTCTCGATGGAGCTAGTTATCGGAATCGCAAGGGGCGGCAATTCGAATGAGTCAGTTCGTCCACGGCCCTGCGCCCTCATTGTCTATCCTGTATTGCTGTTGGGCCATTCATTTTCTTTGGGAGAGATAACCTAGTGGGGGCTCTACTCAAGAGACTGGAGTAGCTCTGCAGCGGCAAGGCTTGGTCTAGGTCTTTTTCTAGCGGTATGAGAGAAATCCCTCCTGGTCCGATCTCGAACTCGCGAGTTTCAAATGAATGTTTACTCCCTCGCGCCTTGACTACCGACATGCATCGGTGAAGCGAGTTGTTGATTTCCACCAAGCTCATCAGAATGAGGTTATCCACGATGGAGCTGACCGGGAAATCCGGCATATAAGATGAGATTCCCAGGAACTCCGGATTCTCATAATTGAAGAACGTAGTCATCAGCCGCTGCTTGCTATAGGCTACGATGGCGTGAAAGAAGTCTCTATAGACGCCGGTTTCTCCGATGGCAGTGCTATAACTTGTCATCCCGTCGATTACCATTCGTTGTACGTCACGCTCTTCGATGAGTTGGACAATACGTGCATAGTGTGCATCAATATCCAACTCTTGAGGACTTTCGAACATGATCTGAATCGTTCCGTCGGCGATCTGCTCTTCGAGGTTGAGTCCCAGAGTCTGCGCATTACGGATGATTTGTGCTGGATGTTCATCCAAGGACACGAGCAATCCCCTCGTTCCTTGTTTTAGCGCTCCTTCCCGCAGAATTTGCGTTCCCAGCACGGTCTTTCCCACTCCCGAAACCCCAACCACCATCGTCGTGGATCCGTCAAAAATGCCGCCGCCAATAAGGGTATCTACAGCCTCAACCCCGATGACTGATCGCTTGGCACTGGAAGTGGGTTGTTGCACAGAACAGGGCCGCAAAGGCGCCTGGACCCGCCGAAACACCTCGAGGCCGTGACCCCCGGTGATGCGCAGCGTATGCTCTCCGGGTTCATAATCCTGGCCTCGGCTTTTCACAATTTCCAAGGAGCGGCGAACACGGCGGCCGCGCCTTTCCCGATTTAACTGGATAACCGTATCGGCGAGAAAGTCGGTCGCTTCTACGGTAGAAACCGAGCAACTGGCGCAGCCACTCTCGATCGAAAACATTGTAGTAAGATTCTCCCTGTTCGACGACTCGATCAATTGCTGCAACAACTCGCGGAACGCACCACGTGGAGCGTCGATAACGCTCAGGGCAGGGTCTAACAATCCGATGCCATCCACGAAGATCCGCTGGGCACGAATCTCCTTGGCGGTTTCGAGCAGCAGACTGCTCGGCGAACGTAATTCCTGCTCGAACACCTGCGGACTTGTAAAGATGATTTGCAGCTTCCTCTGTTCCTGCATTTCATTCAGATCCCATCCGAATTCGGCGGCGTCTCGGATGAGCTTCTCGGGGCTTGTCTCAAACACCACGATCAGCCCAGGCTCGCCATACAAGGCAATCCCGCGATAGATAAATTCCACACCCATCAGAGTCTTTCCGCTTCCGGTCACGCCCTGCAGCAGAATCACATTGGTCCTTGGAATTCCTCCCAGCAGGATAGTGTCGAGACCCCTAATTCCCGTCTTAATCAGACCGCCTTCAGACATAAACAGTCCTTTCACTTATGCGATCGAGCTAATTGTTCTTTGTGGGCGACTCTATTTGGATGGGCATCAAGAGTTTCATCAACAGCAGCCTCCCGGCACGACTCCCCGACATACCGACGAGTTGTCGAATGCAGCGCCGCTGTTCGACAATCAACGAAGCGAATACTCTGTGAATACGTGTTCCCTGAGGTGGCCCTACACGCTCGATGAGCTCGCGGTTTTCGAGGTGGTCAAGCGCGGCGGCAACTAGCGTTTTTTCATAGCCGATAAGCCGTGCAATCCGGTCGGTGCTGGTGAGACATGGTCCGTGGCGGTATACGAATACGAACATATCCCACTCGCTAAGCGAGGAAACGCCGATGGTTTCCAGACAACTGTGGAGTAGTATTTCGGAGTCCGTTCCACGCTCGATGATGAATGTTTCGTAGAACGGCACATCGCTCTCCTCCAACACTCATAGCACGTGACGAAGGAGGAAATCTGTACAAAAAGGAACAGGTCTACGATTTCGGCTGATTCCTAACAATCGGGCGAAATCCACACCTACATTGTTGGCAAATGGATGGCTCAAACACTGCGGAATAAGCAACACACCATCGTGAATCGGCCGTGGCGGGCCATCGCTGGTGACTTAGCAGAGATTGCCAGCACGATCGGACTTGATGACGACCGATGTAATATCGTCATCCTGGAGATTGCCTTGCACAAACTCTCGTGTCGCATGGTAGATACCATCTGCAATATTCAACGCCGAATTGTGGCGGAGATTGCGAATCTGATCAAGCACGCGCTGGGTGCCAAATTCGTGGCCATCGGGCCTGGTGGACTCGGTGACCCCATCGGTTAGAAACACTGCGATCTCTCCTGGATTGAGGCTAATTGGCTCCTGCAGCGAGAACTTGCTCCCAGGAAATAGGCCGAGGGGCGGCCCGGTACTGTCCAGCGTGCATTTCACTTCGCCGGAGTCGAGGAATACCAGGCCCGGGACGTGGCCGGCGCTTGCGTATGACAGAGTGCGATGCCTGGGATTCAATCGCGCCAAAAAGAGGGTAACGAAGTGACCATGTTCGAGATCTTTCAGCAGCATTTTGTTGGCGTGAACCAGTATTTCGTCCAACTCCAACTGCATGGCGGCAAAGCAGCGCACATAGGCTCGAGTGAGCGCCATGACCAATGCGGAGCTGAAGCCATGACCTTTGGCATCGGCAACGGCAATCACAAGAGAGCCATCGGCCATGGAGATGAAATCGAAGTAGTCGCCGCCGGTTTCGTCGGCCGGGTAAACGGACGCGCCAATGTCAAAGCCCGATATCGCGGGTGGGGCGGCGTACAAGCGCTGCTGCACAGCACGAGCCAGGTGCAATTGGAATTCCTGCTCCTGCTTCTTCCGCGACTCGGTGATGTCTTGAGATACCGAGACAAAGTGAATCAGACGTCCGGACTTGTCGCGCATCGACGTGATGGTTTGTTGGGCCCAATAGAGTTCACCAGTCTTTTTGCGATTGATGACCATTCCCTTAAATGGGAGACCCTGAGCAAGCCGCGCCCACATCTGCCGGTAAAACTCCGCATCGTGTAGGCCCGACTTAAGAATTCGCGGGGTCTTTCCCACGGCTTCCTCTCGGCCATAGCCGGACGTCACCTCGAAGGCTGGATTCACATATTGGATGACGCCTTGAGTATTGGTCAGTATCACGCTGTCGGCGGTCTGCTCCACAACCCGGGAAAGCAGGAGGGAGGATTGGATTGCCTCGCGGTTTGGCGCAAGATCACCAGACATCAGATACTCCCGCGAAAGCCGTTGTCTCTGGACACGCACTCCAGCGTCCCATGGTCACCTCTTTAGGTTCTACTCAGCAGTCGTGACGCTAAAGGAGAGAGGATGGCCCTGATTCACTTCAGAGCCTCCCAACACTAGAAGTGGTCTCATAAATAAGTCTGGATCACCTGAAACGCAAGAATTTACCACGCCCCACCTTATTTATGAGAACAGTTCTAGCTAGAGGTGAGCTTGCCGCACCCGTATGGTTGTTTACGACGGCAGAGCCACAGCTGGCAAGTTACTCGGAAGTGCTGCGCGGATCACAGCCAATAACTCGCGGTTGTCCGCAGGCTTCTGGAAGAAAGCGGTTGCTCCCGCCTGCAGCGTTTTCTGTTCGTTAAAGTCGGCGCTTCGGGCGGTTAGCACAACCACCGGAATGCTCGACAGAGTGTCGCTCTCTTGCAACCGCTTTAGAACCGCAAAGCCGTCTCCGGCTGGCAGTCCGAGGTCGAGAATAATAAGACCGGGGTGCTCCTTCTGCGCCATTGCGATCGCAGAATAGCCATCCGAGGCCGACACGGTGTCATAATCATTGGCCCGCAAACGTGTTCTGAGTCCATGCCTCAGGTTAGGGTCGTCGTCGACTATCAGGATTTTTGCTCGCTCCATTTGAATCCTCCATTTTCAAGATCACACCACGAGGCGGAGGCGTCAAGGTTCCCCGTGTGCATGAGGCTTCAGTAATTGATCCTTCGGTCCACAGCCAACACCGCGGTGGGGGAATTACGGCACAGTTGCGAGTTTGTGCTCACGGCGGGGAGACGTGTTTGGCCCAGGATCCTAGCGACCGGGGTTTGTGAAAAAACGAAGTCCGAAAGAATGCTTCCTGCGGACACATCCGCCTCGGCGGAGCCGGTATTGAAGCCAACGGCACCGCAGAAGCGCAACCGGGACTATGGCACGCCGAGCGCAACTGTCCGAGATGCGGCAAGAGATGGGAAGTCCCGAAGTACGAGGGCAGGATCAAGCACGATTTCAGACGGAGCGCGGCGCACGAAGTGTGGAGGGCACGGTCTACTGTCGATGAGTTCATGGAAGTGACCGGCCATGCGACGGCTGCCATGTTCAAGCGGTATGCCGATCTATTCAGTGAGGACGAACGGAGAACGACGCAGCGGAAAGTACAGGAACGGCGACGCTTGTGGCGTGATGAACAAATCGCTACCACGCTGGTGCCTGGAGGGGCGTTATCAAACTAAAAACGGACAAAACGCGGACAAATCCAAGAAGGCCGCTTACTAGGTCGGCCCCAAGTTTATGATTGCGTTGGTTGCGGGGGGTGGATTTGAACCACCGACCTTTGGGTTATGAGCCCAACGAGCTACCAGACTGCTCCACCCCGCAGTCAAAGAATACCACACTGCGGTGTGGAGAAGCCGAACTCTCGCTCTTGCGCTTCGCGGATTTCAGAACACTACCAAACTCTCCGACACGATGGCCCGGCCCGTGCCAGCGATTCAGCTTCTTGCGCTCACAAGCATCCTCGATTTTTTGGATCGATCGCTTCTCGACCAGTTTGCCCCTCCAGAATCTGCAGCCCCAGTCCGAACCAAGCGATACATTTTTACCCTTTATGAAGCGTATTCCGGAGAAGTCTCTCCAGGGTACTCTGGCGCCACGAGCGGAGTGAAAGCGCTTCTGTGGACGCTCCCGGCTGCGTACAATGGCCTTGTACTACGAGCCTCTTTGCATCGGATCGCATGAGCCTTCAGACTCTAAACGACATTTTGCTGGTGGTCTGCAAGAACCGGCGTGAGCGCGTCATGCTGCAAAAGCGCGCCTCTGGCTGGGTGCCAATCTCCTCCGCGGAGATTTACCGTAACGTTGTGGGCGTCGCGCGAGCCCTAGAATCGTGGGGCATCGACCACGGCGATCGCGTCGCCATCCTCAGCGAAAACCGCCCGGAGTGGACGATTACCGATTTCGCCGCGCTCGCGCTGGGTGCGGTCACGGTCCCGATTTATTCCACGCAGACGGCCGACCAGACTTCCTACATCCTCAACGACTCCGGAGCGCGCGTCATCGCCGTGTCTACGAAGAGCCAACTGGAAAAGATCCTCGCTATCCAGCGCCACACGGCCCTGGAGCGGATCATCGTCATGGACGCGGTCGAAACCGCGCACGCCGTCCCCATGTCGCAACTGATGCTGCCAGGGCCGCCCGGGCTTGATCCGGAGATTGGCGATGCGCCATTCGATGCCCGCTCGCGCGCGATTCTGCCCGACGACCTTGCTACCATCATTTACACCTCAGGCACGACCGGCACTCCGAAGGGGGTGATGTTGACCCACGGCAACATGGCGTCGAACATCGCATCTTCAATGGAGGGATTCGGCTTCGGCACCAAAGATGAAGTCAGCGTATCGTTTCTGCCACTTTCCCATGTGACGGCACGGCATGTGGATTTTGCGCTGCTCTACCGCGGGGTGGCGCTGGCGTATTGTCCCGACATTGCGCGACTGCCGCAGGTTCTGACGGAAGTGCGGCCCAACATCTTTATCGCCGTGCCGCGTGTGTACGAGAAGATTCGCCAACAGGTCATCCTCAAGACCTCGGGTTTTCCCAAGAGCGCTATCTATCGCTGGGCGTTGGCAGTCGGGCGCGATCACCGCGCCGAGACTCTGGCCGGGATTAGCCCGGCGGCAATCTCTTGGAAGATGCGAATCGCCGACTGGCTCGTCTTCTCCAAAGTGCGCTCCGGCATGGGCGGCGAGGCGGAAGAGTTCATCTCCGGAGGCGCGCCTCTGGGCCGCGAACTAGCCGAGTGGTATGCCGATATCGGCATACCGATTCACGAGGGATACGGCCTCACGGAGACTTCGCCGGTCATCGCCGTGAACACGCCCCGCTCCCACAAACTCGGCACCGTCGGCAAGCCGCTGCCCAACGTGGAAGTGCGGATTGCCAGCGACGGCGAGGTCCTGGTGCGCGGGCCCTCCATATTCAAGGGCTATTGGAACCGTCCCGACGAAACGCGAGCGGCGTTCGTCGATGGCTGGTTCAAGACCGGCGACATCGGGCAACTCGACGCCGATGGATTTCTTTCCATCACCGATCGCAAGAAGGATCTGATCAAGACTTCCGGCGGCAAGTTCATCGCGCCGCAGCCGATCGAGAACTCGCTGAAGCTGAACTCGCTCATCGGCACCGCCGTGGTGCTGGGCGACCGCCGGAAATTTCCTGCCTTGCTGATCGCGCCGCACTTTCCTGTTCTGGAAGATTGGGCGCGGGCCAATCAGGTTCCCTTCGCTACGCGCGAAGAACTCGTCGCCAACCCTAAAGTACAAGCGCTTTATGAAGGCATTGTGGAAGAAATGAACCAGAACCTGGCGCGCTTCGAGCGTTTGAAACGTGTACTGCTGGTGCCCGAAGAGTTCTCGGCCGCCGATGGAACCATGACTCATACCTTCAAGGTCCGTCGACGCGGAATCGAGGAGCGCTACCGGACCCAGATCGAAGACATGTACGCCAAGGCGGAACTAGCCGGAAGCTGAGCCACTAGATCTCCGGGCATCATCCCCGGCCCGACTGCCCTGAGGGCACGACCAACGTCGCTCCACTATCTGGTGGCCCGCTGGAGTCGTACAATGAAACCCATGACGGACTCATTCCTTATCGCTGGCAGGCAATTCCGTTCCCGCTTGATCGTTGGGACGGGCAAATACAAATCGTTTCAGGAAACCGCCCGCGCGCTCGAAGCGAGCGGCGCCGATATGGTGACCGTGGCCGTGCGCCGGGTGAATCTCGACCGCAGCAAGGAATCGCTGCTGGATTATATCGATACTCATAAATACTTCCTGCTGCCGAACACCGCCGGATGTTATACCGCCGACGATACGATCCGCACCGCACGACTCGCGCGCGAGGTCGGGCTCTCCGACTGGATCAAGCTCGAGGTGATTGGCGATCAAGCCACGCTCTATCCCGATGTGCAGGCGACGCTCGAAGCGACAGGCGTCCTGGCAAAAGAAGGATTCACGGTGCTGGCCTACACCTCCGACGACATCGTGTACGCCAAGCGTCTCGTCGATGCCGGAGCCGCAGCCGTGATGCCCCTGGGCGCGCCCATCGGCAGCGGGCTCGGAATTCAGAACACAGCCAACCTGCGCATCCTGCGCGAGATGATCACGGGAGTTCCGCTGATTGTGGACGCGGGTGTGGGCACGGCATCCGACGCAGCGATTGCCATGGAACTCGGTTACGACGCGGTGCTCATGAACACGGGTATCGCGGGCGCGCAAGAGCCGGTGCTGATGGCGGAAGCAATGAAGCACGCAGTGCTCGCAGGACGGCAGGCTTACTTGGCAGGGCGCATGCCGCGGAAGCTCTATGCTACCGCCAGTTCGCCGCTTGAAGGAGTAGTGCGGTGACGCTGCCGCTGCCGCTTGCTGCTAGCGGGTCTGGGCTGAGAAAAAATAAAAGTTCGAACCATTAGAATCATTGGTTTACGGAAAAATTCCTGGCAGATCTTTGAATTGAAAGGACTTATTCGTAAAATATTCCGGAATAAGGACTTAGCTTCTCTTCATTAACCGCGAGATCTTCGGCTTTCGATCTTCTACCACCGTCTCTGCTCGGCCGGGCGGGGACGCCCGGCGATTCCACTGGTCGATTCTTAGATTTCTTACTCCCTACTTCTAGTATATCAAGTTCGAGTGGGTGATTTGGACATCGTTTTCTACTTTATTTCCCTCGCGTTCTCAAGGACTTAGCGGGACAATCACGACAAGAGGGGCTTGACACCACTTTCTAAA
>Ga0187855_10001814_pt1 | contig 16503 bp, 13 predicted proteins | sample June2016WEW_8_10_2_FD_132969 | JGI IMG/M metagenome (GOLD analysis project Ga0187855, IMG submission 132969) | Peatland microbial communities from SPRUCE experiment site at the Marcell Experimental Forest, Minnesota, USA - June2016WEW_8_10 | ecosystem: Environmental > Terrestrial > Soil >...
ATTCCAGAACTCGGAGACGTTTCGCACCGCCCAGTAGATGCACTCGGGGCCAAGATAGAGCCAGGGAGAAGCCATCTTGGGATACGAGGCGGGGTAGGGCTCGATCGCGTAGCCGCGCATCGAACCATCGGCACGCACATAGGTCGGCGTATACACATTCAGTCCCACGAAATCGAGACGGCTGCCGATGGCCTTCATATCGCCGGGCTCGACATGGGGCGCATTCGCGCCCTCGTGCTCGAGGTAACTGTCGATGTACCGGCCCTCGAGCAGCGCGGTCAGGAAGGGTGCGTTTTCTTCGCGGGTTGCCCGCCGCGCCGCCTCCATGTTGGCGCGATCCTCGATGACGGGCACATAGACCTTGGCATTTTCTGCCAGCCCCACCTGCGCCGCAGGCGCATTGGCGCGAATCGCCTCCACGCCGAGGCCATGGGCGAGAATGCCGTGGTGGCGGATCTGGTTTACCTGGGCCGCCGGCAGCCGCAATCCAGGAGCAAACTGGCCGACCTGGTAGCCGAGGTCGGTAAAGCAGGCGAACTCGTTCGTGGTCATGAAATGCTGGACACGATCGGCCAATTGCCGCGCCACGTAGGCTGCATAGTCTGCGAAGGCCAACGCCGTATCCCGCGACTGCCAGCCGCCCGGCAACGCCGCGGGCAGATCCCAGTGAAACAGGGTGACGTAGGGAGTAATCTTGCCAGCCGACAACTCGTCGAGCACGCGCTTGTAATAGTCCAGGCCGTCCGGATTGGGCTGGCCTTTGCCGTCAGGGAATATCCGCGCCCAGGCGATCGACATACGGTACGCGCCGACACCGAGATTTTTCAGCAGCCCGACGTCCTCTTTGTACAGGTGATAGGAGTCGTCGGCCACATCGCCTGTCTCTCCGTTGTGGGTTTTGCCCGGCGTGTGCGAAAAGATGTCCCAGTTAGAGGGCTTGCGCCCACCCTCATTCACGCCGCCTTCTATTTGATACGCAGCCGTCGCGCAACCCCACACGAATCCCTGCGGAAATTGCCGGTCAGCGGAGCTAGGCCGCGGGGAAGGTTGTGCGAGCGCAATCTCGGGCAGTCCCATCCCGGCCAGAGCTGCAGTCGCAACTGCAGTTTTTCCAAATTCACGGCGGGTGAAGCTCTTCATGGCAGATATTCCTTTGGGTTCCTTACCACTGTAAATTGCAAGGCGCTGCACTGACGGAATTTTCGCGCCGAAGCGAGATTCTAGCCTCGGCCCTGGTTAGAAATAAGGGGCCGCTGCTGTCCGCGCCGCGGCCTCTTATTGCGCGCCGGTTGCCTTGTAAACCACGCCGGCTTTCATGACGAACTTCACATCCTGCAGCAGCTTCACGTCCTTTAGCGGGTCGCCGTCGACGGCGATCACGTCGGCCCACTTGCCCGCATCCAGCGATCCCACGCGATCGCTCCAGCCCATCAGGTCGGCCGCATTGATGGTCGCAGTCTGAATCGCCTCCAGCGGCGTCATGCCCAGGTCGCGTACATATACCTCAACCTCGTGCGCGTTCAGCCCATGCGGGTACACGGCCGCGTCGGTGCCAAGCGCGATCTTCACGCCAGATTCGTACGCATGCCTGATGTTCTTCTTGGCCACGGCGCTCACATCAATCATCTTCTGCTGCGAGTATGCGGGCAAATGCCCGTATTGCACCATCCAGTCTTCGAGATAGAGGGTGGGCACGAGGTAAGTGCCGTTCTTTTTCATCATCGCGATACCCGCGTCGTCAATGTAGCTGCCGTGCTCGATGGAGTCGACGCCGGCTTCACTGGCCCAGAGGATGCCCTGCGTGCCGTGCGCATGCGCAGCCACCTTTCGGCCCAGACGATGGGCATCGGCCACCATCGCTTGCATCTCCTCAAGCGTGAACTGAGAGGCCTGCGGATCGTCGCCCTTCGAAAGCACGCCGCCCGTCGCGCAGATCTTGATCAGGTCCGCGCCGTACTTGATGTTTTCGCGGACCTTATGCTGTACCGCGGGAATGCCGTCGGCCACACCGTCGCCGACGGAGTGATACCGATAAGGCAGCAGGTTGTCATCGCAGTGACCGCCGGTGATGCCGATCAGCGGGCCGGAGACCTGCATGTGGGGCCCCGGAACCTGGCCGGCATTGATGGCGTCGCGGAGATCGACGTCGACAAAGCCCGAGGCGCCAACGTTTCGCACGCTGGTAAAGCCGGCCATCAGCGTCACGCGGGCATTGGCTACGCCGTTGATTGCGTCTCGCGCATCGGTCTCGGTAATGCGGCTCAGAGGATCGAAGTTGGTAGTCATGGTCAGGTGCGTATGCACATCGATGAGGCCAGGGAGCACCGTCAACGATCCCAGGTCGATCACCTTGTCGTCCGCGGCCGCAGGCGTCGATGGGGTTGGCGCAATCGACACGATGCGGTCGCCGCTCACTACGATGGTTTGTGCGTCGAGAATCTTGCCGGCACGCACATCGAGAAGATGTGCTGCCCGCACCAGCGTCCGCGGCGCCGGCGCGCTGCCCTGCGCTACGGCCATTGTGCTTCGGTACGACGAGAATCCAACCGCTAACAGGGCTAGAGCTGCAGCGAATGGGAACCATCTGCAAACTTGCATGAGCCGCCTCTTCGGAGAGGAATTGAAAACACGCAAATTGTAACAACGAAGCCCCGCGGGGCATTGCTTCGCGCGCAAACGAAGCCGGGCTTTGCCAGATGCAGCGCGCCGTGTAAATCTCCCGTTAATTCATTTCTTCGCCCATTGACTCCGATCTCCGGCGAGGCTAGGTTCACAGGAATGAGTGAACCGGACTTCGACCAACTTCTCACGAACTATCGATCGGCGGTGGATCGCTGGGTTGATGCGATCCGCGCCGAAGAGTCCCTGGCGACGCAAGACCACTCGATGGTAGCCATGGAGCTGTGGGACGATGCTGGCTTTAAGCTCCACGACGCGGAGTTGGTAGCCAAAAAAGCGCGCGACGCGTACAAGAACGCGCTGCGGAAAAAGAACTACGGGTTCTAAGCCGCGCAAGAAAAAGGCCGCAGCCCCTTGATCGGCTGCGGCCCTCTTGTGACTGAGTTGCCTGCGAATGTCGGGTGCGCGAAGCGCGGCTGCCCGACCGCAGGTGGCTACATCTCTTTCACGCCTTCGACAAACGCCTTGAGCTTGCGGCTGCGGCTCGGATGACGCAGCTTGCGCAGCGCCTTGGCTTCGATCTGCCGGATGCGCTCGCGTGTGACCTGGAAGCTCTGGCCGACCTCTTCGAGCGTGTGCTCCGAGCCGTCTTCGAGGCCGAAGCGCATCTTGATCACGCGCTCTTCGCGAGGAGTAAGCGTACGCAGAACCTGCGAAGTATATTCCTTCAGATTCACGCCAATCACCGCCTCCGAAGGCGAGACCGCCTGGCGATCTTCAATGAAGTCGCCCAGGTGCGAGTCTTCCTCTTCGCCTATGGGCGTCTCCAGCGAGATGGGCTCCTGCGCGATCTTCAGTACCTTGCGTACCTTGGCCACGGGGATGTCCATGCGACGCGCAATCTCTTCGCTCGAGGGTTCGCGACCCAGCTCCTGCACCAACTGGCGGCTGGTGCGGATGAGCTTGTTGATTGTCTCGATCATGTGCACAGGTATACGAATGGTCCGCGCCTGGTCGGCAATGGCGCGTGTAATCGCCTGGCGGATCCACCACGTCGCGTAGGTGGAGAATTTGTAGCCGCGCCGGTACTCGAACTTGTCCACCGCTTTCATCAGGCCGATATTACCTTCCTGGATCAGGTCGAGGAACTGCAATCCGCGGTTGGTGTACTTTTTGGCGATCGAGACGACCAGTCGCAGGTTGGCCTCGATCAGCTCACGCTTGGCCTGTTCGGCGTCCATGTCGCCCTGGATCATCTCGCGCTGCGTGCGCTTCAGCTCCACGATCGATACGCCGGCGTCGCCTTCGATTTTTTCCAGATCCGTCCGGCAATTCTTCTGCTGGCGCCGGTATTCCTTTTTCAGCTCCTCGCTCTTCGAGGATTCATGCTTCTGCTCGAGCGAACGAATCTGCCGCTCCAGGGTGCGCATCGTGTCGACGGTCTTATTGACCTTGTCGAGCAGGCGCTTGCGTTCCAGGGGCGTGTACTTCAGCTCGCGCACGATGCGCGACACGTGTACTTTTTCGCGGGCGATCGCCCAGCGCAGCCGTCGCGCTTCTTTCACTTTGGCCTTGTTGCCCGGCGCGATGGCGGCCTGCTTCTCTTCAAGCTGAGCGATCTTCTTCTGGTGTTTCACCAGCGTGTCGGTGCGTGCGACGGTGGCCTTCACGCGAACCTGCACCACCTCTTCGGTCAGCTCTTCTTCGTCGAAGATCACCACTTCTTTTACGTTGCGCACGCCGCGCTTCAGGTCCTCGCCCAGCGCCGCAATCTCGCGAATCACGATCGGCGAGCGCGAAATCGCCTTGAGCACGCGCATCTGGCCTCGCTCGATACGCTTGGCGATCTCCACTTCGCCTTCCCGTGTGAGCAGCGGCACCGTGCCCATTTCGCGCAGGTACATGCGCACCGGATCGTTGGTCTTTTCCAGTGTGCCCGGCGTCAGATCCAGTTCGACGTCTTCGCCCTCTTCCAGCTCGAAATCCTTGTCGCTTGGAAATTTGGGGGCATCGAGCAGATCGATGCCCTGACCACTGATAGTGGTCATCAAATCGTCCAGATCGTCGGCCGTTCCGATCTCATCCGGCAGAACGTCGTTTACGTCGCCGTACGTCAGGTAGCCCTTCTCCTTGCCGGTCTCGATCAGCCCCTGAACATCCTCTTCAAATTTGTTTTCGTCAATCGCCAATTCAATCCTGCTCTCTTCGGCAAAACGCATCCGCGCCTTGCGCATTGCTCGATGTCATCTCGGCCTTCGCCGCACTCGGGAACGGGTAGGTGATCCGCTCGGCCGGAGGCACTTTGTCACGGTCTGCCGCACTCCAGTGGTTGGCGCCCGTCGCATCGCAATCCGGCCCGCTAATTCCGGTTCCAGACGCACGAAAACAGGACTCCTACCCAAGAGTCCTCACTCCGTGCACACCACCGCGCTTCCCGCTCAAGCGGCGAAAATATTTCCTCGGAACAGGATGGCAGCGCTTCAGGTTTCGCCTGGGTCGCCCGCGAGCCGCAGCTCATGTGTGGGGCAAAGGGGCGCGCATCCTCACTGAGATCAATAGATTACCACAAGCTTGCTGGCCCGCGCCAGCACCATTTCGGCGGAACGGTCAGCACCAGATTCCGTCGCAGCCCTCCAAGCCCGAAATTCCCAGCCTTCCACTCCTGCTTCCATCTATTTAGACGCCGCAAACCCCCGATCCGACTCGGACTTCAGGCACTTCGGTCACGGACGAGCCGACGCCGTAAACCCTCACTCACGGATCTTGTGGCCCTGTAGTTGCCTCAGGGTCCGGTCCAGTTCCAACTTCTGCTGGGTCAAGGTTGCCAAGGCAGGGTCATCTCCGAGGCGCTCGGCATCGGCGATTTGCGCCCGCAAGTCGCGGAGCTGGCCCTCGATTGCGCGCTCCTGGACCTCCTGCATCGCGCCTTCGACTTCAGTGTCCTCGACGGGCCTTCTCTCGTCGAGCAACACTTCAGCCAGCAGCGCTTTTTGGCTCGGGTCAGGCACCACCTCCATCGGATCGTTGGCTTCGCGCACCGCCAGTGCCTGCATGGCCGGGAACGAGGCAAGATGCTCAAACCAGGAGGGCTGTTCCTGAATGGCTTTTGCGGCTAGATGGCGTGCGTAGGCACTCTCAATTTCCGTGCTGGCGAGGGCGCGAAGCAATACTCGCTCGACTTCGGTCAGTGCCGCGGGCCTGACTTCGACACGGTCGCGGCGGCGGAGCGCCGCCTGCCGTAGCTCTTCGCGCATGACTGACGAGCCGATGCCGAGTTTCTGCGCGGCGTCGGCGGCGAATTGCTCGCGCGCCAGCGTCTCAGGAATGCGCCGGATGTGGGGCAGAAGAAAGTTCATTGCCTTCTGCTTCTGCTCCGCGCTTCCGCCGGGAAACAAGTGCTGAGCGCGCTCGATCAGGTAATCGGCCTGGCGTCGAGCCCCGCGCAGTGCGTCCTTGTAGGCCTCCACGCCGCGCTCGCGTACAAACCGGTCGGGATCGAGTCCGCCGTCGAGCGTGACAATCTTGATCGCAAAACCCTCTTCAGTGAGCAGCGCGATCGACTTCTCCGCGGCATTCGCGCCGGCCGCGTCAGGATCGAAGTTCACGATCACGTTCGAGGTGTGCCGCTTGAGAATCGCCACCTGCTGCTCGGTGAAGGCCGTCCCGCTGGTCGCGATCACATTCTGAATGCCGGCCAGAAACACGCTGATGCAATCCATTTGCCCCTCGACCAGCAGTGCAAATTCAAGCGCGCGGATCGCCGGCTTGGCCTTGTCGAGATTGAACAGGACTTGGCCCTTTGTATAGAGCGGGGTCTCGGGAGAATTGATGTACTTGGCACCGGCCTTCTCGCCGGTCTCGAGAGCGCGCGCGGTGAATGCAATCACGCGCCCGCTTTCGCTCGAGATGGGAAACGTGACCCGTTTGCGAAACCGGTCGTAGAGCCGGCCGTGGCCGCCGTCTTCCTGCTCTTTCGAGCCGAAAAGGCCGCAGGCGCGGAGAGTGGCTTCGTCAGCCATGCCGCTCAGCTTGTCGCGCAACGCGTTGAAGCTGTCGGGCGCGTAGCCGATTCTAAACTTCCTGATTCCCTCCTCCGAAAGTCCGCGACCTGCAAGGTATTCGCGCGCCAAGGCGCCTCCGGGCGAGCGCAACTGCTCTTCGAACCAGGCCGCGGCGGCTTCATGCAAATCGAGAAGCCTGCTTCGCAGCCGTGCCCCAGCGGCTTCTTCCGGCGACGAATACTCCCGCTTGGGCAGCGGGATCCCACACTTCTGCGCGACGCTTCGCACGGCTTCGGGGAAGGAAACGTTCTCGATCTTGCCGACGAACGAAAATACATCTCCAGAAACCCCGCAGCCGAAGCAGTGGTAGAACTGCCGCACCGCATGCACGCTGAACGACGGCGTTTTCTCCTTGTGGAATGGGCAGAGCCCCGAGTAGTTCTGGGCTCCCGTTTTGCGCAGGCGGATGTAGCTCTCGATCACCTTGACGATGTCGGCCTGCTGCTTAACGGATTGGGCAAAATCCTGCATGAATGGTCCAAATTGAGAATACGGTCCGGGTCGACCCTTGGGTGGGTGGATAATCGCCCCGAGTTATCGCTACGGGAGCGCGGTTGCACAAAATTTGGTGCGATATTGAAAATACTTGTTGCAACGAACATATCTCCCGAGCATCCAAAGCTCTGTAGCATCCAAGTTTAAAAGGAGCAAAAACCGCGATGACGCCAACTGAACCCGCCACTGCCGCCACCACTACCTGGAACCTCGATCCGGCACACTCGTCCGCCGAGTTCAAGGTCAAACACATGATGATTGCCAACGTGAAAGGCAGCTTCTCAGGCCTTTCGGGGGTGTTAACCGAGCACGCCACAGACTCGACGCTCTCTTCCGTCGTGGCCTCGGTCCCTGTAGCTACCCTCTCGACCGGAGACGCGCAGCGCGACGGGCACCTGAAGAGCGCTGACTTCTTCGATGCGGAGAAGTATCCCGCCCTGAGCTTCAAGTCCACCAGGGTTGTGAAGGAGGTCGAAGGGGAGTACAAGGTGACCGGCGACCTGACCATTCACGGCGTCACCAAGCCGGCGACTTTCGCCGTCGAGGGCCCCAGTGCTCCAGGCAAAGACCCCTGGGGCAACACGCGCATCGGTCTCTCTGCCACCACCAAGATCAATCGCAAGGACTTTGGCCTCGCCTGGAACGCGGCACTTGAGAGCGGCGGGTTCCTGGTGGGCGATGAAGTCGCCATCACGCTCGAGGTTCAATTCATCAAGGCAGCGTAATCAGCCAGGTCGATGGCTGCAGATGCTGGCGGCAGCTAACGATCGGCTGCCGCCTCACCTCCGAAGCGAGGGATGCGAATTACCTGTTGCAACGAATATCTTCTCAACGCATCAAATCGTAGTACGCGCGCACCGGAATCGGGCACGCCCGCAACTCACTGGGCGCTGCCCGGCGGCCTTCCCACCCGGAATCAGTCATGCCGGAAGCAACCAATCCCGGTCCGCTCGCCCCGGAGGTCCATCATGTCACTCAGAGCCGTAAAAGAGATTTACCAAACCAAGCCCACCATTGAGGGCGCGGGCGTCAAGCTTCAACGCGCTTTCGGATTTGGCAAAACACACGAGTTCGACCCATTCTTGCTGCTCGACGACTTTCGCAACGACAACCCCGCCGACTATCTCGCCGGTTTTCCCTGGCATCCCCACCGCGGCATCGAAACCATCACCTATGTTCTCGCCGGCGAAGTGGCGCACGGCGACAGTCTGGGCAATAAGGGCCGCATGACCGAGGGCGATGTGCAGTGGATGACCGCGGGCAGCGGCATCCTGCACCAGGAAATGCCGAAGGGCGACGCCAAGGGACGAATGCATGGGTTCCAGCTTTGGGCCAACCTGCCTGCGCATCTGAAGATGACCGATCCGCGCTATCAGGACATTCCGTCCGCGGCCATTCCCGAAGTGACCGAGGACGACGGCACCAAGGCACGCATCATTTGTGGGGAGTTCTGGGGAAAGACCGGCCCGGTCGAGGGTGTCGCGACAGAATCCAGTGTGGCAGCTAGGTATATCGACATCTCCGTCGCCCCATTCAAGCGCAGGGCCATCAAAGTCGAGACCACGCGCAACGCATTTGCCTATGTCTTCGCAGGCTCGGGAACCTTCCGCGACGCATCGACCCCGCAGGCCGTGCTCACCGAGTCGGCAGTCGATCCAAACGCAGAGCCGGTTTACGACGCAAAGAACCACTCGCTGGTGCTCTTCGATCGCGGCGATGAGATCGTGGTGCGGGCCGGTCCCGAGGGCATCCGCTTCCTGCTTGTTTCGGGTAAGCCGCTCGAAGAGCCTGTGGCATGGTACGGCCCGATCGTGATGAACACGCAGGCCGAATTAAGCCAGGCCATGAGCGAACTGCAAAACGGCACGTTCATCCGCCACGGATAACCCGGCACCCCTCAGGCGGAATAGGGCTCATTCTTTCACTCTTCAATGCCAGCTGGAGCCCAAATCGCCGAGGGAATATCTAATGAACGACACCCCAACCATCTGGGACGAATTGTTGGGACCTCAGCCACGCATACCCCTCAAGGTGGACCATCGAGCGGCGGCGCTCGCCTTTCGCCGCCGATGCGCTCTTGATAAACTAACTGATGTCGCGTTGTAGGCGCGTAGCTCAGTTGGTTAGAGCGCTTCCTTGACACGGAAGAGGTCGCTGGTTCGAATCCAGTCGTGCCTACCATTTATTTTCAACAACTTACGTCCATGCTGAGTGGAAGGCCTTTCGATTTTCGCCTGTAAAACGTCGCCTGTATCCGTTTTCGCCCCCTCTACAACCTATTGCACGGTCCGCGATCCGGGCTTTAATGCCCGCATCATCGAGTCCTGAGCGGCCATCATCGACGCATTCACATGGTGCGCGTAGAGCCCCAGCGTGGTCGTGACGTTGGCGTGCCGCAGCAACCCTTGAACCGTCTTCACGTCGTTCCCTGATTGACGAGCCAACTAGCCAACCCATGACGGAAGTTGTGAAAGCCGAACCGTTGCCCCTTCTTGAGCTTCACTCCGGCGGCAATCGCTGCCGGTCGGAGATGATCCCATGTCAGGACGCTGCTCGACCTCGGTGTCTTCCCTTTGCTCCTCTTGCTGGCGAAGACCCAATCGCTTGGCCGCCCGTAGACCGTCTCGCGTCGCCAGTCCCTCAGGTATTTGGCCAGCAGATCGGTGAGAGGTACGGGTGCCTCCGAATCCTCCGTTTTCATCTTCTCGACGATCGTGTCGCTCACCCACACGCGACGAAGGTTGATTTGCTCGCTCTGGAAGTCAACATCCTCCCATTTCAAGCCCAACGCCTCGCTGATGCGAACGCCAGTCGCCGCAACAAGAATCGCCAGGGTCAATTCACACCCTGAAAGATGATCGAAGATCTTGGCAGCGGTTCCAGGGTCTAGCACGATTGGCTTGTAGGTGGATTTCGCAGATTGCTCCACCCACTTGACCGGATTCGACGACTCGTTGCGTGGAATCAATCCGTACTTTTGCCCCCGTTTGAAAATCACGGACATCGTACGACGGATCTTGTCCTTCGTCGGATTTGATCGCTTCAACGCTCCAAGCCATTGCTCAATGTCGAGCGGCTGAATCTCGAGTGCGAAGTCCTCACCCCAACGTGGCAACAGGTAGTCGTTGATCAAGTGCTTAACGGTGTATTGAGTCGTGATGGCCAGCTTCGTCATTCCGGTTTCCGTGTAGCTAGCTGCGAAATCGGCGAAGGTTAAGCGACCAGAGTTTACTGTGCCCTGATCGGGTTGCGGTTTCACGTGCCGTCGGTCCACCTCCCGCCAAGCGTCCTCTTCGGATGGGAATTCGACGAGCGTACCTAGAACCGCGGTATGCTCAACCCTCTTCCCCGTTTCCGGCTTGATGAGGTACCAGTGGTAGACCGGGGGTAGATTCTTGCTTATTTCTGCGGTGACAACGCGCTCTTCATTTCGCTGAAGGTTCGCAGAGCTCCCGTATTGCCGCGCGAAGCTTCTCATCTGTCAAGCTGACGAGTTCTGCGATAGAGAACGGTCGATACGAGGTTGACATTACTCTGCCTTGCGCGTTGTGGACCTGGAACCGGATAAGGGGCCAGGCATTCTTGTCGAACATCGCCGATCCGCCGGCGAATTCCTCTCCTACGATGCGCTTGATTCTTGCGGTGTGTTGATCGAATACCCTCTCCATGTCGAAGCCCGTGGTCATCGGCTTTCCTCTCAAGGCCAATACGAATTCGGGTAGGGCCGCTGCCGTCCCACATCGAACGGAAAAACAGCAATCTGCTTACTTGTTCCTTCTGTCAACGCAGGCTTCCCAATCCTTCGAGGCACCGCCTTCGAACCGAAGAGCAAAAATGATGATGCCCGTTGAGCACTTTCGTGTTCACGTCAACGCACATCGCTGGAAGGGTAGAGCCACGTCCGAACCCAAGTTATTGAAGCAACCGTGATCCCCTCGCAGCAGCTGCGCGTCCGCGCGCTTTACGGCGCTGACACATCACTCGACGCACCCCGATGTGCCGCATGACTGCATTGATCGGTGCGCGATGACATTTGGCAATAAAGAGCTATTTCGGCTCCAGTCATTTTTGATCAAGACGCGAGTAGTTGATCTGGTCGGAGCTAAGAATCAGGTAAGTAGCTGAAAGCTTTGGGTATCGTGTTTTTCCGTGATTCGCATAAGCAACACTTACAAAATGAATGTGTTTCGTATGCGCAACCAGATTCCTTGAACAATCAAATGCGAGAACGTCCCTGTCTCCGTGTGAACGATTGACGGTCAATGTCGGATGGTGTAACGCTTCATCTAACTCGAGTGATCATCAAGACATTTTAACTGCCTGTTGCTTAAACGAAACTGAGATGCGAACGAGCTTGGCAAATTCATTGAAGTCACGGAAAACTGTGGGACGGTTAGCTCGGGGCACAATTCCGAAGGATCGATGCTGTTCGGTTGCGCCGAAGCAACAGAACAAACTAATCGCACAAATGAACTGATTTGAAGCCCTATTCTCCCCGCAGCGCCTATTGGTGCTGAAGAGGAGATTTGTCGATGGTTAAGCATGCTGCTCACAAACTAGTCCTTGCCCTGACTCTCTTGGCCTTAACAATGCACGCTGGCAGGGCTTTTGCTCAATCCACCATTACCGGGTCGGCTTCCACCCCGTCATCTGTCACTGGGACCGATCCCGAGCCACAGAGTGTCACGGGAACTGATCCGGAGCCGCAGAGCGTCACTGGGACTGATCCGGAGCCTCAGAGCACGATCGTATTGATGATGCTCCAGATCCTCCAACTGTCATAGAATGTCTGGAGAGCACGAGCTTGTGCTGGCTGCCCAACTAGGGAGAGAAGATGCACTTGACCGGCATAGATCTTCTGTTTTGGGCGGCCGGCCTTGTAGCCCATGTCTTATTGCTTCTGGTTCTTTGGGTCCGTCATCGCGCGGCGACATTTAGATTGTTCACGCTTCTCATCGCCAACAATGTCATAAGAACAGTCGTTCTATACTGTGTTGTCCTGATGGGCAGCAAGCATGCATATCTCATTGCGTACCTTTCACTGGGAAGCCTTGACCTGATCTTGCAGCTTTGCGTTGTAGGCGAGATGGCGTCGCAAGTCTTTCGCCCACTCGGCAACTGGGCACCAGACGCCAGGGTCAGACTTGCTTGGATTGTCCTTGCAAGTGTTGCGATCGGGGCGGGTCTCACGTGGCTCTCAGCAATTCCGCCTGGTCACACATTGCTAAGCACGATCCTGATTCGAGGCAATTTCTTTTCCGCCGTGTTGATGACGGAGCTCTTCGCGGGAATGGTGGCTCTCTCGGTAACCATCAGACTCCCATGGAGGACTCACGCGACGAGGATTATACAAGGCCTTGGGTTCTACTCATTCGTTTGTATTCTCATCGAGGCAGGCCATAGTTACCTCGGAATCGATCACGACATAAAGATCTCGGCCGACCTCACATATTTTCGCATGCTCACTTACTTGATCTGTGTGGGCTATTGGATCATAACGCTCTGGCTCGACGCTCCAGCTCCCAAAGCGCTCCCAAAAGAAATGGAGCAGCATCTGCTAGCGCTGCAAAGGCAGGTTGAAGCCCACCTCCAGCGACTTCGGACGATGGGGAGATAGTATGCGTGCCACCTATTTCTTTTTAGTGCTCTCAGTCTTCCTCCTCGCGCTTTTGATCCTGGTGGTCCACTCTTATCTCCGGAGAATTCGGACTGAGAAACGCCCATACGGAAGCTGGGAGAAGCTTCTAGGCAGGCTTTCGGCAGTCAATCGGGAAAATGTAGTTTTGATCGCGTTATCTCTGGTTGACGAATCCGGGCAGAGGCGAGGACCCGAGAATGACGCAAATCTCGACGGAGCCCAGATATGGTCGATGATTGGTGGGATAGAGGGGCTTGAAACTCTGGAACGAAATTGCGCAGTCCTCGTTGATCTGGTCTATTACGTTCAGCAACGGTATCCGGAGGCATTGGTCATTGCCGAACAACTCAGGTTGGACGCACGCGAGATTGAGTGGCATATTGGACGGCTGAAGAGCGCGGCCAAGGTCGGCAGGGCCGAAAAGGCATTCCCGGAACACGCGGAGCAGGTAGCTGCAATCTATTACGTGATGACACGCCGTGTACTAGCGCTCTATGAACGGTGGAACCTCCCCGGGCTTGTAGAGCTCCAAAGGGCTCTATAGCGGTGCCCAATCACGTTCGATGCGTTCAAGCTTGGATGCCCGTCTCGTAAACAACCCCACAACTGTCCCAATCACCTCTACTTCCCGTCTATTTCTCCATCGCCGATCGTCGTTGGGTTCCGGTGACAGCATGTGCGGCACAAGAGTCAACCACTCAGCCTTCTTATCCAGTTCACAGAAGCCGCAGAAGTATCCATTTCGGGTAAACAGAAAATAGATTGGACGATCAAACTCGTTCGTCCAATCCTTACGGCTGGCTATAGCTCGCTTTTGTGAATCGATCAGGACGATGGATCCGGCGAGAATCATTGGCTCCAAGGTTCGGTCGTGCCTGCCAATAATACCGCGGCGATAATGGGGCGGCATCATATTGCGGTCGGATTGAAGCAGCATTGTTTGTTCCGGGAGAGGATCGGAGATCAGGTTGTCGGGCACCCAGGCTCTCGCAAGTTTCTCGAGAGGGCCCTCCGCCAACAGGAGCGTGGAATTGGGACTCGATGCCTGTAGCAACTGTGCCGAACCTTCATTCGACCCGGGACAAAAGGAAAGCATCTGGTCCGTCGAGAGATTGTAGATGTAGGCCAGCACGATGAGCTTGGTCGCAGACAGCCCACGATTCTCGCGCTCTACGCGGTCAAGCCAGCTTGCCGAAATTCGATATGCATCATTGCCCCACTGTTGTGCAACCTGCGCGCAGCGTTCCTCTGTCTCTCGCAACGTGAGCTTCAATTGGTTTCGAATATTGCGGAGTTGCGTACCGATCCCTTTCGGTAATGACTTATCCCTCAGCGAATCAATCGTGCAGGCGGTCCATCGAGGCGTCAGGGACAAAGCTCCCTCCTTCCGCCGGCTCGGCTGGTTCCGTCTTCAGAATCAGCCTTTCTCAAAAGATCGGTCATTGAGTTCCTCCCTGAGTTTTGGGAACTGCCGCCGCGACGTGAAAGAGCGTTTGCCGGTGCATCCAATGAGGCCGTATTGCGGGGTAGGATAACATCGACTGTTGCATTCCGAAAATTCGAGCCCGAGCTAGGCATAGGTGGCCCCACCGTCTACCGCTGCCATCACTCGATCCTCTCATCAGGTTTACTCGAACCGGTGAAGCTGTGGGAGATCGGGCGTAATCACCTGCAAGCTCAAGTGTCCGCCGAAGCTGAGCAGAGGTCAGCTTACAGCTCGAAGACAGATCGCGTGAGAGCTTGGGGCTCATGTCAGAGGCGAGGGCATCGCGCTCGGTTAACCGACTAAGATTCAGCAATTGGCGGGTTTCCGAACACTAGCCGACTTGCCAGGACTGATCGCCCCGGTATGTGTAGCTCGGCGTTCCGAACTAAATCACCAGGCGAAGTGTCCCCTCGCCGGAGGGCATTTCTCGTTCATTGCTTCGCTCCTTCGGGCGGAGCCTGCTGGGCCATCGCAACCAACTTCGCGGCGATAGCATTCGCCAGGGCGTCCTTGTCCGTAATGTTCAGGTTCAGCCGATCTTCCTGTATTGTCGTGCCTCCCCGATCAATCCTCAGTCTCAGGCTCACCGTCTCACCTTGCGCCGTGTAGACAATCTTGGGTGTCAGGGAATCGACGGGGCCGTCGGTCAGGTCATCAAGATAGACAATTGGTGGCTCGGTCTCTTGCCCGCGTACCGAAGGATGACTGATCTCCCGCAAATCTGCACGCACCGCAGCCGCAAGGCCGAGCGAATCCTCATCGTTGTCGTCATGGCAGCTCAGGTGGAGCAGCTCCGGCTTGATGGCCGCCAATGGAATCTTCGCTTCGTCGGAGGGGTCGAGCAGCGCCACGGGAAAGCCGACTCCCTCTGGCGCGGCGATCTGCGGCTTCTGGATGCCCCCAATACTCTGCGCAAGCAGCGGAACTTCCTCGCTGGCGTTCTGGAACCAGCGACTGACATTCAGTTGTGAACTCGCGTCAACCGAGCGGCCTCTCATGCCTTCGAGCAATGCGTACGTCAACAATCCCTGGCCATACTTGCTGGCCTCGTAGCTCACTTTGTCCGCCGCCGCGCCCATCAGGATGACTGTGCCCGTTGCATCCTTCAGGAACTCAACTGCGCGGCGCTGGTCCGGCGGGACATCGCGCTTCTCCACCAGCTTCAGCAACTCTTCGTTTGCTGCGCCGGCCGCGCAGGTGTCCAGAATCAGCACCTCCTTCAGCGGCATGTTCTTCGCGCCCAGCCACTGCCTCAGTTCCGCGCTGCTGACTGTTGAAAGCGCCTTCAGTGCTGCGTTTTTCTCGATGTCCAGGCTCCGCGCATCCGCCGTCAGGTAGTAGTAGCTGTCCTTTTCCGCTCCCAGGCTCAAGCCATGGCCGGAGAGATACACCAGCAGCACGTCCGTCGGCCTCGCCTTCCTCATTACCTCCACAAAAGCCGCTGCGATATTCGTCTTCGTCGACTGCCCGCTCTCCTCATTCGCATCGGTGGTCAGAAGGTGAAGGTGAACGTTCTCCCTGCCAAAGAGGTTGTTAGCTCCGATCTCAAGGCTCGCCGTCATACTCTCGGCATCGTGCGCCGGGTATACCAGGTCCATCGCATGGTTGCCGGCGAACCTCGCTGTCCCAACCACGATGCCGTAGAACTGCGGCTTGTAGTCGGCCGACATCGAATCGCTTGGCTCTGGAGTCAGCCCCTTTGTCTTTGCCGCGACGGTAAAGGTCGACACGGCCTCATGGCTGCGAATGTGGTTGCTGGCATCGTATGCGTAGGCAGTAATCGTGTTCTCGCCGGGCTTGAGTGTCGCGGCACTCAGATCTACCATCACATCGGCTTTGTCGCCACTCCTTGCCGCATGCCCGGTTACCGGTCGCTCCAGCTCTGCCACCTTGCGGTCATTTACGCTGACGACCAGGCGGCCTACACCACCACCCATGTCTTTAATCGCGAGCGTCAGGTTCCTACTCTCCGGCCTATAAGGTGAAACAACGGCCACCTCCGGAAACGCAGGGAGCTCATCCAACCCCTTCACCTCCGGTAGCCGCTCGCCCTTCACGATGCTAGCCAGCAGGTTGGGCGTGTAGTAGTTGTCCTTGAGCTGCTTGAGCTCGATCGGACGAAGGCTGTCGGTAACCCAAATAAGTCCAGCTGTGTTGTCGGGATCGTTCGAATCGTAGCGGCCTTCCGGGTCGGTTACAGCCCA
>Ga0187855_10001818_pt1 | contig 16482 bp, 14 predicted proteins | sample June2016WEW_8_10_2_FD_132969 | JGI IMG/M metagenome (GOLD analysis project Ga0187855, IMG submission 132969) | Peatland microbial communities from SPRUCE experiment site at the Marcell Experimental Forest, Minnesota, USA - June2016WEW_8_10 | ecosystem: Environmental > Terrestrial > Soil >...
ACCAGGGCGGAGGCGTATCGGGAGGCTAGGGCGGAGTGCGTCATATTCTATGGATGCCCCAGGCGGGCCACAAAGCTAGTGACCAGCCGGTCTTGAGTTTGCTGGGACATGCGCGCGGCAATCTTCTGCTCGGCCAGGCCCAGCGCCAACTCGGCGGAGTACCGCCGCAGCTCGAGCCGCGCCGCCTTGCCGGCGGAGGCGATCTCGTCCGTGAGGTGATGCTGGATTTTGGCCATTTCGGCGGCGCCCTCGCGCCGCACGCGGTGCGCTTCCGCCGCACCTTCCTGCCGGGCGTCGCGGCGCAACACTTCGATTTCGGCCTCGAGGCTGGCCAAGCGGCGTTCCACGTCCGCAACCTTGGCGTCGGCCGCCGCGCGGGCCTCGTCAGCTTCGATCATGCCCTTGCGGATTTCGAGCGATCGTTTGACGAAGTAGGGGCCGGCATTCTTCTTGACAATGTAGCCGAGGCCACCCACCAGCAACACGAAGTTCACCCATCCCCAAAAAACTTCATCGAAGCCGTGCTCGGTGACACCCCGCGATCCGTCGGCGACTTTTTTCGCCTCGCTCTCCGATGCCTCCTGCGCGTAAGCCGGCGATTTCACAAGCGAGAAGAGAACCAGCGCCACAAAGGCCAGCCGCTTCATGCCATCGCACCCCGGTCGAGGATGGCCTCGGCGATCTGAGTGGCGAGCGAATCGCTCTGTGCGGCCAGGTCCAGCTTGGCCTGCGCGATTTCGGCGGCCAGTTGCGTTTTGGCTTCGCGGACGGCGGCTTCAGCCTGCTCGCGCGCCGCGCGCACCTGGGCAGCCTGCTCTTCCTGCAAGCGGCGATGCAACTGTTCCTGCGACTGGTAGATCTCGGCGCGCGCCGCACGCATGGCGGCTTCGTACTCGGCGGTCTTGGCGGCGGCCTTTTCGAGGCTCTCCGCGGCGCGTTGGCGGGCGCCTTCGGTGGCTTCGTAGCGGGCGTGCAGCACCTTTTCGAGCGGGTTGAAAAACATGCGTTTCAGATAGAAGTGCAGGAAGACGACCAGCAGAAAAGTAGGGATCGCCCGCAGAAGAATCCCACTCAAGGCGTGCAAAGTTGCTTCCATTTTGGATTAGCTGGCGAGATCGGAAAGATGCGCTATTAAGCCAGATAGATTAACACTCGGGAGGCGGCTGCGTCAATAGGCCGAGGCGCAGGTGGGAGGGTCAAGTGGCGTGCTTTCAATGCGGGCAGGAGGTGTTCAGGCCTGGATATCGGAATGACGGCTTTGCCTGGCGAGCCCACCGGCTCGCATGCTATCCGATCCAGCGGCATGGTCGCCAATTGTCTTCTCCTTCTCGTCGAGGACCATGCAACGGGTATCCACATTTACTAGCGCTGCCCGAGATCTTCGAGTGCCTCTGAAATCGCCGCCTCCTTCCTTTTTGCTGTCGCACGGATGTGATCGTGCCATTTGAGCGCGTCCCAGATTTCAAGAATATTGCCAAAGGCGAAGACTAGCACTGCCTCCCCGGATTGGGGCACTTGCTGCGCGGTTCTCGGCGGTTCAGGCAATGTGATGCTGATTCTGCCTACCTCGATATTAATCGGAACTAGCCAAGCCGTCGCCAGAAGGCGCGCCACGTCAACCCACCTCTGGGGCGACTCTGATGCGTTGGGTGGCGCCTCCGCTATTGCCTCGGCGAAAGGCAGCACGTCCTGCTGGTGATCTGTAAGAGGCGTAATTTGCATGCCGCCCGATGGCCCAGGCATCCCGACGCATTCGATTTGTACGGCCTTCGGGTTGAGCCAGGGGACGACGGTGGTGACATCAAGAGGGAGGCGAACACGGTTTTTTACATCGACCGTTACGACCCAGGTTCGGAACGGGTCGCCGACGATCTTTTGGTCGCCCCTTGGCAAGGTGGTATAATCGCCCCAGATATATTATGCCACCGTGCAAGAATAGTGAGCCCACGGCGCGTCAATCTTGATATCCGAAGGCTAGTAACTCTTGTTCTTGTACTGGTAGCCGGGGTTGTTGATTCTTATGAAGGGTGGTATAATTGCCCCAATGACGAACGTTCTGGTCCAGGCGGCGTGGATGCCGAGACTTGAGGGGGAGGTACGCCGATGCCTGAACGGTGAGTCGTCGGGACACGATCCTTGGCATGCTTTCCGCGTCCGCGACTTGGCAATTCGTATCGCACAGGCAATCGGCGCTGATGCCGAAGTGGTATCCGCTGCCGCGCTGCTACATGACATTGGCCACATATCCGGTCGGGGAGAGCACGCCCGGCGGGGAGCGCTTCTAGCGGCCGATCTACTGTTGAGCTGTAGCTTTCCTGCGGATAAGGTCCGCGCCGTGACGTCTTGCATCGAGCAACACGATTGGCTGCCCGGCCGGGCGGGAGATCCGCAGAGTCCTACATTGGAGTACCAGGCATTCGCCGATGCAGACCGTTTGGACGCGCTCGGCGCCATCGGCATCGCCCGAGCGTTCGCTTTTGGCGGCGCGCACAGCCGCCCGATCTGGGATCCGGAACCGAATACGGCGGCACAAGGGCCTTACGGCGCCTCGTCGGTTCACCACTTTTACGACAAGTTGCTCCGGCTCCCTGGCGATATGTATACCGAACCAGGCCGGCGCCTGGCAGCGCAACGGGTTGCGGTGATGGAGGAATTCTTGCGAACGTTCAATCTACAGTGGGACGGCAAAGACGCCGAGGTCGCCGGACCCTTCCCGGAGCCTCGCGCATCACTGGGCTCCTTCTCGAAGGGATCGGTAAAGATCGGCGATCGCATCCGTCGGATCTTCGCCGCGATCCTTCAGCCGGATCCAATCAATTAGATTTTCGTCGTTCACGACAAGCACGTATTTTTCGTCGTTGTTAACGAACCAGTTCAGCATCTCCGACACGTCGTCGCCGCTGTTCTTTCGGCACGCCAGGATCGCCAGGCGCCCCATACGTTTTCCGAGGTAAGAGGCAGTCTGACGAAGGTCGTCGTACATTAGCGCGTCTGTGTTCTTGCACTCGATGAGGAGAGGGTTGATCTGATGATGCAGCTTCCAGTCGAACCAAGGTCCTTTTTCGGCGGCGTTCCTGAAGGTAATGTCGCGGCGCAGCGTGCCGAAGAACGTTCCTGATTCGAGCCTCGGCTCCTTGAGGGCCTCGCTGAACAGGAATGTGAAGACGTCGCGCACCCAGAGTTGGTACCTCTTTGCACACGCCTGTCCCGCCCGTAACTCTTTCAGCCGACGTAGCAGGGAGCGGGCCACTCGGGATGCCGTTGGGACTGGTTGGATGCCGCCTCGCAATCTGGCGAGGAGTTCTGCCCGAGTGGGCAGCCTGCTGAGGGTCGCGCGGGCGCGTTCAAGATCATGGGCCCACCGGTGTAGCGTGAGCGCGCCGAGCGCAGTCGCCCATGTCTTTGGCTGGTTTTCGCGCTTGTCGCTCCAGCCGTTTCCGATCCGCTCATCTGCAAAGTACCGAATGTGCAGCAGTGCGAGCGGATCAGCGGGCCGAACCATGCGCCGAAGGTGCAGGTAATTCGAGCCGCACATCTGGACCAGACTGAAGCGTTCAGGCAGCCAGTCCTCGGGAACGTGCCTCGTCGGCCAGTCCTCCTCGAAGAGTTCCCAGTACGTAGTGAATGACGAGAGGCTGGATATTCGCCGATGTCTCGCAGGAGCGACGATCCGGCGCAGGTGCTCCCATAGCGGCGACCACCATGTGTCCTCGCGTTCGTCGCACGAGTTCAGAAATACCGACACGCGAGCAAGCGCCTTCGCGCCGCGATCGCCAAGGCGCCGGCGGCATCGTGCGAGGACGAGTGCCGGGTAAAACGTGTAGATCAACCGCTGATGGCCGGCATCGGTACCAGGAAAGTTCCAGCCTCCATTTGATGCTTGTGTTCGGAGCAGCCATTCGACGGAAGGTTGAATCACTCGCCATGGCGCGCCGAGACTCGCGAGCGCGAGTGCTGCCTGACCCGTCGTCCATGCGCTGGGCGCTTGTCCCGTCGTTCTTGGAAAGGCGCCTGCCTGATCCGCGGGAAGGTTTCGGCTAAAAGCCAGCAGAGCGCGCTGGAACTCGTCCTTGTCGTGCTGCGTCAGCGGACCCGTTTGTGACAACGCGTACGCGCAGATAGCCGTCGTCGTACAGCTCACCCTCCCTTCGCCCGCGTACTGTGACGAAAAGCCTTGCCCGTCCACGAAACACTGCTTGCGAAGGAATGCTCGCGCGGCGTCAAGATCCACGCCTGTTAGGCGCTTGATGACCGACGAAGCCGTTGCCGTTTTCCTCTGAGCCAATCAACCCTCTGGCGGAGCAGTATACCGCGTCGTGGCATTTCGATCTACTGCAGGCTCAGGGCAGGGCGCCGCCGAGGGGATCAACTGGCGTGCTTTCAATACGGGCAGAAAGTGTTCAGATCCGGATATCGGAATATCGGATTTGCCCGACGGGTTTGCCGCAGGCGCCAGTTGATGGAAAGGCGGGAGGAAGAGCGACACCGGCGCGGGGCGCAGACGGTACTCCATGGTGAATCGATGCCCTTGAGCCCCGGCAGTCCTTACCCGCATCTCCTGGTTTTCGATGACGGCCACGCCGATGATCGCCGCTTCAGTTTGGTTCTCCGGCCACTGGCATCGGCGACAAGGCCCGAACGCCTCAGCCGCAGCTAGGACCTGCTTGGTGAGTCCGTCGCGGGCCTTGGGGCGCGGCTATGCGCATTCCGCTAAGGTGTCCAGAGCCATACATTGATTTTCAGAGCGTTGGCGCTGGTGCGAGACGCGGTGACGACGTGGTAGGCGTCGAATTCGGCGGTAATGGCGACGGATTCGATGGCCAGCGAGCTATTGTATGTAGCGTACTCCTTGAGGATCGAGGGGCTCGTGGAGTGCCAGACCTCCACGGAAAGGTTCCCCTTGCCGTCGCGTATTGCCGTGACCGGAAAGGGACCTCCTTGGAGCGGGGCCCAGACAATGGAAACCTGGGAAGCGGCGCCAGCCGTCCCGCCCGCCTGCATCAAGGGATACTCTATGGGCGGAGTAACGTTCACATACCAGCTTGTGATCTCAAGATTTCCAGTGCTACTAATGGCCGTGGCCACATTATAATCGTATGATTCGTCGCCAACTGCAGCCGGATTGGAGATAGCCAACTGGCCGGTGGGGAGGCCCGCGAACTCCGAGTTAACCACACCGCTGGCTGAGTCCCAAAGCGTCATCTCCAGATTCCCGCTGACGTTAGCCGCAGTTAGGAAATAAGCGCTTCCCAACATGGGTCCAGGCAAACCCTGCGAAATAACCGCGGAGCCGGCCGCGCCGGCAGATGTGGTGCTCATTAAGGTGATGGCGCCGCTCAAGAAAGTAATATCCCACACGCTCATGGTGAGGTCGGCGCTGCTGTTGGTCACCGTCGCGACGCAGAAGTCCTCAGGATTTTCGCACCCCTCGCCCAAGCTCAACCAGTTTATGGAGACGCTGGTACCGCCCTGTATGGAAGTAGCGCTGCCTACCCGGGTGATAGTGCCGCTCGAAGTCACCTGCCACGAGATGAGTTCCAGGTTGAAGCTGCTATTAAAAGCCGCCGTCACCACCGTGGCTAGGAGCGGATCAGGTCCGATCTGGGCTGTGACGCCGAGGCCGAAGGTGATGGCGCCAGCGGTAGCGCTCCCCGTTCGGACAATGGTGCTTCCCGTGTCGTGCCACACGATCACCTCCAGGTCTCCACTGCCATTTTTGACCGCCGTGACCAGCCAACCAAATTGAATTTGAGCGATGGCGACTTGGCTGACGGTCCCACCGGAGACTTCCTTGCTATAAAGTGGCGCTATGGTCTGGGCAGAGACTGTCGCCGCCAACAGCAGCCCCAAGAGAGTAGCGGCGGCTATGCTGCTTTGCCCGAGCAAGCGCATTCTGCCCCACAATCCGACCCGAGTCGTGTTAGAATTCGTCTCCATACGTTTCTCCCTCCCTATTGGCTTGCATTCTTGCCTGAGTTACATGGAGTAATACCGGCCCGCCTGAACAGGAGCAGGCGATCCCGGGCGTGCCGTAGCAGTAACGCCGGCTTGGACCGTGCTTAGTAGGTGCGCAAGTAGCGACTTGGCGTTGCGCGGCATTCGCCGCGCACAAGCTGGCGGCCGGTATGACGACCGATGGCAGAGTGCCCGATGTTCGCAGGATCTGAGTCATTGTCTTGGCAACACCCTCGAATGACTTCCGAACTGAGCCTTCAGCATTCTCTCTGCACTATAAGACGGAGCCGGCTTTCAAGCCATCCCGAAACCTGGGGGTGGAAATGCACCTGAAAACAGGCGGAGATTACCCCCCATTTTCAGGGGTTCTGGGCTGGCTGGGCCTTGGAGCTGTCCGTCCGAATCAGACCTGAGAGTTTGTCACTCACGCGGTCCTTGGCGACGCACTGGTACGCTCCGGCAGCTAACGCTTCCGCCCAGGCGGCATCCGGCTCGTAGGTCGTCAGGCCGATGATGCGGGCGCCCGCATCCCGCGCGCGGATCTTCCGTATCGCTCCAATGGCCGCCGCGGAGGGGATGTCCAGATCCATCAGCGTCACATCGGGACGGTGCTCGAAATACATTCGCACCGCCTCTTCGGCCGTCGCCGTAGCGCCCACCAGTTGCATGTCGGGCTGCAGGCGGACAAGGAGGGCGAGCCCTTCACGCATCAGGGGATTGTGGTCCACGACGAGGACTCGAATGAGTTGAGATCCCACCGATCCCCAGATTACCGGGGCTGGCCGGGGTAAGGAACACCCAAAACAGGGTGCTTACGAACCCCCGATTTCAGGGGTAAGGTCCGCCGATGCGATGAGCGGGCGACAGGGCGATTCGCGCGGCGAGATGCAAGACGTGGGGTCGCGGCGTGTTTCCTACAAGGGTTGGCAGGCCAAAGGGCCTGCCCCACGCGATTTCAGTCGAGGTGGACGATTCCCCGACGCACGGCGACCGCCACCGCCTCGGTACGGTCGTGCAGGCCGAGCTTCGAGAGAACGTTCTTGACGTGCCCCTGCGTGGTTTCCTCGGTGATTCCGAGTTGAGCGGCGATCTCCTTGTTCCGCTTCCCTTTCGCGATGAGACGCAGCACCTCCAGCTCGCGGGCTGTCAGATCCGGCTGCAACATGCGGTCGGCCAAACGTTGCGCCACGGGTGCCGGAAGCGGTCGGCCGCCGGCAAATACCTCGCGGATCACGCGCACCAGGTCTTCGGATAGAGTGTCTTTTAACAGATAGGTGGCGGCGCCAGCTTCGAGTGCGCGATAGATGTCTTCATCGCCCTCATAGGTGGATAATACGACGATTTTCGCCGAGCGGAACTGGCCGCGGATGGCCTGGATGGCTTCCACTCCGCCCGTCACGGGCATCTTCAGGTCCATCAGCGTAATGTCGGGCTGATGCTGCCGGAAGAGTTCGAGCGCTTCTTGACCGTTGGAGGCGGCGGCCACGATCTCCATATCGGATTCGGCGCCGATCGAGGTATCCAGCCCCGCTCGCAGGAGCGGATGATCGTCCACCACCAGAATGCGGATCCGCCGCTGTTCCATATTCTACTTGTCCCCGGCAAGCGGAAAGACGGCCTCGATCTCGGTCCCGCGTCCAGCCGCAGTGGCGATCTTCCACTGAGCGCCGATCCGATGAGCGCGCTCCTGCATGTTCCGCAAGCCCCAGTGTCCCACCCGGCGGCGGGCGTCGTCCAGGTCGAAACCTTGGCCATCGTCCTGAATGCGAAGCTTGAGTGACGCGTCGCCGTAGGTCAGCGAGACCTGAATCTCGCTCGCCTGAGCGTGGCGCACGGCGTTGGCGGCGGCTTCCTGGCCGATCCGCAAGGCGGCCTCCTCGAGCTCGTGCCGCAAATTGCGGGGCTGGCCGGCCACCGTCATCTGGAGACGGACCGGGTGCCCCGCGGCGATCTGTTCCAGAGACTCCCGCATAACCGCGGGCAGAGTGCGGCCCTGCAACATGGGGGAGCGCAGATCCTGAACTTTCTGCCGCGCTTCGCGGAAAGAGGCTTCCACCTGTCTGCGCACAACTTTGATCTGGGCCGCGGCCGCTTCCGAACTGGGGCCGATCTGTTTGGCCACGCCGTCCAATTGGAGAGAAACGCCGGCCAGGTTCTGCAACAGGGTATCGTGGAGCTCCCGCGCGATGCGGGTGCGCTCGTCCAGCCGCTCTTCGTAACGCAGCCTGACCCGCGCCGTCATCTCTTGCAGCCGAAGGCGGTAGGCCGCAACAATCAGGCAGGCTACACCCGCCAGCGCCAGGGTTTGAAACCACCAGCGTCTCCAGACCGGAGGAAGAATCACGAACTCGATGTCCGCGGGCGTACTTTCCCGGCCTTCCGAATTCACCGCCTTCACCAGGAACTGGTAGCCGCCTGGCTCCAGCGCCGCGTAGTTGACGGTGTGCTCGCGTGTCTCAGTCCAAGCTTCTTCAGTCCCTTTCAGCTTGTAGGTGTAACGCAAGCTTTCTTCCGCTTCGTCGTTGAAGCCCACAAACTCGACCTGAAACTGATTCTGAGAAGGCTGCAAATCTCCGCGGCGAATATGCGTTTCGCCCACTTGCGAGATCGGATAGCGATCGCGTCCGACTCGCAGGTCCGTGATCCGCACGGAGGGGGTAGCGGGCGGCTGGTCGGCGGTGGGAGTCAGCCTCGACAGGCCTTGCTTCGTCGCGAACCACAGATCGCCGGAGGCGTCGCGCAACGCCGATGTCAGTTCTCCGTGCGCCAATCCATCGGCGATCGAGAAATGTTTGATGTCGCCTGTCTTTGGAGTCAAACGATCCACGCCTTTGGCCGTACCGGCATAAATTCGCCCCTTCTGGTCCTCCACGATGCAATAGATCGTGTCGCTGGCCAGCCTCTTTGCAGGCCCTCCGCTCGTGGTGTTATACGCTTTCACGTGGAGTTGTGCGCTGCCGGGGTCCTCCACGAATCCGAGCCCGCCGCCATCGGCGCCGATCCACAATCTCCCGGCGGAATCGGTGAGTAAGGCGAAGATCTTCCCGGACGGCGCTCCATCGGCACGCTTGAAGCGACGGAATTGCCGGCCGTCATAGCGGAGCAAATCGCCGCCCCAGAAGCCCATCCAGATGGCCCCATGGCGATCCTCGGCAAAGGCGCTCACCAATCCCCGACCTTCTTCCTCAAAAGAAGAGATCGCGTTTGTGGCGGGGTCCCACCGCATGAGCTGGTCGCCGCGTTGCGATTGCGCCGAGGCCCAGATACGGCCCTTGGAATCCTCGAAAACGCGAAACACCTGGGTGTCCGGCGCGTAACACGCCTCAGGCTGCGTCCACGCAAGATCCGCCACCCTCGCCGGCGGGAACCGGCAGAGGCCGACCTTTGTCGCCGCCCACCACTCGCCGCTACGGCTTTGGAGCAGGATCTGGTTCTGTCCCCAAGTTGCGTGGCCGCCAACGACTTTAGGTAACAGTGCATGAAACCCGACCCCGTCGAATACGTTCACGGAACGCTTCCCGGTCGTGGGGGAGATAGTGACGGCTATAACCGCGCTGGTGCGATCCGCCAGAACCGACCACACCCGATCCGAAGCGAGACCGTCCTGTTCACGAAAGGTGGTGAAGCCGGCCGGCTGGATTTTCATCACGCCGGCTCCCTCCGTTCCCACCCACATATTTCCGGCGCGATCCGCGGCCAGCGCGGTAACGTGGCGGTCGGTGAGTCCCTGGGCGCGAGTCAGGATCTGGAACACCGCGGGTTGGCTGCCGGGAAGCGATCGCACGATTCCAGCGTGGGATCCCGCCCAGACGGCCCGGTCCGGTCCCTCGGCGAGCGCCGTCACCTTGACGGGTTTCACTTCGCCTATGTCTCTGTAAACTTGCTGAACGCCACACCTATCGCCTTTTTCCCCAACCCGCATTAATGCCAAACCGCCGCGCGTGGCGGCCCATAGTCTTCCGTACTTATCCAGTAACAGCGCTTCCACCCATTCATTCGGCAGGCCGTCTTTCTCAGCGATGTGCTCGACGCCGCCGTCTTTGCCTATGACATAGATTCCGGTTGTAGTCGCCGCCCAAAGTCTATGGGCTGCGTCCTCGAGGACATTGGAGACTACGATCCGCTTTTGTCCGGGCGGGGGCGCAAGCAGCGGATGGCGACGGAAACTATGGCCGCTCAACATTTCGAACAACCCTCCGTCGGTGCCGCACCAGATTCTGCCGCCGGAGTCTTCCATTAGAGAGTTGATACTGTTCTCGCGTGGATTGTTTCCGGGGAGGTACGTCGTGAATGCGTTTCCGCTACCGCCCGCATGGAATTGGCAAAGACCGTGTGCGGTGCCGATGAGGTACTCGCCGGAGCGGGTCTCCAACAAAGCGTTCACCCAGGAGTGCGGAAGTCCTTCCGCGACGCCAAAGTCGACCATGTGGTAACCGTCGAATCGCGATAAGCCTTCCGGCGTGCAAAACCAGACGAAGCCGCGTGAATCGACGACGATGTTGTTGATGTGGTCGGCCGCCAGACCGTCGGCGGTAGTGTAGGACCGGATCGGCAGTAATTCGGCGATGAGACACAGCGGGAGGGCAACGGTCGCAACCGGAATTGCACGCCATGCCATATCGCCTCGGTTCTCTAGTTTACCCCCCGCCTCCGGCGGCGCGCATCAAAGCTGCTGCGGGCAATATCGATTTGCTGGGATCGTGGCGAGGCCCGATCCAATGCCTGGGGATGACGATGGGGTCCTGGGCTACGGCTTGCGGGCGCGTTGGCTAATGTCAGTCATTGCGATCGGCATCCGATCCCGCGATCGGGTTGATCTGCGCCAGGCGTGCGATAAAGCAGATGAAGAAGTGCATTGGAGAGTCAGATTCGAAATGAATAGGACTCTTCCAAAATCCCGTAAGAATCCCGACGCCACGCAACTTAAGCGTCAGGTTACGATCCGCATCGGCAACGTGGTGGGCGACCATGTCAAGAAAATGGCGGCCGAGCTGGGGACGCCGTATCAGGACCTCATCAAGCTGTTCTTAACCCGTATTTCTCACGTGTGGCCTAATGACGTGGCGCCTGCGCCCCTGCGTGCCGTGAGGAGACTCTTCCCGGCACCCCCGCAAGCGTGTGGACAGGCCGTCGAGGGCGGGCGCCGGCGGGAGTGCCGACGCGGCACGCAAGAGTGCGTGCGGCACGCCCTGACCACGGAAGTCTGTGAGAAATGCGGGTTAAGAGACTGCGGTATCCGGAAGCGGCCACGCACGATGGAATGGACGAGGATGCGGCGAAGGTCACAGAGGGGCAGTTAACTGGGATGGTCGAATCACCCGCGCGGCCTCCGTCGGTAACGCCTCGAACGTGCAAAGCCCCTGGGTGATGTGGTAGGCACGGGCAGATTCGAACTGCCGACCTGTCGCTTAGGAGGCGACCGCTCTATCCATCTGAGCTACGTGCCCGCGATCCTTTATTATATCGTTGCGTTGCGATAGCGCTTTAATCCCTTGCGGCCGATGTCGGTGCGGTAGTGCATCCCTTCGAAGTGGATCAGGTGCGCGGCCGCGTAGGCGTTGTCTATCGCGGCTGCCAGGTCCGGGCCGGAAGCGGTGACACCGAGGACGCGGCCGCCCGCGGTTTCAAGTCCCGCTGGGCCCTGCCGCGTGCCGGCGTTGAAGACCGTCGCGCCAGTGGCCTCGGCGGCAGCGATTCCCTGGATCGGCCGGCCGGCGGTAAAGGCGCCGGGGTAACCGCCGGAGGCCAACACGACGCAGACCGAGGGACCAGGCTTCCAGACCAGAGGGGCGGCGGGCAGTTCGCCGCGCGCGGCCGCCAGAAGGAATGGGGCAAGGTCGCTCGCGAGGCGGTGCATGATGGGCTGGGTCTCCGGATCGCCCAGACGGACATTGAACTCCAGCACTTTGGGTCCCGCGCTGGTCATCATCAATCCGGCGTAGAGAAAGCCGGTGAAGCCGGTGGCTTCGACGGTGGGGCGGATGATGCGGTCCAGGATCTCCTGGCTCTGATCCGCGGTGAGGATGCGGGAGTCGCAGTACGCGCCCATGCCGCCGGTATTGGGGCCAGTGTCGCCATCGAAGACCGCTTTGTGATCTTGCGTCGGTTCCAGGGGGACCACATTCCGGCCGTCGCTCAGCACGATGTAGCTGACCTCTTCGCCGGTTAGGAACTCCTCGATCACAAAGGGCGGCTTTAGCGATGCCAGCGCGGCTTCGGCCGTGGTGCGATCTTCGGCCACCACCACACCTTTTCCCGCAGCCAGGCCGTCGGCTTTGATGACAACCGGATAAGTGAAGCGTCCTAGCGCGCGGAGGGCAGCGGCGGCATTCGGCGCGGTTGCGAAGGCGGCGGTGGGGATACTGCTTTGTTTTAGAAAGTTCTTTGCGAATATCTTGCTGCCTTCGAGCTGCGCGGCCGCAGCCGTAGGACCGAAGATCAGGCGGCCGCGCGCGCGAAATGTATCGACGATTCCAGCCACGAGCGGCGCCTCGGGTCCCACGACCGTTAGATCGGCATCCACGGACTCGGCAACGGCCAGGAAGGCGTCCGGTGATCCATCACCCGCGGGCAGGCATCTGCCGGCGCGTGCGATTCCTGGGTTGCCAGGCGTCGCGAAGACTCGCTCGACTTCCGGGCTCTGTGCCAAGCGCCAGGCGAGAGCGTGCTCCCGTCCGCCACCGCCGATAATCAAGACCCTCATAGCCGATACAATGATATCAATGCACGAGAAGTACGACGTAGTGGTGATCGGGGCTGGGCATGCGGGATGCGAGGCGGCGCGGGCGTGCGCCCGCATGGGGCTGAAGACCGCCATGGTCACCATGAACCTGGACCTGATTGCGCAGATGTCGTGCAATCCGGCCATAGGGGGCATCGCCAAGGGACATCTGGTTCGCGAGATCGATGCGCTCGGGGGAGTGATGGGGGAGGTGACCGATTCCGTGGGTATCCAGTTCCGGCTCCTCAACACCAGCCGCGGACCGGCCGTGTGGTCGCCGCGGGCGCAATGCGATAAGAAGATGTACCGTATGCGCATGCGTGAGGTGCTGGAGCGCGAACCGAACTTGCGTATCAAGCAGGCGGAGGTCGCGGCGCTGGAGATCACCGACGGCCCCGAGCGCCGGGCGACAGGGGTGAAGCTGCGCGACGGGCGAACGATCATGGCCGGCGCGATTATCATCACCACGGGGACATTTCTGAACGGCCTGGCGCACGTCGGGGAGATGCAGTATAGCTGCGGCCGAAACGGCGAGGCGCCTTCGCAGCTTCTTGGGGAGCAGTTGCGGACGTTGGGATTGAAATGGACGCGGCTGAAGACGGGCACGCCGCCACGGCTGGATGGGAGGACTATCGACTGGAGCCGCTTCGAACCACAGGCGGGCGATCCGGAACCGACGCCGTTCTCATTTCTGACCGAGAAGATCGACCGTCCCCAAGTGCAGTGCCACATTGCCTATACGACCGCGGAGACACACCGCATCCTGCGGGAAGCGATTCCGCGCTCGCCGTTATATAGCGGGCAGATCGAGGGAGTGGGGCCGCGCTACTGTCCGTCGATCGAAGACAAGGTCGTCAAGTTCCCGGATAAGCTGCGGCACCAGATCTTTCTGGAGCCGGAAGGCTTGGATACCAACGAGGTGTACGTCAACGGCATGTCCACCAGCATGCCCATTGACGTGCAAGTGGCGATGGTGGCGTCGGTGCCTGGGTTGGAGCAGGCCGAGATGATCCGGCCGGGTTACGCGATTGAGTATGACGCGATTGATCCGCGGGAACTGGGCCATACGCTGGAGGTGAAATCCATACGGGGGTTGTATCTGGCCGGGCAAATCAACGGCACTTCTGGTTATGAGGAGGCCGGATGCCAGGGCTTGGTTGCCGGAATCAATGTGGCGTGCTCGCTGTTGGGGCGACCCGCGGTCGTGATCGGGCGAACCGAGGGGTACACAGGCATCCTGATCGATGACCTGATTACAAAAGGCGCCGACGAGCCGTACCGCATGTTCACTTCACGGGCGGAGTTTCGGCTGCACTTGCGCATTGACAACGCGGATGAGCGGCTCACACCGATTGGCCGGCGCGTGGGGCTGGTTACGGATGAGCGCTGGGAGGTGTTCTCGAGGAAGCAACGCCAAAAGGCGCTCCTTTCTGAGGGGCTGCGGCAGCATAAGTACGGGCAGTGGCTGAAACGCCCAGAGGCCTCGATTCGCGAGATCTGCGCTTGGGTGCGGGAGGTGCTGGGCGAGGAGCCTGTGCGGGGTTTGCTCGCCACCATCGAAACGGAGATCAAATACAACGGATACATCGTGCAGCAGGAGCGGCAGATTGAGCGGCTGAAAGATGCCGAGCGGCGGCCCATCCCGATGTCGTTCGGCTTTGGCGGCATTCCCGGGTTATCGCGCGAAATTCGGGAGAAACTGGAGCGGGTGCGGCCGGAAACGCTCGGCCAAGCGGCGCGAATTCCAGGCGTCACTCCGGCGGCGATCGCGATTTTGGATGTTTACCTGAGTTTGGGCCGTGTTTGCTGAACTGCTGCGGGCGAAGTTATCTGGAATCTGCGAGTTATCCGCTGAACAGATCGGGCAGTTAGGGCAACACTACGAGTTGCTCACCCGCTGGAACAAGGTGCTGAATCTGACCTCGGTTCGCTCCATGGAGGAGGCGGTGGAACGGCATTATTGCGAGTCGGTATTCGCGGCCTGCCACCTCCCGGAAGTTGCGTCTGTCGCCGACATCGGGTCTGGCGCCGGCTTCCCGGGGATCCCGATTGCCATTGTGCGGCCGCAATGTTCGGTTGCGTTGATCGAGTCTCACCAACGGAAGGCAGTATTCCTCCGGGAGGCCGCGCGAGACCTTGGAAATGTTCGGGTTATTGCCAAACGGGCGGAGGAGGTTACGGAGCGATTCGATTGGGTGGTGTCGCGGGCGGTAAAGTATTCAGACATAGGCGGGGTACTAAAGGAGTTGGGCCGAAATGCCGAATTACTGACTGGTGAGGTGCGTCGATCAGACCTACCCGGGTTCGAGTGGCAGGAGCCAATCCCGTTGCCGTGGGGCGAGCGCCGGTATCTGTGGATCGGGCACGCTCGTCCCGACTGAGGTGCAATATTCCGATCTGCGGGAACTGCGGCGTTCCCGTTTCACGTGAAACGAGCGGTTTGCAGGTTCCCCTCACCGTACATATAGCGGCCGATCACGGCACGAGCCAAACATTCACAACCAACCCTGTTTCACGTGAAACGCTCGTGCGAATTCGAGTCACAATCGTGCTAGCATGGCCGCTTGGGAAAGATCCTCGCTGTAGCTAATCAGAAGGGCGGAGTCGGAAAGACAACCACCGCTATCAACGTCGCTGCCTCCCTGGCCGCAAACGACTTGCGAGTCCTGGTTATCGATTCCGACCCGCAGGGCAACGCCACGACAGGGCTGGGTGGCGCGAAGGACCCGGCCCGTCCCAGCCTTTATCACGTCCTGTTGGGAGGAGCGGAAGTAACAGACGCTATTGTAAATACCGGATTCGAGGGGCTGGACTTGGTCCCCGGCGACAAAAACCTGGTAGGCGCGAATCTGGAGTTGGTGGACGCGCCGCGGCGGGAGTTCCGCCTACAGGAAAAGGTGAGTTCGGTGCGCGCCCAGTACGACTTCATCTTGATCGACTGCCCGCCGGCACTCGACCTGCTGACCCTGAACGCCCTGATCGCGGCCGATTCCGTCTTGGTGCCCATCCAGTGCGAATTCTTTGCCCTGGAGGGTATCTCGGAGCTCATGGATACAATCCAGCGGATTCGTGAATCGTTCGGGCACGCCTTGGAAATTGAGGGCATCCTCCTCACCATGTTCGACGACCGCACGAACCTGACTCGCCAGGTGGCTGCCGACCTGAGGGACTTCTTCCGCGATCAAGTCTTCAAGACTGTCATTCCGCGAAGCATTCGCCTTGCCGAGGCGCCCAGCTACGGTAAGACCATCCTGGCGTACGATGTCCGCTCGCGTGGCGCGGAGAGTTACATCCGCCTCGCGAAGGAGATTCTGGATCATGAACAAAAACGTGGAAAATCCGCGCAGGGCGCTAGGTAAGGGCCTCAGTGCCCTGCTGCCCACCCGGCCGACGCCGCAACCTCCCGCGGAGGTCCTCCATTCAGGGGAAGAGGTTGCGCAACTTCCCATCGACTCGATCCAGCCAAACCCGCTGCAGCCCAGGCGAATCTTCCAGCATGATCGCATGGAGGAGTTAGCCCAGTCGATACGCGCCAACGGCATCATTCAGCCCTTGGTCGTGCGGCGGCACGCCGAGCACTATCAATTAGTAGCAGGTGAGCGGCGCTGGCGCGCCGCCAAGATGGCAGGAGTGGCGCAGATTCCCGCAGTCATACAGGAAATCGCCGACGATCGGTTGCTCGAGATCACACTCATCGAGAACATCCAGCGTGAGGACCTGAATCCCATCGAGACAGCTCAGGCCTTCGACCGCCTGTGCAGCGAATTGAAGTTGAATCATGAGGAGATTGGCCGCCGGACGGGCAA
>Ga0187855_10001820_pt1 | contig 16450 bp, 10 predicted proteins | sample June2016WEW_8_10_2_FD_132969 | JGI IMG/M metagenome (GOLD analysis project Ga0187855, IMG submission 132969) | Peatland microbial communities from SPRUCE experiment site at the Marcell Experimental Forest, Minnesota, USA - June2016WEW_8_10 | ecosystem: Environmental > Terrestrial > Soil >...
CGCCCATAGACGGCTGTATATGTGGCGCCGCTTGCTTTACGATAGCAATTTGGCAAAAGGCTCGGCTCCCAATCCCGCCAGGTTCCTTTTGGTTTGGATTGTTTGATGCGCACGAGGTTCAAATCTGACAAGTTCTTTGAGCGATGAAGGGGATCTTCAGGGCTAATTTCTCCTGCACCAATCTGTGGTAAATCACGAATTACCTCTCCAACAGTTATGTATTTACCCTTCATATGAGTCTTCTTCGGTACTTTTATCTCACCAATTCTAGACCCAATAAGCACTAGTCGACTCCGATTTTGGGGTACACCGTATTCGGGAAGGTACAGCACATCATAATCTAAAATGTAACCTAGCTTTTCTAGTTCACTGATAAAATCACTAAAAACTTGGGTTTTTACCAGTCCGCGTACATTCTCAATTGAAACCACATCTGGATCAATAATTCTCACTGCTTTAATAAAATAGTTAATAAGTGTCCAGCGTTTATCTTTTTCTTTCTTCTTTACGTTGACCTTGAATGTGTTAGACGAAAACGGTTGGCAAGGAGCACATCCAACAAGTACCCTAACGCTATCTTTTGAAAACAAATCTTTCATATTGTTGAAATCATAATCCGACACATCGGCTTCGATAAATTTTGAGTTTGTGTTAGTTTCGTATGCGTATTGGCAAGTTTTATCATTGTCCAAGCCGGCAATTACATCAATACCTGCCTGCCTAAGACCATATGTTAAACCACCGATTCCGCAGAACAGATCAATAGCCTCTATCTTTTTCATCTTACCCATAATTGTACAATAGGCAGTCATGTTAGGTACATTCCAAAGGCTTTTTTACACGCAAGACCAACCTAGCAATATAAAGCCACGAAGTTTTTTATCTTAATAACTAATTTAGGGGTGTTCTTACTTATTTTGAACCATCGTGGCTTTTTTTAATATCAGCTAAACTTCTTCAGCATCTTTACGCATTTTATCGAATATTTCAAAACCTTTTTGAGTCCTATCTTCAAATTCTAAATTAGCATCAAAGTATATAGGATCTGCCTTTATTGTTTCTTTTCCATAACCATCCCATGAATGATTTTTCCAGCTATCGGGCATTTTAGTATTTACGACTTCAAAAAAACCTGCAGGCATCCACCATGGTAATTTCGTATTAATTTCATCTGTAAGTACAAAATAAAATTTCCCTAATTTATTATCTCGTGTGCCATATACTGTATATTCTTTCCCCTCGGTTAAATCAACAATGCCCGAAGAACCTTGACCGTAAGCATAATTCTGTAAACTTGGGTCAAGTTTATTTAGGTCGTTGTGTAATGCTCTAACTTTCATTTAGATATAATATCCCTTATCTCATAATTTTAACATTTTTGACTACTTTAGTTGTAGTGTTATAGAAGTAGTGCACAGTGACTCTTCTCGCATTTTGGGTAAGAGGTTCATGTGTGTATTGCATTTTAGCCCATCCGTCTGTTTCTGGAAAGGCGGGATCTTTTAGAGAACCTTTCATTATTTGTTCTCCGACTGATGGATTAGACTTTACCTCTTGTATCACAAGTTGATCCGATAAGTCTGCAGCACCGCTTTCTACTGCACCACCACCTCCACCGGTTCCAAAATAGTCTACTGCGGCGGTTAATACCATTATGCAGGCGGGTAGAAGTAAGATAAACGGCCCTATGCATTGCCCTGATACGTCGTTGTGGTTAATTGGATCTGCAGGATACATATACGTATTCGCATTCCCACCCGATACCGGGTCCATAGTGGTAAATCTACCGAGTGCAGGTAAATATACTCTTGCCCCCATTTGTATCGGTGTGCCAGTGAAGTCTGTCTCTGTTATTTTCAGACTTCTACCTTCATAGCCATATGAAGCTCGATCTGTATTGGCTGGATCGCTATTGCCCGATATCGGGTTGCCGAACGGATCGTAGATAAAGGCGTTTGCCGGACCAGTTCCACTTGATGTATTGCTACCTGTGCCATCTGTTGTCAAGAAAGTGTCGCCATGTAAGTTAGTAAGATTATAACCATATTCGCTGGCTTGGGAACTCTGCTGCGGATAGATGGTGACCGTCACGCCACCGGGGAGTTGGACGTACTCTGCAGTGATTGCCCACGTATAGTTACTTCTAGCATAGGATGGGTTGTCGCTACTATCGCTATAGTCATAGTTAATATCGTTGCCGCTATCCGTCCAGTTCCAGTTAGCGATATTGTTTTCGTAGCGACCGACTATACGACCCAAAGGATCACGACCATAGTACATACCATAGCCATTTCCGTTATTGTCGTACTGCTCAATGCCTGTATTACGGTCTTCGGCGTCGTAGTAGAATCGAACTAGTGAAGCACCGGTGCCTATTCTTGTTAAGTCACCATGAGAATCATAGGTATCTCCACTTTCACTCGGGTCTGAACTGCTCACCAATTGATCGGCATAGTTGTAACAGTAAGTTGTAGTAGTGCCGTTGATGGTTTGACTAGTACGGTTGCTGCTATTGCCGCTAACGGAGTTCATATTGCTGCCAACGCCACAACTGGAGTTTTGTACACCGAAGCCATAGCTGTATGTGTTGGAGCCAATGGTGGCGGTAGTCAATCTGTCAGCGGTGTCGTAGGTATAGTTGGAGCTAAGGTTTGAGGATCCAGACGAAACCGTATCGTTTTGTTCCTTTCCGGATTGAGTAAATGCTGCTGTGTCTGACACGGTTATTGGTGTTTGGGTTTGTTGTACAGACATATCATCAATTTGAAGCCAACCAACGGAATTAATCAGGTGAAAAATTGTAACTTGAGTAGCCGTGGAAGGAGCTGTGAAGCTATAGGTAGCTTGAGCCCAGCCACTACTTGACGCTGCTGGATATCCGATCGTCTGATAGGTATTACTGCCGTTCGCGTAAGAATACTGCACCACGATATCTGTATCAACATTGGACTCATAGTAATCACTAAAGCTATACGTGGCATTCCCGGTAATGTTTACGGGGTTAAAATACCATTTGGCGTCACCGCTGGTGTAGCTAGTCATATCAATCCTACCGCTATAAGAGCCGGTATGGCCGGTGTTGGCATAGCTAAAGTTAACCGTATTTGTTCCCCAATTACCTTGATTCCAGTCATTCGGTTGACCATTAGTAGATTGCTCAAACGAAGGGTTAGGTACAAGATTTGAGCCGGATGTCGGTTGGCCGAGGTTGTAGGTCTCCGAGGTTAACGAACCGGTATCGGCATTGTAACTCATGCTCTCGTTGAGATAACTAGCTGAAGGATAGTTGACAGAGCTCAAGCGGCCGTATGCGTCGTACGTTGATTGTGCAAGGTCAGTGCCGTTTAATGTTTCGTCTGTAAGCTGGTTGTAGTTGTTATAGGTATATGTTTTGGTTCCCATTGGGCTATTTTCGCTAGTTAGTCGTCCTAGATTATCGTAAGACGAGATCGTAGTATCGCCGTATATATCGGTATAGCCGACCGTTCGACCGAGTAGGTCGGTTGTTGTCGTAATGGTCCCCGTGCTATCAGTGATACTTGCAACCAAAGAGTTACCTCCGACATCATAGTTGTACGTAGTCGTCTGTGAAGGGCTCCCGTTGTAAGCTGGTACAGTATCCTGGACGAGTCTGTCGCGGGCATCGTATGTCTTACATTCCCACCCGTCCTGGTTCGTCTCGGTTGCCACTATATTACCAGCATCGTCGTAAACATTCGTCACGCTTTTTCCCGGCGTAGTACCACCATCTGGGCTTGGATCGGTTTCAGTTTCCAACATTCCACCTTGGTAAGCGGCAGTACTTCCAGACACACAAGGGTTAGAGACTGTCGCATTTGCGGTATAGTACGCATAGTTAGACGTACTGCCTCCGGGTGAGGTTTGACTAGTCTGACGGAAGTAGCCAGTACCAGCAGCTTCATAGGTATTACTAGTTGTCAGGTCTAACCCACTAGGATCTACTGTAGTGCTATCGACCAATCCTAGCTCGGGCGTTGTTCCATAGTTTGTCTGGGTAGTAGTGGTGCCATAGGTGGAATCATACATAGTTGTCGAGGTTACGAGGCCATAATCCGGGTTAAAGTAACTTGCTATACCCTGGTCGGTTTCGTTTCCTCCTGGAGGTGTCATGTATAAGGTAAAACTAGCGGCACCTGTAAGATGGTAGTAATCAATTCTTACTGTATGGGTAGAGTCCGCGGTTACATTATCGAAAATATATGTGGGATGGCTTCGTAAAACTCCGTCTTGCCAATCATCTATGACCAGTATGTTATCTATCCACATTCGTACACCATTATCTGATGCAATCCTAATTCCCCAACTACCGGTTGTTGGCAAACTCATGTCGCCGGTCATGCTAAAGCCCCAGTTACTGCTTACGTTTGGTATAGGCGAAGAGGAGCCGTAATTATTGTTAATGGTTCCGTCACTCGCAATATTTGTGCTGTGGAGTAACGGTGCGCCCGTTAAACTGGCTTCGTTTGGCGCACTTTCATTTACGTTCATATATGCTACGCCTAGACCCGTCATTCCTTGGTCATAGGACGTATTGGTATGAGCAACTTGACTTGTGTATGATGAAAGTGGCGTATCATAGATACTTGTCGTCGAACTGGGGGCCCAACCACCCGTATTAGTCTCCCAGACTGACCCTGATGAGTTAAATAGGATAGCATTGCCGTCATTCTGTACTGCAAGGTAGGTAGTTGAACCATCTCCGGCGGTGTTGCTTGCCCAAATCGGAGTATTACCGTTGTACATGACAAGGTTGCCATCGCTCTGCATCGCAACGTCAGTGGCAGTCTGACCGTTCGTTCCTGACGACCACATCACTCCATTAGGTCCATATAGTACCAAATTACCATCGGACTGGAATGTAAACTGGAATCGTTGGTCCGGAGACCAGAGACTCTGGCCTTCAGTTAACTCTTGACCGTTTCCAAGTGTCCAGCTCCAAGTATTAAACCAAGTTGCGGGAGCCGGGCCGTACTGACTTACTAATCGATCTTCATTGTCATAGATATTAGTCGACATCAGACCTTCGGGATTGGTGGTTGAATATAGCAGGTCTTTTTCAGGATCCCACACATTAGTTGTTGCAAGTCCTTGATTATTGTAAACCTTAGTTGTCCTAAATAGGCTGTCATATTCGACTCGTTCGCTGTAGCCTGCTGGCTCAGTAGCCCCCACGACGTGTTCTTCTGTGGCGCCTATGTAGTAATCAATGGTATTTTCAAGCTGTGATGCTCCGGTGGTTGCAGCCGGTTCGGTCACGCTAGTTACACGGCCCAAAGCGTCATAACCGATCTCAGTGAAAACCGTACTATCGTTAGCTCGGACTCCAGCTGCTATGGCATCATTGGCTACATCATCTCGTACCCCGCTTAGCTGATAGCCTACAACCTGCCCTAAGACATTATAAACAGATTGATACTGATAATCGGTATTGTCGTTTCCGGGCTTCGCTACTCTTGACAAATTCCCATTGGCATCATAGTAAAAATAAGTTGTTCTTCCATCGTTTGTCTGGACAGCACATAGCATGTTGGCTGGAGCGGCCGAAAATCCAGCCGGAGGTGTACCGCACTGTGACGCACCACTATAGTAAACCGCCATATAACGATTCGCTGTAACGCCGTCAGTTATTTTCTGAAGTACGACCGGGCCACCAGAATAAACACTGCCATAACTGTATTGCAACGCCGCAGGATGTTGATCATCTACTGGGTTTGTCATAGACGTCAGGGTACCCGAGGAGTTAAAAACATAGGTTGTGCCGTCTGAATCTTGCAGCGTAAAGCTGCCGTCTAAATTACGGACAAGGTGGCCATACTCATTAACTGGTGGGACATAGCTACTACCATTCCATGTATAGTCGTGAGTATCACCACTTGAGTCTGTTAATATTGCGTTATCCTGGTTGGCTGTCAAATGATTGTATGTCGCATTACCATCGGGGTCGACGCCCATTGCCCAACCCGAAGGCAATACCTGTGCCTGGGGTGATAACCAACTTGACGGTACGACTTCGGAAGAAGTACCGCCCGGCGCTTCAACATCCAACGCCATGGAATCACCACCTAAGTGTTGGTAATAGTTGACTACGATCGGCACACTTTGGCCAGCTGTAAGCGTAATAGCTGTGCCGAATAGTGGTTGTGTCGCCGATTGATCTTGCCAATCATTATAGACCTGCTGACCGTTAATTATTAACCCACTACCGTCGTCGCTTTGGGTACCGAAAGTGTAACTACCAGAAACGGGAGCAGTTAGATACCCCGTCCACTGAACTTCAAAATCGGTTGATGGGCCGTTGGGTATTGGCGATCCACCGTTCCAGTTAAAGCTTATTAAAGGGTCAGTACGTGTAAGAAAAGCACCATTCGTACTGCTTGTAGGTAAAGCAGGAGGTACTCCCGTGTCTGTATAGCTGTAATAATGACCAACAAGCCCATTGTTTTGAGTCACCGCCCGCACACCTGTTTGGAACCAGGCTTCGGGCACCACTTGTTGAGGCACGGCCCCGCTTACGTAGATATGAGCATAATCTGGTCCGGTAACCTGGTTGTACGTGGCCTGAAACGTAACAACCTGTCCAGCAACCAGACTTATTGATGAGCCATAACACGGTCCACTATAACAGCCACCGTTGCTATATACTTGTTGACCGTTAACTGTTATTGCTAAAGCATCATCATTGATGCCGCCAAAATTGTAACTGCCCGTAACAGGAGTGACAAAGTAGCCGTCCCATTCAGCATCAAAATACGTAGGGTTAATTGGTGCGCCTGGTGTACCGCTACTCCAGTTAAAGTCAACATTCTGGTCAATTCGCTGCAATTGTGGTGAGGTTGCTGAACCACTCCCTTGATTCCAGTACGAACCTACCAGGCCGGGACTCGGTTTAAGCGGTGAATTGTAACTTAGGTTTACTCCAATATCTCCAGCAAGTGCCGTCGTTGTGTGACTTGTAATACTAGTCGATAAGTTTCCGGTACCAAGGTCAACACTAACTGGACCAAAAGTGTCTGAGGTTTGTGTACTGTCTCGACCTTCACGAGAGTCAACCTTAAATTCAACAGAGCCGGACCATGGACTATATATTTCAGTAGATTGGTCGTAACTTCGTGCTTGTATATAGTAAGTTGATCCGTCTTGCAGCACACCATCTGGTACCGTCCATAGAGTACTATTTTGCGGAGTGCCGGAATCAATTACCGTACCCGTTCCATTGGGTGCATCACTAATCATCATTTCGTACTGCAAAGGCGTAGAGTCGTTCGGGTTAGACTCGCTATCGAGTGCGAATGAGGCTTGAGGGTCAACGAAGACCTGGCCATTACTTGGAGTGATAAACGATGGTGATGGGATGGTGTAGTTGTAAGTGAAAGTAACATAGCTGTTATCTGGATCAAATGACTTAAACGAAGATGTAGTACCGTCTTCTCCTGCAACCATAAGCCAACCGCCCCAGTTCTTGGTATTTATTAAGTTTTGATAGATGTTGGTAACGTTAACGTCACCTGATGTACCGATATTTGCAGAGTCCCAGTAACCGTCTAAACAGTTGAAGCTATTTAGACAAGTGGCATTACCTACCTGAAAATTATGGGTTGTAGTTGATCCGGTCCACCAACTAACCCCTGTAAGCTGGGTTAGGTGTAGGTCTGCATTGCTTAAAACAACACCGCTTGACTGAAAAAGGTTATACGGAGCATAGTAAGCACCTCGCCAATATTGTAGGTAGTTATTACTGTCATAAAGCGAACCGGCATAAAGGTCACAGACATTGGAATAACAAATGGTGCCATTAGTTTCAAATGAAACATAGTTTCCGCCAGCCCTGGTGCCAAATGTACTAGTATAAACACTTGGGTCGATGACCGCTGGAAAGGCTTGGTTGGGCAATTTCTGCATATATGAGTTGTTTAAGCTTACTGTAAGTACCCCATTGTTATATGTCTGAGTTAGCCCTGAAGTACTGTTATCAACAAAGCCAAAATTATTAAGAATAAGGTTGGCAGGGGCGATGTTGAATTGGTTATTTAGCGCATTATCTATATTAAACGCCGGCTTAACATCTTGGCTTGAGCTAGTGGTGGATGTTGGACGCTGCAAATCGGCACCAATGACTTTAAATTGCATCTGCGAAGTTGAGGTTTTATTATTCAATATAATATTTTCTTCAATCTGATCTGACTCAACCGTATATTCTACATCTACACCTTGCCATAGGTTATAGTAATGAACTGTTTGCTTTCCATTAGAATCAGTAGCAATAATTGGGTTTACTACGTTAGCGTTGACAGGACTAAAGCCCATCTGACTTGAGCCCTCTCTTATGCGTACCATCCCACCCGAAAAATTGCTAGGCGTAAAACGGGCTTGCCAGCTGTTTCCCGTTGCGATATATGCATTCGGGGTAGAAGAAAACCATGATTCTACGTCACCTAGGGCCTTGCCAAATACATTGCCCGAGTCAGATGCGTTATTATCGGCAGAAAGATTAGTGTCAATGGCCTGCCAAGATCCATTATTTTGATAGTAATGGGGCGAAAAGTAGTTCGTTTGTGTAAGTGAGCCATTCTTATTTTCAAATAAAGACGAAGTAGCAGTACGCATGTTCACCAACTCATGGGGCTGTATAGGCTTAGATTGTTCTGGGGTAGCCAACGTCTCATTGTTTGGCTTTTGGGCTAAGCTAACAAGATTTGAGGTACTGTTAATACCAGTCATGGGTACTGCATCATATGCAGCTAATTGGTTTGATTGCAAAGTCACAGGAGCTAATGGTGAGTCGGAAGGTATTTTACCGATAGATGGAGTCGTAGATGTTTTGTGTGATGAAGTCATGCCATTGGTAAAATCGCTCAGTGTAGGGCCCGTTGGAGCGCTAAGTGCCAGTACTGAAGCTGAATTGGCACTAAATATGAACAATGCAACAAAAAACAGCGCTGGGATGCGCTGTTTCATATTCTTTATAAGCATGTTGTTATTTTTTAGGAAACTGCAAAACAGATCACTCATGACGAGACCCCCCTCAATAAACCCTAACTACATGAATATTATTTTAAGCTTAAGCTTTTTACAAGCATATTATACTGAAATTTTGCTGGAAATATTTTTAACACCTACATGAAAGTTCGTTATGAGCTATAAATCACTTTTTTACGAAGTTAATTTTGAACGTTAGGATATCAAGTATTAAACAAGTCAATAGGCAGTTGGCTAACAAAAGGCTAAAAAACATATCAGGAACTAAGTTAGATCAACTAGTTCATGCAGATTATCTGGAGAAGTAACAGAACTCCAGAATTTATCTTTAAGATCTTTGCTGTAAAGCAGAGCTTTTAAGGTTGTCGTATATACATTGAAGTTGTTAACATTTCGGCTGTTAATGCTAAATGCCATAGACTTTTGCAGCCGGCGTTCTAAGTTGGGGCTATCGGCTATTAGTAACAAAGTCGGATAACTGCCGTTGGTCTTATTTTGCCAGGTATAGCCTTCATACTGTTTCAGGTATTGGTTCAACCGCCGGCGATGGATAAAGTAGGACTTAGTACTATCCATCAGCTCAATGACGTAATCCGGTTTGCGGCTGTATTTGCCGCTAAAGGTTACGTAGGCAAAGGGCAGCGGCTTTAAGAACAAGTCATTGTCATGTAGCTCGCTACCAGTAAAAAAGTCTAGGTTGTCACTATACAGCTTGTTGAATACCGTATATATCTGAAAGATATTGAGACACCGATCCTGGAACAGTTTGCTGGCGTGCTTATCTTTGTAAACTAGGTTAAGTACTTTCGGGTTAAGCTTGAATTCATCCAGCTGTTTAGGCTCCAATAAGAATCTAATACCACGAGCATCAAGAAAATATACAGCTGGTCTGCCGGCAATTTTATCCTTGCCATCATAGTGTCTAGCTATATAGCCTTGATTTAGTAAGTTTATTAGTCTTTCTCTAGTGTAAGTTCTTGATGTTAGTTCTTGGTAGGTAACAATTAGGTCTCTAGTAGCAAATCGGAATTTATAGAGTATAAGTAGAATCTCAGTTTGAAGTTCATTGAGTGGTTGTTTAAGTTTAGGCATAGTAATAATGAATAATTACATCCTTCTGTACTCTTATTAACTTTAGATAGATATTACATACAGAAGCAAATACATAGTAACTGATTTACTTGAAAGTTATACACATGTTTTACGTAAATCGTACTGTTACTACTTGAAACTATCCCTATTAGTGGTATATACTATCCTTATTAGTGAGGGTTGTAAAATGGGTATATCAGATAAAACACTAAGTCAGCCAGAAGCAGCCGTCTCCATAAAAGACGAGGATCGGATTGAACTGGTTGCCAGTCTTATCCTAGAGATTTTAGACGAAGAAGAAACTGCCTTGGAGACGGAGTCATGCACGAGCAGCTAAAGCAAAATGCTGTAGCAGCTATCAGAGTCTCTACTACTAAACAAGGTATTGATGGTGACTCACCAGAAGCTCAAAAAGAACAAATTGAACGTTTTGCTGAAAATAAAGGTGTGTGCATAAAGAAGTACTTCGTCTTTTTAGAGTCAGCCTCAAAAGAACAACAGCCTATTCAGGAAGCCATCGATTACTGCAAAGACCCCAAGAACAATATACAGCTACTTATTATTAAATCCATTGATCGTTTTACGCGTGGTGGATCCGACTTTTACGGGCCACTCAAAAGACAGCTTGAGCAGTGCGGCGTCAATTTAGTCGATATTTATGGTATTATCGGCACCAATAAAGTAAACACTCTTGAACACTTGGGCTTTGAATATAAGTGGAGCGTTTATTCACCGACCCAGAAATCGGAAATACTAGAAGCCGAACGATCTAAAGATGAGTTGAGAGACATTATGAGTCGGATGATCGGAGCCGAAATCCGCTATACCCAAATGGGCTTTTGGATGCACCAACCACCATACGGCTTTATCAGCGAAAAGTTGGATACTCGCCACGGTAAACGTTGTGTACTTAAGCCACATCCAATTGAAGCCCAACACATCATTAAGATGTTCGAGTTAAGAGCTCAAGGTGCACTCTACGATAAAGACATTGTAGCCATAGTTAATACACTAGGGTATAAAACCAGGATGCAAAATATCCGCAGCAAACAAGATCAAACCAAAATAATCGGTAAAAGAGGCGGTAAACCATTAACCGTTAAAGCCATGCAGAAGTTTATTAGAAACTCAGTCTATGCCGGAGTTAACGAGGAGACATGGACAGGCAGCCAACCTGTGCAATGTGCTTTTGAGGGCTTAGTGTCGATTGATCTGTTTAACCGTGCTAACCATGGTAAAAGGTTTATTACTGAAAACGAGGAGGGTGACATTGCAATCCATAATCAATTACCTCCTCTTAGCATACTCAATAGAGGCAAGCGTAACTCAGACTTTCCCTACCGTAAGTTTGTAACGTGTAGCCAGTGTCACCGTCCCCTGCTAGGCAGTTCATCCCGCGGCAAGAACGGCAAGCATTATCCAGCTTATCATTGCAGCAATCATGGACATTATTACCGTGTCCCCAAGCAGAAATTAGAAGATACCATCGCTGAGTTTATTGGCAGTCTTAAAGTCTCTCAAGACCACATAGACACGGTTATATCGGTAATTGAGGCGGAGTGGCAAAAGAGACAGCAAACGCTTCAGGACGAGCTACAGAGCCTTGAAGGGCGGATTAACGAACTCAAGCTAGAAGCCAAAGCTACAGTTGACAAGATTAAGGTTTTAAGTAGTGAAACAGCAATTAAATATATGGAGGAGGATATCATGAGAATAGAAAAGCAAATAAGCTTGCTAACCAGGCAAAAGGCTGAAGTTCAGACAAGGAAGCCCATAGACTTTGATAAAATCATGGCCAGGATCCGGTACCTACTGGAAAACCTTGATGAACTACTCATTAAACAGATTGATCCGATTAAAAAAGCCCAGTTTTTCGGGGCAATATTTGATAAATTACCGTCTTATGAGGATCTTAAACCTGGAAACCTAAAATCTGCCATTTTTACAGGGATAAATCCAATATTTAGCCTAGCTCGTATGGAAAAATCTTCAGTGGTGCGCAGGGCGGGAATCGAACCCGCACGCCTTGTGGGCAAGGGATTTTAAGTCCCTCGTGTCTACCAATTCCACCACCCGCGCATAGTAACTAATATTTTAATGTATCTACATTATATATGGAGGCGCGTACCGGAATTGAACCGGTGTAAAAGGTTTTGCAGACCTGTGCGTAACCACTCCGCCAACGCGCCAATCTGCGACAATTATAACTTACTTAATTGTCTACTTACTACTGTTTGATAAAATTATTTAAATTGCTAATTGGCCTAGAGCCATAAAAACTCGTGAGACTTTTTCTCCATGACGTTCGCCTGGGATTTCAACAACTTTTTGGAAGCCGGCTCGTTCATAGGTTTTCTGGGCATAAATATTATCACCCCAAGTTTCTAGCCACACGCCTTGATTGCCGTATAAAATATCATTCGCTTGTAAAATTGCCCTAGTGTAAGGTAGGGAATTATGATCACCGGTAGCTCCTTCATAAAGTCGGATGGCAAATGTTGTCTCAGCACCTTGATTAACAAGTTCCTCAACTGTCGGAATTTTATGCCCCATCCAACCAAACCCTACCAATTTTAAGACGCCTTCACCAGTGTATCTAACCAAGGGAAGAGCTAATCTCCCTTTGGCTTGCCAGGCTGTTACTTGCTCTAGATCGTGGAATCGCGAGGTAGAATCACCAATACAGTACCTTTTAATATCTGCTTGTTCAGATGTTATAACTAACTGTTCTGCCAATACATTATCAAGGCCTAGTTTCACGTATAGACCTTTATTGTTAAGCTCAGTTTGATCAACTTCACTAGGTAGCGATGCAACTTGCTCAACTAAACCTATAGGATAATCAGACATATTATAGATTAACCATTATATTGCTAGGAATTTTCTTGGTTCGTATCAATATTGCTTTTTAATGCCGCTTTGGCAATTGGTTTGGCTAAAGTGTACATCTCGCATTCACGTAATCTGTCTTTCCAAAATAATCCCCGTGCCCGTTGATCAGCTATTGCCAACGGTACAAGAGCTCGAGCTTCTTTGACATGTATGTTTCTTATAACTTCATTAATGTGCGCTATCATCTGGGGGGTTAAATTAGCTAAGTAGTCGGCTCTTAAAGGATCGATTTCTTCTTGGGCAACTACCTGATCTCTAGCTAATTGTCTTAAGTCAATAAAACGGACTAATTCCCCAAAGCCAACGTTTGATCCAGCAGCTTCGTATAAACTTAATGACGGTTTATCAGTATCATCTACATCTTTTCTAAGTAGGTCTAAATGTGTCATGCTAACTCTTGCTGAAGTTAGATAAGAAACATATTCTAGGGTAACTGCTCTGACTGCTTTAGCTGGGTCATCAGTTTGAGCATCTTGCTGGTGATGATAAATTTCAATTAAATGTTTGGCAGACCCACCAGGTCTTTCAAGATAATCTTGTAAAGCGAAAGCTTCTGATAGCTCATCACGAGATAGTGGTAAAAAATGTTGGTTTTCTTGGAAGATAGCTAATCTTTCAAAGGGGTCATCGATAGGTTGAGGATCGATTTCTGCGTTTGTCATTGTATTATATTAACACAAAAATGATTAAATATCAACTGTATTTATTATACTTATTTAACAGTGATTTTACCTGATCGTAATTGAGCGCGTAGCTTCATCCAAATTTTACCGAGTTCGTTACGACCATCTTTTTTCAAACCCCAGCCCCAAAAGTTGTCCTTTGGCGAATCCTCAATAATATCTAAATCACCAGTTTGTAGTAATTTATGAAGTACATAAGGATTTTGTAACATTTTATGCTTACAGATATCATACATTATGCCAACCTTAAGCTTATCCCAGTTTTTAGGTACTTTTTCAGCATTAGCTTTAGCGATTTTAAAAGCGTCATGAGCTGAAGTAGCATTGATAATTGCCTCTACTAAATCAGGCGCCGTATCGAAAAAATGTGATGATTGATAGGCGTGTTCAGAAGTGGGCCAACGCCGACCTTTCCAATGAAGTTGGAAAGAGGAAAAATTACTTAATACATAGAATTCTCGCTCATAAAATCCTATAATATTCCCAGTTGTATCTAAGTCTGGATCTCTAAATTGCACAGGTTTTTTCATGAGTTTGCCTTAAATAAATTTAGTTTGAGTATCTATAATGGTATAGCACACTAGAAAAGATTAAAATCATTTTAATATATATATATTAGGACGACAGAAACTACTAGGGGATTTTGTTAGGTAATTAGTATCCTAATTAATATCTAGCATAACTCTTAGAGAAGGAGAGACATGATGAGTGACATACAAAATCCAATGGAGATATTTCAAAAAGAAGCTCCTGAAGTGGCCAAGGCTTTTGATGGACTTATCCAGTCAATTGTAAACTCAAAAGGGATAGACGAAAAAACTAAACAATTAATTTATATAGCTATGAAAGCAGCATTAAATGATCCGGTCGCTATAAAATTTCATGTTCCAATGGCTAAAAAACTTGGGGCAACTAGAGAAGAAGTAGTTGACGCGATCTTAATGACAATAACTGTCGCCGGCATAAAACCGGTAGTTTCAATGTTGCCAGAAGCCCTAGAGGTATACGGAAAAAACTAAAATACTTATGCTTGGTACGCCTGGCAGGATTTGAACCCGCGACCTTTGGTACCGGAAACCAACGCTCTATCCAGCTGAGCTACAGGCGCACACTAAGCACTATTAATAATAAACTATTTAGTTTTTGAGTCTTTAGATTTTCCTTGCGACGTTGGCCGCGAAGAACCGGTGGCCGGTAGGGTATTCCGAATTTTCTTGTTATTGTCCCGATTAATAAATATTTGTTGCAATAAGTTTGTCATAGTTTGCGCTTGTTCATAGCTCATCCCGATACGGGCGACTGTCTGAGCCTGACCGTTTTGATCGATGTTAGCTTGTGCGAAATTTAAAACTATACCGTTTAAATTGGCTGTAATATGGACACTGTCACTATAAAGGATACGGTTATCCAGGGCCATCATGATGAAAACAGTCCGCTTTTGAACATCTTCTTCAATCGATTCTTTTGGTTGATTAGGTTTATTATACCCAGCTAGTTCCCATAAATGGACAGCCTCATCATCTTTCATCCCAAAATGATTTATCATCAACATCAGAATATCTTCAGAGGGTCGTTCGGCCCCGATCTCTATTTGCTTGAGGGTATCAGCGCCAATTTCAACGGCATCAGAAACTTCTTCGAGACTTTCCGCCCGATTTTGCCGAAGATGTTTTAATTGTCCGCCGAGTATTTTATAAGGTGTATTATTCACCGAAGGATCTCCATAAAACCAATAGTATCATACTCACAACGTTAATATGAGCGATGTAAGAATAATTAAGTTATTATAATAAGCACATGAATATACAAAAAAACGTATCCTTATCTCAATACTCAACAATGCGGTTAGGCGGAATAGTGGCCTTTGTGAGTGAAATACATAATCGACAAGAACTTACTGAAGCATTTAACTGGGCGGAAACTAATCATTTGCCGGTAATTACGATTGGCGAAGGTAGCAATATAGTTTGGAAGGACGAAGGATTTAAAGGTCTGCTGCTTATAAATAAAGTTCCGGGATATGACGTATTTGATGAAGATGAAGAAAATTATTATGTAACAGTTGGTGCTGGGGAAAATTGGGATAGCGTAGTGGAGCGAGCGGCAGTTGCCCAGGTAAGCGGCATTGAGGCTATGAGTTTAATACCGGGCAGTGCTGGGGCTACAATTGTTCAAAATGCCGGCGCTTATGGCCAGGAAATTTGTCAGACACTGGTAAGCATTGAGGCTTATGATATGCAAACAAAGACTTTCCTTACTATCTCAAACCAAGATTGTGCGTTCGGCTATCGGACCAGTCGATTTAAAACCAACGATCATGGCCGATTCATTATTATGGGGATGACACTTCATCTTATGCACACCCAAATGACATCACCGTTTTATCCTTCACTCCAAGACTATATTGATAAGCATAATATAAAAACCTACGAACCAATGGCAATTAGGAATGCCGTAATAGCTATACGCAGTAATCATTTGCCGAATCCGGCCGTAGTTGCCAATTGCGGATCATTCTTTGAGAATCCGATTATCGATCGGATCCAATTATCAGAACTACTCGACAGATATCCAGATATGGTTTATTGGAACCAGGACAATGAAGATATAAAATTATCAGCTGGCTGGTTAATTGAACATGCTGGGTTTAAGGATTTTCATAACCAGCAAACCGGTATGGCTACCTGGCCAACTCAAGCTATGATACTTATTAATGAACACGCTCGGTCCACTGCTGACTTGTTGGCGTTTCGTCAGTTGATAATCGATACTGTAAATCAAAAATA
>Ga0187855_10001821_pt1 | contig 16450 bp, 12 predicted proteins | sample June2016WEW_8_10_2_FD_132969 | JGI IMG/M metagenome (GOLD analysis project Ga0187855, IMG submission 132969) | Peatland microbial communities from SPRUCE experiment site at the Marcell Experimental Forest, Minnesota, USA - June2016WEW_8_10 | ecosystem: Environmental > Terrestrial > Soil >...
CGCCGCCAAGCAGGAGTCGGTCGACACGATTCTCGAGATGGCGCGGCACAAAACTGAAGGCCGCGCCCGCAAGCTTATCGTTGCCGGCTGCCTGGTTGAGCGCTACCGCGATGAAATCCGGAAAAACATTCCTGAGGTCGACGCTGTCGTCGGCACGGGCGAGCTTGAAGCAATTCTCAACGCTGCCGGCATTGCGCCTGCAACCCCTGCCGCGCCCTCGCCGTTCAACATCATCACCGGCACCGCGGCGGATGTTCGCTCAGGCCGCGAATCGCAGGCCGGAACCCACAAATCGTCTGTCTCGACGGCCGACCAAGACCAGAAAAAAACCAAGGGCAGACCCGAAGGCGATCACCGCGAACGAGCCGGCCGCTTCCGCCGGGACGACTGGGACGGGGCATCGCATTTCTTGCCGACCTATCTTTACGACGAAATGACCCCACGGCTGCTCTCGACGCCGCGCGCGTCGGCCTACATCAAAATCGCCGAGGGCTGCGATCATCCCTGCAGCTTCTGCGTGATTCCAAATTTGCGAGGAAAATTCCGCTCGCGCCGCTTCGAGTCGGTGGTCGCCGAAACCGAGCGGCTCGTCGCTGGCGGCGTCGAAGAGATCACGCTCATCGGACAGGACACCACCTGCTACGGCGAAGATATTGGAATGAAAGATGGGCTGGCAGCGCTGCTCGATACGCTCGCCGGCATTGACGGCCTGCGCTGGCTGCGCTTTCTCTATGCCTACCCGAACCGCATTACCGGCAAGCTGCTCGAGACGATCGCGCGTCACGACAAGATCTGCAAATACCTCGATCTCCCTCTGCAGCACGCCTCACCCGACGTGCTGAAGCGCATGAAACGCGGCGCCGGTGCGGAGATTTTCCTGAAGACTCTCGAGAAGGTCCGCGCCGCCGTTCCCGGCATCGCTCTGCGCACCAGCTTCATCGTCGGCTTCCCCGGCGAGTCGCCTCGTGACGTGGAGATCTTGGGGGAGTTCATCGCCGAAGCGAAGTTCGACTGGCTGGGCGTCTTCGGCTATTCGCATGAGGAGGGGTCCGGAGCGTATTCGCTCGAGGACCAAGTGCCCAAGCGCACCATTGAGTCGCGGCGCAAGCGCCTGATGCGCCTTCAGAAATCGATCTCGCGCAAATCGAAACAAAACTGGGTCGGCCGCGAGGTCACCGTTCTAACGGAGGGCGAGAGCGACGAGACTCCATTGCTTTGGGAAGGCCGCAGCCAATTCCATGCGCCCGAAATCGATGGCAAGGTCTACATCAACGACTTCGGCTCGCTCCCCTCGCTCGAGGCCGGCCGCTTCTACCGCGCCCGGATCACCGAAGCCCACGACTACGACGTGGTGGCGAGCATCGTCGCCCCCGAGGGCTGACCCCTACTCGGCGTCGCGAGAGCCGCAAGGTGTTGAAGGCGACAGGCCCCGAGGCTGCATCTCGGAAAAGTAGTTCGGGTGACTTGAGGGAGGCATTCTGCGCGCCTGGTCCGTTGCGTTTTGCGGAAGATTGGCGCCTGGCCATAGCTCTCTTGTCGAGCGGCTATCTCATCCTAGTCTCGCCAGCGATCGGCCGGATCCGAGGGAAGCTGCCCGGCTGTGACGCTGCACCACTTTCCAGCGCCGGCAGCCACTCGCCGGCCTCTTTACGAAGTTGCGCCAGATCGATACCGGCAAAGAGAGCGGGATATGATTCGACTCGCCGCAAGGCTTTGCGCAGCAGCGAGGCCGCGCCGCGGATGTTTCCCGTTTGCAGGTGATGGAAAGCCGCTGTGGTCTGAATCAACGCTTGCAGAAAATTCTTCTCAGGCTCCTGCAATCGCAACCAAACGCTTTCCCAATGTTCGTGCGCGAGCCAGAACTGCTGATTGCGATAGCAGCGGAGGCCTTCGGCAAGCGCGTCGCAACTCCAGTCGAGAGACACAGCTTCAGCATAAGCGAGGCTGGCCTCATCGCCCGGGATTTCATTCTCGGTCTATTCGCTGCCCTGACATTTGGTCCCCTCGTGCTACGGCAGATTCACCGCAGATGTGCCGTAGGGACTCAGCAGGTTCGCCACGATCGGCGTGACGACCGGCGCGCCGGCGCCAACGAACTCGGTCACGGTGTTGAGCGAGGCATTCGTGACCCAGACATTTCCGGAGCCATCAACGGCGATGCGGAGAGCGATATTCAGCCCAGCCTGGTAGCCGGTGGAGGGTGAGAGCGCAGTGCCGGAGGAGTTGAATTCGCTGATGCTGCTGTCGGGATAGGGCGGGGAGGTCGCGTTGGTTGCGCGATTGACCACCCAAACGTCGCCCGCGCCATCGATGGCAATGCCCTCGGGGATATCGAGGCCGCCGCCGCTGTATCCCGAGGAACCGGTGATGGCCGAGCCGGAGGAGCCAAACTTGCTGATGGTGTTCGCGCCCGTTCCGCTGTTCACTGCCCACACGTTGCCGGAGCCGTCAATAGCGATGCCCCAGGGATCGTTGAGCCCGCCGCCGGTATCGCCGCTGGAACCGGAGACGGCCATGCCGCTGGAGTTGAATTCGCTGAGGGCGCCGAGAGTGATGCTGTCGGTTACCCAGATATTGCCCGAGGCGTCGATGGCAAGGGAAACGGGATCATTGCTTATTCCGCCGCCCTGGTCTCCGGGCGAACCGGTAATGGGCGTGCCGGTGGAGCTGAACTCGCTGAGGCTGGAGCCGACATTGTTCACAACCCAGGCGTGGCCGAGCTTGTCGAAGGCAATGTCGTAGGGGGCGTTGAGGCCGCCAAGGGTATAGCCGGCAGACGTGGAGACCGGCGTGCCGTTGTTTTCGAGCTCGCTAAGGCTGTTTGGAGTGACATTCCCGGTCCAGACATTGCCGGACTTGTCGATGGCGATACTGTAGGGGTCAACGATGCCGCCGCCTGAGAAGGGCGAGCCGGTGATGGGCGCGCCGACGGGGCTGAACTCGCTGACAGAGTTGACCCCGGTTGCGGTATTGCCCACCCATACGTTGCCTGCGGCGTCGATGGCAATGGGGACGGGTGAATTCAACCCAGCGCCGCTGTAGCCGACGGCGATGGTGAAGTCGTTCGGCGCTGGAGTGGGCAGCGAAGGCTGGAAAGGTGCGCTCGCCGTCGCCAGTCCAAACAATGTCGACACGTTGGCCCCCGGATTATGCGCAATGTTCAGCGCCGCAGTCGCCGTATCCGTCGGCGCCGTGCTCCCGTTCATCGCATTGCTGAACAACGTCAGGCAAGCCGTCGAGCCCGATCCGCTCGAATTGACGCAGCCGGCCAGAATGTTGGCCAGCGTGTCGATCTCTGCCTGCGGCACGGTTCCGTTTGTTGCCGGCGTCGCCGCATAGGCTGTGCCCGTCATCGGGTTCATTAAGTTGGTGATTGTGTTCGACGCGTTCTCCAGACCGGTGGCCGCCAGAGTGGTGTTGGAGCTCGACACGTTTAGCGGGGAGCTGGCGAATCCGGCAAACGCATACGCCACAACCACTGTGCTGACTTCGTTGACAATCACGTATTGAGAAGAGTTGCAGCCACTCACCGGTCCCACCAGCGTGATTGCCGAGTTGTCCCCTGCGCCCGAATTCCCACCCACCGAATAGAGATAGGGGTAGGCATACGCGGACGGGCAGCTGTAGTCGTTGCTAATCGAAAAGTCGCCGTTCGCATCCGTGGTCACGTAGAAGCCGAGGCTGTCTGAGCCGGTGCCGCTGGTGAGCAGCGACGCGGATTGGTTTGTGCCTGAGGAAGCTATCCCAGGGCCGCCATAGCCAGTGTTGTTCACCGCCAGCAGGTACACGTGCGCGCCCTGAATGGGACTCTGCCCGCCATGCACGCGGCCTGTGATCTTCGCACCCTGCGTGGAGCCGGGTGTTGGCAGCGTGTTAAACGCGGCATTTCCCCCGCAGCCGGAAAGGACAAGTGCGCACGAAACAATGGAAATGGCACAGTGAACGCGCAAAGCGGACCTCCGTTCATCGGTCGTGCAAGATTTCTCTTTTGGATTCCCTCATAACCTAGCAAGAGAAAGAAATATAGGAGGTACCGGGGAAGGATGGTTGAAACTCTGCCGAAGGTTTATCACACGCGTTGGATTGAAGCAATCGGAAACTCGCGCCCCCATCACCGGAGCTCACGCGTACGACCTCCGCAGAACCCAAACTCTGGGTCTCTGATGCCCCTCGCCTGATCCCCGGTTCCTGCTTTTCTGCTATGCTTGCCCGCATGAAAACCCGGCTTGCCTTTTCTACCGCCCGTTGGTTCTCGTGCCTGGCGCTGCTGGCTGTGTTCGCCAGTCCCACCGTCACCGCGCAGGATTGGGCCAAAGCGCTGCTGGATAAATCGCCGCGCCACCAGGAGTGGGTGAAGGTGACGCACGGCAGCCGCACAGTCGACGCCTTCGTGGTCTACCCCGAAGTCAGTCACAAGGCCCCCGTGGTCCTGCTCATCCACGAGATCTTCGGGTTGAGCGACTGGGCGCGCTCCATGGCCGACGACATCGCCGCTATGGGCTACATCGTCATCGCCCCAGACCTGCTGTCGGGCTTCGGCCCCAACGGCGGCAACACCAGCGCCTTCGCCGATCAGCAGGCTGTCATTAAAGCAGTTTCATCGCTCGACCCCGACACGGTGACCGCCGATCTGAACGCCGCCGCGGACTATGCCCTCAAGTTGCCCGCGGCCAGCGGCAAGCTTGCCGTCATCGGATTCTGCTGGGGCGGGGGAAAGTCATTCCTCTACGCCACTCAGCGCCATAGCCTCAACGCAGCTTTTGTCTTCTACGGACCTCCGCCGCCGACTGACAGCATGAAGAACATTGCGGCGCCGGTCTACGGGTTCTACGCAGGCAATGACGCGCGCATCACGGCCACCGTTCCCGACACCAAGACCGCAATGGCTGCGGCGGGCAAGAAATACGACACCGTCATCTACGACGGCGCTGGGCATGGCTTTATGCGCGCCGGAGAAGACCCCACCATTACGGGTTACAACTTCGCCAACGTATTTGGGCGAACCGATTCCCTTAAGCGCATCGAGTCGCTGCTAAAAGGAATGTGAAGGAAGTGAATGAAGTGAGGGAAGTGAAAGAGTGAAAAAGTGAACAGAATGAAGAAGTGAACCGGCGAACCTTCTACGCACGCATTCCGGAGCTTACTCGGAGTCCATTTTCACTTTCTCACTCTTTCACTTCTTTCACTCCTTCACTTTTTCACTTGGTTCTTTCCGCGCTACCATAATGGTTGGCCGCGGCACCCGCGCGCCGCGCAATCGATGGCTGCAAAAAAACAATCCGCCAAAGTGCTCCGCTGCCCCTCATGCGGCATGTTGGTTCGCCGCAGTGACGAAGACTTTCCCTTCTGCAGCGACCGTTGCCGCAAGATCGATCTCGGCAAGTGGGCCAGTGGGGTCTACAAAATCAGCTCTCCTGTCCTCGATCCTGACGTTCTCGAAGATCTGGGCGGGCTGTCCGGTGGACGAGACAAAGGCTCGGACGATGAGTAGCTCCACAGTCGCCGAAACCTCTCCCGCTTCAGCTCAAGTCCGCAAAACCCCCTTGGCTTGGCTAGTAGCCACCTTTTTCGGCGCGGGCTACCTCAAGCCCGGACCCGGCACCTGGGGCTCCGTGGCCGCTGCACTTCTGTGGCTTGGGGCGGCCGCGGCCTTCCATCCATCACCCCATGCTCTTCTGGTTTCGCTTCTCGCCGCCATCGCAGTCGCCATCGCGGCCGGTGTTCCGGCGGCGACGATCGTGGAGCGCGAGTCCGGCGTACACGATCCCGGTTTCGTGGTGATCGACGAAGTCATCGGCCAGTGGATTGCGCTGCTCGCTTGTCCCGGCGATTGGGCGCACGGCCTCATCGCCCTCATCCTTTTCCGCATCTTCGACATCGTCAAGCCGTTTCCTGTGAGGCGTCTCGAGCGCTTGCGAGCGGGCTGGGGCATCGTCTTCGACGATGTGGGCGCCGGCTTGTATGCTTTGGTTGTAGCGTGTTTCGTCCGCATCTGGTTCTAGTCTGAAAGAGCATGCCTCGCACCGCGCCTCAACCCGACCCGCCAGCCCTTACGCCGCCGCGCGTCGACGACGTGATTCCCTCTGCGGCCCTGCCCTCCGGCGACGTCGAACTCACCGGGCTCGATCTCGGTCCGGGCAACTTTGGCTCGCCCGAGGTCCTGGTCGATGGCGAGCCGGCCCACATCCTGATGAGCCGGCCCACGCGCCTCGCATTTCGCGTTCCCGAATCCGCATCGCGTGGCCTCATTCAGGTCCGCAGCTCAGCGGGCGCGGCCAATGTCGCCCTGGTCCATGTCGCCCACCAGCTTAACGACGGCCTCCATCCCGTCACCAGTCCCGCCGTCAGCCGTTCCGGCATGGTCTACGCCACCATCTCCGGTGCGCGCGGCAAGCAAACGCCCGTCTCCGTGGTGCGCGTCAGCCCCGACGGCCGCGGAACGCCCTTCGTCACCGGCATCCTCAACGCCACCGGCCTGGCCTTCAATCCCGACGGCGAGCTTTTTGTCACTTCGCGCGCCGAAGGCATTGTCTATCGCGTCGACGCCGCCGGAGAATTCTCAACCTACGCTGAGGGCATGGGCGTGGCCACCGGCTGCGCCTTCGACAAAGAGGGCAACCTGTTTGTCGGCGACCGCAGCGGCACGATCTTCAAGATCAGTCCCGAGCGGCAGATCTTCGTTCACGCCACGCTCGAGCCCAGCGTCTCTGCCTATCACCTGGCTGTGAACGCTGCCGGGACGCTGTTCGTCACCGCTCCGTCGCTTTCGTCGAACGAGGCCATCTGGGCCATCGAGCCGAACGGTGACACGCGCGCTTGGTACCGCGGGCTGGGCCGCCCGCAGGGCCTCGCGATCTCTCGCGACGGCGACATCTACCTCGCCGCCTGCCTGCGAGGCCGTCACGGAATTGTCCGCGTCAGGGCCGATGGCGAGGCCACGCTGGTGCTTTCGGGCAATAACCTTGTCGGCGTCGCCTTTTCGCCGCTGGGCGCTACGATCCTTGCTACCCACGACGCCGTTTATGATGTGGATTTGGGAGTCGAGGGCCAGAAACTGTCTTAGCTTCTAGTGTCGTGTGCCATAAGTTCGTAACATAAATAGCACGTCATCCTGAGCGAAGTTTGGCCGGTTTTTCGGCCAAACGCAGTCGAAGGACCTGCATTTTGGCTTCCGACTTATACTGCGAACTTCTGGGACACCAGACTAGCCACTAACTGCTAGCCTCTAGCCTGGTGGTCGGCGGTGCGCGGTTTTGTGCCTCCCAGCCGCATCGCTCCTGCTCGGCGGGAACCGCTGCAGCCCAATTCCCATCACCGGAGCTAGGGGCTAGGAGCTAGGAACTGAAAGCTGCCTTTCTATGAGATCCGAGATCATTGCCGTCGGTTCCGAGATGCTCACGCCGTTCCGCCAGGACACCAACTCTCTCTATCTCACTGGGAAACTCAACGAAATTGGCGTCACGGTCGCATTCAAGACCATCGCCGGCGATCGGCGCAAAGACATCGCCAGCGCCATCCGCGCCGCGCTCGGCCGCGTCGACATCCTCATCATCATGGGCGGCCTCGGACCCACCGAAGACGATCTGACCCGCGAAGCCACCGCCGAGGCTCTTTCGATCCATCTGCGGCGCGACCCCAACCAGGTGGCCGCGCTGCATGCCCGGGCCGCGACCTGGCGCATCACAATGCCGCAGAACAATCTCAAACAGGCCGACGTCATTGAGGGTGCGACTCTGCTGCAGAACCCCAACGGCAGCGCGCCCGGCCAGTGGCTCGACACCACCTTCGAGGGCTATCGCAAGCTCATCGCGCTGCTGCCCGGTCCGCCCCACGAGTGCAAGCCGCTCTTCGATACCGAGTGCTTGCCGCGCCTGCGCGAAGTCGTCCCGCCACGCGCCATCGCCACGCGCACGCTCAAAGCTGCCATGATTCCCGAGTCGCAGGCCGACAAGATCATCGCACCCATTTACACGGCTTACGCCGACGTAGAAACCACTCTTCTTGCCCACGCCGGCGACCTGCAGATCACGCTCGTTTGCTCCAAGCCCAGCCTGGCCGCCGCGCAGGAACGTGCGGACGAACTCGCCGAGCGCATCGAAGACGCCCTCGACGACTTTCTCTACTCCTCTCAGGACGAAACCCTCGAGCAGATCGTGCTCTATTACCTTGGGCTGCGACAGGCAACACTGGCCGTCGCTGAGAGCTGCACCGGTGGGCTCGTCGCCGAGCGAATTACATCCGTCCCCGGCGCTTCACGCTCATTCGTCGGCGGGGCCGTCGTCTACTCCGACAGACTGAAAAGCGAGATGGCCGGCGTGCCCGCCGATCTCATCGCGCAGCACGGCGCGGTTTCCGCTGAAGTGGCCAAGGCACTCGCCGAAGGCATCCGCCTGCGCGCCGGGGCCACCCTCGGCCTGGGAGTTACCGGCATCGCTGGCCCGTCTGGAGGAACCGAGAAAAAACCTGTCGGCCTGGTCCACATCGCCCTCACCGATGGCCAAACGACCGACGCCTCGGAGCGCGTTTTCCGTGGCGACCGCCAGCGCATTCGTGAGTGGGCCGCGCAGCAAGCACTCGACATGCTTCGCAAGCGGCTGATGTAGCCGGCGATCGGATTACGTTTCGATCGGAACCTCGTGCCATCTGTACGAATTTGTACAAGAACGATGATTTGTACGGCTTCGTACAAACAAGTCAGCGCGCAGCTCTCCCCTCCGCTCGCCCGTCGCCAGCGGCGCGGATCCATCCAGCACCTTTCCTATGAAGAGACGATTGGCGTGTAGCCCGAGGCTCCGGCTTTCTTCAGTGCCACCAGCCCATCGGCAATGCTCATCAGCGGAGTGGTCTTGATCGACTTCAGTGAGCCGCCCGCAGCAGCGGCCAACGCCAGGGCCGCAATACTGATGTTGTCGGGCATTTCGACCAGCATCACAAGATCGTGCTCGCCAAACGACAGCCACGATCCGCTGATCTTGCCGCCGAGTTTCTTCGCTACTTTCTTGACATGCTCGCTGCGGTCATGCGGGTTTGCGATCAAAGCAGCCAACGCCGGCGACGAGTAGGCGCACTGCACGAGATAACTGGGCATAGATTTTGCCTTTCGAGGGAAGATTCTTCTGGGGGGCCGAAGTGACCGAAGTATACAGTCCGGCGCACACCCCTGGCCCCTTCGTTTTTCTGCCCCGCCGGCCCAAATCCCGGTCCGGTCCGCCCTCGTGCGCGACCCAGCCGGGTGGTGGCTCAATTTCAAGGAAGCGCCCCTCGGAGGCTTTACAGCTTGCGGAGAAATTCTCTGAAAGGCATGAAGTGTCAGGGCACGGCTTCAGCCAGGCCGCAAACTGCCCGCCCATTCTTGAGAAACAACGTACGCGGCGAGGCCGCGTTCCAACCCCGGTCCCACCCACGCACTGTCATCCTGAGCGCAGTCCGCCGGCAGCGGACGAAGTCGAAGGATCTGCGGTTGTCCCTCGCGAGGCTCGCCCAGCAAAAGCCCCCGGTTGCCCCGTCCTAGCTCCGCTAGGGTGGGAGAGCACGAACCCAACCGACCCGTTTTGTGTCAGGGCACGACACTCAGTCGTGGCGATCGCCTCGGTGTGGGGTCGGGATGTTCAACCGCTGAGGGAGCTTTTCGGGAATTTCGCTCGGCTTTAGCCCATACGCTAAAGCACTTCAGCTGAGCGTGGCCTTCAGGCCCTGAGGGGTATCTTTCCGCATCTGCACCGGCCGCCCCATCTTCTTGTCAACCCCCTCCCCCCGTCTTTCTTCGCCAACCCGCCCTCTCAAACCCAATCCGGCCGCACATTTGCGCTCTTAGCCTCAGCCTGCAATTTCTTGCCTCGCAATTGCGAAGAATTTCCCCCTTCTGGCGCAACATAGAACCGTGAGTCCAGTTTGCTCATCGACGCCGCTGGATTGGTCCTCATTTCTTTGCGCATCGCGTCCCACACTCCCGGCCAGATGGAACCATGATCCCTTGCAAAAAAAATAAAATCCCCAAAAGCGGCACCAGAATTGGTGCAAAATCGCCTCGCCGACACAAAAAGTGATTGAAATCAATCACTTACATTGTTGTTTAACAAGCAATAACCTTCCGACTATTAATCACTTAATCAACTCTGGCATCGAGACCCGCGAAAACCGCGTTGACGAAATCCGATGCGGACATTAGAGACAGGGGCGGCGAGTCCGGGCCGTGGGCTCTTCGATCCCCCTGCTACACTTCTCGTGGGCGTCCTTCCCGCTTCCACCTCACGCTCAACCTAAATCAGCCGGGAGCACGCATGTCCGTCGTCGAGCTCGCAGGAGTCACCAAGGCCTACGAGAATAAAGTCGCGGTACGCAACCTGGACCTATCCATTGACGCCGGCCAGATGTTCGGCCTGCTCGGCCCCAACGGCGCAGGAAAAACCAGTTCGATCCGCATGATGATGGGCATCACCATGCCCGACTCAGGCCGCATCAGCCTCTTCGGCAAACCCTTCGAGCGCGCCAGCCTCGAGCGTGTCGGCTACTTGCCCGAGGAGCGAGGCCTCTACAAGAAGATGAAAGTCCTCGAGCAGCTCGTCTTCTTCGGCGAGCTTCACGGTCTCGATGCCGCCGAAGCCCGCAAACGAGCAACCAGCTGGGCCACGCGCCTCGAGATAGCCGAATCTCTCGACAAGAAGACCGAAGAGCTGTCGAAGGGCATGCAGCAGAAGATTCAGTTCATCGGCTCCATCCTTCACTCACCCAAGCTCATCGTCATGGACGAGCCTTTCAGCGGCCTCGATCCCGTCAACGCGGTTCTGCTCGAGCGTACTCTGATCGAGCTCAAAGACCAGGGGGCTGCCATTCTCTTTTCTACGCATCGCATGGATCAGGTGGAGAAGCTCTGCGATTCCATCTGCCTCATCAACAACGGCGAGGCCGTACTCAGCGGCCGCGTCCGCGAGATCAAGAGCCGCTACGAGCGCAATCAGATCATCGTCGAATTCGAAGGCGACGCGTCATTCCTCTCGAGCCCCGAGGTCGCCGAGGCGAGGAACTTCTCCGGGCACGCTGAAGTTCGCCTCAAGCCGCACGGTGACGCGCAAAAACTGCTTCACGAGGCCTCAGCCGTCGCCACCATCTATCGCTTCGAGCTAGTCGAGCCCTCCCTCGAAGAGATCTTCATTCGCACTGTCAGAGGCAAAGCCGATGCGTAACATTCTCCTCATTGCGCGCCGCGAATTTCTGGAACAGATCCGCGGACGCGCCTTCCGCATGTCCACGATCGGGCTGCCAGTGCTCTTTGCGGTCATTCTTGGCATCGCCTACCTGGCCAACCAGGGCATGGGCTCTCATAAGCACTACATCGTCGCCTCGCAGGACGCTGCTCTTGCCGATGCGGTCCGCGCGCAGCTCGTCAATCAAAGGGAATCCAAGCCCACCGTCGACATCGTCGATCTCTCCGCCCCTGGCGAGCGCGATGCTCTGACCCAGATGGTTCGCGCCAAGGCTGTCGACGGCGCACTCGTGATTGAAGCTCATGCCGGCGGCCTGCCCACCGCCGCCTTCTACTCCAACTCGTCCGGCGACTTTATTACCTCTGCCAAACTGAACGATGCGCTCGACAACGGCCTCGTGGACAGGGACCTCACCGTCGAAGGAATGCGGCCCTCCGACGCCGATGCTGCCGTCAAGGGCATCACCATCGACACATTCCAGGTGAAGAAAGACGGATCAATCGTCAAGAGCAACGCGCAGGCCTCGTTCTGGAAGGGCTATGTCATGGCCATTCTGCTTTCCATGACCACCCTGATCTACGGCCTCAACGTCGCTCGCTCCATCATTCAGGAAAAGACCTCGCGCATCTTCGAAGTGATGCTGGCCACCGTGAAGCCCAGCGACATGCTCGCCGGAAAGCTGATCGGCGCAGGCTCTGTCGGCCTCACCCAGATCCTTATCTGGGTGGTCGCCGCCGCACTGCTGCTCGCCACTCCTCTGGCCGCGGCCATCCTTACGGGCCAATATGCAGTTCACTTCTCCTGGACCGAAGGCATTCTCTTTCCGGTGTACTTCGTTCTCGGGTTCCTGCTTTACAGCGCCCTCTTCGCCGGGCTGGCTGCCACCTGCGAAACCGAGCAGGAGCTGCAGATGTTCACGCCGCTGGCTGCCGCGCCCACCTGGCTCAGCTTTGCCTTGATCGTCGTGATCATGAATGACTCCAACTCCGCCTGGGCCGTCGCCGCATCGCTCTTCCCGCCCACCGCGCCCATCATCATGTTTCTGCGCATGGCCTCGGAAATTCCTCCCGCGTGGCAGTTCGCTGTCTCCATCGCCCTGATGCTCTTGAGCATTTGGGTCATCCTCCTGCTCTCCTCGCGCCTTTACCGCGTCGGCATCCTGATGTACGGCAAGCGCGCCACCCTGCCTGAAATCTTTCGCTGGCTCCGCTACTCCTGAGGTCGGCCGTCACGGACGGCCGAACGCCTGAGCCAAACCCTGGTCCGAGTTGAGTTCCCGACCGGGAACAAATACCATGGCAAACGACTTCAGATCGCGATACCGCCATGTCTCTTGCCAAGCCAAGCTATTTCCTGACTCCGTTCATTTGCCTCTCGATGACTGCGTTGGGCGCTGCTCAAGCCTCAACCGCAGCGCCTCATCGACTCAAAATGGCGGACTACTCGGTCCAGTTTGTTGCCGATGATCCGCCGCGGATGCAGATTGAGCGCGCAGGCGAACCGGTCTTCATCGTTCCGCTGGTTGCCGAGCTCGATTCCGATACGCAGCAAGAGCATCTGTCGCACATTCAGACGGAGTTTCGTCAGGACAAGCAAGGCAGTGCGGAAGTTCTGGTTTCAGCGACAAGCAATCTTTGGAGCAGCCGCCGGTTCGTGTGGAAACTGCTGCCTGATCACATCGAGTTCCAGCAATTCGCTGGGGGAAGCGGCAGGCTGGGACGTTGTTATTTTCTTTCCAGCGGCGTATCCGATCGCTGGGGCAACGGCTCGACGCCCGGCCACCTTTGGAACACGACGATCTACGCCGACCGCTACTTCTCGCCAAGTCCCAACCATGCCAACCAGTTCGAATTCAATATCGCGATGGCGCAGACTCTTGGGTTCAGCATCGACCGGTACCCGGACTCTGAAGCGGATTTCCGGCCGGAACGGATGACTGGCCTTTTTGGGCCGCCGCCTTTGTTTCTGGCATTTCACATGGGGCAATCGTGGACTGGGATCGGTCTTGGCACGGAACCGGGCCGTTATCAGTTTCCAGCGCTTGAGTACACCGGCTCGCGCTATGCAGGAGGCTCGTTCTATATCGACTACATGGGGTACGTTCGCGTGGACGGCGAGTTCGCTTCGCCCGTTCTGGCCGTGAATTTCGGACACGACCCAATGGATACGCTGGGCGGCTATACGCACTGGCTCGACAAGAGCGGATTTTCCACCCAGAGCAAGAGCGCCGATGCCCTCTGGCATCATCTGCCCATCTTCTGCGGCTGGGCCGAGCAGACGGTGGAGTCGATCCCATTTGGCATCGCGCCGAACACGATTGCGACTCAGGCCAACTACGAAAAGTGGCTGGCCACGCTTGAATTGCGCGGGCTGCCGGTGGGCACGGTGGTGATCGACGATAAATGGCAGAGCCATTACGGAACCTTCGAGATTGATGAGAAGAAGTGGCCCGACCTGAAAGGCTTTGTGGCCGCACAACACGCAAAAGGGCGTCACGTGCTGCTCTGGGTCCCGGTGGCTGAGACCGATGGATTGCCGGCAGATCTCTGCGTGATGTCGCAAGGCAAATGCGTGATCGCCAACGTCGGGGCGCCGGAATATGAAGCCTACATGCGTCCGCGCATTCGTCACCTCGTCGACGAGATCGGTATCGACGGTTTCAAAGAGGATTGGGTTGCCGATCCGGCTGCGCCCGGGCTGCCCCTCACGGGTTCGGCGGTTGGCATTGAATTTGTGCGCCGGTTTCAGTGGATCCTGTGGAGCGAGGCACACAAATGGAGACCGGATGCGATGGTGGAAACGCAGACGCCAAACGCCCTCTTCCGGGAATCTTCCGACCTCATCCGCCTGAATGACATCTGGTATGCGACGCGCAATGTCGCGGATGTCTTGCGCATTCGCGCAGAGATTTCTCATGCCTCGGGCTGGTCTTTGGTTGACACCGACAATGCATCTTCTACGACTTTGAGGGACTGGTGGAGCTACATGCTGGCTCAACCCTCCATCGGAGTTCCTGCTCTCTACTTTGTCACCAAAACGGAGGCGACGCAGGAGAGCCCAACCGACGCACAATGGGCTGAACTGGCACGCATTTGGAAAGACTACGTGCGATCGATGCAGCGCAATTTTCTATCGCATCCCGCCGGTGTCTCCCACTGAGAGTGGACATGCTCCCTCGCTCTCTTGGCCCCGGCTTCTAAAATCATCCCAGTGACCACCGGCTCCAGTGACAGATTCACCTTTCGCCAGCATCTCGTTCTGGCCGTCGTGCCGCGCCTGGTCTGGGCGCTGCTGTCGATCGTCGGGCGCACCTGGCGGTTTGAGGTCGTCGCGGAAGAAGGCGCCACCCCTCTGCCCTACGGTGACGGGGCCGGCGCGGAAATCTTCTGCTTCTGGCATCAGTGCGTGCTGCCTTGCACTTTTTACTACCGCCGCACCGGGGCCAGCATCATCGTCAGCCAAAGCTTCGACGGCGAGCTCATTGCCCGCACTCTCGAGCTCTTCGGCTTCAAGACCGTGCGCGGCTCCAGCTCCCGCGGCGCACGCGAAGGACTGCTGGGCCTGCAATCCGTCATCGAGAACGGCAAGCCAGCCTGCTTCACCGCCGACGGCCCGCGTGGCCCCATTTATCAAACCAAGATGGGCCCCATCAAGCTCGCGCAGATGACTGGCGCCCGCATCGGCGCCTTTCATTTGCAGCCCAGACGCGCCTGGATGATCAATTCCTGGGATCGCTTCCTCATTCCCAGGCCATTCACGCGCATCGCCGTCGCCTGGTCGAGGTGGACTTCGGTTCCAACCGGCACTCCCGACTCGGCGCTGGAATCCAGGCGCGAAGAGCTCAACGCAGCGATCGAGCGCGCGCGCCTGCTGGCGTTCCGTCACTTCGGGATGAAAGCGGAATGAGCGATCTCCGCGTTCAGGACTTCGACTACGATCTGCCTCCCGAGCTGATCGCGCAAGAGCCGCTCGCCGAGCGAGGCGCAAGCCGCATGCTGGTCCTCGATCGCCACACCGGCGCATTCCGCGATTCGTTTTTCTCTGTCTTCGGCCAACATCTGCAGAAAGGAGATCTCCTCGTCCTCAACGATAGCCGCGTGATTCCTGCGCGCCTCTTCGCACGCCGCACTCTTGTGCGCGAGCGGGAAAAACCGGGGTCCCCAACGGCAGGTCCTCGCCGTTGGGGTGGAGAAAAACCATCCGGCCGCATCGAAGTCATGCTCACAGAACCGGTTCCCGACGCCACAGGCGGGAATCACTGGCGCGCTCTGGTCAGGCCCAGCCGCAAAGTCGCCATTGGCGAGCGCCTGGTTTTTCCCGCGCCCGACGGCCGCATCGCTCTCGAAGCCGAGGTCCTCGAGCGCGGCAAATTCGGCGAGCGTCTGCTCGAGTTCGCGCCAGTCGATGAATCGATTGCAGGGGACTTCTTCGCTGTTCTCGACCGCATCGGCCACGTTCCGCTTCCGCCCTACATTCATCGCGACGATGCCGAACCGGATCGCGATCGTTATCAAACCGTCTTTGCCCGCGAGCCCGGTTCTGTGGCTGCGCCCACCGCCGGCCTGCACTTCACGCCTTCACTGCTCGCCGATCTCGCCGGCCGCGGCGTCGAGATCGCCCATGTCACGCTGCACGTCGGTCTCGGCACCTTCGCGCCCCTCCGCGTCAGTCGCGTTGACGAAGTCCGTCTGCATCGCGAGCGCTACTCGATCAGCGAAGCGACCGCACGCGCGCTCAATCGCGCCGTTGGTGATCGGCGCCGCATCGTCGCCGTCGGAACTACCGTCGTCCGCACCCTCGAATCCGCCGCTCTTTCTACCGGCGACGCACCGCTCGCGCCGCACTCCGGCTCGACAGACATCTTCATCTCTCCCGGATTCGAGTTCCGTCTCGTCGGCGCGCTTCTCACCAACTTCCACCTGCCACGATCGAGCCTGCTCATGCTGGTGAGCGCCTTTGCCGGACCTGAGCGCGTTCTCGCCGCCTACCGCCATGCGATCGCGCAGAAATATCGCTTCTTCAGCTACGGGGATTGCATGTTTGTGCAGTGAAAGAGTGAGAAGTGTGAAAGGAGTGAAAAGAGTGAAGGAGTGAACGGGGAACCGGTGATGGGGAAGAATTCTGCCTAGCTTTCGGTTTTCCCAACGATTCTCCGTCAAGGAGTGTTTCGCCCCAGAGATTCGTTAGCCCATCGATTCACTTCTTTCACTCTCTTCACTCATTTCACTTCTTTACTCTCTTCACTC
>Ga0187855_10001822_pt1 | contig 16448 bp, 16 predicted proteins | sample June2016WEW_8_10_2_FD_132969 | JGI IMG/M metagenome (GOLD analysis project Ga0187855, IMG submission 132969) | Peatland microbial communities from SPRUCE experiment site at the Marcell Experimental Forest, Minnesota, USA - June2016WEW_8_10 | ecosystem: Environmental > Terrestrial > Soil >...
TCAGGGATCAGGGGTCAGAAAAGCAAGGACCAAGGGAAGAAGGGACCCGCCCCTAGTGGAGCGAGGACGGGGGCACCCGCATGGGCTACCTGCCCGGTTTCCAAGTATTGCCGGGGCGCGCCACGGCATACATCTCCGCCGCGATCTGATCGTAGAGACCCACGCGGTCATCCTTGCCATCCGCCGTCTTGGTTCCATAGAGATCGAAGTGCGTGCGATCGGGAATATAAGTGAAGTGCGCGTGGGCGTCGAGCCCCCGCAACACGGCCTCGAGTTTGTGTGCCGCTCCATCGAGATAAAAAGTATCTGCGGTGCCGACGATGACATGAATCTTGCTGCGAAGCAGAGGGCCGCGCTGCGCCCATGTCGCAGCCACAATGTGAGCGATGTCCCAATGATCTCGCCAGTATGCGGCAACCGCAGGGTCGACTGCGCCGGTGGTGCGGTTGAATATGGGAACCGGGCGCCCGTCGCTGGCACGCGGTGAAAACACCCACTCAAACGAGGCCAGCTGCCCGCCATAGGCGCCCAGCACCGTCTCGAGCTGCGCGAACTGCTGCATGGTGCCCAGCACCGTTCCGTGATCGCGCACGATGGGATACAAAGATCCGTCGGCGCGGTGATAGAGGTTGGCGTGTGGAGCATAGAGATCGTTACCGCTGAAATCGTGAAAATCGCTGGGGTCGGGTGAAGTGGACCATGTGCCGCCAAACACCTTGGGGTAGTTGACCTGCAGTTGCAGCGTGGCCCAGCCGCCCGACGAGTGGCCTTGAAGAAATCTCCCGCTGGTCCGCCCATCCATGCGGTATCTCGACTCGAGATAGGGAATGAACTCGGCCGTCAGTGCGTGGCCCCAGGGACCGTTGTTCACCGAGTCGGCAAATTCGTGAGTGCCCGTCGCGCACGACTCATCGAGCATCACCCAGATCATGGGCGGCATTTTGTCCTGCGCCATGCGCTGGTAAAGACTGGCGCCCATCCGCTCTGCGTACATGAGATCGCCGCCGAACCCATGAGTCCAATACACGGTGGGGTAGCGTTTCTCGGCGTGCGGATCGTATTCGGGTGGCAGAACCACCCACGCGTGCACTTGAATGGTACGGCCTGCAAAGCTGCTCAGCGCTGCGCTGGTCAGTTCTTCGCGGTGCAGGTGCGCCTGTGCATCCGCGGCGATCGTCAGAGCAGGGCGCTCGGGAACCGCAGCATTCAGAACCAGGTCCGGTTCGGGGCCGGCGCCGGGTGCGAAGCCGGCGAGCGGCACCACGTCGCTCACCAGGTCGCCCGTCCCGCGGCCCGAATAATTGTACGTATGATTCACGTCGAGCACGGCCTGGGCCTGATAATCACCGGGCTTGAGCGATGAGAAGCCGCCGGGGAAGGCAAGATCATCGGCGTCGACATCGACCGATTCGCCGGGCGCTAGCGCGGGAATCTCCTTGGCGGCCACATAGGTCGCGGTCGGCCGAAAAGGATTCTCATCGATTTGCTTGGCTCCAGTCCCCGCCGAGAGAAAGATGAGCAAGCGCCCTGAAACTGGCGCCGTGAACTGTCTGGAAAGCTCGACGCGAAAGAAGAGGTGATGCGGCTCCTGCGCAGCGGAGGAGGCAACCAAGGGAACCGCGGCCAAGACCGTGGAAAGAATTCGGGAAAGTCGCATGGAAAGAAATTATAGGCGAGACGATATCCGCGCTGGCTGAGCCTGCTAGGGCGTGACGATCATTTTGCCTATGCCGTCGCGGTAGTGGCTGGTGAGGTCGAAAGCCTCGCCAATGCGATCGAAGGGACGCGTGTGCGTGAGAACCCCAGCGAACCACTCGGGGTGCTGGCGAAGCAGATCGAGAGCTTCGCCGGTCTCGTTGTTGGACCGGCGGACGTTGAAGAGGGTGAGCTCTTTGCGACGCATGGCCGAGCTATCGAGGGTGACAAAAGGGCTGGAGTGAATGCCGGTGAGCACGACGCGTCCGGCATTGCGTGCGATCTGAATGGCCTGCGAGGTCGTGTCTTCGGCGGCAGCACAGTCGATGGCGCAGTCGACGCCGCGCTGCGCGGTGGCGTGGAGAATTTCGTGGACGGCTTCCTGGGGTTCGAGGACGGCGTGGGCGCCGAGGCCGCGGGCCAGCTCGCGCCGGTGGGCGAGCGGCTCGACAGCCCAAATCCGGCCGGCGTTGACGGCGCGCAGCGCGGCTATCGTCAGAAGGCCGATGGGTCCGGCGCCGATGACGGCAACGGTTTCGCCGGCGCGGATGGAGGCGAGGCGTAGGGTATGCACGCCGATGGCGAGAGGCTCGCTGAGAGCGGCCTGGGCGAACGACATGCCGGAAGGAATGGGCAAGAAATTCGCAGCTGGCAGGTTGACGAGCTCGCGGAAGAATCCAGGAAGGTGCGGGTTCGAGAGGAAACGAATGTTGGCGCAAACGTTGTGGTGGCCGGTGAGGCAAAACTCGCAGTGATAGCAGTAGAGCGCGGGCTCGAGGGCGCCGCGGTCGCCGGCGGCGAGCGAAGTGACACCGGAGCCAGTTTTGACAATGACGCCCGAAGGCTCGTGGCCGAGCACCATGGGGTAGACATTGGCTGTGTTGCCGATGCGTCCCTCAGTGTAGGCATGGAGATCGGAGCCGCAGATTCCAACGGCCTCGACGCGAACCTGCACTTCGCCGGGCGCGGGGGCTTCGATGGGCATGTCTGTGAGCCGGAAGGTGAGAGGGGCAGTGAGTTCCGCTGCGCGCATGAGAAAACGATAGCAGGGAAACGGGATCTGGGGCAGGGAGCGGGGCGAACGCCGGCGGCGGTGTTCGTGGCGAGGCAGAACGGCATCCAAAGCAGCAGAGAAGCGACTTTGCTTCGAGGAGGGGTGTCTGATGAAGCGAGTGATCTATGCGGCGACAGCGTTTGGGTTGGCGTGGTTACTGGTGTCGATGGCGCCGGATATTCGGCGGTATCTGCGGATGAGGGCGATGTAAAAGCCAGGGACGAGGGACCAGGGAACGGAAATCAGTGGAGGAACATCAGGGCGAGGTGGTTGACGGCGAAGGCGGCGCCGTATGCCAGCGCCAGCATGTAGAAGAACTGGATGGCGGGCCAGCGCCAGGAGTTGGTCTCGCGGCGGACGACGGCGATAGTTGACGTGCACTGCATGGCAAAGGCGAAGAAGATCATCAGCGCCAGCGCGCCGCCTAGCGTCATGTCGTGATGGAGAGCGGTCTGCAGGTTGAGCGTCTGGGTGCTGGGGTCGGCGCCGTAGAGCGTACCCATGGTGCTGACCATCACTTCGCGAGCGAGGACGCTGGAAACCAGCCCGATTCCGATCTTCCAATTGAAGCCCAGAGGCGCGATGGCCGGCTCGAGGAAATGGCCAAGGCGTCCAATGAGACTCTCGGCGAGATGAGGTGCGGCAATGGAGCCGGAGGCTGTGTGGATGACGGGCAGGTGGGCGAGGACCCAAAGCGCCAGCGTAACAGCGAGAATGATGGTGCCGGCGTTCTTGAGAAAGATGCGGGCGCGGTCCATGAGGCGCAGGCCCAGTGAGTAAAGAGTGGGCATGCGGTACTGCGGCAACTCGAGGATGAAGGGTGTATCGCTGGACTTGAGAATGGAGCTCTTGAGCAGACGCGCGGTGGTGAAGGCCGCAACAAATCCGGCGACATAGAGACCGAGCATGACCACGGTGCGCAGGCCGAGAACGCCGTGGAGGAAGTAGATGTTGGGAATGAAGGCGGCAATGAGCAGCAGATAGACGGGCAGACGCGCTGAGCAGGTCATGAAGGGCGTGACCAGAATGGTGGCGAGACGGTCGCGCTTGTTTTCGATGGTGCGCGTAGCCATGATGGCGGGAATGGCGCAGGCGTAAGCGGAGAGCAGGGGAATGAACGCTTTGCCGTTGAGGCCGATGGTGCGCATGACGCGGTCGGCGATGAGCGCGGCGCGGGCAAGGTAGCCGGAGTCTTCGAGGACTCCGATAAAGAGAAAGAGCAGCAGGATCTGGGGGAGGAAAACTAGAACGGAGGAGATGCCCTTCCAGACACCGTCGAGAAGAAGCGACTGCAGCCAGCCAACGGGAAGAAGCGGGCGGGCGAGATCGGCGGCGCGGCCGAGCAGATCGCCGAAGCCGTCGGAGAGAGGCTGGCCAAGGGCGAAGACGACTTCAAAGACAGCAACGACGACGACGAGGAAGAGCAGCGGTCCCCAGACCCGATGCAGAAGGATGTTGTCGATCTTGCGCGTGTTTTCTGCCGAAAGCGGAGCCTGGTAGCCGGTCCGGCTCGAGACCTGCGCGGCCCAGGAATGCGCGCTGGCGGCGTTGCCGACAACGGGAAGCGTGACCAGCTGCGGGCTGGTGGAGCGATGGCCGTTCTGCTGATTGAGGAACAGCGGCACGGCGTCGAGACCGGTGCCATTGACTGCGCTGATTTGCGCCACAGGTGCGCCCAGCTCGCGCGCGAGCTTGAGCGGATCGATACGACCGCCGCGAGATTCCATCAGGTCGCTCATATTGAGCAGGACCAGTGTGGGCAAGCCAACAGCAAGCACCGGCATGGCGAGCATCAGTTGCCGGGTCAGATGAAGCGAGTCGAGGACAAGAAGAACGGCATCGGGCTTGGGCGTGCCGGGCATGCGGCCGCGCAGAACGTCGACGGCGACGCGCGCGTCTTCGGAGTATGGAGTGAGCGAATAGATGCCGGGGAGATCGATGAGGGTGAGGTCGTCGCGGCCGACACCGGCCATGAGCCCCATGCGCTGTTCGACGGTGACGCCGGGGTAATTGGCGACCTTCTGTCGGAGGCCGGTGAGCTTGTTGAAGAGTGTGGACTTGCCGGAGTTGGGCGGACCGATGAGGACGACGGTTTTGAGGGCGCTCTCACTTGGTGCGGCAGGCGGCTTGAAAGCCGGCGTCTCGCAACAGGCGTTCATTGCGCGGCCTCGACGAGGGTTCTTTCCTGGTCGGCGGACGCATCCGTACCAGCAGAGGTTGTGGCTCCGTCATGGGCTCCGGTTGCGGTGTTGTGGGCGGTGCAGGGGCGAACTCGGATGGCTTCGGCGGTCTCGTGGCGGAGGGCGATTTCAAGGCCATCGACACAGTAGACTGTAGGGTCGCCGGCAGGAGCGCGGCGCAGCGCCACGATGCACGACCCAGGGACAAAGCCCATATGCATCAGGTGGTTCTGAACGTTTTCCGGCAGCTCGAGCGAAACCAGGATCCCGCGTTCTCCAACGGCCAATTCACTTAGTACGCTCACCTGCCGAACTCCGATGTGCCGCCTCCGGAACGGAAGCACCTTAGAACTACGACCAGTTTGGTCGTATTTAAGTATACGGCCAAATATGGCTTGGCCGCAATCGCGGAATTCAGGGAATTTCGGTTCACCTGCTCTCATCACTCGACCTCTGCGCAGGGAGGCGTCCGGTACGGAATCCCCCAGTTCCCTCCCCAAGTCCCCCATGGCGGACCCTTGTTCAACTCATCGGTGGAATGAGTCATTTGTAACAGTAGCTTGGTCTTGAGAATGTGATCCAAATCACTTGATCGGGCGGCGCAACTGCGAGAGCTCGGGGCCGCCCATTGTGACTCTGGGCACTGAACTCAGTGCGCGCGATTCGGTATTTCTACAGCGACTGCCAGCTGCGGCCGGGGGATGCTATGCACTATTTGAATGAGGAGGTTCTGCAACAGCTTTCGCCAGAAGATTTTCGGGCGACGCCGCCGTATCCCTGGTCCGGGATCGAAAACTCGCTGACGCCCGAGGGCTTCGAGACGCTGCGGCAATCGCTGCCTGACGTGGCGCGCTTCAACAAAATGGTCGGCGTGAAGCGCGCTTATGGACAGGGTCCTCATGACCGCTTTCTCCTGCATTATCAGCCGTGGCTCGACATCGCGGCTCCGTGGCAGGAGTTCATCCGCGAGCTCGAGGGCGACGCGTATCAGTCGTTCCTGCGGCGGATGTTGGGACCGCGCAAATTCATCCTTACGTTTGAGTGGTACTACGCCTGGGAAGGCTGCGCAGTTTCGCCACATTGCGACGCGGCGCGCAAGCTGGCCACGCACATCTTCTACTTCAATACGGAAAATGACTGGGATCCGAAGTGGGGCGGCGAAATTCTGATCATGGACAGCGAACGGCGGTTCAAGACGCACTCGGCCCCAAGCTTCGACCAATTAAAGGTGGCGGCAAAGCTGGAACCTTGGGGCAATGAGAGCCTGATCTTTGAGCGGACGCCTCACTCGTGGCATGGCGTGCGGCCGCTGCGCTGCCCTGTGGGCCATCTGCGCAAGCTGTTCCTCATCACGATCAATATTCCCAGCTTCCAGGTATGGTGGCGCGGCCTACGCGGCAAGGATCCCGACGGGTACTACCTGAAACAGCAAAAGGCTGCGGCGTGAGCGGTAAGCGGAAGACGGCCGAGGTTCAGGGTGTGACGCAGGCAAAATTTGCCGCGCTGTTCACGTCGCCTGAACCCGCGTAGCGAGCCACCATGGGATACGCGCAGAGCGGCCGAGTGAATTTTGCTTTTGCCGCGCCGTCCGGTCCGGCTTCGTATTTGGTGGCAACCACGCTTTCGAGCGGCGAGCCCTTTTCGACCCAATTCACGAGCGAATCAAAGAGACCGTATTTCGGCCCTTCAGATGCCGGTGAGCCAAATTGTCCAAAAGAGCTTGCGCCAGGACCATCGCCACAGTGCTCCATGCCGGCAACCATGTACAGGCGAACAGATGCGACGGCTTTTTCCGCACCCATCTTCTCCTTTACATCCTTGAAATAGGAAACCGTCAATCCGGGCGAGATCGCGGGGTCGTTCCATCCGTGATACAGAATCAGCTTTCCACCGCGGGCGGCAAATCGGCTCAGGTCTGGATTGGTAGCGTCCAGGTCAGCCGCGCCTTTCTCAATGGACTGACGCAATAAATCGTCTGGGCTTGCTGTTAATACATTGAATCTGGAATCTCCGGTAACCATATAGCGGAAATAGTTGACGGCAAAGCGGGAACCGAGAGATGCTGCCGGATCTTCTCCGACGACCCACTCTTTCCAACTGGTTTCGTCTCCCATGGAAAAGCCGGGGAAGATGAGAGCGCCGTGTTCATCTCGGATTCCGAAATAGAGCAACTTGAGCGAATCGATCTGCGGCTGGGTAAGGCACTCAGGTGAATTGTCTCCCCTGCAGAGCAGAACCTGAGGGTCGAAATGGCACTTTGCAGGATCGCCGATGACATTGTCCTTTACGCCGTCGAGCGCGTCGCAGGCCTCAAGCGAAGCCCGCTGAATGGCATTCAGTTTTCCATCGGGGATGTAGGCCTTCGGATCTCCGGTTAGTTGTTGCAACACGCGCGCACCTGCCCCGAGTAGCGTCGTCCAAGCGTATGCGGGAGCGCCGGCAAGAATTCCGTCGTAATCCTCGGGGAATCTCTGTGCCTCCATCAGCGCTTCGCGGCCTCCGTCGGAGCAGGCATCAAAATACGATTTCTCTGCCGGTTTGCCGTAGTAGGCCGCCAGGATTTGCTTTGCCCGCTCGGCCGTCAAGTGAATGGCGCGCCAACCAAAATCCTTGATCTTTTCGGGATGTCCGTAGGCCCAGCTCGCATCCGTGCCTTCTGCCTGGTGTCCGGCATCGGTGCCTGCCACCGCAAATCCGCGCTTCAGGTAGCCTGCGAGTTGCTCATAGTAAATTGAGCCGGCAAAGCCTCCATTGCCGCTACCGAGCAGGCGGCCGTTCCAACCTTCTGCCGGCAGCCAGACTTCGAATCGAATCCGGGAGTCACCGGTGGGACGAATTTCGCCTGCGACGCGGCAGAGCGCGGGGAGGTTCTGCAGGGGCGCATCGCCGTCTGCGATCGTAAGCACGCCCGAAGTCACCGATTCTGCAACGGTAATCTTTGTGCCGGCAAGTTGCATGTTCTTGAGATTTGCGCAGTCCGCCGCGAACAGGTACGGGCAGGCTTCGACGACCAGGCAGAGAAATCCGCGCGTGATCCAACGCATCGCTGACTCCTTACGATCAACCTTTATAGCAGACCCCCAGGCGTGGCTGGTTGGGGGCCCAGGAGCGACCGGTGGGAAGGGTGATTGTGAGCCAGATTCGGAGGCCTTGCTGTAAAAGTCGGTGCTCTGAAAGGGCACGAATTCATTCGTGCCGTAATCACCTCAATATGATTCACGGCCAAACAGCTTGCGGAAAAACTCCGCGATGGAGCTTTGTAACAAGGGCATGGCTTTAGCCAGGCCGTAGGTTCGAGCAAAATGACTGCGGGCTTTCAGCCCCTGCTGGCTCTGCCACACGAAAATGCATCCTTATAGGACATTTTCAGCACGCTCTTCAATCGCTGAGGGGTGGCTTCGTGATCGCTGCGTGATTTTTTCTGCAGCCTGTTTAGCCCGTACGCCAAAGCCATCGAAGCCTCAAGGGCACGGGGCTTGGCCCGTTCGCTAAAGCACCTCAGCCGAGCGTGGCCCAGAGGGACGGCTCGCCCACCCACCTCACCTCCCTTGTCAACCCCTCTCGCTCCGGCTTCCCTCGCCGATCGCCCTCCACAACCCCAATCCCACCTTGCATTTACACCCTGCGCTCCGGCCCGCAATTTCCGCCTCGCATTTCAAAAGAATTTCCCCCTTCGGGCGCAACATAGAACCGTGAGTCCAGCCAGCTCCCCGGTGCCGCCGCAATCGCCCTCGCTTCTCTCTGCATCGCGTCCCGTACTCTCGCCGCCCCGGCCGCCGCGCCAGATGAATCCTGGTCCCTCGCAAAAAAAATCCCCAAAAACAGCCCCAAAATCAGTGCAAAACCGACTAACCCAAGCCCCGATCGATTGAAATCAATCACTTACATGTTTACTGAAAGTACAACATTTCGGCGGCAGATGAGCCTGAAGTCGCCAAAGGGCACGGTTTCAGCCGCGCCGAAACGGTCCCATCTGGATCACCGGGGCTTAACAGCTTGCGGAAAAACGTCCCGTGCAGCTTTCTCGCTCGAACATTGCCTGGAGCGGAGCCCGATGGTACAAGGATTCCATGACCTTGGAAGAGTTTCGCGCAACGTTGAACGATGCAAAGCCGCCGGGCGATTTGTCCGCGCCAGTGACGGCGCTGTGGTGGGATGCGAAGGGCGATTGGGCGCGCGCCCACGGCATGGTAGACGAGCTCGAGACGAAGGACGGCATGGCTGTGCACGCCTATCTGCATCGCAAAGAAGGCGTCGAGTCGAACGCGGAATACTGGTACAGCCGCGCCGGGCGCAAGTTTCACCGGCCCACCCTCGAGGAGGAGTGGGAGGCTCTGGTGGAAGGGCTCCTGTAAACACAGCGAGTCGGCGGGTCAGCAAGCCGGGCGGGAGAACAGTAGGGCGATTATTCTGAAAGGTGACAGAGGAGCTGGAGTTTCGCGCCGGGAACGAGATGACCGGCAAAGTGGACGGGCCGAGCCGACGTGCCGGAGGGCCGCTTAAGGCCAAGACTCAGCGGCCGACCGAGGCGCAGCGAGGGAGCTGGGTTTGGTACGTAAAGTGGTTTGCGTTGGGTCTGGCTGGACTTTGGGCCCTGGCCGCGTTGACGCTGGTGGCCGCGAAGTGGATCGATCCGCCGACGACTGCGGTGCACATGGAGCGCCGCATACAGTCGTGGTTCGACGGCAAGCAATACCACAAGCGTTACGAATTCGTTCCGCTCAACCAGATCTCGCCCGATTTCGAGCATGCGGTGATTGCCGCTGAGGACGCGCGCTTCTACCAGCATCACGGGTTCGACTGGCAGGCGATGGAGATCGCCGCCGAAGGCGATATGGACGGCAAGCGCATTCGCGGCGGTTCCACGATCACTCAGCAACTGGTGAAGAATCTTTTTTTTGGGACCAGGCGCTCGTTTCTGCGCAAGGGCGCGGAGTTCGCGCTGGTGCCGGTGGCTGAGTTTGTGCTGGGCAAGCGGCGCATTTTGGAGCTCTATCTAAATGTGGTCGAGTGGGGGCCGGGAATTTATGGCGCCGAGGCGGCCTCGCGCGCCTACTACGAAAAGCCCGCTCGGAATATCGATCGCGATCAGGGGGCACGGCTGGCGGCGATTTTGCCTTCCCCCCTGAAGCGCCGTCCCAACCGCATGGATCACTATAGCGCGATCATTGTGGATCGGATGCGGGAGATGGGTTGGTAAGCGGAAACCATCACTCACATCAAGGCAAGTTTGACCAGTTCGCGGAGGCAGATCTCGGAGGCGGGGGAGCCGGCAACGAGGCGCAAGTAAAAGCCGCTCGCAAATCAAGTGCAGGATTTAAGGTAAAGGTCATGCATTGGACACGCAGAGAATTCGCCAAACTGGGAGGGTTGGGTATTGCCGCGCGCTTCGCCCCGGCCCTCGCTGCTCAACCCGCCGGACGCCCAACCGGCTACGCCATCATAGGACTGGGTCGCATCGCCGCGATCTTCATGTCCGGCATCCGCAACAGCAGCAACTCCCGTGTTGTCGCTCTGGTTAGCGGCCATCCCGACAAGGCCCTGCGCATTGCCGCCGACTATCGAGTTCCTGAGAATTCGATTTACAACTACGACAACTTCGATTCCATCGCCACCAACCAGCAAGTGGATGCCGTGTACGTGGCGCTGCCCAACTCGATGCACGCCGAGTACACCATCCGTGCGGCCAAAGCCGGCAAGCACGTTCTGTGTGAGAAGCCGATGGCCAACAGCGTCGCCCAATGCGAGCAGATGATCGCGTCATGCAAATCCGCCGGGGTCAAGCTGATGATTGGCTACCGATGCCAGTATGATCCCACCCATCTGAAAGCCATCGATCTGATCCGTTCCGGCGCTATCGGCCAGCTCCAGGCCATCGAAAGCGCTTTCGGTTTCAATATTCAGCCGGGGGAGTGGCGTCTCGACAAGAAAATGGCCGGCGGCGGCCCACTGGTCGACGTAGGCATCTACTCGCTCAACGCCACGCGCTTTCTCACCGGTGAGGAGCCCGGCGATTTCAAGGCATACACCTCCACGATTGATCACGACGGCCGATTTACCACTGTCGAAGAAAACGTCTCCTGGACCATGAAATTCCCCTCCGGCATTATGGCCGCATGCAATACCACCTATGGCGGGCAGATGGAGGGTTTCTACCGGGTTCACGGAGCGAAAGGATGGATCGAAGTAAGCTCGGCGTTCGTCTACGAGGGCCTACGCCTGCGCGCCGAATACTTCGCTGCCGACGGTGCGGCTCCCACCCGCCTCGATGAGCCCAACCCGGCTCACATTCCTTACCAGTTTCAAACCGAGGCCGAGCACTTTTCGCACTGCATTCAGAATGGCGTCGAGCCGAAGACTCCTGGCGAAGAGGGTCTGCGCGATATGCGCTATATCGCGGAGATTTACAAGACCGCTGCTGCCTCGTAACCGGTTGCGCCGCCCGCTCGAGAAAAGGCGCAATCGCTAGGCCGAATTGTGCTAGTCTGGCGGCGTGCCAGCGGTTTCCCTGCAAGAAAAAACCAAGACCAAGCGTCACTCCGCCGTGGTGCGAATCACGCACTGGCTGACGTTTGTGGCCTTCGTGGCGCTGCTGGTGACGGGCTTTGAGATCGTAATCTCGCACCCGCGGTTTTATTGGGGCGAAGTGGGGAACGTCAACACGAAGCCGTGGCTCGTGATTCCCATTCCGGCAAGCCGCGGCACCGTGCCCACCGGCTACAACTACGAGATGCCCGACGAGAATGGATGGAGCCGGTACCTGCACTTCGAAGCAGCGTGGCTGGCAATATTGGTTGGGCTAGTCTACGGGATTTACGGAGTGGTGAGCGGACATTTCAGAAAAGATCTGATTCCCGAACGGCGCGACTGGAACGGGCGTGCTTACTGGGAACGCATCGGGAAATACCTGCGCCGCAAGCCGCCAGATCGCGCGGAAGAGAGCTCGTATAACGTGCTGCAGCGAACGGCGTACCTGATGGTGATTTTCGTTTTGTTTCCGTTGATCATCTGGACGGGGCTGGCGATGTCACCCACGTTTACGGCAGCATTTCCCTGGACGGCTGCGTTGCTGGGCGGGCGTCAATCGGCGCGGACGATCCACTTTCTTGTGACATGGCTGCTCCTGTTCTTCTTGATCGTGCACGTGACCATGGTGGCTTTATCTGGATTCTGGCGGAGGATGCGGGCCATGATTACGGGAACCACGCAAGATGCTGAGGAGGGCCGATGAATCCAGTTTCGCGACGCAAGTTGATCTACGGAGGCGTTGCCGCTGCTGCAGGTGTTGCAGGGCTGGCGGTGGCCGATCGCATGGCCAAGCGCTACGGGCTGATTCCGCCGGACAGTGGCGGAGTTTACGGGCCGGGCGAGACACTGACCTACGCCTGCCAGCGGCTTCTGACCGTAAACAAGCCGGCGCGCGAGTTTCCGCGCGGCATGATCTCGAAGAATCCGTTTGCCAATGCGGTGGCTCCGCCGAACGATGAGTTCAAAAAGTTGCAGGCGAGTGGATTCAGAGATTGGCGCCTGGTTGTGGATGGAACCGTGGCGCGGCCAATGTCGTTTTCGCTGGCGGATCTCAAAAGTCTCGGGCTGCGCAGCCAGATTACGGAAGTGGCGTGCGAGGAGGGTTGGTCGTATATTGCGGAGTGGATCGGGACGCCGCTGAGTGGTGTGCTGCGCGAGGCAGGCGTGCTGCCGCAATCACGCTACGTCGTTTACCTGTCGTTCGAGAAGGGAATGTGGGGAAGCATCGATATGAACGATGCGGAGGATCCGCACTCGCTGCTGACGATGGGTATGAACGACGGCGACTTGCCGGTTCCGTTTGGCGGGCCGCTCCGACTGCGCCTTCCGCGGCAGCTCGGGTACAAGAGCCTGAAGTACGTGGACCATATTACGTTGACCGACGATATCAAGAAATTTGGAGGCGGAAAGGGCTCCGTCGATCCGGATTATGGGTATTCGTGGTACGCAGGGATCTGAAGAGTCGGGCGTCGCGGTCTGCAAGGCCGGGCGACGAGCACGGAGCGCCGCGCCATGCGCTGCACCAAGAGCGCAATTCCGATTCGCCGCTGGCCGGCGCTGTTCCCGAACATGTCAGACGGAAACGTCAGCCGCTTTCGTCGTGGGTCCTTTTGCGAAAATGACCGCGAGAGCGAGGCAAAGGACGATCATTACTTCAGTGAAGATCGGACCGGCAAAGAAAAAAAGACAGGAGTTCGCTGCCAGAGCCAGATAGGCCAGCGCAAACACGGAGATCAGAGGCCGAAGCCTGGCGCTTTCGCGCAATGCCAGCGACCCCAGCAACCAGAATGCGACTGCCTCGACCGTGAGAAAGATGGTAATTGCGAGGCCAAACCCAAGATAGAAATCCCAGTAAGTGCGCGTGCTCCCCATGAGGACAAAGTGATTTGCTTTCATGGCCGCCACGGCTCGTTCCGCCGGTCCCGGCGTGGGTTTGGCGAAGACACCACCGATGGTGTGAAGAATCGCGTGAATCAGCGCGACAACCGCGGCGATGCGAAGAAAGATCGCGGCCTTCATCGTGCCCCTCCTGCAAGATCTTTTCAAAAGGTCTTGAGCAAAGGTCTAGGATACCCTTCTACGAGTGCGACACGAGGAACACTTGCCGATGGAGGCCAATTATCGCATCAGCCCGCTAAAGTGGGCGCCGATATAGTACGGCCACAGAATAATAGCCAGAGCGCCTCTCCAGAAATGCAAGTGCAAGTAACCGATGGAGAAAAGCCAGGCGGCGCACCACAGGCTTCCCATGAAGGTGTGCTGTTCGATCCGAATCTTCTGCGGGTGTTTTGTGCAGGCTTCTGATTCCAAGATGTCCTCCTTCGGCCGTCCTTCACTGCCAGGGTAGACAGGTCGCTCCCTCTCCTCGGCAGAGGCCCTCAGGTTGTGACCTTCCGCGGGAACTGCAGCCATGGTACTCCTTCCGGCGGGTGGAGACCGGGCCTGCCGATCCCCAGACATCGCTCGGCGGTGACGAACATGCCGGATGGGGTTTGCACCGGGTGATCGATCTAACCTTCCACGGCTTTCCGTCTCAGGATCAGGAATTCCCGGTTGGCCGGATCGTTTTCCAGGCCAATCGCAAGGTCGTATGCTTTGCGGGCCTCTTCATGGCGTGCCACGCGGGCGCATAGGCTCGCCCGCGCCGCCCAATACGGCTGATATGTGTCGAGACGTTTGTCATCGCTCAATGCGTCGAGCACGGCTAATCCGGCTTTTGGGCCGTCGAGCTCGGCCACAACCAGGGCCCGATTGATCGAGGCGACAGGCGAACCGGCGAGTTCGACGAGTGCGTTATAAAGGGTAAGAATTTCGCGCCATTGTGGAGAGCCCGCGCGAGCGCCGGCTACGTGCGCCGACTGAATTGCGGCTTCCAACTGATAACGCCCGATGAGACTTGCCCGACTCGCTTGACGCAGAGCTGATTCTGCCGCTTCTATCATCCCTGCATCCCACAGATCGCAATTCTGCTGCGAGAGCGGGATATATTTTCCCTCTTGCGAGCGGCGTGCCGGTTTGCGCGCCTCACTGTAGAGCATCAGCGCGAGAAGCCCCTGGACCTCGGGTTCTTCGGGAAGCAATTCGGCGAGTACACGACCGAGAAAGATCGCCTCGGCGGCCAACTCCCGGCGCATGATTTCTGTGCCGGCTGGATCGGTCCATCCCTCAGAGAAGCACGCATAGATCGAGTCGAGGACGGCTTCAAGACGGCCGGGAAGCTCGCTGCGATCGGGAATGACGAATGGAATGCCGGCGTCGCGGATCTTGGTTTTGGCGCGAACCAGGCGCTGCGCCATGGCTGCCGGCGAGACCAGAAACGCAGCGGCGATCTGCGCAGCATCGAGGCCGAGCACGACCTGCAGCATGAGCGGCGCTCGCACCGTTGGATCGATTGCGGGGTGGGTGCAGGCAAAAAGCAAGGCGAGCCGGCGGTCGGGAAGGGCCATGTCATCTGCGGCCGGTCCCGCGGCCAATTCCTCGAGTTCATCGCTGCCGGCAGTCTCGCGGCTGCGGCGGAACTGGTCGATCAGCTTGCGGCGGGCGGCGGTAAGCAGCCATGCTTCAGGATTGGATGGGCAGCCCTTTTCGGGCCACGCGGCGAGCGCGGAAGCGAAGGCATCTGAAACGGCATCTTCGGCGGCTTCGATATCTCCGAAGCGGCCTGCGAGATAGGCAACCAGCTTGGCTCGGCTGCGCCGGGCGACTGCTTCAACAAGAAGAGCAACGGCTTCGTCGTTAGGAGCGTGAGTCATGGAAGACGATGTATGAATTAGAGCCTGCTGACCCAATTTGATCGGCCAGTCTATCCCTGCTTCTTTTTATTGCCCGGGGCGGATATTCGTTCAAGGAGCGTGATCCTGACTTTTTGGCCGGCCCTCTTGCCGATCTCTTGCAGAATTTCCGCCTTCACCGGCAACTTGTGGTTGCCGTCGCCCAATGCCATGAACGAACTTTGGAGCGGATGGCCGTCGACGGTGGCTTTGACCTTGACCAATCCGCGCGTGCCGAAGAACGAGGCGGATTGCGGCCAGACGACGTAAGTCCAGCCACCCGGCTTAGGGCTTTTCACGAGTTCGGCGGTAAATGATTTGTTCAGCATAATGACCTCGTTGATCAGGTGCCGCGCGGCGCCCGTTTTGTGCCAAGGATCCGCCGCGCCGGCGGAAGAAATCCTTGCGATCCTGGCCGGGTGCGAGAGATTCGCTGCGCCGGCCAGGGGGCGGACAGCCGAAGTTGCGCTACATGGCCCAAATGGCGCGTACTTCAACGATGCCGTGCTGCGCGGCCGGGCAGCGACCGGCCCATTGCATCGCGGCATCGAGGTCGGGCACGTCAATCAGGTAGTACCCGGCCAACTGCTCCTTCGAATCCGCAAAGGGGCCGTCGAGAACCTGGGCTTTGCCGTTGGTGGTGCGCAGGGTTGTAGCCGTGGCGGAGGGCCGCAGCCGGTTTGCATTAACCAGGACCTTACCGGCCTGGAGGGCTTCGGTGTAAGCCGAGTAGGCCGCTGCGCCCTGTTGCTGCTGTTCCGGGGTCATCCGCTCCCAGCCTGACTCATCGAGGTAAAGTGCCAGCAAGTATTGCATCGTCATCTCCCGTGTTTGGATTGTAGGCGTTTGAGCGCCTCACTCCCATGACGAGACAGGGAGGGTTGAATCGACATCCGAGGGAGAAATTTCTACAGATGGATGTAATGGGCGAAAAACCAGCGCACCAAGGCACCTCTGGAACGGAGCACCCTGCATCCAAACGGAAGGTGGGCGCACCGGTACGCGTAACAATAGATGCGATGGTGAATCAAGTCCCCATTCTCCGAAGGTCTCGCAAGGCGGCGCAGGAGTTGGTCGCGTGCGCCATGCTGCTGTGCGCCGCAGGAGCGGCACCAGGGCAAGGGACCCTCACGATTCCAGAAATGGGGCCCTATATAAAGCCAGAGCCCAAGGTCTTCGAGAAGTATCCCGAAAAGCCGAGCCTGACGCCCGCATTCACCA
>Ga0187855_10001825_pt1 | contig 16432 bp, 11 predicted proteins | sample June2016WEW_8_10_2_FD_132969 | JGI IMG/M metagenome (GOLD analysis project Ga0187855, IMG submission 132969) | Peatland microbial communities from SPRUCE experiment site at the Marcell Experimental Forest, Minnesota, USA - June2016WEW_8_10 | ecosystem: Environmental > Terrestrial > Soil >...
CCGAGCGGCGCCATGCCCATGAACATCATCGAATAGACCGACATCACGCGCCCGCGCAGGCGATCCGGCGACATGGTTTGGATCAGCGTGTTGGAGGATGCCATCTCCACCATCATGGCGAAGCCCACCGGCAGCAGCAGCGCGCACGAGACCCAGAACGAACGCGAAACCGAAAACGCAATGAGAGATGCGCCGAACGCGCCCGCCGAAATCCCCACCCAGCGCCCCAGGCCCTTAACGGCTTCGCGCGAGGCCAGCAGCAAAGCGCCAGCCAGCGCGCCCACGCCCGAAGCGCCCATCAGGATGCCCATCCCCTTGGCGCCGCCGTGCAGGATCTGGTCGGCGAAGATCGGCATGAGCACGGCGAACGGCATGCCGGTCACGCTCAGGATTCCCAGCATGATCAACAAGTAGTGAATGGGCGGGCTGGCGATGACAAATCGGAATCCTTCGAGCACGTCCGCCAGCGGCGATGCGGTCCGCTGGACGGGTTTGTGGGGTTCCAACCTCATGAGAAGCAGCCCGGCGATCACCGCGATGTAGCTCACGCCGTTCACGAAAAAACACCAGCCTTCGCCGATGCCGGCCACCAGGATGCCGGCCACGGCCGGGCCGATGATGCGCGAGGCGTTGAACATCGAGGAGTTCAAGGCGATGGCGTTGATCAGGTCTTCGCGCCCCACCATCTCCACGAAGAACGCCTGCCGCGCGGGGATATCGAAAGCGTTCACAATCCCGAGCAGCGCCGCCAGAACGAAGACATGCCAGATGCGCACGGCGCCGGTGATGGTGAGGGCCGCCAGAATGAGCGCCAGCAGCATGGCGGCGGTCTGCGTGCCGATCACAACTCGCTGGCGGCGGAAGCGATCCGCCACAATACCACCCAGCGGAGCAATCAGGAACACGGGAATCTGTCCGCAGAAGCTTACCAGGCCCAGCAGCACGGACGACCCGGTGAGCCGGTAGACCAGCCAGGCCTGGGCGACGTTCTGCATCCAGGTGCCGGTGAGCGAGATCAACTGGCCGCCGAAGAACAGTTGGAAATTGCGATAACGCAGCGCGCGCAGAGTGGCAGGAAGAGTCAATTTGGCCGCGGCCCCTTTGCGTGTCATCCGAATTACCATGGTAAATGACATCCCGATGCCTTTGGTCCCGCCATATATCGAATCGCTGCGCCCGTATGAGGCGGGCCGCTCCATCGACGAGGTGCGCCGTGAATACGGCTTGACCAATGTCTCGAAGCTGGCTTCCAACGAAAACCCCCTGGGCCCTTCGCCACTGGCATTGGAAGCCGTCCGGCGGGAGTTGAGCGGACTGAATCTTTACCCCAACGGCGGCCTGGACCTGCGCCGCACGCTGGCTGAGAACTTCGACCTGAAGCCGGCGAACGTGATTGCGGGAAGCGGGTCGGAGGGGATCATGTCCGGCATCATCAGGACCTTTCTTTGCGACGATGACGAGGTGCTGACCACGGATGCGGCCTTCATCGGCTTCCAGGTGCTGGCGCGTTCCCGCGGCGTGAAGTATCGCACCGTGCCGTATCGCGACTGGCACTACGATCTGCCCGCGCTTGCGGCACAGATAACCGAAAACACCAAAATCATCTACCTGGCGAATCCCAACAATCCGACCGGAACCATTTTCACCAGGCAGGAATTCGACAGCTTCTACCGGCACGTGCCGGAGCGCGTGCTGATCATCCTGGACGAAGCTTATTTCGAATACGCGCAGGACAACCCGCGCTATCCGGATTCGATGCACTACCGCTACGACAACGTGATCACGCTGCGTACTTTCTCGAAGATCTACGGGCTGGCGGGCGTGCGCATCGGGTACGGATTCGCGCACGAGGATCTGATCGCCAATCTGTTGAAGGTGAAGCTGCCGTTCGAACCCAGCACCCTGGCGCAGGCCGCGGGCATCGGCGCGCTGATGGACAAGGAATTCCTGCATCGCTCGCTGGAGCTGAACGCGCGCGGGCTGCGGCTGCTGACGGATTCGTTCCGCGGCATGGGGATCGCCGCGGTTCCTTCGGACGCCAACTTCGTGATGCTGCCGTTCGCCAGCGCGGAAGAGGCGCGCGGGTTGACGGAAGCGCTGCTGCGGGAGGGCGTGATCGTGCGGCCGCTGGGGGCATTTGGGTTGCCGCAATGCATTCGGATATCGACGGGAACGGACGACGAGAATATGCGATGCGTGGAGGCGGTGGGGGAGCGATTATGCAAACATTAACGGAAGCACAAACCGGCGAGAGGGATTTTCTTCCTCTGAATGGCACCGACTATGTGGAGTTCTACGTGGGCAACGCCAGGCAGGCGGCCTATTTCTACCGATCGGCATTCGGGATGCGGCTGACGGCTTATCGCGGCCCGGAGACGGGCACGCGCGACCGCGCATCGTGGCTGGTGGAGCAGGGCAAGATCCGGTTGGTGTTCACCACCGCGCTCGAGCCCGATCATCCAATTGCCAAGCACGTGCGGTTGCACGGCGATGGCGTGCGGGATATCGCACTGTGGGTGGACGACGCGGATGCGGCTTTCCGTGAGACGACGGGGCGCGGCGCAGGCGAGGTGCGAGAGCCGGAGACTCTGCGCGACGAGCATGGCGAAGTGCGCATCTCCGCCATCGCCACTTACGGCGACACCATTCACTCTTTCGTGGACCGGCGCAACTATCGCGGCGTCTTCCTGCCGGGCTTCGCGCCGGTGGACGGCGCCGATTGCGTGGCGCGGCCGGCAGGGCTGAAGTACATCGACCATATGGTCGGCAACGTCGGCCGGGGCGAGATGAATACCTGGGTGGATTTCTATCGCGATGTGATGGGCTTCCGACTGTATCAGCACTTCGACGACAACGATATCAGCACGGAGTATTCGGCGCTGATGTCCAAGGTGATGGCCAACGGCAACGATCGGGTGAAGTTTCCGATTAACGAGCCGGCGGAGGGCAAGCGGAAGTCGCAGATCGAGGAGTATCTGGATTTCTATCATGGGCCGGGCGTGCAGCATATCGCCATGGCCACGGATAACATTATCGACACGGTGACGAAGTTGCGCGACCAGGGCATCGAGTTTCTGCGGGTGCCAGCGGCTTACTACGAGGATCTGACCGCGCGCACAGGACCGATCGACGAACCTATCGACCGCTTGGCGGAGCTGGGCATTTTGGTGGATCGCGACGATGAGGGTTATATGCTGCAGATCTTCACCAAGCCCGTGGAAGACCGGCCGACATTGTTTTATGAAGTGATTCAGCGCAAGGGCAGCCGGAGCTTCGGCAAGGGGAACTTCAAGGCGCTGTTCGAGGCGTTGGAGCGGGAACAGGCGCGGCGCGGGAATTTGTAGGACAGGCCTCCTGGCCTGTCTATCCCTTCCTTTTCCTGGCCGCCGATCACCTTGGTTCGCGGTTCCGTTTTGCCGAATGCGTGGGCCGCGTACGCCGCATTCCGCGGCGCACGCCAGATTGTGCGGGATCCGTCCTACGCCGCCGGGGGCAACGCCGGACTTAGGGATTTCGTGCCTCCATTTTCGTGGCAGATATCTGCAACGCTGAAGGCCCGGGATTTACGGGTGTTCCAGAAACGATGCAAGACTTACCCAATTTGCAACGACGCTATTTAACGTTCGGCATATGCTGCTGAATGCGAGGTGACTCAAATAGCCTGCGAAATTCTGCAAGGCGGCCAGAATCTCGCGGTGACCGAAGATATCCATTGAAATAGAACATGTCCCACCATAGCCGCTCCATTCGGCGATGCAAAGCATCTAGGTCCGACATCCTGTACACATACAGATGTTGTTTGAGGCCCTCGTGGGAGTCAACGGGGATCTCGCCCTTCAGATGCTTCGGGAGAATGTCCGCCTGCCAGAGGACGTGGTGCTGGACACTGATAACAAACAATAAGTCTTCGTCATCCGGACACATCCCAAAGCAGCCATGCCCAAGATCGTTACGTTGGGCTTCGAGCGTTCATAGTCAACGATGAGCGAGCGATAAACAGTCATCTCATCATTTGACAGTCTGCCTTCCGCCGCCGCTTCAAGAGCCTCGCGTTGATGTGACCAGCGGCGCAAAATCAGAAATACCCGGTGAGCTGCTTCTGAATCTGCCCCGAGCAGTATGCCGAACAAACCCCCGAGTTCGTTGTCTACATATGACCACATACTAATGCATTTACCAATCGCCGATGTGAATGCAGGCCGTCCTTTTATGGCTTCCGGGCCAACGGAGTATCGTTTGCCTGAGAATGTCGGAAGATACGGTTGAGCCATAGGCTAACCACCGTACCTGACCCTCTGTGTAAACAAGAGCGGCCACTCCTTAGTAAGCACAATTTCCGCTTCTTCTTGTGTAATGGCGCTGGCGTGCCGGTGTTCGACTGTAACGAACAATGCGGTAATCTTCTGAATTGTGTTCAATTCTTGCTACGTTTTTTTCAATCTGCATAGCTTTGCCAAACACGCTTTTGCTCCTCAAGCAAAGGTTAGCATGTTTCGTCGTTTCATCGCCCATGTTTGTGCAGCCTTAAAGAAGGCAAAGACACTCCTCAGGCATTGGCACAAAGGGCGCTCTCTGAAACATGGCCAAACTGGCAATATCGCGGAAACGGAGGCCGGCCCTAGTCCGGGTACTCTATGCCGAAGACCGTTTTCTCGATCTCCTTCCACTGCCGGTGTGCCCTGGCGTCATCCGGCTCGCGCTGAAACTGGTCGACCATTTGCCCCAGTTTCCGCCTTTGGGCTTCGGCAATCCGCTCGACCAGGGCATCGGCCGATTCAAGCATAGAGATCATCTGCTCGCTCTTCAGGTTCTCCAATGCCTCATTGAGCCTCTGGCTTCCCTGGGACCGAACAGCCTCCACGATGGAATCGACCGGTATCGACAGGGCGCCGTCTTCCTCAAGGTGGCCCATTTGAAGGGTCTTGTCGAAGCGGCGTCTCATGCGGCGAACTTCGGCGGGACTGAGCGTGACGTGGTCCGTCGACAATTCTTCGAGGAATTGCACGAAAGCCAGCATGTCGATCTGCGCCGCGCCGCAGGGCGGCCCTCCTCGCTTCAGTATAGCCGTTGTCCGGTGCGTGCGCGGCATTTGGCCGATTGACAATCGGCCGCAGCTTGCCAAGCTGCCCCACAAAGGCCGCTCAGATTCCTCAGAACTACTGAGCACCCTTGCCCCACTGGTGCTACTATAATCTCTCCAATCCGCCCTATGGACCACATTCTCTCGATCGTCCTGTTTACGCCATTGGCCGGCCTCCTGGTGCTGCTGTTCCTGCCGTCGTCGAACCCGCGCCTGATCAAGCTGTGGGCCAATATTGCGTCGTTTATCGGATTCCTGGTGTCCCTGCCGCTGGTCTTCCAGTTCGATCGCACCCGGACCTGGGCATTCGAGGAGCAGTGCACTTGGATTCCCTCGATCGGCGCTTCCTACCACATCGGCATCGACGGGCTCGGCCTCCTGCTCGTCATGCTCACCACCGTGGTGGGCTTCCTCGCCATCCTGTCGAGCTGGAAGGCGATCGAGACCCGGCTCAAGGAATACTACGCGTTCTTCCTGCTGTTGCAGACCGCCATGCTGGGCGTCTTCATGTCGCTCGACCTGCTGCTGTTCTTCGTCTTCTGGGAGACCACGCTGGTGCCGATGTACTTCATCATCGCCATCTGGGGCGGCCAGCGGCGCGCCTACGCGGCCATCAAATTCATCATTTATACATTGATCGGCTCGGTGCTGATGTTCCTGGGCATCTTGACGCTCTACACCCAGCACTACGCGCAATTCCAGACCTATTCCTTCGACCTGGCAGACCTGATGCGCACGAGCCTGTCGCCAACCCTGCAATGGTGGGTCTTCTGGGCGTTCTTCGCGGGCTTCGCGGTGAAGGTTCCCATGTTCCCGTTCCACACCTGGCTGCCGGACGCGCACACCGAGGCCCCCACGGCCGGCTCGGTGATGCTGGCCAGCGTCCTGCTGAAGATGGGGACATACGGATTCCTGCGCTTCTCGCTGCCGCTACTGCCGGAATCGGCCAAGAATCCCACCATCGTGAACATCATGGCGGTGCTCTCCATCATCGCGATTGTTTATGGCGCGGCGGTTTGCCTGATGCAGACGGATTGGAAGAAGCTGATCGCCTATTCCTCGGTCAGCCACCTGGGGTTCTGTACGCTGGGGATCTTCGCGCTGAACCCCGCAGGCATCTCCGGCTCCATCCTCCAGCAGATCAACCACGGCATCTCCACCGGCATGCTCTTCCTGATTGTGGGCGTGGTCTACGAGCGGCGGCACACGCGCGCGATCTCCGAATACGGCGGGTTGATGAAGGTGATGCCGGTATTCACCATCGTCTTCTTGATCGCGTCGCTCAGCTCGCTGGGTATGCCGGCGCTCAACGGCTTCGTGGGCGAGATCACCATTTTGCAAGGCGCCTACCAGATGTCCCTCAATTGGGCCTTCTGGGGCGCGGTGGGAATCGCGCTAGGCGCCGCGTACCTGATCTGGCTGTTCCAGCGCACCATGCTGGGCGAGATCTCGGAGAAGAACCTGAAGCTGCGCGATCTGTCGTGGCGCGAGATCGCCGTCTTCGCGCCGTTGCTGATCTGGGCCTTCTGGATCGGACTGAATCCGCAGCCTTACTTCCGCGTCCTGGAGCGGCCGGTGGCGCAGATCGTGGAGCGCGTGCGGCCGGGGTATTACGCGCAGCATCACTTGCCGAATCCGCTGACTGGTCCGGCCTCGGCGGCGGCGGTCGCGCCTGCTCCCTGACGTGGCGCCCGATATTTCCGTCGTCGTGATCAACTGGAACCGGCGCGAGTATCTGCGCGCCTGCCTCACGTCGCTTGCCGCACAGCGCGGCGCCAACTTCGAAACGATCGTGGTGGACAACGGATCGAGCGATGGCTCAGCCGAAATGGCGCGCTCGGAATTCGGCGTGCGTGTCATAGCCAACGCTGCCAATGAGGGCTTTTGCGCGGCGAACAACCAGGCCTTCGCCGCGGCGCGCGGCCAGTTCATCGCACTGCTGAACAACGATGCGGAGGCCGCGCCGGACTTTCTCGCCAACCTGCGGCGCGCCTTCGACCGAGCGCCCGACATCGGCATGGCGGCCGCGAAAGTGCTGGTCTGGGAAGATCCCCGCCACATCGACCGCATTGATAAAGCCGGGCACCTCATCTATCCCGATGGCCAGAATCGCGGACGCGGCACCGGCGAGATCGACGCGGGCCAATACGACCGCGTCGAAGAGTGCCTGTGGCCGGATGGCTGCGCCGGCATGTATCGCAAAGCCATGCTGGAGGCAATCGGCGGATTCGACGAAGACTTCTTCATGTTCGCCGACGACGCGGAACTCGGCCTGCGCGGGCGCATCGCCGGCTGGCGCTGCCTGTACACGCCGGGCGCGGTGGTGCGGCATCATCGCGGCGCCAGCATCGATGCGGGGTCCACCGAGCGCATCTTTCTGATCGAGCGCAACCGCGTGCTGCTGGCTGCCAAGCTATTTCCCTGGAGCTTGCTGGTGTTGAACCCGTATTACTTCGCGCTACGCCTCTCGAGCGGCCTGGTGGCGGCGGCCGGCGGAAAAGGCGAGATGGCGCGCTTCCCGGGACTGGCCAACAAGCTGCGGCTGGCATGGACCATCCTGCGCGCGGATCTGGCGGCGGTGCGTCTGCTGCCGCGCATGCTCCGCAAACGCCATGAAGTGCGGCGCATTGCCAAACTGACATCCGCGGAAATCCGCCGGCTGATCCTCGAAAACCGAATTCCCGTGCGGGCGCTGGTGGAGAAGTCCAACTAGCGGCGTTCATTCTCCCGGCCAACACGCGTTGACCCCACATTTCGAGGGTTGTGTCGTGCCAAGTCGGCGTTGGACCGCTCGGGTAAGGCCGCATCTCACTCCGATAACGCAGGCGAGCCGCCTCCAGTTCAGACTTCGCCTGCAGCATCGGTTTGGTCCCCGTTCCCGCCAACTCCAGGAGGAAACCAAGGCGATTCTGAAAGTCGTGTAATTTCGCTTGTTGGACCAGCCATTCCCATTCCACTTTGGCGGCGTATTGCCGCGCGACCCAAGGAAGGCCTCGCAAACCCGGGCGTCCAGATCCGGCTGAAGCAACGCGTGCAGAAGCAGGGCTGCCGGATCCGCACGGCGGCAGGATGCGCGCACAAGCCGGAAGCCGGGATAACCCAGCGCGCTCATTTGCGCCACGCACGACCCTCCTGCCCGCGAAGCCTGTCGGCCACCCTGAGTCTTCCAGTGCCCGTAACCGGCGGCCGGCACGGCTTCCGTCTGAGTGAAACCGAGTTTGGCGCGCCACGCGTGAAGATCAATCGCCATACCTTGGTTCTACAAAGTAATATTACAACGGAGAGCACAGCGGCGATTCTGCCGACTGAAGCCGGTAAGGCCCAGAGGTCCCCTTGGGAAACCGCTCCCTGACGGTCGCGGCTCAGAGCACACCGCCCGCCCCCCGGTTCGTTGTACAATATGAAAGCCAATTCGAAGTGGGCCGCTTGGCCCCGAACAGCTCTGGGGGACCCATGGATAAACCAGCGCAGAATATTCAAGACAGCTTCTTAAACAACGCGCGAAAAGACAAAATTGTCCTCACCATCTATTTAATGAGTGGGGTGAAACTTTCCGGCCGCATCAAGAGTTTCGACAAGTATTCCCTGGTTTTGGAAACCAACAATCAGGAGCAACTGATCTTCAAGCACGCCATCTCCACGGTGGTGACGTTGAAGACGGTCCATTCGTACGCCAGCAGCCCGCAGGCCGCCGCGCCAGCGCCCGAACCGGTGGCGCAGGCGGCAACCACGGAGGGATAGATTTCCACCACCCCACAAACGCCGCCGGAACGCGCGATCCTGGTCGGGGTGGATTGGAAGAGCCGCCGCGCCGGGACTCACTTGGGGCCCGATGACGCCGCGGAGTCCCTGGAAGAACTGGCGGAACTGGCCGCCAGCGCTGGCGCAGTGATCGCCGGCCGGCTCATCCAATCGCGCGCGGCGCCGGAAGCCGCAACTCTCATCGGGCAGGGCAAAGTACAGGAACTGGCGCAATTGGGCCAGTCGCTGGATGCCGGCCTGGTGATCTTCGACCAAGACCTGACGCCCACACAGCAGCGCAATCTGGAGAAGGAGCTTGCGGGCCGGGTCATCGATCGGACGCAACTCATCCTGGATATTTTCGCCCGACGCGCGCGCACACGTGAGGGCCGCCTCCCGGTGGCACTTGCGCAGTTGAATTACCTGTTGCCGCGCCTGACCGGCCGGGGGATCGAGATGTCCCGGTTGGGCGGCGGCATCGGCACGCGCGGCCCCGGTGAAACGCAACTGGAAACCGACCGCCGCCGCATCCACCGCCGCATCAAGAAAATCGAGGAGGATCTGGATAGCGTAAGGGCCGGCCGCGCGCTGCATCGCCGCAAGCGGCACGCCGTGCCCTTGCCGACCATCGCGCTGGTCGGCTACACCAACGCCGGAAAGTCCACGCTGTTCAACCGCCTGGCCCAAGCCACCGTGCTGACCGATGCGCGCATGTTCGCCACGCTCGATCCAACGGTGCGTCCGGTGACGCTGCCTTCCCGCCGCCGGGTGCTGGTCAGCGACACCGTAGGATTCATCGGGAACCTGCCCACGACGCTGGTGCGAGCCTTCCGCGCCACGCTCGAAGAGGTCACCGACGCCACCCTGATTCTGCACGTGGTGGATGTCTCCGCGCCGCACGCCGCCGCGCAGACGGGGCACGTGCTCAAAGTCCTCGCTGAAATCGACGCCGGCGCTATTCCGCAACTGCTGGTCTTGAACAAAGTGGACCGGCTGCCGGAAGCCGGGACCGATGTGGAAGCATACCGCCACCGTCTGCTGGGCGGCACGGGCGCGGCGGCCGAGTCGCGCGCCGTAGCGGTTTCCGCGCTCACCGCGCAGGGGATCGATGGCCTGCTTGCCGCGATCGACGACGTATTGCCCTTCGACCCCATCGTGCGCGTGCGCCTGCGTCTGCCGCTCAGCGATGGCGCGCGCATCTCGATGGTGCACGATCTCGGGCGCGTGCTGGAGACCAGCTACGAGGGGGACTCGTGCGAGATGGAAGTGGAGATCCCCGAGTCGTTGCGGCAAAGGCTCGCCGCCTTCGTGAAGTAGGGTGGGACAGGCTTCAGCCTGTCAGGTGGCCTGCTATCGTAGAACCATGCGCATAGCATTCCTTTGTCTGATTTCTGCCGTCTTCGCCACGGCGGAAATCCATCACAACCCCGGCAGCACGGTAGCGCTGCCGCACGAAAAGTACATCCACGTCGTCAGCGAGGCCGACTCGCCCATCCAACAAACCTACATCAAGTCCAAAGACGGCCTGTACATCGCCGCGGCCATTCGCAAGCCCAAGGGCGACGGCCGTTATCCCGCCATCGTCATCTTTCACGGCGCGCCCGGCGGACGCGGCATGGAGCAACTCGTCGGATGGTCGCGCGGCGACTGGGGCGGTCCTGTTTGGGAGCGCTTCCTGCAGGAAGGCTACGTAGTGGCCGTGGCCGACTATCGCGGCGGAAACATGAACCTGACGTCGGCCCCTTCCGCCACTGGTATGATCACTTCCATCGACGACGGCTTGGCGGTGATCGATTACATTAAAGCGCTGCCTTACGTCGATCCCGACCGCATCAATCTCTACGGCGTCTCGCTCGGAGGCAACCTGGTCATGAACCTGGTCTCCAGGGTTCCCGTGCACGCCGCCATCGTGGGCGCGCCCGCAGTGATGTGGTTTCTCGGCATCCAGATGCCGCCGCCCGGCTCGCCCCCGAACCCGGATGCCTTCAAGAACCTGAAGCCCGACCGCGAGGTCTCGCGTAAGAACATCGAGCCAATCCGCACCCCGGTCCTGATTCTGGTGGGCACCGCCGACCGTCTGATGCCGGTTGCTATCATGCTGCACGATTCGCTCGAGGCCGCCGGCAAGTCCGTGCGGCTGGACATCTACGAAGGCGGCTATCACGACTTCTGCCTTGGACCGCAGGGACAGAAGCGTCCCGACCTGCCGCAAGGCGAAGCCCTGTTCGACTCCGCGCTGGACGCGCTGGAAAAGTCGGTCCGGTTCGCGGCGGGAAAGCTGAACTAGTTGTGGGGCAGGCCCCCGGGCAGGCCCCCGGCCTGCGGCGGCCTCTCAGGCCGCCTCTTTTGGTCGCGGCCGTGCTGGGCAGGCCCCAATCAGCCTTCGTCGCGAAGCACCGTCATCGGATCCACTCCTGCCGCGCGACTCGCCGGGATCAAGGCCGCCAGTATGCCGACAAGCGTCATGAGAACGCAGGCAAGGACGAGTGCGACCGGGTCCAGCGCGGACACCTCGAACAAGAGACTCTTCAGTGCCCGGGTCAGCGCGAAGGCTCCAGCCAGTCCGACGGCAAGCCCCACCAGGAGCATCGCGAGGGCGCCGCGCAAAGTGTGCGATACAACGTCGCCTGGCCGCGCGCCCATCGCCATGCGGATGCCAATCTCGCGGCGCTGCTCGGTTACCGCATGCGCCAGAACGCCGTAAAGTCCCAATGCGGCCATCAGTGCGGCCACGCCGGCGAAGGCTCCCACCACCCACGTGGGCTGCTTCGCCCAGAGCATGCTCTGCTCCTTCACCTGTTCCATCGTCCTTACTCCCCCCAGGGGCAGGTGGGGATCGACCTGCCGCACTGCTTCCCGAATTCCGGACATTGCCGACAACGGCCCGCTCCGTGTGCGCACCAGCAGGCTGATGTCCTGTCGCGGGACCTGGGCCAAAGGTACATAGGCTACCGGCTCTACCGGCTCGTGCAATCCGCCGGTACGCTCGTTACGAATCACGCCCACGATCTGCACCCTCACCAGAGACTCTGGGATTGGGCCGTAGCCGGGCAAGCCGATGCCTACAGCTTTTCCAACCGGATGCGCTATATCGAATCTGCTCGACAAATGCCGGGCCGCCTCTTGATTAATCACCACGACTGGCGGGGCGCCCGCGCGATCGCGATGTTCAATTCCGCGCCCGGATTCTATGGGGATTTCGAGCGTAGCGAAATACGACGGATCGACCATCTTTACACGAACGAGGAGAGCCTCCTTCACTCCCCCCAAGCTGATCCACTCGCCCCAGCGCACACCTTGAAGAGGCAAGTCCAGAGAGACAGATGCCTGCTCGACTCCGGGCACGGCTCGGAGCCGTTCGACGACGGCTTCATAGAATGTCGCGGCGCTTTCTGGAGTCGGGTATGCAGTCGCTGGAAGATCGGCCGACATCGTGATCACGTGGTCGATTCTTACCCCGGCATCCACTTGCTGAAGTTTCGCCAGGCTCTTGAACAGGAGCGCCGCACCACAGATCAGCACGACGGAAACCGCAACTTCAGCGATGACGATTGTGCGGCGCACGGCTGCGTTCGAACCCGACGATCCACGCGCCGCCAGATTCAATGAGCTTGGCAGCTTGCCGAAGGAAGTCTGCAAAGAAGGAAGCAGACCCGTGAGTACCAAAACCGTCATCACGGCCGCCGCGGCAAAGGCAAGGACGCGCAGATCCAGGCTGAGATCGGCCGTAGACGGCAACAATACAACCACCAGCGGGGCCGCCGCATGAAGCAGCAGGTAGGCCACTGCGACACCCGCGACGCCTCCCAGCAGACACAGGACCAGGCTCTCCGTGAGCAGTTGCCCGATCAAACGGGCGCGGCCGGCCCCCAAAGCGGCTCTGATTGCCATCTCCTTCCGCCGGGTTGCTCCTTTCGCCAGCGCCAGGTTCGCTACATTTGCGCAGGCGATGAGCAACACCAGCAGAACCGCTCCGAACGCCAGGTAGATCGAGCGGCGCAGGGTATCGTGAACCAGGAACTGCGCGAACGGGTCCACCGCGAAGGCCAAATTCTTTTGCGGATCACCCCGCCAAGACCGGCTCTCAGCATGCTCATGTTGGCCCGCGCCTGCTCGATGCTTACACCGGCGCGCAGGCGCCCGATGACGTGCAGCCAGTGCTGACCGCGATTCAGTTCATCCGGCGCGAAGATCAATGGCTTCCAGAACCGCGCCTCGTCCCGGTCGAAACTGCCCGCGGGTAAAACCCCGATGATCCTGTGCGATTCACCGTCGAGCGCCAAATCGCGTTTCAGAATGTCGGGATCGGCGCCGAATTGCGTCTGCCACAACGAGTAGCTCAGCACCACCACCGGGGTTGCTCCCGGCTGGTCCTCCCCCAGTGCGAACGTGCGCCCGATTCGAGCCTTCACGCCGAATACGTTGAAGTAATCGGCCGACACCAGTTTGCCCGAAAGCCGCGCCGCATCGGCGCCAGTCGCCACTGCGGCTCTGACAGGCTCTTCCACGGACAACGCCTCGAAGATGGCGCCCTGCCGCTTCCAGTCCAGAAAGGTCAGTGTGGTAGTGTTGTTGTGCAGCGTCGGGGTCGGAGCTTCCCACAGCCTTACCATGCGCTCTGGCTCAGGGAACGGAAGCGGTTTCAACAGGACCGCATCGACGATACTGAACATTGCTGTATTGGCGCCGATGCCAAGAGCCAGCAATCCGATGGTAACCGCGGCAAACCCGGGATCCCGCGCCAGCGCAGCCACCCCGTATCGTACGTCTCTCAACAGGTTCTCCGCCCACCGGACGCTCCGTTGAGCGCGATGATCTTCCTTCATCTGTTCGATTCCTCCAAAACCACGGCGGGCCTCACGGCGAGCATCTTCGGGCGATAGCCCGGCGGCCATGGCATGAATCTCGGCCATCTCCAGGTGGGCTAGGATTTCACCGTCCAGTTCCCTGTCGAGACGCCGCTTGCGAACCAGAGCCAGCAGACGGCCCGCCGCGAATCGAAGCTTCATGACTCCGCCTCCAGGAACCGGGCCACCAGCGCCGTCGACCTTTCCCAGTTCGCCACCGCGACACTGAGTTGCTTTGCTCCAGCCCTGGTCAGGGAATAAAACTTAACCTTGCGTTTTGTTTCGGAGATTCCCCATTGCGTGCGAATCCAGCCTTGCTCTTCCAGGCGCATGAGAGCTGGATAAATCGACCCCTGGTTCAATCGTAAAAGGTTCTCCGCGACCTGCTCAATTCTCCTGGCGATCCGGTAGCCGTGCATCGGCCCCATGGTGTCCAGTGTTTTAAGGATCAGCAGATCCAGGGTTCCGTACGGGACGTCCGTTTTGTGTTCAGACATGTTGGCTACCAACACCTATATACTACCACTGGCAACCGGTAGGCTGTCAACACCTCCGAAAAACGTCAGTAACGTCCCAGCGAAATCCTTCAATGAACCGCGTCGGTCACTCAATGCTGCTCCCCGCTAATCAATTGAAACTCTGCATCGGGCTGATGTGGGGCGGCCAATCTTGGCAGCCAATCTTGGCCGCAGCCGCCTTTTTAGGCGGCCAGAGCCGGCTGAAAGCCGGCTGCGGGCAAAATTGCCCGCCCCACAAGGTCCAGGTTGCTCAGCGCCCTTACTCTTTGACCATCTAACCGCAACACAAACCAATCGCACCGGCCCAACTGCCCGCACGCCCAACACCCAGCACTGCCGCGCGCAAGCGCGGCCCAGGCGCTAAACTGAATTGGAATGCCCCCACGCCTGAAATCTCTCTACCGCAAGCTCGGGCGCATCGAAAAGACGTTCCTCATCCTGGTGTTTCTGGCCCTGGTGCTGGCCTACGCGCTCCCGGCCTCCTTCATCGGACTGCTGGTCGCCTTCGCCGCCTGGATCGTGGGCTTCCTGGTGGCCCTCCGGCTGGCCCGAACCGGCGTCAGGAAGCTGATCTGGCGTCTGCGCAACCGCCTCATCGTGGCCTATGCGTTTATCGCCATGGTGCCCATCGCCCTGATCCTGGCCTTGGCACTGGTCAGCCTCTACGGGCTTACCGGCCAGATCGCGATCTACCTGATCAATTCGGAATTGGACCGGCGCACCAGCATTCTGAAAGGATCCGCTGCCACCATTCTGGGAGCTCCTCCCGAGCACCGGCAGGAAGCCATCCAGCGGACCCACGATTTCACCCAGCGGTTTTTCCCCGCCACCGAGATCCTGCTGCGCGATGGCCGCGATGGCCGCGATGGCCGCGAATCCAGGTATCCGGAATCGTCCACCATCGTCGCTCCGCCCGCCGGATGGAAGGACGCCAATGGCATCGTGGTAAAGGACAGGCAACTGTATAGCTGGGCCAACGCGCAGTCCGGCCAGATCCAGGTGACCATCATGGCCCCGCTCACCCAGGACTTTCTTTCGGGCCTGCTGCCGGGCATCGGCCATGTGAATTTTCGGGATTTCTCCGAGTCCGGTGGTGGGCTGCGGAGCGCGCCCGCCGGGGCCGCGCCCGCCGCGCGCATTCCGCCCAAGAACAACTTCCTCGACATGCAGGTGAACGGCGTATCCCTGGTGCCCGTGGCGTTTTGGAACTCGCCGGGCAACAAGACTAACAGGGGTTTGCTGCTGGTCTACACCCGCATGTCCGCGGTGCTCGGCACCCTCTTCGGCACCAGTATCTTCCTCGGCGATATGGCCTACGGGCAGGTGATCTGGGCCCTGTTCCTGATCATCGTCACCCTGTTCCTGATTGTGGAGCTGGTCGCGCTGGTGATCGGCGTGTCCATTTCCCGCACCATTACCAGCGCCGTTCACGAACTGTATCTCGGCACGCGCCGCGTCAAGGAGGGAGATTTTTCGCATCGCATACCGGTCCGCGGAAACGACCAACTGGCCGAACTGGGAGCGTCGTTCAACACCATGACTGAGAACCTGGAGCGGCTCATCGTGGTGGCCAAGGAGAAGGAGCGCCTGGAGTCCGAACTGGAAATCGCGCGCGAGGTGCAGAGCCTGCTCTTCCCCAAGAACGTGCCGGGTCTGAAAACTCTCATGCTCACCGGCGTGTGCAACCCGGCGCGCGTGGTTTCGGGCGATTACTACGATTTCATACGCTTCGACTCCAGCGTGGCGTTCGCCATTGGCGACGTGGCCGGCAAGGGCATCTCGGCGGCCCTGTTGATGGCCTCCATCCAGTCCACCATGCGCATGCAGCTTACCGCGGAAATGCCCGGCATGACCGGCAATGGCGGCGCCCCGCACGCGCTATCCACGGCGGTGATGGTGTCGCGTCTGAACAAGCTGCTGTATGCCAATACATCGCCCGAGAAGTATGCGACTTTCTATTTCGCCCTGTACGACGAAAAGACCCATCTGCTGACCTACACCAACGCCGGGCATTTGCAGCCGATCCTGTTGCGCAAGGGCGTGCCCGAGCTATTGGAGGTGACCGGTACCGTGGTGGGCGCGTTCCCCTTCTCGTTATACGAGGAAAAGACCATCCCGCTCGCAGGCGGCGATGTGCTGGTGGCTTATACCGACGGCATGATCGAGCCCGAGAACGAATACGGCGAGATGTTCGGGGAGCAGCGGCTCACCGATTTGCTGGCTAAGAACGTGCATCGCGATTCGCC
>Ga0187855_10001829_pt1 | contig 16405 bp, 11 predicted proteins | sample June2016WEW_8_10_2_FD_132969 | JGI IMG/M metagenome (GOLD analysis project Ga0187855, IMG submission 132969) | Peatland microbial communities from SPRUCE experiment site at the Marcell Experimental Forest, Minnesota, USA - June2016WEW_8_10 | ecosystem: Environmental > Terrestrial > Soil >...
AGGCGCGGAACTCGATCGGGCAGTTCATCGAAAAGGTTTATAACCAGAAGCGGCTGCACTCGGCACTGGGTTATCGGCCGCCGGTGGAGTTCGAACAATCGCTGCTGAAGCGTGCCGCAGAGGTCGGCGGATGGATTCACATCCGCGGCAGGCCGCCGTATTCGGGAGAGAAGCGAGTGGTGATTGCACAAGGTGAGATCTGGTGGGCGGATCTGCCTGCTCCCACAGGGTCTGGACCTGGGTTCGAAGGCCCGTCGTGGTGGTGCAGGGAGATGCTCTAAACCGGAGCCGGCTCGCCACAGTGGTATGCGTACCCCTGACCAGCAACGTTCGATGGGCGGACGCACCGGGCAACGTCGCTCTTCCAGCACGTGTTACGGGACTGCCGAAGGATTCCGTGGCGAACGTATCTCAAATCGTGGCTCTGGACAAGGACCTTCTCACCGAGCTCGTAGGCAGGCTTCAGCGCGCCCGGCTGGGCTTCAGTCAACGGTCGAGATTCGGCGAGCTGAAGCTCGCCTGCGCCGGCAAGAGTGCCTGCGCGGCAGGCAGGAGTGCCTGCGCCACATCAGAAGTCCAGTTCCACCTCGTCGATATAGCACCAGCCCCAATTCTCGCCGCGTTCCAGAGAGCGCATGATGGGGTGTTTGGTCTGGTGAAAGTGCTTCGTGGCGTGCTTGTTCTTGGACGAATCGCAGCAGCCCACGTGGCCGCAACTGAGGCACAGACGCAGATGAACCCAGCTATCGCCCATCTTGAGGCATTCCTCGCAGCCGCGCGTGTGCGGCGTCACTTCGCGTATCTGGTCGGTGTGAGTGCAGGCTGTCATGGCGTTGCTCCTGAATGCCGCGCGAGCGGCAGGCGAATTTGAAAGCGTGTGTCTCCGGGGACGGATTCAACCGTTATCTCGCCGCCGTGCTCGCGCACGATGCGTAGCGCTGTTTCGAGCCCCAGGCCCGTGCCTTGCCCCACGCCCTTGGTGGTGAAGAACGGCTCGAAGATGCGGTCGCGAATTTCCAACGGGATGCCGGGCCCGTTGTCGCCGATTTCGACCAGCAGGCGATCCAACTCGCGCGCCGTACGAATGCGCAACTCGCCGGCGCCCTGCATGGCGTCAACAGCGTTGTCGATGAGATTTGTCCAGACCTGATTCAGCTCGCTGCCGCGTGCGCAGATCTTCGGCAGGGTGCGGTCGAAATCGAGCTTCACAACGATGCCGTGTTTCAGGCGATGGCGCAGCAGCAGCAGCGTGCCTTCCAGACCCTGATGGATATCGACCTCCTGTTCGGGCCCCTGGTCCATGTAGGTGTACTCTTTAATCGCGTGGACCAAGTCGGAGATGCGGCCGCTGGAGTTCTCGATTTCATGCAACAGACCGCCGATGGCCAGCGAGGCAGCCATGCGCGCGAGTAGATCGCCCAAGGCTTCCGCGGGAAACTGTGCGGAAACGCCTTCGAACCAGGCAGCATCACAGCCCGCATCCGCCAGGGCCGGCGCCAGTTCCCAGGCCCGCGCCACCCCATGGCGTTCCAGGCATTGGGCGATGGTATCCTCGCAATCGCTGCGCGCGAGCGAATCCTGCTGCTCGGCAGTGGCCGCGCGTTCCGCCAGTTCGCGCTCCCATCGCGGCACGGCCGCCCGCTGTTCGGCGGACAACGCATGCGCATCGAGACGGGCGGCCGCCGCGCGAAACGTTTGAAACATCTCGCGCAGGCTGCCTACGGCGCGACGCGCGGCGGCTGCCGGGTTGTTGAGCTCATGCGCCAGCCCCGCCGAGATCTTGCCCAGCGCCGCCAGCTTTTCGGTTTGATCCTGCAAGTGCGTGGCCCTGCGCACGCGGTCGGCCAGGACGCCCACCAGGCGCGACTGCAGCATGGGCAAACGCTCGAGCATTTCAGGGAAGCGCTCCGCCGGCAGCGTGGCGGCGCGCGTAGGGAACAAGGCGCGCGATGTAGCGGGAAAGGTTGTCATGCGCGAGAACGGCAGCATGCCCGTGATGCTAGGCGCCCGGAAGCTCCACGCCGGGTACCCGGGATTACTGGCTTGCGAGCGTATCTCGCCTTCCAGCAGAATCAGCATGCGGTCCGCGGGGCTGCCTTCGCGAACGATGACCTCGCCAGGCGCGAACCGGACCTCGGTCATCTGCGAGGCCAGCCATTCCAAGCCGTCCAACGGCAGATCGGCGAAAACGGGAACCGCGCGCAACTCTTCGGCCAGTGTCATATCACATCTTGCTCAAGTACTGATGCACGAACTGAATCGCGACGGAGCCTTCGCCCACGCCGGAGGCTACGCGCTTCACCGAGCCGTGGCGTACGTCGCCGACCGCGAAGATGCCGGGCACGCTGGTTTCCAGCAAGCCAGGGTCGCGTTCGAGGGGCCAGCTCTGCGGCGGTTTGCCATCGCGCATGAGATCGGGGCCCGTCAGGATGAAGCCATGCTTGTCACGTAGCACGATGCCTTCCAGCCAATCGGTGCGGGGCTGGGCGCCAATGAAGACGAACAGCGCGATGGCATCCACTTTTTCGCGCGCGCCGGTTTGCTGGCGTTCGATGGTGATGGCTTCCAGGTGGTCCTGCCCGTGCACCTCGACGACGTGCGACTGATACTGGACCTCTATGTTGGCCGTGCGGCCGATTTCGTCGATCAGGTATTTGGACATGGATGCCGCCAGCGACTCGGCGCGCACCAGCATGACGACCTGCCGCGCGAACCGCGACAAGTTCATGGCAGCCTGGCCGGCTGAATTCGCACCTCCGACCACATACACATCGTTGTCCCGGCAGGATGCGGCTTCGGTAGACCCCGCGCCGTAGTAGACGCCTGCCCCGGTCAAGTGCTTCATGCCAGGCACGTCCAATTTGCGCCATTGAACTCCGGTGGAGATCACAAGAACCTCGGCCGAGATTTCGCTATCGTCGCCCAGCCGTACGATCCGGTACGGATCTTTGATGCGCAAAGCTATGGCATCCTGCGGCGAGAGGATCTCCACGCCGAAACGCCGCGCCTGGGCCACGGACCTGCGAGCCAGATCGGCGCCGCTGAGGCCCGAGGGAAAGCCCAGGTAGTTTTCGATTCGGGCGCTCAGGCCGGCCTGGCCCCCGGGCGCTTCGCGCTCCACGAGCACGGTGCGCAGGCCTTCGGATGCGCCATAGACGGCCGCGGCCAAGCCGGCCGGGCCGCCTCCCACGATGACCAGATCGTAGGACTCGGCGCCGGCGCGCGTTTGCAACCCGATATGGCCGGCCACTTGCGCGTGACTGGGATCGGGCAGGCGCGCGCCATCGGGGAACAGAACCACGGGGAATTGCTGCTCGGCGGGGGCCAGCATGTCCAGCGCGCGGCGCACTTCCGGATCTCGGTCGGCGGCTTCCACATCCAGCCAGTGATAGGGTACCTGGTTGCGCGCCAGGAACTCGCGGAGTTGGTAGGAGCGCGGAGACCAACGCGTGCCGAGCACCCGCAGACCTTCGAAGGACGGCCGGTAGGATGCCTGCCAGTCCTCAAGCAGATCGTCCAGAACGGGATAGAGGTTCTGCTCCGGCGGATCCCAGGGCTTCAACAGGTAATGATTGAGCTTGACCTCATTGATGGCGCGTATGGCGGCCTCGGTATCCGCGTAAGCCGTGAGCAGGACGCGCTTGGCATCGGGGAAAGCAGTCATGGCGCGCGAAAGAAACTCGATACCGTTCATCTGCGGCATGCGGTGATCGGCCAGGAAAAGGGCTACGGGCTCGCCGCGCTGCTGCAGTTTGTCGAGCAGATCGAGTGCGCTTTCGCCGGAGTCGGCCGAGAGCACGCGATAGTTCTCGGCGTAATGGTTGCGGAGGTCGCGCGCGATGGCTTTGAGCACTTCGCGGTCGTCGTCGATGGCCAACAGGGCGGCCTTTGCCATAGGTATCAATGATGCTCCAGAGGACCAAGAGGTCGCAAGGGGCTAAAATGGAGGCGATGCCCGAAGTAACCGGAGTCGTCGAAACGTGCTTGTACGTGGACGACCTGGAGCGCGCCACGCGCTTCTACGAAGACGTTTGCGAGTTCAAGAGGCTGATCGGAGACGAGCGTTTCTGCGCGCTCAGCGTGGCGGACCGCAACGTACTACTGCTGTTTCGCAAAGGGGCGACGCGGGAGGCCATCCCGACTCCGGGCGGTGCGATTCCGCCGCACGACGGCGCAGGGCCGTTGCATGTGGCGTTTGCCATTCCGGCTTCGGCAGAAACGCGGTGGCAGCGGCGTCTGGAGGAGCGCGGCATCGCGATTGAAAGCACGGTGGACTGGCCGCGCGGCGGGCGCAGCTTGTATTTCCGCGATCCGGACCAGCACTTGTTGGAGCTGATTACGCCGGGGTGTTGGTCGATTTATTGAGAGCCGCCTGAAGCGCGGCTCGGACGGCGAACTGAAGTTCGCCGCGGCAAGCTGAAGCTTGCGCCACGGCTCATTCCGGGAGTCCGAAGGCGATTACGTTTCCTCCGGACGCGACTGCCACGTATTGCCTGCCTTGGGCGAGGTAGGTCATCGGGGATGCCTTCCACGACGTATTGAGCTGCAGGTGCCAGAGGGGCGCGCCCGTGGCCGCATCGACCGCCGCGAAGGCGCCGGAATCGTCGCAGTAGAACACCAAGCCCGCGGAGGTCGCCAGGATGCCGCCCCAGCTTTCCGCTTCGCCCGATTGCGGAATCTCCCAAACGATCTTGCCGGTTTCCAGATCGAGCGCGCGCAGGTATTGGCGAGGCGTTTCGCCGTGAACTTCGCGGGAGCCACCGCCATAATACGATTCGCCGGCTTTCCACACCGCCGAAGACTTCGAGAAGACGTTGCACTTCTCGAGTGCCAGCAGATAGAACAGGCGATGGCCCGGATGGAACGCGGTGGACATCCAGTTGGTGGCGCCGTCCATGGAAGGGCAGGCGCGCGTGCCGGCCAGCGTAGGCTCGCTGCCCGGCACGAGCAAGGGGCGACCGTCCTTCGCGATGCCGCTGGCCCAGGTGAGTGCGTGCACGAAAGGCGACGCGGCGAGGAATTGGCCGTTGGTGCGGTCGAGAACGTAGAAGAAACCGTTGCGATTTCCTTGCAGCAACAGCTTCCGGTCGCGACCGCCGTAGGTTGCATCGACCACCATGGGAGTCTCGGCGGCGTCCCAGTCGTGCAGGTCGTGCGGCGTGAATTGGAAGTGCCACTTCAACGCGCCGGTCTGGGGATTGAGCGCCACGACCGAATCGGAATACAGGTTATCGCCCTGGCGCTCGTCGCCGTTGAAATCCGGGCAAGGGTTGCCGGTGGTCCAGAAGAGGGTGTCGGTTTCGAGATCGTATGTGCCGGTGAGCCAGGCGGAGGCGCAGCCATGTTCGATGGCATGGCCCACCCAGGTAGCGGCGGCGGGCTCTTCGGGCGCGGGAACGATCCAGAAGCACCAGACGCGCTGGCCGGTGGCGGCGTTGTAGGCGGCCACGAATCCGCGTATGCCTTCATCGCCTCCGGAGGTTCCGGAGATCACCAGGTCTTTCACCACCAGCGGGGCCGATGTCGCGCCGTAATTGGCGGTCGAGTCGGCCATCTGGGTATCCCATAGGAGCGCGCCCGTGAGGCGATGCAAGGCGAGCAGGTGCGCGTTGTCGGTAACCATGAACACGCTGTCGCCCAGCAGAGCCACTCCGCGGTTGATGCCGCCGGACGCATCGCCGGACAGGCCCTTGCTGCGGGGCCGTTCGTAATGCCAGATCTCGCGGCCGGTGGCGGCGTCGAGCGCCCAGGCGGCATTCACGTTGGTGACATACATGATGCCGCCAGACACGACGGGGGTCACTTCGAGATGGCGCGCGTTGGGGATCGGGAAGATCCAGCGCGGCGCGAGGCGGGCGATGTTGCCAGGGTTGATCCGATCGAGCGTGCTGTAGCGATTGCCGCCCAGTTGCCCGTGATAGGTGGGCCAGTCGCCGGGTTGCGGATGGGCGATGCGGTCCCACGGGATCGCACCCGGCAGGTCCGCCGCATCGCGCGGCGGCGGCTCCGCACGCGGATTCACGAGGTAGGCCAACAGGTTCTGCAGTTCGGTTGGTTCGGCCTTGAGGGCGGGCATATACGATGCCGCTCCACGGTCGATTCCGGCGACATCCGCGCGGCGGAGGAGGTGGAGACGCCCGTCGAACGCTTGCAACTGGAGGTCGTAGAGACTCTCGTTTCGCAGGAAACCGCGGATGGTTTCACCCGAGCGTGTGCGCACGGTAGCCACTTCGTAACCGCGTTTGCGGCGGGCGGCGGGCTTCAGCAGCGATTGCTCCATCTCGGCCAGAGTCAGCTTCTCGCCGGCGTTGCTGAGGTCGGGACCGGTCACGCCTCCGCGGCCGTTGATCATGTGACATTCCGCGCAGAGGCCCTTTCCGAAGAAGAATGCTGCGCCTGCCTCCGCGTCGCCCGGTGGCATGTTCTCGCGCGCCGGCGTGACGCGCGAGCGGACGAACGCGACCAATTCCGAAAGGTCCTGGTCGGGCAAACGAAAAGCCGGCATGCCTGCGTCGGGAATGCCATTGCGGATCAATTCGCGGACGGCATCTTCGGAGCGAAGCCGGTCACGATCGCCGCTGCCGATGGCGGGCGCGCGCTCGCCGCCCATGCCGTCGGCGCCATGGCACCCGCCGCAGCGCGTTTCAAACTGCCGGCGGCCGGCGCGCACCGCATCGCCTCTCGATAGAACCAATCTGGAGGTTGTTGAAGAGGCGGGACTGAAGTCCCGCTGCAAGCTAAAGCTCGCGCCACGCGCTCGCGCTGTGGTGAAGACCAGTGTGCCGAAATTCTCCGGCACGTGATTGGGATCGCGGTTCACCACACAGGTGGGCTGCCAGCACAGAAAATGGCGCACCGAATCCGGGCCGAGGCCTTCGATGCGATACAGATTGGCGCGCCATTTGGTGCCGGGTTTCACGGGCAGGCTGCTCACCGCGCTGAGCGGGATGCGCGCGGCCGCGTACCAGACGTGCGCCGCTTCATCGATGCGCGCCGCGGTGTTCCACCCGGATCGCCAGCCTTGGTCGTAGCTCTGATGATCGAGATCGATGGCCAGATCGATCCAATCGCCGGTGGGCGCGATCTCGAATTCGCGATAGTGCCGGATGTTCTTCCAGTCGTCGCCCAGGAACATTTCAACCACATCCCGATCCCAGAGCTTGTCGCGCGGCCCGCCACCGAGCTTCGGCAGGAAAAGGTTCAGCTCTTTGTAGGGACAAATGAAGAGCAGGTAGAGATGCGTGTCCGTCCAGAAGGAGCGCACTTCGGTGCGGAGCGACGGGTAGTCGACCTGCTTGCTGCAGTCCTTAGAGATATAGGCGACACCCGCGTTCCGCCAGACGGGCCCGGCTGCATTCGTATCGAGCGGCGGGTCGCTCGCCACGTGCGGCGTTTCGTACGTCGCGGTAGGCCGTGTTACCGTGCAGGGTTCCTGCGCGCACGCTGCGCCGGCGGAAAGAAAAAACAGGATCGCAACAGACCGCATCAGACGCGCTCCGGTTCGGGATGCACCCACGGCTGCCGATAAGGCCGCGCGAGCAGGCGATTGGCTTCGTCGTCGCCCGCGATGCGCTGCTTCTCAACGTCCCAAGCCAAGGTGCGGCCCAGCTTCATAGACATGTTGGCGAGGATGCAGCTTGTGGTCGAAATGTAACCTTCTTCGATGTCGGCCACGGGCTTCGACCGCGCATCGATGGCTGCCAGGAAATCCTTCATGTGATATCGGATGGCCGGCGCGACGTGCCTCTCCAGGTCTGGCTCGGTCTTATCCACCGGGTATTGTTCCAGTTCATAGGTGACATCGCGATGGATCGCGCCTTTGCCTCCCTCGGGCACAAAATCGTAACTGTACACGCTTACTTTGAGCGTGCCCTTGTCGCCGTAGAAGGTCGCGCTCCAGGCATAATTCGGATCGGGATCGGGGGCCGCGCCCCAGGTGCGATGCTGCCAGACGATCTTCAAGTCGTCATAGTCGAAAGTGGCGGCCTGGGTATCGGAGATGTTCGCCTTGGAGTTTTTGTCAACGAGGATGCCGCCCTCCGAAGAAACGCGCTTGGGCCAACCGAGATCCATCATCCAGCGAACCATGTCGAACATGTGGATGCACATGTCACCCACGATGCCGTTGCCATACTCCATGAACGCGCGCCAACCGCGGGGATGCACGAGCTTGTTGTAGGGACGCATGGGCGCGGGGCCGGTCCACATGTCGTAATCGAGATACGGCGGCGGGCCGGTATCGGGCGGATTCTCGGTGGCGCGCATGTGATAGTAGCAGCAGATATCGACCAGACCGATCTTGCCCAGTTTGCCTTCCTTGATGAAGCGGTCGCGCGCCTCGATGATATGCGGCGTGCTGCGGCGCTGCGTGCCCACTTGCACGACGCGCTTGTGTTTGCGGGCCGCGGCCAGCATGGCTTGGCCTTCGGTAATGTCGACGCTGATAGGCTTCTGCACGTAGACGTCGGCGCCCGACTCGACGGCTGCGATCATGGCCAGGGCATGCCAGTGGTCCGGCGTAGCGATCAGGACGATGTCGAGGTCTTTTTCTTTGAGCATCTCGCGATAGTCGGTGTAGGTGCGCGGTTTCCTGCCGGATGCCTGGCGCGTGGCGGTCATTTCGGCGGCGCTCGCGAGCATTTGTTTGTCGACATCGCAGAGCGCGACGACTTCGACCGGCTCGATTTGAATCAGCCGGAACAGATCGGTCTTGCCGTACCAGCCGGGGCCGATGATGCCCACGCGCCGGGGCTTGGGTGCTGCCCGGGCGGCGGCGGAGAGGGCCAAGCTGGCGGCGCTGGCGTAGAGGAATTGACGGCGATTCATAAGGAGAGTATACGACGCAGGCGAGCGGAGCTCGCCAACATCGACGAACGGCGTCGATGTTAGGAGCGGGCGAGCGGGCGAAGGGGCGAGCGGGCGATGGGTCATCGTTCCCCCCCGCGGCGTCGATGCGCGCCAGGGGCGCTGTTGTGTCTGCGACGCGGCGGGGGCGGCGGGGCAGGTTGCAATGCGGGGAGGGTTGGCAGGCGGAAGCGCCTGCCCCACAAACGGCGTCGAGGTTAGGAGCGGGCGTCGGCGCGTCCCGCGGTCGAAGTTCGGCGAGCTGAAGCTCGTGCGCCGCGCGGGTCTTTGTATGCGGAACAATAAGAACGGGAGTGCTCGAGGGCTGGCAGGCGGAAGCGTTTGGCCCAGTACCCCCATTTTTTGGGTTCGAATGGTAATTCTCGCTTTCTGAGGGCGTTGGCGGGTCGGGCGGGGGGTCTGGGTCCGGGTCGGGGTCGGGAGGGGAAGCCTTGCGCGCGGCCTGAAACTTTTGCAACTGGCGGAGGCAGCGGTCGATGGAGCGTTCGGTGCTGCCTTCGTAGCGAGCCAGCTTGGCGAAAGAGTTGGCGCCGTCGCAATCCCTGTTGAAGGCACGGGCGACGAGGTCGCCTTCGTCGGGCGGGGCGGGAGGAGGCGGCACCGGTCTGCCTTCCGCTTCGGCGTAACGTTTTTTGATGGCGTACTGTTCCTGGCGGGTCTCGTCGACTGCGGCGACGGTGCGGATGCGTTCGCGGTAGATGCCGGCTTCCATGGGGATGGTGCGGTCGAGGCGCCATTGATCGGCGGCAATGCGGAGGACCAGTTTTTCTTCGGCGGGGCCGACGGGCTGGAAGCGGTCGAAGTGGTCGTGGACGAGGATGAGGAATTCGGCAGGATCCTCGTCGAGCAAGATGTGATTGTTCGCGCGCAGGCCGTGGATGAGGCGATTGCGGCTGGATGCGGCTTTGCCTTCGTTGGTGCGCGGGCCCGTGGATTTTTGGGCATTGCGTCGGTTAGCGTCGATCTGGGCCTCGGTGGGAGTGCGCGGTTCATTGGTATTTTTCATATTGGTGGGTTGCGGCCGCGTTTGGCCGGACTTCCACCTTCATGTTAGGAGGGAGGTTTCGGGGACTTGAGCTAAATTTGGTATAAGTGGCTGAAAACAAGGCGGCGGAAATTTCTTGTGGGGGCGTGATCGGCGTTTGCGTTTGTGGTGAGCCTGACCGCCGGGCGTCAGGACAGGTTCAGTGGCTTGAAACGAAACGAGCCAACTCTGGGGTTGCGGTCTTTTCAAATCAATAGATTGGTCTTGCCGATGCGGGTCTTTTGGGGCATCGAGTTCCCTACGCGCCCAAGACGCGGTCCAGCGCGAATCGTAGACAGTCGCATTTGGCAGACGGGTCGCATTTGGTGCGAATCGTGGCGCCTTGCCAGCAATTGATGAAAAGGGCGGCAAGCAGATCCGGGTCCTCTTCCGCGCCGATTTGGCCCTCCGCCTGGGCGAGCGAGATCAGAGCCGCAACATTAGTGTTCCAGAGCTGGATTCCTTAGGCAATCTGCGTTGCGAGAACGGAGGGGAGCGCGGGACCCTTCAGCATGCTCATGCAATCAGGACCGCGCCGCCTCGAACCTACGAAGGTAACGGAACTTTTCCGGGTGTCCAGCGTAACTCTAATCAGGCCCTGGAGGGGTACACCATCGTGGAACGATCATTAGGCAGCGGCTTGGATGGACTGTCAACATGAGAATGAGAAAAAGGGTTCCGCCGCTCCTGGCGGTGCTTTGCGCTGCCCTCTGCCTTCCCGTCGAGGGTGTTGCACAAACGATACCCAATGGCGCCGCCATCGACGCCGAGGTGAGCAAGATCATGACCCTCACCCATGCCAAGGGGATGGCCGTTGCGGTCATCGATCACGGCAAGGCCGGCTATGCCCACGCCTACGGTGTCCGTGACGCCAAGGGAGATCCGCTGACCACTGACACTGTTATGTACGGCGCGTCGCTCACCAAGACAGTGTTTGCATACACGGTGATGCAACTGGTCGATCAGGGCAAGCTCAACCTCGACACGCCTCTAAAGGACGATCTCGACAAGCCGCTGCCGAGCTATGGCCCCGATCCGGTTTTCCCAGACAAGTACGGGCCCTATAAGGATCTAACTGACGATTCGCGCTGGGAGAAGATCACGCCGCGTATGTGCTTGACGCATTCCACCGGCTTCAGCAACTTCTGGTTCATCGAACCCGACCAGAAGCTGCACATCCATTTTGAACCCGGCACACGCTTCAGCTATTCGGGCGAAGGTTTCATCCTGCTGCAATTCGTCATCGAACACGGCCGGAAGGCGCAGGGGTTGGGGCTCGATGTCGGCGATCTGACCAAGGCCAACTTCGACCGGCTGGGGATGACCCGCACGAGCCTAGTGTGGCATAACGGTCTGGAAACCAATGTGGCCGATGGGTGGAACGATCAGGGTCAGCCGCAGGCAAATGGCAAGCGCAGCAAGGTGCGTGTGGCGGGCTCCATGAATACCACGATTTCGGACCTATCGAAGTTTGCCGCCGCCCTGGTGCGCGGCGACGGCCTAAGTGCGGCCTCACGCGCCGAAATGACGAAGCCGCACTTGCATATCGCCACTGCCCACCAGTTCCCCCTCTTCCTCCCCGACTTGCCGCTGAGCGATCAGCGCAAGGACTTGTACGCGGGCCTAGGCGTCACCGTCTTCGACGGCCCGCAGGGCCACGGTTTCTACAAAGGCGGACACGACGGCCAGACCGCCAACACCATGGTCTGCATCGAGGCCGGTCAGCGTTGCGTCGTGATCCTGTCGAACGATGTTCGCTCCGAAGCGGGCTTCGGCGATCTGGTCAAGTTCATCCTCGGCGACACCGGCGTGCCCTATGACTGGGAATATGGCGACCACGCCGGAAAGTCGTAAGATTGATCGGACCACGCCGGCAGGTCGAGCAATGTGGCCGGCCTGCTGGCGATATTTGCCGGGTTCGAACGCGAGATAACGAAAGTGCAGCGTAAACGCTCGGAACAGGCTCATGGTCAACGTCCGGATGATTGGATGCCATGGCGGCTGCGAGCGCGCTCGACCGCCGCGACGGCAGCATTAAACCAGTCGGGTTCCGCCACCACGCCCAGTTCTTCGTATGCTTCCGCGTGAACTGCCATCATGACTGTCAAGCTGGGGTACGCGGGATTGGGACCGATCCCCTCCTCCGTGTAGTACTCATAGATCGGCGCCGTTAGCGAGGCCCCTGCTGGCAGCATCGCGATCACCTTCGATTTCCCTTCGTCGAATAGGGGCAGCCACTCAATCTTCCACCATTCGGGGTTATCCCGCGCGAATTCGGTTTCCTCGTGATACCTTTCGATCAATTCCGCCAGCGGACGAAACGGCCTCCAGGTGTCAAGCGAACTCCAGGTGGATGAGCCATTCCGCCAGCGATAGAGCTCACAGACTTCCGCGGGCAGGGGGCACGGCAGTTGAGACGCGAGTTCGAGGATCTGCTCCTGAGTGAGTCCGGGATTGAGGTCGCGCGCAATGTTCCGGCGATTGGCCTCTCCCCATGCGCGAATGCGTTCCAACGATTCCGTCAGTTGTGTGGTCTCTGTGGAATAAGAGCACTCGGGTCGCCCGCCGCCAATGGTGTAGTGTCGCGGTTCACGCGGCAGGCGATCGAACTCTTTCGGCCAGGACTGCTTTCGCCGTTCCAGATCGGGATGCGGGTGACATGCCCTTTCCCGTTCCGAGAGTCCTCGCGCCTCGTTAGGGATGCTGATGCCGTGCCGCTTGGCGGCCGCGGCAATCTCGTCACGCGCCATCCACTCGATGGCCTCCGGGGTTAGGGCTGCCAGCCCAGCCAGGATTCCCGGTGACGCCACGGCCAGCAATGCCCTGGTGGCCGCCCAGATGCGGTACTCCTCGTAGTCTTCGGCAATCGTCCTGAGCAGCGGCAGTGGATCGTCAGCCGCGCAAGCCGCGAGCGCCGCAATCATCCGCTCATGGAGGTCGTTCGAGAAGGCAAAGTTCTCCGTCTGGAGGATAAGTATATGCGGAACCTTGCCGGGCGAAGGGGCCGCGAGCGCCCAGTCCAGCGCCCGGCGCATGTCGGCGAGCGTTGGCTTGAAGGACCTGCAGATTGCGTGCGCCTCCGCATCGGACAGATCAACCTTACCCGGAGCGATCGGAAACTGGTCGCGCTCCGCTGGCCAGGTGGAACGGCGCGTTTCATACGCCGCCAACTCGCTCCGATCGAGATGGCAAACCGAACAGGATGTCTCTGCGCCGATCCGGTACAGTACTTGAAGCGCCGCGCCGACGCGGCCTGTATCGTAGTCGCCGTTGACGCACTCCCAGAGCGGCGTCGCGTCCAAGACGGCGCACCGCGCCAAAGCGTCATAAAGCTCGTTGAGCACTTGGTACTGTGAGGAGGCGTAGTGGCGCGTGAACAACACCAGGATAGGTGCGAGTTTGTCCGGCGTGGGACAGGCCAAAGCCCATTCGACGATTCGGCGAATCTCGTCGTGGGAAGGCTGATGAGTGCGGCACAGGACAACTGCTTCCAAGTCGGATAGCGGTTTGGCCATCACTTCAGTTTCCGGCGTCGCAGGCGGGTTGTAAAGGTCATCCTCGGTTTATAAAGTGTGAATGGCGTTCAGCCATCGCGACAAGCCAGTTCCAGCCGGAGGGACAGGACACCAGCACTATGCCGCGCAGGCTCGCCGAAAGCTCACGATTCTGCGGAATGAGCTCGGGCTGGCCTGGCCCACGCCGGCCAGAACGGTAAACGTTTGCGACTAGGTTTGGCAGGCATGGATGTCTTCTCCTCGAACACAGGTTAAGGCGGGCGGCGTAAGCCGTTCTTGCGCGATTTCGCCTCTTTTGTCGTTTCCTATCGCGTGTCTTTTCTATCGCGGCAAAGGGGATGGATCGCAAACGCGCCTGGGTAGCTATTAGGCGGTGTGCCGGCCCGCACGCAAGCCAGCGTCAATACCGGTCGTCTGAAAACGGCCACCGTTTGGCATCTAGAACGCATTTCTCACGTGTGGCTCGATGACGTGGCGCACGCACTCGCGCGCGCCGTGTTGAGACTCTTCCCGGCACCCTGCAGGCATGCTAACGCTCTGTCAGGGGCGGGCGTCGGCACGAGTGCCGACGGGCACGCAAGAGTGCGTGCGCCACGCCATGACCACGAATGTCTGTGAGAAATGCTGGCTAGAACGCTATTGAGCCGATCGGCTACTCGGAAGCAATGCATGTTGGCGGGTAGTCGCCATCTCAGACCTTGGCCCGGGGCATGGTTCCGAACCAGACGTTCTGGACTATAGATCATCCCTTGGTCGCGAAGGGGCGACTAATCCGAGATCGTCGCCGGCATCGCCCTGTTGATCGTCCCCGCGGCGTCAGGGAGGATCCAAGCCTATCCCGTCCGCGTACCGCGGACAGCCTTGGTCTTCGTCTGTGGTAGCTGGGTGAGAAAGTGCTTCGTCTTTCGCCGCAGCTCGCTCAACCACCGAAGCTGGATCTCCGATCCGGTTCTCAGTAGCTGGAGCAACTGTTCCGGATGCTTTGAGAAGTCGATTTTACTGGCGCCCCAGTCCGGCCGCCGTCCGTCGGCGTCCGTGAATCGGTATTCGCGCCCGAGCTCCCAGGAGCTGAAAAGCTGTCCCGAACGCTCTAAGATCGCCGGGTCTCCGGCCAATGCTACAACAGCGCGACCCACGAACAACGGCGACTCCGATTCCAGGAAGTTCCGGTCTTTCTTCCCGCCTTCGCGCCAGGTCTCCTCTGTGACGCCGAATCGCTCCAGCATCGTCTCCGACCTGAGAAAACCGGGGGTAACTGCAACCGCGGCTACGCCATGCGGGCGTAGTTCCGCCGCCATGTTGAGAGCCAGCCCTTTGAGCGCGAACTTCACCGTCTGGGTCACCGGATTGCCTCCGGCGCCGATCACGTCGTTTTCCGTCACCTCCACAATAAGCCCGCGGCGGTTGCGAATCATATAGGGAGCCGCATGCTTGGTTGTGACGATGTGAGACAGGAGCGACTGCCGGAGGGCTGCCTCCGCATTCTTGAGGTCCGTCTTCCAAAAAGAGCACCACTGTGCCATCGATGGGTCTTCGCCGGCGATGCTGTTCACGAGCACATCGAGGCGGCCACGCTCGCGTTCCACTCGTTGGAAGAGGGCCTCCACCTCTTCCTCCACTGTGTGATCGACGCGAAGTGCGACGGCGGAGCCGCCGGCCGCGCCGATCATTTCGGCTGTCTCTTCAATCGTTTCAGGACGATTGTACGGGGAGCGGTTGGCACGCACGCTTCGTCCCGTGCAATAGACCGTGGCGCCAGCTTCTCCGAGCGCCCGAGCGATGCCGCGGCCTGCGCCGCGTGTCGCGCCGGCAACGACAGCGACGGCGCCGGCAAGCGTTTTTTCTGCCGTGACTGGACGCCTGCGCGAGGTAGACATGTGAATGGATCGCCGAGGCCGTCCCGCGGCCGGGAACCTCCAGATGGGGATGATAGCTCGGTTAGGCAATGCACATCAAGATGGAAGTGCGCGTGTAGCCGCCTCGGGGCGGCCTATCGCCCGCGGGCGCCGCATTCTCCGGTTCGACGCCCAGGCGGTCGCTTTGGGGATTCCGGCCCGGTTCGAGAAGCTCTGGCGGTGATGTCGCCCCCCTGCAAATGCTTGGCGTTGAGGTGTGGCAAATATCTACTGCAATATGGAGAGCATGAAATATCCCTACTCGTAGACCTCGCGGCGGTGCCGACGGGCGTGATGTTGACGAACTTCGCCGCGCCGTCGATGATGTACACCACGCGCCAGTCGCCGACCCGGACGCGCCACTGATCTTTGTAGCCTTTGAGTTTCTTGCATCCCGCAGGCCGGGGATTATCGGCCAGCGTCAAAATCTTCGCGTCGATGCGGGTGAATAGCGGACCGTCGAGGGCATCGAGTTCCCTTTGCGCCGACTGCTTGATTTCGAGAGTGTACTTAGGCACGCGGGCGGGTGCGTTTTCGGCGGGTTGCGCGGTATTGCTCGTAGGGAATGCCCTTTTCCTTGCGGCGCGATTCCGAGATCAGCCCGTCCGCGAAGTCCTCCCAGACGGCCCCGTGTGTTTTCAGGTCGATCAAAACGCCGACCTTGCGGCCCTTCTCATCAGTCACGTACTGGATTCCGGTCATGGTTCTATTTTCCTTCAGGTGACGGCACAGCCGCATTGTACATCTACCGTCGCGCCCCCGCAACCGTTTACGCATTCCATTTATCGGCCAGAATAGTTTCCACCCAGATTGGGCCAAAGGCTCCGAGCGGGCGCAGCCGTATCATTGGCTATCCACGTTCCCAACTCCGGCGGTCTACTTGCCGGGGCCATCGGATTTCAGAATCCGTAGCACTGAGAGTATTGTGTTCCAACTGCGCGTGGTCGCTGGCGCCCCAAAGAGCCTGTCGATCTGGCCGAGACAGCCAATCGTTTTCATGTGGCGGCGGTACACCCCATACACGAGACGATTCTTCGAGCCAATGATTCGCACCAGCCACTCCCCACCTTCGGGAAGAGCAATCGGAAGAGAAACTCTGGGGCGTC
>Ga0187855_10001832_pt1 | contig 16384 bp, 29 predicted proteins | sample June2016WEW_8_10_2_FD_132969 | JGI IMG/M metagenome (GOLD analysis project Ga0187855, IMG submission 132969) | Peatland microbial communities from SPRUCE experiment site at the Marcell Experimental Forest, Minnesota, USA - June2016WEW_8_10 | ecosystem: Environmental > Terrestrial > Soil >...
CCCCCCCCTCTGGAAGGACCCGCTAGAATGCCATTTGCCGAGCTCAGGAGAGCCCAGGAGAAGCCTTTGAGCGATCCAAGTCCCCAGCGCCACTAGCAAAATCAAACGCGCTCTAACAGGCGTATAAGAAGATGTTGCGAAATGCAATCTCAAACTCGTTCTGTATAGCAACAACTTGTTCCACATGGAACAGGCATTCTTCACTTGTGAACGCATTGCGTTAAATGAGCTCATTGATAGCTCCAAAGACCTCCTCGTACGTGACGCCTTCGAAGACTTCGCACGACGTCTGCTCTTGTCCTTTCGGGCACTTATTGACTGGCAATGCGGGCAGATAATTGAAGCAGGGGGAATACTGACACCGATCGGTGTGATGCAGATGAATCTGCCGGGGGTAATATTTGGTCCGAGCCGCCGGCGAGAACGGTCCCCAGATCCCGAGTGCAGGGGTTTCGAATGCAGCAGCAAAATGAATTGCGGATGAATCGGGGCCGATAACGAGCGAGGCCGACTCGATCAAAGAAGCATAAAGCCGAACCGAATTGATTTGGCCGGAGATATCGATGCAGCTTGGAAACTGGCGAACAACAGAAGCGACTTCCTCACTGAAAAGCAGATCGTCCGAGCAAAGAATTGGAATTTTAAGCTTTTCGGCGAGCTCGCTCGCAGCACTGAGAATTTTCTCGAGGATATGAGCTGGGATTGTGCGGCCGACATTCGTCGCGCGAGACTGAACAAAGAAATAACCGTTCTGAGGAAAGTTCTGAAACGACTCGTTGTTATTAAACTGCTTCAGGAACTGCTCGCGCGTATCAACATCACTTTTCTGCATCATGAAAAACGGCCGCTTCCATTTGGGAGCGACGTTCTGCGGATTGATTCCGCACATGGCAAAAATGCGATCGTAAACGTTTGGCTGTTCCTGTTCGGTATCCCATTCGCTGACTGATTCCATGAAGAACAACCCTTGGAAAAACCGGGTGCCTTTCTTGAAAAGCGTAGTGTCGAGATTAAGAGGTAACGAAGATGGATATCCGCCGGCGTACGGATTGAACGCCCAAACCGGTTCGTGTAGTTTGTTGGACGCCTGATAAGTGCGAGCGCCCAAGACTTCAGTGAAATAACGAGAAAGGCTCGAGTTAATAAGTTGATCACCAAGCCCGCGGTTTCGGTAAAAAAGAACACGAGATTTTTTCCAATGCATGGGTTTTGGGATCTCCGCAATCATCGGAGTCAAATCGATGCACTCTTCAATAAACTGCGAAGCGTTCGGATTCTTCTGCAGATTGAGAGCGAGCTCCTCGTCGAAGACCAGGCGCTCGCCGGGATTGCAGGGCAGAAAATAAACGTTCGACCCGTTTTCGTTCCGCACATTCACTTTGTGAGAAAACGTGATGGCTTTCATCGCTGGTGAACTTCCGATTTTAGCTCTTTTTCCCGATCCTCGATTTTGAGGTCTTCCGGTTTTGCTTTGACCTTTTTCAAAACGACTTCCGGCTTAGGATCGGAATGCTCAGGAACGTCTTTCTCAAAACACATAATTCCAATCCTGCTTTGAATCGTATCGGAACGATCGCGGCCGCGGCCACCTGGCGTAACAATGCAGATAGAGTTTTCCGCGCGGTTTTAGAGCGTTCACCAACCAAAAAAACGCGCTGTCGATAACGTGGATTTCGTCGGCTTCCTCGATGATTTTGGCATAGTGCAAAATCGAAGAAGGATTCTGAATCGGCCGCGGATTGGAATGTTCTGGCGATATTGATTTGTAGATCCGGAATCCGCGCACTGGATCATCGTGGACGAACACCTTCGGAATTCCCGGCGCCCATTCAAACTGTTCAAGCGACTTAGCCGCTTCCCGAATCGGACTTTTGTCCCACCGCGCCGAATAATCTAGGCCTGCGTGCTCATAGAACGACTTCGTAAAATCCCAGACGATACCTTGTCCGGCGTAAACACCTAAACGGATCTGGTTCTCCAACGAGAAACCGTTACTAACTATCGCCTCGTCATAGACACGATCCGGAGGAGATCCCCAATCCCATCCGATTCGGTGCGGCAACGTGTAGACAGAAATGTCCGGATAATTGACGAAGAACGAGCGAACACTTGCTTCGTACTGCTCGTAGCAGGGAACCGAAATTCGCCCGCGGCGTTCAGCGATTGCGACCATTAGCCCGGATTGCACGATTGAATCGCCGAGTCCCAAATGCGTGACGACCGGATGAACGATCATAACTTCTGTAGGACGGCCGCACCGACCGTGTACGTGTGATGCGGTTCAGTGGTTTTATGCCACTCGAGGAATGGCGGGATATCCTCGAAGTTCCATTCCGGCGGATTGAGGTTTCCAAATGCCGACAGGAACCAAATCAAATCCTCGAAAGATTTCGTCTTTAACGGCTGCCCGTTCTCGGCAGGATAAACGCCGCCCTCAACCGCGACGTCGAACGAAATAGCCAGGATCCCACCAGGCCTCAAAACACGTATAATTTCAGAAATGGCTTTCTGCTTGTTCGGCTGATGTTCAATCACCGACAAACTGGTGACGAAATCAAAGGACTCCTTTTCGAAAGGGAGAAGCTCGTCTGAAACGATGCGCCATTTCGCGCGGGCACCCGTTTTCTGCCAAATCGGAAAAAGGTCGGGATCAATCTCAACCATTGTCACCGGGCACCGTTTCGACAGAAACCACGGCCACGGTGAAAGGCCGCTGCCGATATCGAGCAGATTACCTTGCGGATAATGGCAAATCTGCTTCCAGATCCAGGGATACTCCCAATGTTTGCTGGCCGGAATACTGGCAGGAAGGCCGATTGAATCGGCGAAGATTGAAAGTTCGGTGGTGAACTCCCGGAATGGTTCGGATTCCAGTTCCTCAATGCTCGCCAGCGAAGCGTAGGACGGCATAGAAGTACTGATCCTCTACCTTGGGAGAGATCCCAGATGAACGCCAGCGAGGGGCAATATCACTGAAACAAGTCCCAGAATGATAATCACCACGCAGACAACGAGCACGATTTTAGTGATTGGCGCCGGCGCGAACTGGGAGATTATCCAGTACAAAAGGCAGACAACGATCACCAGAACGAGCCAGTAAATAAGGGCTGTAATCATGGTTTGGTTTGCTGGTTTGGCGGAATTGACGGGCCTCGCGATTGATGGATGATGCCGATCACAACGCCGTAAAACGTCATTGCGCCACAGATGACGTCGACGAATTGATTGATAACATCGTCCCAGGCGCCGAGCCCGACCACGACGCCGGTTAAGGCAAAAATGGATTTGCTGATCAGCGCCAGCACCGCAACCAGATACGCTTTGATCGCGTTGGGGTTTTGCTGCACAAATGCCAGTGCGATTGTCAGTGCTGAACCCATTTTTTCTAAACGCTCGCGCCAATTTGGGTAAGCAACGCGAGAATCTGCGACACGCTTACGCCGCCAACTGCGTATGTGCCCACGCCGGGCAACACATCGATAACGGACTGGCCGACTGCGACGAATTGAGCCAGCAACGTTTTTGCTTCGGCTAAAACCGATGCGTTATCGGACAATGTCTTGGTTTTCCAGGATTCGGCGCGTGTAACCAGAGCTTGGAGCTGCGCGACGACAGCGCCCGAATCGGGAATCGTCAACCCGCCGATAAACATTGCGTAAACGGATAATCCTTTGGCCCAATTGGCGATATTGGTTGCTATCCCGTTCACCGCGACCTCCTCAGTGTAAATTTGCTCCAGGGCGGTATCGACCTGTTTGCACAGAGCCGCATTTTTTGTGGCGCCGACCGCTGTAGCAATCGATTGGAGGACATTTTGCAGCACGGTTTCGAGCGTTACAGCCTCCTTGGGCGTGTTTTCGAGGAACGAAATGACCTGGTTAAATGTGACGTCGCTTGACATGATTTTTATCCGATTTTGGCAGTGGTTTGACTGACTTTATCCGCGAAAAGAGCGAGTGAATTACAGCGGTTGAGCCAGCCTTTCAAGAACTTGGCCAACGACTTGTTTTCGATCGCCAGATCCCGGTAATACGTCGTTGCGCCTGAGATAATGCTCGTTGCGAGCGCATCAGGTTTGATGAGAGCGGCTGCGGCAACCGTTTTCGGTCCGATCTGGCCATCGGTATCGAGATTGACTGACGGTTGCCGGTTTGCCGCTTGCTGTAGCCATTTAACGGCTCTTATCCTCCCGCAATTGACCGCAAAATTGCCTACGACTTCGCCGACTGGAGCCGGTAATTCCTCGCCATAAATCGCGGCCCAATCCGCCCGATACGCGTCGACGACATCCTGCGGCGTAGGTGAATCGTAGGGAAAATTCGGGTGACTGGCTTTGTCAATCCCACAGAAAGTGAGACCTCCAGGATCATCTGGGTCATGCTCGGCAACGATTTCGCCGGCTGAGTTGGTGACGACCTCCCATTGCAGGATGAACGCGAGCCAGGTTGCGAACCGTTCACTGACTTTTTGGGCGGCATCAATGACATCGGAGTTTTTCACGCGCGGAAAACGAATCGATCTGTAAGTGATTTTCTCGTTTGGGTCAATACATGTTCGTTGGGCGTTGTATAGCCGCACTGCGTTGCCTTAGAATTGCATTTAAAGCGTTTGCTGTGACTGATGGTATTTTCGGGCCAAAACTTTTCAGTCAAAATTATTTGGCCGAAAAATCGCTAATAGATTAAATGATTTTTCGGCCCCACGCTTTATACCCCTGTAAGGGGTAAAGCGGTGGCCCAAAAATAAATCTTAATATGTCACCGATATTTAAACCACTGGCCCAATAATCTGGCCGAAAAATCAATCTGGCTTGTTGCGACTGATCAATTTGCATGGTCGTCCTTTCCCTTCTGGTGCGGCAAGAAACTCAAAAAGTTTTTCGTCCTCGATCGCATCGGCCAACAAAACCTCAAACCGGCGGCGAGCCATCCCTTGTTCCATGCAGGTCGATTCGAGCAGTGATTTTTGCATCGGTTTTGTGAAATGCAGACTTGTGACGATGTCGTCGACGCTGAATTTCTTTTGTTTTTCCGTTCTGACGTCGGCTGGATTTTTTGCTCTCAATCGTTTGATATCAGTCGGATCGAGATCATCCGAGCGGACAAGCAGCGGATGAACCCATTGCACGACAAACGGATCAATTGGCGCAAAATCGCGCATCGTAAATTCGACCGTAAATGCGTGCTCAGTCGAGTGCCTGGTCAGCGTAACAAGTGAATCCGGATCGCGGTTGATCGAGCCGCCACCCGATATCCGGTCGATTGATTCAGTGCTGGCCTGGTTTCCCTTTGTGAAATGCGCGGCAAAAACGATTGTGGCGCCGGTGAGCCGGTTAATCTCGTCAAATGCCTGCATGATCGGGTTAATCGTTGCCGAGACCCGCTCATCGCCACCGCCGAGCAACTTGTAAAACGGATCGATGAAAACGACGAGAATACCGTGCTTCCGAATCAGTTTGAGCAACGCGATTTTGAAAGCCTCGAGACTCACGTCAAAATTGCGTAAGTTCCAAACCATGAGCGATTCAGCTTCTTTGCTCAATCCTTTGGCCGCTTCGATTGCGAGTAACCGGCGCCGGAAATAGTATTTTTTGAGCTCAAAATTCACGTACAGACAGAGCGATTTAAATGTCCGGAAGCCCCAGAACGGAACGCCCGAATTGATCGAAAGCGCCATGTCCGACATCGCCCAGGTTTTATAGGTTTTGGATCCGCCGCCGAAAATCGTCCGGGAAGATTCATCGAGCAGATTCTCAACAATCGGTTGCGGTTTAACGATTGGCTCGAGCTTGAATTCCGCATAGGTCGTTGGTTGTGGCCATTGCGGGAACGTTGGCAAGGGCGGCATCGGAACGGGTTGTGAAAACGGATCCACTTCCATGTTTGAACCTTTCACTTTGGCAAAAGTACGAGTCGAATTGAGCCGAGATCGGTCGAGAAGTACGCAGCGGTTCGATAGAGTTTGCCGGCAACGTTTACCTCGCCGACAAACGCAGCATCGGTGTCTCGACGTTTGTTTTTGTTTGGGCGGAGCTCACCGCCGCCGCTTGAGAATCGTGTAACCGAAAAGTGAAAGTCGCTTTTTCTGGCCAAAGCGTAGGTTTTCAACATTTCGATGTAATGCAAAAAAATGCGATTAAACCGGTCCTCGGCGATCGCCGGATCTTCTTTCGGCGATGCAACGTGGCAGTCGCCATTCGACCAGAGTTCGCTTAACCCTTCGAGGCCGCCGCAATCCTCGAAACGACCGAGCTCGCGGATTACCGTGACAACGGTCGCGAAATCGACCGCACCGAGTTCTCTCCAAGCAAGGTCGATCGCTTCGAGCAAATAGCGCAGATGCGGTTGGGTGATATGCACGGCCGGGTCGAGCTCGCGCAAGAATTGCCCCAACCGGTCCGGTTGCCTCCACAACATCGTAACCGCCGCTTCTTCGATCTCGGGTGCGAAAAGGAATGTTTGCGGTTCTTCGGTCATTAAAAAAGCTTGGGCTCTTTCATGTCTTCGAAGTGCTCGGCGATCGCGCGCATCATGTCGATTTCGTGCTCGGCGTCGGCCTCTTTCATTCTGCCCTCTTTGACCCAACGCCGGTAAACCCGTTTGCGGCAAGCAACCTCGCGCCTGGCGCACGCTGTTAGTTCGGTGATCGTGAACCCGTTAATTTCTTTTTCCATTGCCGTCGACCAGGTCGAGTTTTGGTTGGGTGTCGTCCTCGATGTAGCCCTCGAGCTTGGCGGTGTGCCGGCGGCCATAACTGACTTTTGTCTTTGCGACGGTGTCGCCGAATTTGTTCTTTGCTATCACGGTCTCAAAACCGATTTTGATCCGGCCCTTATCATCGGGAAGCATCGCGGCTTGCGAGTAGTGGTCCTCGAGCAGTTTGCGCGTGCTCGCTATGATTCGCTCAATTGCCGATTTCATTTTGCCTCGATTGCTTGTTTCATTGCCGCTTTTTCCTTGATTGTTAGCGGCCGGATAAACGGCTCGTCGTTAGTGACCTTAACCGCCCGGGCCGTTAAACGTTCGAACTCGGTGGCAAGCTTTTTGCCGGTGATGCCGGCGGCCTGGCCGTATGCTTCCTCGATTTTGCCGATCGGATAATCTGCGAGTGCATCGATCCTTTCAGGCGGCAAATATCCACTCAAAGCAGTCTTGAAATTGACCGGGTCTACGACGGTTCGCCGCTTGTGCCCGAGCTCGGGCAAAATGTAACCGGGAAGGGCCCCGGGCTCGACCGCCATGATCTTTTTGTACGTCTCTTTGAGATCAACTAACAGTTTTTGCGCAACCCCGATTTTTTCCCATAACCGAGCGCCGAGCTCACCCCGCGGCAATTCGAAGAGTTTTGAAACCGCCGGGTTTGGGATCGTTTGAACGTAGTCGAGCGACTCGTTGCAATTGACACGGGCCGGGCAATGGACGCACCACGGGCCGGCGGTGCGCTTATGGTTCCAGGCCGCTTCGTCGACAATGTGCAGGATTTCGGCCTCGGCAATTTTTAAATTTGCCTCCCCATAGGTCACCCGCTCGGGTTCCCAAGTGACAAGCGGCTCGACAATCGCCGCGTCGATCGCTTCGAGGTTCGGGAAGTTATGTTTGAGAACAACGGTCTCGGTTCGCAGTTGCAGGTTGTCCGCCCCTGGATCGGCTTCTAATCTTCCACATTTATAATTGAAAATGCAGGCCCGGTTTTCTTGGCCGATCACCACCAGGTCAGGTTGCCCGCTAAACCGGGGCCGGATCCCGGTGCGATACCAGAATCGTTTTTCAATAGTGGCCTCTAAATGCTCGTGATCATTATCGCGCCATGCATGAAGCATTTCGTTAACCTGGTCCCGGCATTTACGGGCGACGCCCATCTCTTCGCCCGAGAGTTCTTTTTCGGCTTCCAGGTTTTCCGCGCGCCCAAAAGTTTGCGCTAGATACCAGTGAATGCGCGTGCCGCTCGGCGCGTATTTGTTTTCGAGTTCGAAATATTTGCCGCTCGCCCGCAAGGCGTTGACCATCGCGACCGAGCCCGAGCACTTGCTTATTCGGCGCATGGCGCTCGCGGATGGCAACCCGCGGCGCGGATCGTGAGTGCTCATATTGCCGGCAAGTTTTCGGTCACGGTGGCCCAATCGCTCAACGCCGCTCGGATCCCCTTTTCCTCGAGTTTTGATAATGCAATCGAGCCGTTGGAGATATCCTCGCGCTCGACCCCGTCCAGAAACCCGAAATCGTGCATCACTAGCAAAAAGCGGTCATGACTGATCTTTTCGTCGGCTAAACGCTTGTGCAGTTCCCAGTATCGACTATCGGGCGTCGGAGGCGGCGCTTTGCGTGGCGGTTCCTCGTTAGCGCCTGGCGGCTTTTGTTCCGGCGCCGCGGGCTTTGTCTCGGGGGGCGCCGCCGGCGCGCCAGGCGAGGCGCTGCGGCCGCTTTTCGGGCCCTGGTACCGTTGCGAACCAACGTCAACGCCCTCGGCCGCCGGGATCGCCGCGGTCGGCGGTGCGGCCGGCGAGCTCGTAGGCACCGCGGCGGCCGGCATAAAATCTTGTGCGATTTCGCCCGTGCGTTTGGCCTCCGCAATTTGTTCGGGCGTGAATCCCTCGACTTTTCGCGGTCGACCAGGTCCGCGTTTGAGCGGTTCGGCGACCTCGGTCTTTGCCGGCGCCGGCTTGAGCTCAATTCCTGGCCCGTTGCCTTGCGGCAATTCCGCCGGCGGTTGCGCTTTGGCAAAGTTGGGCTCGACGACCCGTCCCTCGGCTTGTTTGGCCTCGGCGAATCCAGGCTCGCCGAACCGGTCATCAAGCTCGGCGATCGCGCATCCCTTCAAGACGTCGCCGAAATTGTCCCGCAAGTTAAACCCCCGAGACCGGAAAAGCAGCATTCGCTTTTTTGCGGTGCACCACGGTGTTTTGAATTCCCTCCCGTTTTTGGTGATTGTCTTTTCCCAAAGCTCGGCTTCTTTGGCGTCGAATACCGAGTATTCTGTCACCAGTTCGACCTCGCCTTTTCGCTTGGAAGTGACGACGCAAGTATAGTTGTCGGCATATGGTTCGCCGACAAACTTTTGCGAATAATTTTCGTAAACCGAGCTCGCCCGAACGAGCGCAAGCGGCATGTCGCCGAAAATCGTTGCCCGATTATTAACAACATAAGTCGATTGGATCGCGGCCATCGGCGACATACCGACCTCGAGGCCGTTTGCTATGATCACAAAGCAATCGGTTTCCGAGAATCCGGCCGGGCAGAGTTGCGACATATGAATCGCTTTCGCAAAGCGAAAAATGTCGTCCATGTTGGATAATACAATTCCGCGGTTGCCGACTTGGACCGCGCCGAGGCGCGTCATTAAAGACGCTTCTTTAGTATTTGTTTGTTCTTCGTTCATTTCGTTCTTTCGTTGAGAGATAGTGTCGAATCGGGATGTCAGGTTGCGGATCGCCAGTTCGGTGCCACCGGTGAAAGTGCGAGTCGCACATGCCCCGGCATTTGGTCGGCCGAATGCACCCGGCGACCGAGCATTTGTGCCACCGGGTCATAAGCGGTTATTTTTAGGCGGCCATTCCCGAATCACGTTCGGGTAATCTTTTATCGCCTTGCGTTCTCGGCGTAATTCGAGAGCGACTAGCAATGCGTAAACTAGAATTGCAATGGTGCACAAAAGCAGAACGCCGCAAACAAAGAGAACAACCGCGATAAATGTATCGAAATCGGGGTTCATGAGACTCGCCCCGGTTCGCCGCTTAACCATTGTCTAACGAGTTCGATCGCTTCGGCCGCGCTATAGCAAACATCGGCTGGGTTTCCCGCTCGCCATTCGGATACCAGAAACGCGCGTTGCGCCGGTGTTAGTTGGCCGCCAAAGCCCTTAAATTCCAACATTAGGCACCGGCCTTTTGCGCGGATCTCGAAATCAAGATGCCCGACCTCGATAGTTGTCGGCTTGTCAGACCGCGGGTGAGTGAACGTCAAAACCCCTTCGCCTTTTTTGATCCGCAAATATGATTCGAACAGCGCCTGTTCTTTGAGTTCTTCGCGCCGTTGGCCTTTGGCGGCCCGCTCGGCGATTGAGAGGGTGCCGTATCGCTTGCCCTCGGCCGGATCCGCGAATTTCCCGGCCGGTATTTGTCCAGGGAGAATCGGCATGGCTCATTTGCCTTGTTTCTGCCACCATGCTTCAACGATGCTGCGGCGAAAGCGCCACTGCCCTCCAGGCTTGCGTTGGAATCCGCCCGGAATCGCGCCGCTTCTGGCATCCCGGCGTACCGTCTCTGTATCGAGTCCGAGAGCTTCGGCGAGTTCGGCAATCGAAAGAGTTTTCCTTTTGTCCAAAGGACTGAGCAGAGAATCTGTAGTCGTCATTTTATTTCGGCTCTTTTGAGCGCGAAATTATTGAACGAGTTTTTAGAGGAAATATTCGACCGGACAGAAACCGGGCAGAAACCGACATGAGGTCGGAGGGATCTGAACCAAAATCCGGGCACAATCCGGGCACAGATTTTTATTGACTAGGTTTTTTTAACTCCTCGAGCCATCGGCGCACCGTCCGCTCATCAACGCTGAGAATTCGCCCGACGTGCGCGGCGTTCAGTTCGGTGCCAACTTCCTCGGCCGCGCGGAAAGCGAGGATCAATCGGAGATGCGCGTCGTCATCGATAAGACTTCGCGCGATTCGCCAATCATCATCCGTGGCGAGATGCGACAAAAAGTCTTCCCCTGGGGAATCCATAATGGGCGTCGAATATTTCTGAATGGCAAGAGCGACCGACAAAGCCGAATCAGAATGACCTTAAATTCACCCAAGACTGATTGCCTGCATGGAATTCCTCCTTGATCCGAAAATCGTTCCGACCGAAGAAAACTAAAATGAACAGAGTGCAATACTTATGGCAAGACAAAACCGACACAATTGCTGGTTTTGTTGCCCAAAGTGTTGCACGAGTGTGGAACAATGTTTGTCAAAATTAAACTTTGTTTATCGGGCGTCGTACATAATCGTTTTGAATTGCAATGCCACAACGCCCGCTCAAAGAAGTCTATATCAGTTTTCGAACCGACGACGCCAAAAAAGCATTGTTCGAACAGAACGCCGACAAATTTGCTAAATATCTCGAAGAAACAAAAGACGTTGAAGCTGATCCGTCAAAGATTTTGCGTCGCTTAAACAACGCCTTTAATAACGCGATAACTGACAAAACATGGCCGGCATGGCCTTTCAAATTGTACACTGATCCTCGAGGGGAACCGCCTTCACCTGGGCCGCAAGAGCCCAAGCGAAAGCCTCCTTCGAAACGCTCGAAATAGAATCTTTCCAGCTGCTCGTTCATGAGCTCCTTGCGGAAAGCATCATAATGCTCTCGCGAATACGGCACTGGGGTCCTCCAATCACTCGTCAGAAGAAACCACCATTGCTGGGAAGCGGTCTCCCACACCGCGCCGGTGGTTAGAAAAATCTGCTCGGCTTGCTCGTCAGAAATATCTCCCTTTGCGCGTCTCCTAATCTCGAGTGCCCGGATGGTATCGAGGCTGATACCTGTCACGTCGGCGAATGCCCGCTGTCCCTATAATCTTTCTGAGCTGTTTCAAAAGGTGCTCTGATTTCTCAGACGCCGATGCATTGGGCATCGAAGTATGTACGTCATACTTTATTTTGTGCAATAGATATTTTTTTGTAGCTTTTCATGCATATAATGTAGTACCTGTACATCGTTATGCCACAAAATGTCGAAGCCGAGCCACTGATGCGTTTTAGGCAATTCGTCCAGAAGCACAACCTACCACTGCGATCGGCCCATAACTGGAAAGGGATAGTTTTTCCCGTAATCCAGATCGGCAGGGTAGTTATGGTCCGCGAATCCGAAGCGATTGCTGCGCTGGAGAAATTCAAACTCAACCCAAAAAAGTAATATGGACCGAGGATCGCCTGGCAATAGCGCGAGCCGGGTTGAGCATCAACTCACCCGGCCCCGAGAGTCAGAAACTAACAGCAGCTCTAAGGTAAGCGACCATAGAGACAATCTTGCGGCCCGTCGTCGGCCGGATATCGAACCAAGCCCGCCCAAGTTCGGGATCGATTCCGACATCGACATAAAACCGTTTGATCGTCTGTTCGAGGTCACCCATTGCCCGGGAAACGTCGCCCAACCCGCGGAACGAGGCGGCATATGATGCGTAAGAATTGCGCAAAGCGTTTTCGGATACCTTGAGCCCGAGCTCGTCTAAGAGCGAGGCCTTATCCCGTTGCAAGGTTGATTGCGAGATTGCCATCACCGGCCCCTGGGTCTTGGAGACCAGTTGCAACCATTCCGCGGCGGCCGGTTCGAGCGGAATCATGCGCTTGCGATCATCCGCGAGTGTCTCTTTGGCGACCTCGTGCCGGATTCGAATCTTGCTGGCCTTGAAATCAATGTCGGCCCATTCAATCCGCGGGTCATTTTCGACCCGGGTATTCGAAATCATTTCGCACCTGCGCAGACCGGCGAGCCCACCTAGTACGAAATATGGAAGCAACCGCGGATATTTATCGGCACACGCAAAGAGAATTCGTCGGAAATCCTCGACCGCCAGGATTCCTTTTTTGGATTTCCAAGGGCCGAGTCGCTCGGCATTAGCGAGCGGGTGCGTGCTAACGTATCCCTTTTTGACGGCCCATTTAAAAAACGCGTGAAGGTTTGACCATTGAGTTTTGCGGGTACCGCCGGCTTTGAATTGTTTCAAATAGGTTTCGGCGATCATCTCCTCGGTCACTTCCACAATCGGAAGCGCCTCGCCGATCAACCCGCAAAAGCGGTTTAAGGTTGACCGATATTTAGAGAGAGTCACCCGATGCTTGCCGGTCTCTTCATGGTTCGCTATGAAAGCATCGGCCGTTTCTTTTAAGGTAGCGCCTGGCTTTTTAATCGCTGCCATCATCCGAGAGTGTTGTCCCAAGGCGGCAAAGGCCGCCTCGAAATCATCATTGTATTTAGTCCGAACCAATTGCAAAAGAGCTAAGGCATCCGCGCTGATCTTTTGTTTATTCGTTCCATCCAGTCGTGCTCGAATTTCAGCCTCGGCATCTTTTTTATCTTTCCAAAAAGAGACCTCTCGTTTGCCCGTCCCGGTGATCTTGGGCGGGACAATAACCTTAAAACGTTTCCGTTGTTTATCGTAGGTGACTTTCATTCGTTTAAATAGGTCAAGTTGATTTTCAAGCGTCCCGGCCCAAAAGGTTGCCATTGCCAACGTTCAAGACAGTCGTTTGCGACCCGCCATTTTCCATTCATCTCGACGATTCGCGTAGTCGAGCCATAAGCTTTGAGAATATCGTTGTAACGGGCTCGCAGAAATTCGCTCGAAAAATGGTCGGCACATTCCTTTCGATTGAGACAATTCAATCTCAAAACGTCGGAACACGGACTCTCTGCTAAGATTTCATCGAATGAAAAAGGATAATATTTGCGATCGGTCGGCCCGGCGTAAATGTGATAAAATCTTTTGTGTCCAGCGTTGATCGTCACCGCAACATCGCCCTTTCGAAAGCTCCGCCCCTCCGCAAACGCTTTGGCCGCGCCCAAGTAAACGCCCTCGGGTGAGAGCGGCACATGTTGAATTTCTGATTCTATTTCGTCGCCGAATAGAATGACCGACCGGGCCGTCATCGGATAGCGAGCCAAAAGAATTCGCTCATCCTCACAAGCCAAATTCATATCGCCGGCCTGGTCACTATCTAAGAGCGACCCGTCCTCGCCGAATACCTTCACTGTGAACCGTTTTTGCATTACCGCTACACCTACGGTCACAAAGTGAACCAAACAAGAGGAATTTAATGATAAAAGATGAATTTGTGGAAAGATTTCACGCGCTAAGTTTATTAAGAAACGCCTCCGGAGGCGTTTACCAGATTCATTCCAGAGGAATCTACCGCGCATGGATTCGAACCATGAATAACGCCTCCAAAGGGCGTATGTGATCGTCTACAAGTTATTTATGTGCAATAACTTATGATAGTGTTTTTTTCGCTGTGGACTTTTAGTGGACCGAAGATCACTCTTACCAGCGATTTTTTCTCTTCCAAACAGATTCCTTGAATTATGATAAACAATGTTTAACATGCGTTGGACAACGATGAGCGTCGAACTCGTGAAAAATTCAGAACAAGGCACAAGTGTCCGAAAACAACTGAAAAGACGCTTCTCGTTTTTCCAGTATAAAGGGCGCCATGTGGAAATGGTCACGTCCGCGCCCTATCCATGGCGGATCTCAGTCGACGGAGAAGTCAAAGCATCGATCGACGGAACGCTCATCCAGGCAAAGCGTGCAGCAAGAGAATTGGTCAACTCTAACTCTTTAAGCTGAGTTATCGCGTGAAGTGAGCTCCGACACTTTACTTAGCCAGTTGGATAACGGCAGATATTTGAATAATGAACCTGTTGAGGAGGCAGCATAATGCTAAGAAAACGCCCGATTTTTCTCACTACACAAATCGCAAAAAAATCCGTAATGGAGAGAAATGGGCACTAAAACGGTCCAACTTGTCCGGCGTTGCAATATTTGCAATCGCGTCACAGTGCATATTAGGAACGATATTTCTCCGAATCACGTTTTACATTTACTGCTTTCAATAGTCACGATGGGGCTGTGGCTTCCGATTTGGCTCCTGCTGTGCATTTTTAATATTGGCTCTGAAGGGCTTCCGATTTGTTCTATTTGCGCTGGAGAAAGACAACCAAAAGAATGGGATAAAACCGCGATCTACGGAGAAAAGAATTCAAGCATAAACCCCGGGAACAGAGTCCATGGACAGATTTTCAAAGATTGAGAAAAGACGTGACTGACGTGAAGTAGGTTCAGAGCAAATGAGCACCGAAGTCCCCCCAATCACCGATAAGCAACGAGCGGCAATTCTCTTGCAACTAGGGATTATTATGGCCGAGGTCGCCGAGAATTCGAAGCTTGGCTTTGAGGTTCAAACCGCGGTCATTCGATATCTCTTTCCGGATTGCCCGACTTATGCGCCGGCGTGGTGCGACTTGATGAAATGTTCGGCGCACTCGACCGCATTTATGGAGGGCAACATCCCCGAAGACTGGATTTTCTTTTGTGTTATCGGCGATCCGAACGATCCCAACACAAACAACGTGGTTTCCAACGCGACGGTCGAAAACGCCGTCAAAGCGCTCGGACTCATCACCGCCGAGATTACGAAACGTTACGAGAAGCTCGGCCCTGACGCCGTGCATCCAATTTGAGCTGCGAATAATGAACTGGAAACCCGAAACCGGTCAAAAGATCGAGCGAATCTATGCCTGGGTCGCGACCGAGCCCGACGGCGGCGAGGGCATCGTTTCGGCGCAACTGGGCGACACGCACTATCCGCTGGTCGGGGCCGACAAAGCCCGGATTGAAAGCTTTCGGGAATATGCGCGACAGGCCGGAAAGGCGAGCGGTTACCCGGTCCACTTGGTTCTATTCAGTGAACGAACGATTTTGGAATGACACCGCAAGAAAAGGAAGATGAAAAAGTCCGCGCCGATTTGCGGGCACTCGGGCGCCACGTCGATAAACAGCTTCCCTACGGTTGGGGGTATGTTGTTTTGGCGTTTCCTTTCGGAGCCGACGGCCGAATGAACTATGTCGCTAACGCCCAGCGCCCGGACGTCGTCCGCGCCATGTACGAGTTTATCGAGGCCACCAAAGCCGGCTGGGGCGAGCACGTCCCCGAAAGCGCCGCCGCAGAGGATGACGAACTCGCACGCCTCCGCCAGCGCGTCGCTGAACTTGAGGGCCTGCTTCAAGACGCCCTAAACGCGATTAAGCAGCTCGTGGAGGCGGTGAAGGAATGAGGCCGCTGATCATCGACGACCAGGCGCGCGCAGCCGTTGCCGAGGTCCTGGAGCACGCGCTCGAAGAGCAGAACTACTACGAACCCGGGATCAGCGCGCAGCCGCCCGGGGAAGATCCGCGGCACTGTGTTCTCTTGAACACATACCGGTGCGTGTTCTCGATTACGAGGGATCCGGAGCGGAAACTGTATCGGCACTTGTCGATCTCTGTGCCGGCAAAAGGGAGGGCTTTGGACGCCTCGCCATAGCCTTAGTGTAATCACACTTAAAACATTGTCAATCCATGTTCCTTAACTTGCCACCATTTACGCATTAGTGTAGCCATGCACCAAACCAAGAGGCGGAAATATGAGCGAACCAAACTTTCTACGATTCATGCGACCCAAACAGTATGCCAAGACTCGAAACCTCAATATCTACACTCTTCGATACTGGCTTCGTTGCCGCCTGCTCCCACACATGAAAGTGGGCCGGATGATTCTGATCGATCCGTTCAAGGCCGACAAGGCTTTGGAGAAGTTCGAAGTGGAAGAGGTTTCGAAATGAACCGCGGAGGACCACCCGGCCGTAAAC
>Ga0187855_10001836_pt1 | contig 16365 bp, 12 predicted proteins | sample June2016WEW_8_10_2_FD_132969 | JGI IMG/M metagenome (GOLD analysis project Ga0187855, IMG submission 132969) | Peatland microbial communities from SPRUCE experiment site at the Marcell Experimental Forest, Minnesota, USA - June2016WEW_8_10 | ecosystem: Environmental > Terrestrial > Soil >...
CGGGGATTGCTTCAAATCAAACATATCGCAAAAAGTCTGGTTTGCGAACTCGGTTAGTCCGTCCTTGTTTACCAGTAGAATTCCCAAAGGCATTTTGGAAAGAATGGTATAAAAACGGTTCAACGTAGTTTGCTTCTCTTGATCAGCCATTTTTTTCTCAGTAACGTCCCGGACGACAGATACTGCCCCTGCAATATTTCCGCTGGCGTCTCTCACAGGGGCAGAGCTTACCTGCCGGTAACGAAGCTCTCCATTCACCGGTGTACGCACCAGTTCCTCCTGATTGCGTACCGTTTCGCCTCGAAGTGCCCGTAAAGGGGGAGCTTCATCAGCCGGACGCGCTGTACCGTCGGCTCGATACACCTCCAAACTTGCGGCCATGTCTTCAACTTTTACGCCATTTGCGGAAACATAACCAAATTCCCTCAGAGCCGAGGGATTTGCCAGAGTAAAGTTTCCATTGATGTCCGCAAGCCAGACCTCATCAGGAATAGCGTTCACTAATGTTGATAGCTTTTCTTTTTCTTCCTGAACTGAGGCCAACAGCTTTTGAATGTTGTCTTCCGCAAGTTTTCGGTCGGTAATATCGGTGTGCATCGAAAGGTTGCCGAAGTGCTTCCCTTGGCTGTCGAACAGGGGGGAGACATTGTCTGTGGTCCAAAGGATAGTGCCGTCTTTACGCCGGAATTTCAGCTGTAGTTCTATACGCGAACCTTTTTCAAGTTTCTGCCTGGTCCCTGGGACAATACTTTTTTCGCCTTCATCCAGGAACTCCGCTCCGGTTCTGTTTTGTAATTCTTCTTTGGCATAACCAAGCATTTCTGCCATTCTTTGATTAACGTAGATGGTTTTGCCATCCGGTTGAGCTACCCAAATTCCTTCATTGGCGGTCTCGACAATACGGCGATATTTCTCTTCGCTGGCCTCAAGTTCTGCAGTGCGTTGCAATACTTTTAATTCCAGTTCACCTTTGGCTTTTTCCAGGGCTTCCTCAGCTTGTTTACGTGCTGTAATATCGTTGAAAACGATTGCCACTTTTCGGCTCTCGGACGGTCCCACCCGGCAGGCGAACACATCATAAATTCTGTTCAACGCTTTGGCATCATTCACAAAACGCTCTGCCTTGCCGGTCAAGGCAATTCTTCCGTAGATTTCAAACCAATGTTCTTCATGCTCGGGTGCCAGGCTCCGCATTAATTTACCTTCGGCATCGTGTAGTCCCGTTTGCCTTTCGAACGACTCGTTAATTTCCAAAAAGCGGTAATCAATGGGTTTGTTATTGGCATCAAATATCACTTCGATGATGCAAAAACCTTCGTCGATTGAATTAAATAACGTCCGGTATTTTTCTTCACTTTGTGTCAGCTCATCGGTTCTTTGTCGGACACGGATTTCCAGTTCGTCCTTGGATTTTAATAACAATTGTTCCATTTTCTTTCGCTCTGTGATATCGGTCAGGAAAGAATAATAGTATTCGGCTTGCCCTGCGGCATTGCGCACCAGGTGCACCAGCAGCTCGATGGGAACCCGGGATTTGTCCTTGCGGATATATTCTTTCTGATATCGCACCGGTTGCCCGGTCATGACTAATTCGCTTAGCTTTTCCGCTTCCATCGCCACGTATTCCGGAGGAGTTAAAACTTTCGCCCAGTCCATCGTTTTCAGTTCTTCGGAGGTATAACCCGTTAAGTCGCAAAATGCCTTGTTCACAATTCCCAGGCTGCCGTCCGGCAAACCGATGCCAAAAGGCTGAGAGGCGTGCTCCAGAATATCTGCAAGTAACCGGTTCCGTTCCTCGGCCTGCCGCAGCAAGAGTTCTGCTTTTCTCCGCTCGGTGATATCCCGGAAAACTAAAACAACACCCGTAGTGGCGTCTTTTGCATCTTTTATAGGGGCCCCGCTGTCATCGATGGAAATTTCCGTGCCGTCTTTTCTTATCAGGATAGTATGGTTGGCCAGACTGCAAATAGTGCCCAACTGCAGCACTTTGTCCACAGGGTTTTCCGCTTTCTGCCGGGTTGTCTCGTTGACAATATTAAATACTTCGAAGACCGGTTTCTGATCAGCCTCAGAAATTTTCCAGCCAGTTAAATCCTGAGCTACAGCGTTCATGAAAGTGACCCGGCCTGAAATGTCAGTCGCGATGACCCCGTCCCCAATACTCGCCAGAGTGGTCGCCCAGCGTTCTTCGCTCTGCTTTAAGGCCTCTTCGTCTTTCTTGTGCTCAGTTATTTCTTCTTTAAGATTTAAATTTGTTTTTTCCAACTCTGCGGTTCTTTGCAGGATTAATTCTTCGAGGTGATCCCTATATTTCATCAATTCCGCTTCAATTTGCTTGCGGGAGGCGATTTCTTTCGTGGCAACCTGATTTTGTCTTCTAAGGTTCGATGCCAGGTAACTGAATAAAATCCCTACCAATAGAAAAATCACCATTATAGGAGCTTGATCTATATTAAAGTTAATTTGGTGAATTGGTGGAAGAAAATAATAATCATAGGCCAAGAAACTGAGAATACAAACTGTAAGGGAAGGGCCGAGCCCGAAGAAAATGGCCGTAGGGACAATCGCCAGCAAATAAAGAATGGGCACGTCAGCCGGGATTATGTTGGGTTGGGCCAACAATTTTAACCAGGTGGCTAAAGCTACTGATCCGATAGCCACTACATATCCTAGAGAATTACGAAATACTTTATATAATATTGTAGGATCGCGCATGACTTCCCTCCACGGCATCATTAGGTTATTAACAAAAATGCCACGAAAATAGTCTGTATTAGTTAGCAATCTTAACACTCTGAATTGAGTTCTTACAAGCAGACACTTTTAAAGACCATTTTTTGCGGGAATTGAAACATACGTATGCGGGTCCAATAATACACTATGGTTGGATAGTGTCAGCTTTCTCATTGATAGAAACCATGAAATAGCGTCTGATTGAGGTTAACAACAATCGTTATTTGGTTGGATAACAAAAAGAGTTAGTGTTGTTACCTGTATTAAACATTAGATTATGGTATATACACTCGATAGAGTAGAATATTTTGGCGTGGGTTAACAAAACGTTATTTTGTAAAACAGCGAACGTATTGAAAATTTCACAAATTCTTAATTAATAAACCTCCGATTTTATAACTTTTTCATCATAAAACAACTAAAGTCATTGTGGTGTGCAGGTAATGTGCAGATAATGTTCACGTATACATATGTGCGAATGAGCTCACGTCGGTTTAGGGTGTTTTGGAATGATATTTAAGAGAATAAAATCAGAAGGGATCGCAGCGAACTCATACCTTATCGGATCGCGGGGAAATGCATTTGTCGTCGATGCCCGCCGGGATTGCCAGGTTTACCTGGACGTCGCACGACAGGAAGGTGTAACAATCAACCACATTTTTGAAACCCATCGACACGAGGATTTCGCGGTTGGTTCTATCGAACTGGCCCATGTTACCGGAGCAACGATATACCATGGTCCCGGGCTGCAGTGGGGATTTGGGGTAACACTTAAAGATGGCCAGACTTTTTCCATTGGCCATCTCAAAGTGACAGTTATACATACCCCCGGTCACACAGATGAGAGTGTTTCCTACGTGGTTACAGATCTTGCTGCCGGTGGATCACCCGTAATGGTCTTTACAGGAGACACTTTATTTGTAAATGACGTGGGACGAACTGACCTCTACGGTGACAATCAAGTAAGCCGATTGGCGGAAAATTTATTCAATAGCATTTTTAACCGGCTGCTGCCGTTGGGCGATGGCGTGATCATTTGCCCTGCACATGGCGGCGGCTCGATATGCGGTGTGCACATCGCCGGCCGAGACGAGAGTTCCATAGGCATCGAACGATTGCAAAACCCCGTGCTGCGATTTACGAAGAAAGAAGATTTTGTGAAATATAAAATATCCGAGAGTCCGGAAAAACCGCCCTATTTCAAACGTATGGAGCAAGAAAATTTACTTGGCCCGCCGCTACTGGGGAAATTGCCCGTTCTGACCGCGTTAGAACCGCAGGAATTCAACAACAAAATCAAGAATGGCGCCATTATTCTAGACACGCGCGACCCATCTTCTTTCGGAGGAGCGCATATTGCCGGGTCGTACAGCATTTGGCTCGATGGACTCCCATCGTTTGCCGGATGGGTACTGCCTTACGATAAATCCCTTGTCCTCGTGGTAGATGACGAGCCACACTTTGAAACTGCCGTTCGATATCTTGTAAGAGAGGGATATGATAATATCGCCGGTTATCTAAAAGGGAATATGGAAAGCTGGTACAGTGCCGGTCTCCCGATCGAAGGCTTGAAATTGATATCCGCCAACGATTTAAAAGCCATGCTTGACCGCAATGATGATGTAACCGTGCTGGATGTTCGTAAGCAAAACGAATGGGATGCAGGATACATCGAGGGGGCGGTGCACATTTTTGTCGGACATCTCATGGAGAAAATATCACAAATCCCAAAGGAAAAACCAATCGTAGTTCATTGTTCAGCCGGATACCGTTCAGGATTAGCGGCCAGCATCCTTTTACGGGCCGGTTACACCGAAATATACAATGTTGCCGGCGGTATAGACGCATGGTTATCTTCCGGCTTGCCAATCGTAAAGAGGCAATAGTAGGAATGGCTAATATAATGGTTGGGGTCAGTTCCTGGACTGAAGCGACCCTGGTGAAAGGCGGAAAGTTTTACCCCCCATGGGCGAAAACAGCCGAAACCAGGTTAAACTATTATGCCAGCCAGTTTCCCATTGTTGAAGTCGACAGTACCTATTACGGACTTCCCAATGAACTGACATCCATGCTCTGGGTTAAAAGGACTCCGGAGAAGTTCGTTTTCGATATTAAGGCATTTCGGCTTTTTACTCAGCATCAGACCATTCCGATTGTATTGCCCAAGGATATTCGGGATGCATTACCTAAAACATTAAGCGTTAGAAAGAACATTTATTTCAGAGATCTGCCGCGAGAACTCCTGGATGAAGTCTGGAAACTCTTTAAGGACGCTTTACAACCTCTTTATAGAACGGGGAAATTGGGTGTGGTTCTGTTTCAGTTTCCATCCTGGTTCTTTCCCGGTAATGAACAGCGCGAATACATATTATCCTGCAAAGAAAAATTGCGACCTTATCAACTCGCTGTCGAATTCCGTCACGGATCATGGGTCAGCGAAAAAAATATCGATCGAACGATGTCTTTTCTCGCAATCAATAAACTGGCTTACGTTTGTGTCGATGAGCCTCAGGGATTCAATTCCAGCGTGCCGCCTGTAATTGCAGCCACTGCCGATGTCAGTGTGATAAGATTTCACGGCAGGAATAAAGGGGCATGGGAAAGGGACAATGCAGCAGCGAGCGGCCGTTTTAATTATTTGTATAACGACAACGAACTCAGAGAATGGCAGCCAAAAATTAATGAGCTTGCAGGTAAAACTAAACAGCTGCATGTTATTTTCAATAACTGCTATGACGACAAGGCCATTCAAAATGCGCGCCAGACCAAACTATTGATCGATCAACTCAGGTCCACATCTCCTGAATACTCTTAAGGATATTGGCCCGAATGGAAGTTGAATCAGCGACGTCTTTGTCCTTAACGTCAGCCGGCGGAGCAATGCACTCCATAGTGCTCTTGACATCATTGGTAAAAAATCTGCAACACTGCGCGTAACTGTGATTATCTGAAATCCCGGTAGACTTGGAGTAATACCGCATCGGCCAAAGGACATAGAGGAAATCGCGGGCGCGGGTCATCGCCACATAAGTCAGCCTTAATTCTTCTTCAATTTCTCCCTCGGACCCCGTTGCCATGTCGGCGGGCAGGTTACCATCTGCTGCATGGATGAGATAAACGGCATCCCATTCCGGCCCCTTTGCTGAATGAATCGTAGAAAGTACCAGCCAATCTTCATCTTTTACCGGTGGGCCGGCGATATCCCCCGTTGAAGCCGGCGGATCCAGAACTATTTCCGTCAGGAATTTTTGTCTGGTCTCGTAACGGCTTGCGATCTGTCCGAGGTGCTCGATGTCTGCAACTCGCGGTACCGGGTCTTCATAATTGTATTCCAGGAGAGGAACGTAAAACTTGGAGATTCTTTCGATCTGGGCGTCGGGGGCGTCCTGTCCTATGGCTTGAACGTCCTTTATCAGTTTAGCCAAATCGTTTATTTCTTCTTTAGAGGCCGCTGGGCTGACAAAACCGGTAAGCACATCGGGATTAAAGCCATTTGCCGCTAGATGTTGAAAGATTTTCTGGGCGGTAACGGGACCGACCCCCTTCAGCAATTGCAATATCCTGAACCATGCCATTTCGTCTCTCGGGTTTTCAATAATGCGCAAAATGGCAACCAGATCCTTGATATGGGCTGACTCCAAGAAACGTAAACCGCCGTATTTGTGAAACGGAATATTGTGGCTGTGGAGTGCCAGCTCCAAAGAAGCCGAATGAGAAGATGCCCTGAACAAAACCGCCTGCTTCCGCAATAGGATCCCCTGCTCGTAATGTTCAAGGACTTTGCGAATCACAGTGTTGTCCTGATCATCTTCATCCACGCAGGTTATCAGTTGAGGTTTTTCTCCTTCCTTGCGTTCCGCCCAGAGGTCTTTAGCAAATCTTTCCTTAGATTGAGCGATGACACGGTTCGTGGTTTCCAAGATCGGCTGAACCGAACGGTAATTCTGCTCCAGTTTGATCATCGCGGTACCCGGGAATTGAGTCGGAAAATTGAGCATATTTTGCACTGTGGCGGAACGGAATCCGTAGATGCTCTGAGCGTCGTCGCCGACGACAGTTATATTTTTATTTTGCTGCCGCATTCCCAACAAAATCCCGGCCTGAAGTGGGTTAGTATCCTGATATTCATCGACCAAGATGTGGTCAAACCGCGCGCCGATAGTCTTCGCCAGCCCAGGATCCTGTAACATGTAATACCAATAGAGTAGAAGATCATCATAATCCAGAACACTCTGTTGCTGTTTTCGCCGCGTGTATTCTTTAAAAAGAGCGTTCAATTCATCGAGCCAGACAAGACACCACGGAAAATCCCGTTTCAACACCGTCTCCAGGTTCTCATTGCCATTTACACGGCGGGAATATATTGAGAGGCAAGTACTTTTTCTGGGGAAACGCCGCTCCTTGGTAGAAAGAGACAATTCGTTGCGGATAACATTCAGATAGTCTTCAGCGTCCGACCGGTCCATAATTGTAAAATCGGGAGATAGCCCGGCTGATTCGCAGTATATCCTTAGCAACCGGTTCGCGATGGAATGGAAGGTGCCACCCCAAATTCTGTGCGTAAGCGCCCCATCAACCGCATTAACCGACGTGGCTCGTTTTAGCATTTCTTCTGCCGCCCGTCGCGTGAAGGTCAATAATAAAATTCTCTCAGGTGATATTTTTTGCGACAGCAGATACGAAACTCTGAAAGCCAGGGTATTAGTCTTGCCTGTGCCGGCCCCCGCAACAATTAATAAGGGACCGTTGCCATATGTGACAGCGACTCTTTGTTGGGGGTTAAGTCCTTCAAGCCATTTTTCCAAATATAGTCCTTGCCCGATATGGAAGCGTTAATCAACAATAAATCAATTCGTAATTTTGATGGAGCTAGAACGTGTGTTCTATCAACAATAATGATATCATAATTCGGGAAATATGGGGTAATTCGTCATAACATCTCAAAACGGAACAAAAAACCACGTTTGTATAATAGAGAAATGGTATCAGGGATTTTAATTCCTTTTATACTGGATAAACAGCACACCGAATGCCTCAAGCAAGAATCTTTTTTATCCGAAGGTATTTCTCGTCGCCGCGGAAAGATGGGCATGTTAGAATATGGTACCAAAGTAGTTTACGGGTGAACGATCAATGTCACAACGAACCATTTTGCATGTTGACCTGGACGCCTTCTTTGTTTCCGTAGAACAAGCATCTAATCCGGCATTAAAAGGTAAACCGGTGGTAGTTGGGGGTAAACCCGGCAGCCGGGGCGTTGTTGCTACCGCTTCTTACGAAGCCCGGGCCTTCGGTTTGCATTCCGCCATGCCAATTTTGACTGCGGTCCGTCTCTGTCCTCAGGCAATCTTCATCGAAGGTAATTATCAACACTATGCTGAGGTATCAAAAAAGTTCATGGCAATACTGGCTGATTTCTCTCCCTTTTTGGAACCAATGGGTCTGGATGAAGCCTACATGGATGTTACAGGTTTCGAGTCATTGCATGGTTCCATCCGCCAGATGGCCCTGAAGATCAAACAACGAGTAAAAGATGAGCTTGGAATAGTCGCCTCAATCGGTATCGCTAGTTGCAAGGTAGTAGCTAAAGTTGCTTCCGATGAATCCAAACCGGATGGATTAATTGAAGTTCCGCCAGGCGGTGAAGCCGCTTTCCTGTCCCCGCTTGCTATCCGGAAATTACCCGGCGTCGGTGAGAAAACCGAGCAAGTTTTGACGCGTTTAGGTATCAGGACGATCGGCCAACTAGCCAGAACGCCACCAAATGCCCTGAAAAGCCGTTTCGGCACGTTTGGTGAGATGTTGCACCGCAATGCCAATGGAATCGACAATAGTCAGGTGACCCCGCCTGAAGAAGCCAAGTCAATCAGTCGGGAAACCACTTTTAACGAGGATACTCACGATAATGTCTTTTTGTCCGCTACGCTGCGTTACCAGGCGGAAAAAGTTGGCGCTGACCTCCGGAAATCCGGCAAACAGGCAAAATGCGTCTCGATTAAAGTGAGGTATGCTGACTTTACAACCATCACCCGTCAGCGGACGTTGCTTCAAGCGACCGATATGGACCAGATTATTTTTCAAACCGGCAACGAACTTTTGCAGAAAACGGTGGAAGACAACAGACTGGCTATTAGATTGATTGGTATCGGTGTTTCAAGTCTCAGTGAACCTGGCATGCAATTATCATTAATCAATAGCTCCGAACACAGGTTGGAGAAATTAAATCGTGCTGTTGACCGCATTCGGAGCAAATACGGCTTCGCTGCTATCCAGACCGGTAGGACGATAGATCTGAAATAGACTGATGACTCTACCATTATTCCAAGAAGTAAGGATATCAAACAGATTAAGATTGAAAGCGTTGACGGAGTCAATAAGCTAGTTGAAGAAATGCTTGTGGGAATATAGGCTTCTTTGCTGATTTGACCTTTCTCAATGCAATTTTGAGACTAATGGCGACCGGATGTTAATACCGGATGTCTATTTTACCCGATATAATTTGTTTCTTATCCAATGCTCATTTTGGCGGACGAATTCTATGGCTGTATCAAAAGACACATTTACAGGTACAGAGACTCTAATACCTTTGTCTGGGGGTGGCAGTGAGAGTTGTTTTTTTTACTCGATTATTGTGCTTCAATGTAACAGGCCCGACTCCATCGACATAGACGGTATAAGAATCTGTCATTGCTTTAACGAAAGAATGAGTCAATTTATGAAACTTTATCGCCATTTTTAACCTTCATGATTGTGCCGCATGTGGGATAACATGAATACTTTTGAGAACGAAACACCCACTCCAAAGCAATGTTTACCACACTTTAAGCAATTACCTTCTAACGTATCTTAATTATAACATTGCGGTTTTATATAGACGTCAAGTATGCGGGATAAGATATTTTTATTTGTCCGAATTTATTTCGAATACTTTCCTATCTCTCCACAAAAACCAAACTGCATTTTTTTTCGAAAATAATAAAGCCAAACAAATCTGATAAAACGCAGAAGTCACAGATTTGTAACTTTTTTAGGTCAAATTTTATGATTTCTCAATACGTTTAAAGTTAAAATCATTTCAACTATCGGGACATAGGTCCCGGTAAAATAAATATGCAAGACCATTGGTTCGCATCGGAGGATAAAAAATGGCAGACAAGAAAGAGGCAACAATCAAGAAGAAAGTTTCCAAGGGAGACGCATATGAGTGTGGGGTTTGTGGAATGGCTGTAGTGGTAGATGAACCCTGTGGATGCGAGGACGATTTCGCTCTCATGTGTTGCGGCGAACCAATGAAGGCAAGAAAAAGCAAAGTTAAAGCCGCAAAATAGTTTCAGAAGGCTATTAAATCCGTCTTTCATTGTTTAGAGAAGATCTGCTCGGAGTTATTGGCTCTTCTTAATTGGTTTGCCGTAAAATCACCCGGAATTGGGCAATGGGTAATATAATCAGTTGCTTATTCGATTACAACGGAGAACTGAATGGCAAGCCGGTTGACGAAGGAAAAAAGTCCCTATTTACTGCAACACGCCGGTAATCCGGTAGACTGGTATCCTTGGGGCCCGGAGGCTTTTCAGAAAGCTGCCAGGGAAAATAAACCTATATTTTTGTCCATTGGCTATTCGACATGCCACTGGTGCCACGTAATGGCGCTTGAGTCATTTCAGGATTCCAAGGTAGCGAGCCTGATGAACGACGCTTTTGTATCAATAAAAGTAGATCGTGAGGAACGGCCTGATATCGACATGCTCTATATGTCAGTTTGTCAAATGATGACCGGAAGCGCCGGGTGGCCTCTGACCATTATAATGACTCCGGAAAAAGAGCCGTTCTTTGCCGGAACGTATATACCTCGTGAAACCAGATTCGGACGACAAGGAATGTTAGAGCTCATCCCAAGTATTAAGGAGATATGGGAAGCGCGAAAGGGTGAAGTTATGGAGTCCGCGGGTCAGATTACAGCTGCCTTGCAAAACGCCGCCTCGCAGGAACCTGGCGAAGATCTGGATGATGCAGTATTGCATCTTGCCTATGAACAGCTTAAAGACCGGTTTGATGAGAAATATGGGGGATTTGGCAGAGCGCCAAAATTCCCGACGCCGCATATCCTTCTTTTTCTGCTCCGGCATTGGAAGCGGACAAGTGATATAGAAGCTCTTGTCATAGTCGAGAAAACCCTTCAAGCTATGCGGCGCGGCGGTATTTATGACCAGATAGGATTTGGGTTTCATCGATATTCTACAGACCGTCGCTGGCTGGTTCCGCACTTTGAAAAAATGCTTTACGACCAGGCTTTGCTCGCGACGGCATACCTGGAAACATTTCAAGCGACCTCAAAAGAAGAGTATGCGGAAACTGCGAGAGAAATTTTTACCTATGTGCTTCGGGATATGACTGCCGTTGATGGGGGATTTTATTCGGCGGAAGATGCCGACAGCGAGGGAAATGAAGGGAAGTTTTATCTGTGGACCTACGGAGAATTGAAACAACTATTGACACGAGAAGGAGCAGAATTTGCGTTCAAAGTCTACAGTGTCCAAGAAAACGGTAATTTTAACAAGGAACCATCAGCGAATAATGAAGATGAAAACATCCTGCATGTGACCAAATCTTTAAGCGAATCCGCATCCGAACTTAACATGAGCGTGCCCGAATTTCGGAAACGGCTGGAATCGGTAAGACAGAAATTATTTGCCTCACGGAACAAACGCATTCATCCCACTAAAGACAGAAAAATATTAACGGACTGGAACGGTCTAATGATTGCGGCTTTGGCAATAGGAGCAAGGGTGTTGGACGAACCAGCCTATGCCGATGCAGCCGAACGTGCAGTTGCTTTCATCTTAGGTAGTGTTCGTACCTCTGAAGGGCAACTCTGGCACCGTTATTGTGATGGTGAATACGCAATTACGGCTAATCTGGATGATTATGCTTTTTTAATTCAAGGATTGCTGGAATTATACGAAACAACCTTCGATGTCCATTATCTTAAAAATGCTCTGAAATTAAATGAATATTTGTTAAAACATTTTTGGGATGACAAAAATGGCGGCTTCTTCTTCATTTCGGACGAAGGTGAAAGCTTGCTTGTGCGTCAAAAAGAAATTTACGATGGAGCTGTGCCTTCAGGGAATTCGGTAGCCATGTTGAACCTGCTCCGTCTGGGGCGGATGACCGCCAATTCCGAACTGGAGCAAAAAGCATCCGAAATCGGCCGCACTTTTTTCACTAAAGTTGGAAATTCCCCGGCGGAATCTACTCAGCTAATGTTGGCGGTCGAATTCTCCGTAGGGCCGTCATATGAAGTGGTGATTGCCGGAGATATCCAGGGCAAAGATACCAGGGAAATGTTGCACGCAATCGACAGTAAATTTATACCTAATAAAATAGTGATTTTTCTTCCTTCAGGAACTGACTTATCAGAAATAACGAGTATTGCGCCTTTCGCAAGGAACCAACTGCCTGTTAACAACCGAGCTACCGCTTATGTCTGTATCAATTACAATTGTAAACTACCTACGGCCGATATCAATAATATGCTGTTGTTGCTCAACTCCGGTTAATTGTAAAATTATTCGTTAGGGTTAAAGGAGTATGTTAAAGGCTTGGAACGGGTGTTTGCAACATTCGTTAAAAGTAAAGTTATTCTTGGGTATCAAAGATGCTACGTCGGACCACTTGACGGTGCCTTCGCCGAGTCATAAAATAGTGACACTTGGAAATATGAGCATTTTAATTAATTAGGAGGGCAGTTAGCTATGGAAATAAAAGACTTCATTCAGAACGGGTTCGACAATGTAAAAAGGACACTCGACCGGACACTGGATGGCCTGACGGCGGAAGAATTGAAGTGGCAACCGAAACCAGACGCCAACTCGATCGGGCTGATTCTTTTCCACATGATACGCAATGAGGATTCGATGATCCACCGCATACAGAGTAAACCGCAAATCTGGGAGACAGGGAAATGGTACCAGAAGTTTAATAAGGCAATTGAGGATGGGGGCGCTCACTATACGGCGGAACAAGTGGCTACGTTTGTAGTTCCTGATTTAAAAGACTTACTCGCTTATAGTGAGATAGTTAGAAAAAATACTCTTGAATATCTTAAAGGATTAAAACCAAAAGATTTAGATAAAAAAGTTAATCTGCCTCCCCCACCTGCTTCGATGGCAATGCCTGCTGGGAATGCACCCCCGCGGCGTCCTCCTTTTGAACCAATAGTCGGATCGATGTTAATGCACGAAGTGACAGAACTTGCCGGACACGCAGGGGAAATATCATATTTACGTGGTTTGCAGCGGGGGATGGATAAATAAAAGTGACATTCTCCCGAAAAATTTATTATTATTAAATGCGGAAGGATTTAGCCTATTTACGTAAGAGAAGGCAAATCCTTATATTCTTGTTTATTTAGGACGCTAGGATCACTGGTATTGAAACCCAACCTGCTGATGGATCTGTCCACCGGATACGCTTCCATCTCCCCATCATTATAGGGTTTTAGAAAGGACTCGATATCCGCCTTCTTCAAGTTATTGTCGATCCATTTTTTCTCATTTTCTCTGGGTGATATTCCCGGCATTCTTTTCTTTGTGTTATGAATTTGAGTCATTAGGGGATTAGCTTCAGTAGTAATCACAGAGAATGTTCGAGATTCGATTCCTGTATCAGGGTTTTGCCACTTATCCCAGATACCGGCTAAAGCAAATGGCTGGTGATCCGCTAAACTGATGTAATACGGATAACTCTTGTTATTCAAGTGTCTCCATTCAAAAAACCCATCTACAACAACCAGACAACGTTTGGAAAGAATACTTTGTCCGAATATTGGTTTTTCAAATATCGTTTCCGACCGTGCATTAAGGGCAAGTTGTTTAATACGTAGTGCGGTTTCATTATATTTTGTCCAGTATGGTATCAATCCCCAATTCATGTGAACAACCCAGATTCGGCTTTTCGTTGGTGATAACCGGCATCAATGGGAAAGTGAATGCCGAGGCGCTGTAAACCGGTTGATACGACTCGGATTGAACAAATTTAATTCCGAACCGAGTTTTGATAATTTTGAATTTCACCCTGATTGAGGAATAGTAGCACATGCTGTGCCGCTCCCGAATCCGTTTTTAATTATGAATACGTAATAATCGGAGGATTATAATTTGTTTATGCTGACCCGATCTAACACCCTGGATCAGTATACCTTTTGGCATCATCTTTCTATATCTTGGCAGCTGTATTCGGAGCTTATTTTTGAGCCAGAGTGATAAGAACGAATCGCAATCCCATCCCTTGCCGTCGGCGAACTGAAAGGCCAGCTTCTACCATAAATGTTTGAATCTCTTTACGACTCTTGACTTTCTCCCTCCACAACTTGGCAAGCAACATATTGTGATCAGCAAGGCATAATAACCCAGTCGGAAGCAGCACACGAGCCATCTCCTGAATTCCTTTTTGGTGGTTCTCCCAGTGATGGAAAGATAAACTGCTTACGATAATATCAGCACTTTCATCAGAAAAGGGAAGCGACTCGGCGAAACCAACCTTAAAAGTGGCTTGCGGATTCAATCGAGCGGCTTCCAAAACCATCTGTTCAGCAGGATCCACGCCCAATAATCGGGCCTGTGGCCATCGGATCGAAGCGGCACGCAGAAACCGCCCGGTTCCGCAACCCACATCCAGGATGCATTTCGGTGTCTCATCTGATTCTTCGTGCACCAAAATGTCCAGTATTTTCTTATGAACTGGGCCGAAAAGCAATTGCTGCATAACTGATTGCTCGTAGGTTCGCGCCCACTGATTAAAGTGCTTTACATCTGGATTGGTCTCTGAAGGCTTGCCTCTGTTATCTGCTTTCATAAATCTATTGTACTGACTATTGTTTCATGCTGCAATTCTTTGATGATGGAGATTTTCGGGTTCTTTTTAGTAATTATTACCGGTCATCAGTCCCTCATTCCCCGGCTGCTGGATTGAAAATGACTATGCCAAATCTTACTCCGCGCTGGCTGGTCCCATAATCGATAAATCGCATCACTCCGCGACTATAGATTATCCGGCCATAGTACTACCATCAGTCGAATCGATCGTTTGAAATGGACTGGGAATGATACTCAAAATACCAGTAATGCATAGCGACTATGGCAGTGTAAGAGATCGTGAATAACAATTGTGGAAATTTAAAAAATTTCTGGCTATGGTTACCTGGTAAGATGAAAACACCAATAAAATCCGATTACGGAAATACCGATGAATGAAAAGAAAACCAAGCAGCACATTAAGGCTCATCTTGAGAGAGGGATTGACGAGTGCAGGTGGTGTTTTGCGGTTGACTCAAAAAGAGTGAAAGCCAAAGAAATTGAACGGTATAATTTTCCGGATGCGCTGGTTTTAAAATATTCCTGCCCCAGATGTGGTGGTGAATTCTCCCAATACATCAACGGGTGGAGTGAGGACTATATAAGCGAAAGGATTAATAAATTGCATCCAGAATTGGGTGGACACATCAGTGACGAACTTGCTGGGCAAGTGAATCATCACGTATTATTCCCATGGAACCTTGGGGGATATATAGACTGTTAATCTTGAAATTAATTATAGGAATAATTGGCGCCATCAGTACGTCTGCTGGTACCAGCACTTTTTAATAAGGTCCTTGCAAAGTACCAACCTTCTCCCCGAGTCCAATATAACCGCATAGTATATCCGTGACACCGGCTCACTTCGCCACCCCTCATCATCGATACGCCAATAATCTTAATAGTAATTATTGGATGGTGCTGTTTCAGTTTCACTGCGGATGGCATTCCAGAAGAATTTTCCTCGACGCATACTGATTCTGGCTGATTTAACGGCTTGCTAGCATTGATACCCATAGCCTTTCTTGTATCTGCATCCGTGTTTGAACCACCTTATACCTCAGTAATAGTACACATGTTCTACTAATATAGAGTTACTTTTATGGATAAGTAAGGGACGGATCTTGTGCTCTGTTTCAATTAGCACGTTCACTTTTTGACAAAGCATGCAGAAATGTGGTAGTATAACAAATAGGGCTGGGTGAAACCAGCATTAGGGACTGGAGAAATCTACACGACGAATCTGGGCCCTTTTTTATTGCCCATTTTTTACTACCGTGTATTGATGACTTCAATGGAACTAAGTTAAGTTGTTAGGCTAAAAACTAATTCAAAGGTTCTGCCTTTGGTAAAGTTTGGCCCATTTTACAAGGCTCGAACGATTATGCCTATTTTTGAGCACCCTTGAACAGCAACGCTTTAATCTGCTTCGCTTGTTCACCATCCGGAAGAGACAAAAGAGGCCTCAAGCGTCTCAGTAACAACGGGGATATCAATAAGATCACCAAGGGAACGGATTATGTCAAAGACCTCTGGTGACAGTTAAGGGTAGTCCTCGACAATTAAGGTTACTGAGTTACCATTCATTCTATATCTCTGTTAGTTTCGAGCTTTCCAATGAATTAGAAAAATCATCCTATTTATTGACCAATTTATCTGCGGAAAACTCTTTTTCTTGTGTTGTCAAAAAATTTTCAATGGTTTTCAAGACTTCTTGAATATCTATTGGCTTGGCAATATACCCGTCACATCCAGCTTCGATGGTTTTCTCTCTGTC
>Ga0187855_10001838_pt1 | contig 16362 bp, 12 predicted proteins | sample June2016WEW_8_10_2_FD_132969 | JGI IMG/M metagenome (GOLD analysis project Ga0187855, IMG submission 132969) | Peatland microbial communities from SPRUCE experiment site at the Marcell Experimental Forest, Minnesota, USA - June2016WEW_8_10 | ecosystem: Environmental > Terrestrial > Soil >...
CTGCAGGTGGGGCAGGCGCTTCCGCCTGCCAACCGATTTCGGCTGCAAGTGGGGCAGGCGCTTCCGCCTGCCAACCGATTTCGGCTGTGTACTCTGCCAGCCTCAGTAATCCCGCCGTCCGCCTCCACCGCCGCCTTCCCCGCGGCCGCGGCCTCCGCCGCCTGGCCGCCCGCGGCCCCCACCACCGCCTCCGCCGCCCTCACGCAGGGGACGCGCTTCGTTGACCACCAGCGTCCGGCCCATAAACTCCTTGCCGTTGCAGGATTGGATCGCCTTATCCGCCTCGCCGTCCGCCAGCTCCGCGAAACCGAACCCCCGCGCTTCTCCCGAATACCGGTCACGCATCAGCGTGACGCTATCCACGGAAATGCCCGACTGGCTGAACCAGCTCTGCAGATCCGCTTCAGTAGCCTGATAAGGAAGGTTCCCAATGTACAGCTTCTTCACGTGAATTCTCCTTCGCTCGCCGGGTAACGCTCCTGGCGGGACTTTAGGGCCAGAGGCAGCCCGAACCATCTTTAACCTAAATAAGGACCGGCGTCAAGGGATGCCTTTGTCTGTTTGTCCCTTCCCTTCAAACAGCCAAATCCGTGCTCGCAGAGGTGGGGCAGGCGCTTTCGCCTGCCAACCCTTTTGACGGGCGGTCCCTCCTTCCTTTCTGCCATTTGACCCGCATCCGTTAAAAAACTCGCAACTTACCCGCCACAGGTTTATCATGGCTCTGTAACGCAATAGCTTTTAGTTTCACTATCTATTGAGGTGAGAATGGAGCATGACGATGCCATACGCTCCCAGGCTGCGGAACGTTATTTAGCGGGTGAGCTTTCGTCCACGGAGCGGGACGCCTTCGAGGACCACTTTTTCGGTTGCCAAGAATGCGCCGAGGAAGTTCGCCTGGGACAAGTCTTCGCCGCCAATGTCCGGGCGCTAGCTCGCGAGCAGAGGGCTCTCCCACCCGTCCCGGGTTTCCTGGACGCCTGCCGGGCGTGGCTGCACGCACAGCCTGTCTTCGCTTTCTCCCTGGCCGTCAACCTCCTGCTGGCCCTCGGATTTGGCTACATCCTATTGACGGGCGGACGCCCCGCCGTCCAGCCGCAGTTCCTGCCGGCATATTTCGCGCCGGCCCCCACGCACGGCGAGGAAGTACATGAGATCCCCGCCGGAGCCTCCGCATTCGTGGCGCACATCCCGGAGCCCAGCCAGAAATACCCGTCTTATTCATACGAAATCCTGAACGCCGCCGGGAATCGCGAATCGTTCCACGTGGCGCCGGCGCTGGCCGGAGAGGATCGCAATTTATACCTGCAGGTTCCAGTGCAAGATCTGCCCGGCGGGCTCCATACCCTGGTGATCCGCGGCCTCCCGGGCGGCGAGATTATTTCCTGGTCTAGATTCCACACTTCACGTTGAAAGGAGAAAGCACATGCCGATGAGCAAGTACCTGTACCATGGGAATGCAGTCGGTTTCGAAGCCGACATCTGGGAGCCGGGTCCGCACAAGATCGATCACGCCAGATGTGGCCTGCCCGGCCAGGATGCCGGTAACCCGAAGGCGCAGCAAGGCGCTTTCGAGATCGCCGGGTTGATATCCCACGGCGGCTGCACCTCCGAGGTCAACGCCCACAAGGAAGATAAAGATGGCTTCTTCCGCACCGAGGTTCGCGCCACGCTCAACAAGCTGAATATGGAGGGAGGCGTGCTCACTGCCGATCGCATCACGCTGGGCTTGGTCAGCGTTTACCGCCGGCACTGGTTCGACAACGGCAAGCCCCATGCCAAGCGCGTGAGGGTAGTGCCGCTCGGCTGCAGCATTGAGAACCTGGTGGTAAAAGGCTCGCCCGTAAAGGATTATTTACCCACGCCGTTCCATTATTCCGCCGACCGCTGTGAAACCTACCTGCGCGGCGACGATCCCGACCCCAAGGTGGAAGCCGAAATACAGAAGGCCATCACCGACAGTCCGTCGCGCTTCCTGCACGTGAAGAATTTTGGTAGGATCTTCTTCGGCGAATGGACCCTCCTACCCAGCGCGGACTGGCATCCGATCCATCAGATTTATATGGTCCGCATGGCGTTGGGCAGCCCACAGACGGGCGGCGGAGGTGCGGGCGGGGGCCAAATCAATGGCACGGGCGGCTAGTCCTCTTCGCGCTGGCCTCACAGTTCTTTTTGCTCTCGGCCTGTACTAACCGCGACCGTGCTGCCGGTACAGCCTACCTGAAAGCTCAATCCGCGCTGCGCTCGGGGGATTTCGGCCCATCGTTTGCCATTGCCCGCGATGGCCTGCGACGGTGGCCCGACGGCGGCTGGGGTTGGAAGTTCCGCCTCGTATCGGCTGAAGACCTGATCTACCTGGGCCGCGTAAGAGATGCCGATGCCGTCTTGGAATCGGCTCCGGGGCCGTCCGACGTGGGCCTACAGGCCCGGCTCATGATGGATCGTGCGAGGGTTGCTCTCAACTTGGGGTCTGGGAAAGGGCCGCAGCTCATGCGCGACGCTCTGAAGGCAGCAGTTGCTTCCCAGGATGCCGCCGTCGTCTGCATGGTCCGGCTACGCTTGAGCGAGATCGTCGCGACAGTCAATGAGGCCGACGTGTACGACCGTGCGGCCCTCGCCGATGCGGAGTACGCGCGCGATCCGTTCCTGCTGACTTGGGCGCGGATGGAACTCGGCTTCAACCGGGCCAGGTTTTCGCGGTTCGACGAAGCCATACCCTTCCTGGACGAAGCGCAAGAGAGCGCCCGGCAATGTGGCGCCAAATACCTTCTGTCGGCTGCCCTCGGCAACTTGGGGTGGTGCTACGTTATGCTCGGCGACATTGATCGCGGCCAGGGCTACTACAGCCGCGCCGAAGCCCTCAGCGGCCAGATCGGCGCTAAAGACGCCCAGCAGAAATGGCTAGGGGCTCTCGGGGCCATCCACATGCGGCGGGGCGATTTGGATCGCGCGGCGAGCTACCAACAGCGCGCAGCCACACTGGCGCGGTACATCGGCAACGACGCTTGGTCGGCCATAGCATTCACAAACCTGGCGCAGATATCGCTCGAAAAAGGAGACTTGGCGGCCGCGCGGTCCTTCAACGATCGGGCGCTGGAAATCAAACGACGCCTGGGTGACGAGTGGTCGTTAGTCTATTCCGAACTGATCGCAGCCGGAATCGATATGAAGGCTCGGCAATACAAGCAGGCTGAGAGCGGCTACCGGACAGCGATCGAGCGGGCGCCGCGAGCACACGCGCCGGACGTTCTATGGCAAGCATACGGTGGGTTGGCGGCCCTCTATCAAGAGACCGGCAGACCGAAGCTGGCTGAAGCTCAATTCCGTAATGCCATCGACACCATCGATCGCGAGTGGAACAAGCTCACCGCTGGCAACTGGAAAACCACCTTTCTGGCGCCGGCTACTCTGATCGGTTTCTTTCGGGACTACGTCGATTTCCTCATCGAGCGCGGCGAGGCGGAGAAAGGTCTCGAAGTAGCCGAGTCGTCCCGCGCGCGGGTTCTCAATCAACGTCTGGAACATCGGGGAGCGATTCCACCAAACTTCCAGCTAGGCAAGCTGCTCAACGCGGCGCGAGAGTCTCAAACAGTGATCTTCTCCTATTGGCTGACTCCAAAAAGGTCCGCCGCGTGGGTGATCGGTTCCGGGCACCTTTCCCGGTTCGATCTTCCGCCGGAGCAGGAGATCGCCGGGCTGGTGCAGAAGTACACAAACACCATCACCCAAGGCGGCGATCCCCGAACGCAAAACGACCCCGTCTCATCCGCCCTGTACCAGGCAGTTCTGGCTCCGGTTGCCAAGCTAATCCCGCCCGGATCGAACGTAATCATCGTCCCCGACGGCGCCCTCCACCAGCTCAACTTCGAAACCCTGGTGGTGCCCGGCCCTCACCCGCATTACTGGATCGAAGATGTCGCCATCGCCACCGCGCCCTCGCTCCGCGTGCTGGGCGGCAATGACCACAGGCCGGCCCGCACGCCCAAGCTGCTGCTCTTGGGCGATCCCGTGCTCACCGGTCAGGAGTTCCCGCCCCTGCCAAACGTCGCCCACGAGATCGCCGCCGTCGAAGAAGACTTCCCGCCGCTCAACCGCGCCGTGTTCACCGGAGCCGGCGCGGTTCCGGGACAATACGCGAAATCGTCGCCCGCGAACTTCACCAACATCCACTTCGCCACGCATGCCACCGCCAACCGCGAGAGCCCGCTCAACTCCGCCATTATCCTCTCGCACCAGGGAGAGAACTACAAGCTGTACGCGCGGGATGTGGCGGGCGTGCCGCTCACCGCGGATCTGGTCACTCTTTCCGCGTGCAGGAGCGCCGGGGCCAAAGCCTACTCCGGCGAAGGCTTGATGGGCTTCGCTTGGGCGTTCCTGCAGGCCGGCGCGCAGAACGTGATCGCCAGCCTCTGGGACGTGGACGACGCCAGCTCCGTGGAGATTATGCGCCGCCTCTACAAGGAGATCGTTGCCGGCCAGACGCCTGCGCGCGCCCTACGCGCCGCCAAGTTGGCTCTTCTGCACTCCGGCAATCGCGGCCGGCTGCCGTATTATTGGGGCCCGCTGCAGGTCTTCACGCGGGAAATCGGGGCTGCGCCGCGAAAATCTCCGTAGCTTGCCGAGCATTTTCGGGCATTTTCAGTTTTCCCTTGACAGCGACCCGCCGCCCGCTTACAATCGCCCTGTATCTCAGGTTGCAACGCGGCCCATTATCCCAAATAGCGGTCGCGTTTCGCCTCAATTTCCGAGAAAGGAGGCCGGGAAATATGAAACTGAAGAAGCTCATTATCAGCCTGATGATTTCTCTGGGCGTGCTGGCTGTCGCAATGTACACCGTCGGAAACCAATCAGGCAGCTACGCCCAATCGGGAGGCGGGGGGACTGGGGGCGGCCAAGGCGACGGCACACCTGGTTAGCTAATGCTTAGCCCTGTAAGCTGATCGTTCGCGGTGGCCGGCGGGATGCGCTGGCCACCGACGCTCCACACGCTCATTCGGATCGCGCCTTTCCTTGAAGCTGCGCCTCAAAACGAACGCCGGTCTGCGAGATAGCTTGCAGTTGATCGTCGCGTTCCTCCTGTTCCTGATCCAGAACGGCGGGCAGGGCCTCCCCCTTCCTTTCCTCATCCGCGACGTAACCGTAGTTGACGTCCTGCACGGCTCGCTCCGCGCCGGCATGAGCGTCGAGATTGTCGGCCACAAAATCTTGAGCCTGACTCCGGCGACCGAAGTCCCTTCACACGTGGAGTCCCAGATCATCGACGCCGGCGGAAAGTTCCTAATACCCGGCCTGTGGGACATGCATGTCCACATTTTTTTCGATCCTCCAACCTATTTTCCCTTGCTGCTTGCAAACGGCGTCACTGGAATCCGGGACATGGGGGGGCCCGCCGACTGGCTCCTCTCGTGGCGGCGTCAGGTCGACCGGGGATATGTCATCGGTCCCCGCATGGTGGTGGCTGGATCGTATCTGGACGGTCCCACCTCACATCAGGCTTTCGCGGTGCGGATCGGCACCCCCGATGAGGCGCGGCGAGCCGTGACGTCTCTGGCAGCGCGCGGTGTGGACTTCATCAAGATAATGTCGGTCGTTCCGCGCGAAACATATTTCGCGGTAGCCAGGGAGGCGCATCGTCAAGGCATTCCTTTCGTGGGCCACGTTCCGGAAGCGGTGTCGCCGGCCGAGGCCTCCCAGGCTGGGCAAAAGAGCCTCGAGCATCTGTTCGGGATACTGGCGGCTTGCGCGCTCCACGAGCCGGAACTTCGTGGCCATATCCGGCCCGATCCAGCCGGCCGCGAATTCCACACCTACGAGACCATCCTGGCGGAATTCAGCGATACGGCCGAAGCGAGGCTCCTCGAAGAATTCCGAAGGAATGGCACGTGGCAGACCCCCACGCTGACGATCTGGTCGGTGCGCGCCTCGCTGGACGATCCACGCTTGTACCAGGACCCGGCCTTGAGTTATGTCAGCCGCGCCATGCGTGCGGAGTGGGACCCCAAGACCGACTATCGTCTCCGGGATATGACCCCCGCCGACATTGCCCTGGCTAAACGGCTACTCCGGCGCTGCTTCCAAATTGTGCACAGCATGCAACTGGCCGGCGTCGGCATCCTGGCGGGAACCGATACGCCGTTCCCATTCTGCGTTCCCGGCTTCAGCCTGCATGATGAGTTGGAGCTGCTGGTCGAAGCGGGCCTGTCGCCGCTCGAAGCTCTGCAAAGCGCCACCATCCGGCCAGCCGAGTTCCTGGGCAGGGATCGCGCCCTCGGCACGGTAGAGCAGGGAAAAATCGCCGACCTCGTGCTCCTCGACGGCAATCCGCTCGAAGATATTCGCAACACACGAAAAATAGCGGCGGTCGTGGTCAACGGCGTCTATCTACCACGCGGGATTCTCGACCGAATGCTGGCCGAAGTGCGCAAGTAGCGCGCTGCGTGGCGCAGGCACTTTTGCCTGCCGCGCCGGCACTCCTGCCGGCGCAGGCGAGCTTTGCTCGCCTATCGCGCCACTTGCTTAGTCCCGCAGAATCAACACGTTACAAAGTGGGCTTCAGGGCGGCGCGGAATGCCCGCTGGGCCGGTCGATCTTCAGTTCGCCGTCTGTTGTATTCTGAACCAAATGCTGCGAGACCTCCATTTCGCCATTCGCACGCTCCTGAAGAACCGCCTATCCACGCTTCTCATCGTATTAGTTCTTGCCCTCGGGATCGGAGCGGGCGCGGTGGTACTCAGCGCAGTGAGGAGCGTGTTATTACTCCCCGTGATCGTCCCGCATCCTGAGGAGTTAGTGATGATTTGCGAGACGGATCCCCACTCCCCGATGGATCCGGTATCTTATCCGAATTTCCTCGACTGGCGGGCGCAGAGTCGGGTCTTCGCGGAGTTGTCTGCGTTTCAAGTCTGGAACTTCAACCTGAGGAGCGGAGAGACCGCCGTGCACGTGCGAGGCGCATGGGTATCCACTAACTACTTCCAGTTGTGGCAACTCCCGCCGATTATCGGAAGAACCTTCGTCGCCGAGAGCGGCAGCGTCTCCGCGCGGCCCGAGGTGGTAGTGAGCTACGGATTCTGGCAACGCCGGTTCGGCGGCGACAGGCGTATTCTGGGACGCACCCTGGATCTCGATGAGATCGGTTACACGGTGATCGGGGTCATGCCGGCATCCTTCACTTCGACGCCCGCTTCCGCCCCGACCGAAGTGTGGGTCCCCATCGATCTCCACGCGGATCGACTGATGGATCGGGGGGAGCATCTCGATCTGTTCGCCTACGGCCGCATGAAACCAGGCGTCACTATTGGGCGAGCCCAGTCGGAGATGGACACCATCGCACGCCGCCTGGCCAAAGAGTTCCCTGGCGTGGACACCGACGTCGGCGTCAGACTAACTCGCCCGGGCGAGTTGACCGTTGGCCCGATCCGGCCGACACTGCTCATTCTTTCCGGCTCGGTGATCGCGGTTGCGTTGCTGGTGTTTGCCAATGTGAGCTGCCTGATGTTGGCCCGTGCAGGCGCGCGGCGCAATGAGATCGCGGTTCGCACGGCCCTCGGCGCCAGCCGCTGGCAAACGGCGCGGCCTTTCGTCGCCGAGAGCATGCTGGTGGCGTTGGCCGGTGGCTGTCTCGGCGCGCTGCTGGCACGTGCAACTCCCACGCGCCTCCTGGCATTGGCTTACTTGCGCGACGGCAGAGGTGACATTGAGGTCAGCGGCGCCACGCTGGCATTCGCGGTATTGCTGGCAGTGTCCGGAGGACTTCTATGGGGTGTCATCCCGCTTCTGCGTGGCGCTCCCAAGGACCCCAGCGAGCCGTTGAAGGAGACCGGCCGGACCACAGCGGGCGGTTGGTGGCTGAACCGTTTCGCCGCCGTTCTCGTCGTGGCCGATATCGCGCTGGCCCTGACGTTTATGTTTGTGGCGGGTCTGTTGGTGCGGGGGTACGCGCGCCTGCAGTCGGTCAACCCAGGCATTAACCCCGATAAGCTGCTTACCATGCAGGTCGCACTCCCCCGTGCAAGATACACCGGCGATGTAGGCGTCACGGCGTTTTACCGCCAGCTCCTGGAAAGGGCAGGGAATATTCCGGGCGTGGATTCCGCCGCCGCGGCTTCTTTCCTGCCGTTGAGCGGATATTGGGCCTACACTCCCTTACAGGTCGCGGGCAGCGGATACGTCGTCCATCAGCCGGTGACCGACTACCTTATAGTCACTCCAGGCTACTTCCACACCATGCAAATTCCAATACTGAAGGGCCGAGCATTTGCAGAGACGGACGACGCGGGCTCGGCATTGGTCGCCATTGTCGACGAGCTCGCCGCTAAATTCTACTGGCCTGGACGGGATCCGCTCGGTACGCGGCTGCGCGTGCGTACGTGGAAGCCCGATAGCCCCTGGCTCACCGTAGTGGGCGTGGTGGGCCGCGTTCAGCACTACGCCCTGGACCGGGACGCCGGTCCCCTCCTATATCTGCCCTTTGCGCAAACCCCGCAACTCGAAATGCGGCTTGCCGTCCGGACTACAGTAGAGCCGCGCAGTCTCGCCGAAACCGTGGTCCGGACGCTCCGGCCGCTGAACCGCGATCAGGCGGCGTTCAACATCGGCACGATGGGAGAATCGCTCTCGCAAAGAATGGCATTCCGGCGCTTTACTACAGCGATGCTCACTGCTCTTGCGCTGGTGGCGCTAGTAGTCGCCGCGGTTGGCGTATTCGGGGTCCTGTCCTATGCGGTCAGCCAGCGCACTCAGGAGATCGGGATCCGTATGGCGCTAGGCGCGCAACCCTTCGCCGTGCGCCGCATGGTTGTTGGCGAAGGCATGCGCTTGGTTCTCCGCGGTCTGGCGATCGGTGCGGTCCTGGCGGCGCCGGCGGCGGACCTGCTATCCAATCTGATTTTCGGATTGAAGGCAGCCGATCTTCCCGTCCTCGCCGGAGTCAGCGCGGTGCTCGTAATGGCAGCTCTCCTGGCCTGTTACCTGCCCGCCCGGAAGGCCTCCACAGTGGACCCCATGGTCGCGTTGCGGCATCAGTGACCAGCGCCGCGATGACGCGCCACATGCAGCTTTAACTTCCTGAACCTAAAGGCTTCCCGCTAACTGTCCGACGGGATCCGCCTGCCCCTGTGTTACCGTTATTTCGAGAGGATCCAGTATCGGTCGGGCAGTCCCCAAAGCCGCACAAACAGAAAAATTACCGAACGAAGCCAAAATATGCGGGTATTACGTACCCCGCAAATGGGGGTAGCAGCACCGAGAGTAGCAGCGATGCGCATCGCCATCGTATCCGACATCCACGGCAACCGAACCGCGTTTGAAGCAGTCCTGGCGGATCTGCGGCAAACCTCTCCCGACTTGATCCTTCACGGCGGCGATCTGGCTGACAGCGGAGCTAGTCCCGTCGAGATTGTGGACCAGATTCGCGATCTCGGCTGGCAAGGCGTCGTAGGCAACACGGATGAAATGCTCTTCAAGCCTGAGTCGCTGACGGCGTTTGCGAGTCAATCTCCCAAGCTGCAAACCCTTTTCGCCGCGATTGAGGAAATGGCGGTAGCCACCCGTGAATTCCTGGGAGAGAACAGGCTCGCCTGGCTGCGCGGCCTGCCGCGCGTTCAGAAGCGTGGTTCAATGGCGCTCGTGCATGCCAGTCCCGACAATCCCTGGCGCGCACCCGCGCCGGAAGCGGACGATGCCGAGTTGGAGTCGGTCTACGCGCCGCTCGGCCAGCCGGTCGCCATCTATGCGCACATCCATCGCTCATACATTCGGAGCCTTTCCGGAATGATCGTCGCCAATGCCGGCAGCGTCAGTCTTTCTTACGACGGCGATCGCCGCGCGGCGTACCTCTTACTCGATGAATCCACGCCGGCAATTCGGCGCGTGGAATATGACCTGGACAAGGAACTTAAAGCTCTCTCCGGTTGCGGTCTCCCCCACGCCGATTGGGTTGCGAAGATCCTCGTTAGCGGCGGCTTCCAGATGCCGTAAAAAACGACCAAACGAACCCAACTTCCCCTTTATTTGCAATCGGAAATTGGGTTCGTCCTGGGCGTAAGCCAGCCCCTTAAGCCCCCTTAAGCCCGGTGTCACAAGTGCGCACGCACCAGCCGCAAATTGGCCGGTTTTGAGTCACACATCGCGGATTATCTCTAGTCGATTGAAAAGAAAGCCCCGCCGTCAACACCTACCGCGGACTCCCAACGCCGCCGTGCTAACGTCGTCTTAGGTAAAGAGAAAGCGTGCTCCCGGACTCGCCTTTCCCGCGCTTGAGAAAAAAAATCGGCAGGGCCTTAGCTTTGCAACGAAAAGTACTTGACGAAACGGTCCCGTCCGAGCTACCCTAGCCTCATGAACATCCCTCGCCCAGAATGGATCTGGTCCGCCCTGGCCATCGCCGTGGGAATGCTGGCCGCCATCCTGACGCTGCACACCGACAACCTGCAATACGCCGTGCTGTTCCTCTTCGTGCAGTGCGCCGTCTTCGGCTACGCGCAGCCCAAGCACGCCTGGCGCTGGGCTTGCCTGATTGCTATCTGGATTCCCTTGTCCCAGTTGTTCAATTGCTTCGTAACCCTGCCAAGCCCCCGCGAGCTGGGCTTCCCCGCGCGCCTGTTCCTCGGTCCTTTAGTGGTCTTCTTCAAGGCGACCATACCAGTGTCGCTGGCCGAAGTCCCCGCGTCCTGCCTCTCCTTCATCCCTGCCGTGGCCGGAGCGTACGCCGGCGCCTGGATGAGCCGCGTGGCCGCCTCGGCTTGATCGCTCTACCCGCGGAACCAGCCGGCCTGAATGCACAGAGCCGCGCACGTCAGTAGGCGGTTTCTCGATCCTTCCGCGACGGGCGGCTACAGGTCCACCCGCTCACCGCCGATAAGAATACAGAGCGCCCCGCGTCCACGCTGCGCTGCCTGGAACCAATTTGGAACCGAACATCTGCCAACGCTGCCCGCGACAAAATCCACTTTGGTCGGATGCGGAGCAGATCCTCGCCGTCCTCGCCCAGTTTCCAGGCGTTGTATATGCAGGCGATCGGGAGGGTATACTCCGGCTGCATTATGGCAAGCTGGCGCTCCCGCCGGAGCAAGCCGTCGGACGGTCCGTCTTCGATGTCTTTCGGGAGTTTCCGGCGGCCCTGGAAATCACCCGCCGAGCGCTGGCGGGCCAGGCGTGTTCCCACACCATGCGGATGGGACCCGTGCTCTTCGAATCCTGGTGCGGACCGATCCGGGATCAAAGCGGCGAAGTAACCGGCTTCGTCGGTTCCGCCATCGACGTCACGGAACGCAAGAAGACGGAAGAAGCGTTCCGCCAGACCAAAGAGATGCTCGAAGCGGTGATCCGCTCCGCGCCGCTGGCGATTGTGGCTGTCGATCTGGAAAAGCGCGTCACGATGTGGAATCCAGCCGCCGAACGCATGTATGGCTGGACCTTGGAAGAGGCGCAGGGGCGGCGTCTCCCCATGATTCCCCAGGATAGATGGGATGAGGCGGGTGCGTTCCACTCCCGCGTGCTCAAGGAAGGCGGCATCACCGATATCGAACGTCCAGGCGTACGGAAAGACGGTGCCCCGACCGTGGTCAGTTTGTCCGGCGCACCGATCCACAATGGCGCAGGGGAAGTGACGGGCGCCCTGTACCTGGCATTAGACGTGTCCGAAAGGAAGCGAGCCGCCGAGGCGCTGGAAGAAGCCAAACGCCGCGCGGAGGCAGCCAGCCGCGCCAAGAGTGAGTTCCTGGCCAACATGAGCCACGAGATTCGCACCCCCATGAATGGAGTGCTGGGAATGATCGGCCTGGCCCTGGATACCAACCTCACGAGCGAACAGAGACGCTACCTCGAAGTCGCCAAGAGCTCTGCAAACTCGCTGCTGGCCGTTCTGAACGACATCCTGGACTTCTCCAAAATCGAGGCGCGCAAGCTGACGCTCGAGAGCGTGGAGTTCGACCTGGGCACGATTCTGGAGGAAGCCGCGGAGATGCTAGCCATTGGCGCGCACCAAAAAGGGCTGGAGCTGACCTGCCGGGTGGCGCCCGGCACACCGTCGCACCTGCGCGGCGACCCCGGCCGGCTGCGTCAGGTGCTGGTCAATCTGGCGGGCAATGCGGTAAAGTTCACCTCGCGAGGCGAAGTAGCGATCCAGGTGGTGTCGGAGGCTGAAGATGAGCGCACCGCCACTCTCCGCTGCACGGTAACCGATACCGGCGTGGGCATCGACCCGAACCGGCTCGGCGCCCTGTTCGCGGCGTTCGTGCAGGCGGATGGATCCACCACCCGCAAATTCGGCGGCACGGGCCTGGGTCTGGCAATCTCCAAACAACTCGTCGAACTGATGGGCGGAGAGATTGGACTCGATAGTGAGCCCGGCAAGGGTTCGATCGTCTGGTTCACGGTCACCTTGGAAAAATGGTTCGCAAGGATCTCGCCGGCGCTCGACGCGGCCGCCGGCTTGCGCTCCACGAAGGCGCTGGTGGTCGAGGACCACGTTACCAACCTGTCGCTGGTAACCTCACTGCTGGAGTCCTGGGGCTGCCGTTGCGGCCAAGCCGTGGATGCGGATTCCGCGCTGGCCGAGTTGCGCCAGGCGGCCGAGGCTTCCGACCCGTTCAGGATTGCGTTATTGAATGTGGGCCTGCCCGGCATCGGCGGGGAAGAGTTGGGCCGGCGGATCGCAGCGGATCCTCAGTTGGCCGGCACAGCCCTGGTCTTGATGACCCCCCTGGGCCAGCCGGTCCCGGCCAGCCCGGCTTTCGCCGCGCACGTCTCGAAGCCGGTCCTGGAATCGCGCCTCCGCACAGCCCTGGCTCAGGCCCTGGCCCAGAATAAATCCCGGCATGCGCCTCCCGCGGCCCCCATCCTTGCGCAGCGCGATGCCGTACCCGAAAACAGCCGCGCGAAAATCCTGGTCGCCGAGGACAATCCGACTAATCAGGAAGTCGCCATGGCCATTCTCGGGAAACTGGGTTATGACGCCTACGCCGTGGCCAACGGAGCGGAAGCCGTCGCGGCGCTGCGGGATGCCGATTATGACCTTGTCCTGATGGATTGCGAGATGCCCGAAATGGACGGTTATGAGGCCACCCGACATATCCGCGAGCACGGGCGCAACCGTCGCATTCCGATCGTCGCCCTCACTGCCGACGCCATGCTCGGCGATCGCGAGAAGTGCCTGCAGGCGGGTATGAACGACTACGTGGCCAAACCGGTTCAGCCGGAGGTTCTGGCGCGGGTGTTGGGCAATTGGCTGCGCGCCTCCCGCGAAGAAGCGCAAAGCCCTCCGGTGGCGGCCCCCGGAACAAGCGCCGCCTTCGACGAACGCGAAATGCTGCATCGCCTCATGGGCGACAGAGACCTGGCCGGCAAGATCATCGGCGGCTTTTTGGAGGATTTTCCGCGCCAGTTGCTCACCCTGCAGAAACGTCTCGAAGAGGGCGATGCCGGAGGTGTCCGCCTGCAGGCGCACACCTTAAAGGGCGCCGCCGCCACCGTTTCGGCGCCCGCGTTGCGCGCCGCGGCCCTCGAAATGGAGCAGGCGGGCATTCACGGCCAGTTGCCGCGCGCCGCCCGATTGTTGCCCCGCATGCAAGAACAATTGGACCAGTTCAAAACCACTCTGGCGCAAACCGGGTGGGCGTAACTCGAAAAACAAAAAGAGAATAACCAATATGAAAGCACTCATTGTCGAAGACGATTTCACCGGCCGGCTGTTGCTGCAGGCGTTCCTCTCGCGCTACGGCGAATGCCATGTCGCCGTTAATGGCAAGGAATCCGTGGAGGCCTTCCGCGCAGCCAGCCAAGCAGGGCAGGCCTACGACCTTATCTGCATGGACATTATGATGCCCGAAATGGACGGCCAGGCCGCGCTTCGTAAGATCCGGGAGTGTGAGGAAGCCCAAGGCATCCCTTCGGACCGGGGAGTGAAGATCATCATGACCACCGCCCTCGACGACATGAAGAACGTCTTCAAGTCGTTTCATGAATTGTGCGATGCGTATATGACCAAGCCCATCGACACGGCCAAGCTGCTCGGCTATCTGCAATCCTTCAAGCTGGCGGCCTGACTCGCGTTACCAGTTCGTGATCGACCCATCCGGGCGGAAGTACGTCTGCGCGCGGTTGGTGATCGGCTCAGTAATCTCCGCGATCTGCCGAAGCTGCTTCATGTCCAGCTCCACGCCCAGCCCTGGCCGGTCGTTCGGATACAGCTTTCCGTTTTTGAAATCCAGGCACACCGGCACGTGCGGCAGCGTGCGCCCCTGGAAGTTGTACTCCATCAGTACCGGCCCGGAGAAAGTGCCCAGCGAATGCACCAGCGCCGCCGTGGCGATAGGTCCGGTGAAGTGCGGCACCAGGCCCACGAAGTGCGTCTCGCAAATCGCCGCGATCTTCATCATCTCGGTGATCCCTCCGACGTTCGGAAGCGTGGCGCGCACGAAGTCGATATCGTGGTTCTCGACCAGCTTGTTGAAGTCCCAGCGGTTCCCCCACTCCTCGCCGGCCGCGATGGGCACCTTGGCCGTGCGGCGCAAGATCGGCAAGTCCTCCTGAAACGCCTCGGTGCGGACCGGGTCTTCCACGAAGAACGGCGCCAGGTTCTCGATCAGGCTGCAACCGCGCACGGCTTCCGCCAGATCGAACCTCTGGTGGAAATCGACGCACCAGTCGCCGTTCTTGCCCACGCCCTCGCGCGCCTGCACGCACTCGTCGTATAGCTGGTTGAGCCTCTCGCGCGTGTTGTAGGTCGAGTTCGCCGGCGCGTCCGCCGCACCCATGCGGAAAGCCCGGTAGCCGGCTTCAATAGTAAGCCGCGCGCGATCTTTGATGGGCATGCCCCGCTCGATGCCCGGGATAATCCCGGCGGTGTTGTAGCACTCGCAGTAGTTGCGCACCATTCCGCCCAGCAGCGCATGCACCGGCAACCCGTGCACCTTGCCCTTGAGGTCCCACAACGCCAGATCGAGAGCGCCCAGGGCGTGCTCCTTCTCCCGTCCCGGCGGATAGAAGAACGCGCGCGACATGTCCTGCCAAAGCCGCTCGATGTAGTGTGGGTCCTGGCCGATAAGCCGTCCGGCGCATTGCTCCAGCATCTCCTTGGATCCGCCTTCGCCGATTCCGGTGATCCCGGCATCGGTTTCCACGGCGACCACTAGATCGCTCTGATTGAAGAGAGGATTTGGATTCGGTGGCGCGTACACGCGCACCCGGGTGATCTTCATCTTAGTAACAGCCGCTATCGCGCGAGCCGGTCTTACAGCGCCAACCACACCCGCACCCGCCATCCATTTCAGCCAAGCTCGTCGATTCATGATCGAGATGTTACCACCCGCAGTGGGGCAGGTTGGTAACCTGCGGCCGATTGGCAATCGGCCTCAAAGTCGCAGTGGGGCAGGTTGGTAACCTGCAACCGATTGGCAATCGGCCTCAAAGTCGCAGTGGGGCAGGTTGGTAACCTGCTGCCGATTGGCAATCGGCCTCAAAGTCCTTCCACATGGTATGGTGTACGCTTTGCCCACACCCCAACTCCGCCGCCAGCTCGGCCTGTTCGACGCCACCATGATCGTCATGGGCGGCATCGTCGGCTCGGGCATTTTCATCAATCCTTACGTGGTGGCGCAGCAGGTGCACACGCCCCTGCTGATTCTGGGCGTGTGGCTGCTGGGCGGTGCGCTGGCGATGGTGGGTGCTTTCATCTGGGCAGAACTGGCCACGCGCGTGCCGGATTCCGGCGGCCAGTATCTGTACCTGCGCGAGGCATACCATCCCTCGGTGGCCTTCATTTATGGTTGGGTCTTGCTGCTGGTCACGCAGACCGGTGGGATGGCGGCCGTGGCCGTCACCTTCGCCCGATACTATCGCGAGATCACCGGCTTGCCCGGCGGCGATGGCCCGATTGCCGCCGCGGCTCTGCTGGGGTTGACCGCCATCAACTGCCTGGGCGTGCGCGCCGGCAGCAACGTGCAGAGCGCCATGATGCTGCTGAAGTCCGGCGCGATCGCGGCTCTGGTCGTGGTGGGAATCGTGTTAGGAGGCGGCGCCGTACACCCCCTGCCGCTGCTCGACCGGCCGGTTTCCTTCGGACTTTTGCGGGCCATCGGCGCCGCCATGATCCCAGTCGCCTTCGCCTATGGTGGTTGGCAGACCTCCACTTTTGTGGCGGGAGAGATGCGCGACCCGCGCCGCGATCTGTCGCGCGGCCTGCTGGCGGGTGTGGCCGGCGTCATCCTGCTGTACCTTTCCGTGAACTTCGTCTGCCTCCGCGTGCTGTCGCCCGCCGGACTGGCGGCTTCGCACACGCCGGCATCTTCGGTCATGCGCGCCGCTCTCGGCAGCCGCGGCGCACAGTGGATCGCCGTGGGCATTGCCATCTCCACGCTCGGCTTC